>Ga0074045_10004377_pt1 | contig 12528 bp, 13 predicted proteins | sample BogForMeECP23OM2_FD_94442 | JGI IMG/M metagenome (GOLD analysis project Ga0074045, IMG submission 94442) | Bog forest soil microbial communities from Calvert Island, British Columbia, Canada - Bog Forest MetaG ECP23OM2 | ecosystem: Environmental > Terrestrial > Soil > Wetlands ...
GACCGCTTCCCAGTCTCGAAAACTGACGAATGCCGGGGCGCGCACGGATATTTCCTACGTGCACAGCGTTCACAACATCAAAGCGGGCGTTGTCTACGAGCAGACTTTCCTCACCGAGAACGATCGCTTCGGGATCGTCGATCCAACCTTTAACGCCGTATGTCTCAATGCGGATGGCAGCCCGAATACCAATTCCAACTTGACCGATCCGGCGCAATGCGGAGGTCCGCTGAATCCAGGTGGCTCGGTAAATACCGGCCAGGCTCCGCCAACACCTGCGTTTAATCCTATCTTGGCGTGTTACGACCTGACTCGTCCAACGCCGGCTGCGTCCAGCGGTTGTGCGAACACGACAAGTACGCTTTATCCCTTTCATGGTCACACCGATGTCAAGGAGCTTGCGCTCTATGTCATCGACAACATCAACTGGCACAACTGGGCATTCAATCTGGGGATTCGCGGCGATATTTATGACGGGATCACAGGCGGCAATCAGGCTCAGCCTCGGCTGGGTATCTCCTACAACATAAAAAAGACGGGCACGGTCCTGCGCACTTCCTATGCGCGAATCATGGAAACTCCCTTTAACGAGAACCTGATTATTGCCAGCAGAGGATGCAGCGACCCGATTATCGCGGCCATCGTGTCGCCCCCGGGCGTTACCTGCAACCTGGGAGCGCTGACTCCTGGATTCCGCAATGAGTTCCACGCCGGTTTTGAGCAAGCCTTCGGCAAATACCTGGTGGTGTCCGGCGAATACATCTGGAAATACACGCACAACGGATTCGACTTCGGCATTGTGGGCGCCACGCCCATCACCTTCCCGATTGAGTGGCACAACTCCAAGATTCCCGGATGGATGCTTCGCGCGAGCGTTCCGGATTACCACGGGTTGTCGGCGCTGGTGGTCATGTCCAGCGTCGCGGCGCGCTACTTTAATCCGCAAGTCGCCGGCATCGCATTCTTTCCCGCGTTTAACGTTTTTCGGATTGACCACGACGAGCACTTCAACCAGACCACGCACATTCAATACCAGCCATGGAAGCAAGGACCATGGATCGGATTTAACTGGCGCTATGACAGCGGACTCGTCAGCGGTGCCATACCATGCTTCGCGTCGACACCAACATGCGCGGTTTCCACCGGTACTGGCGTGAACGACGGCTTGGTCCTTCTCAACAATGGCATCACCGGATTGCCTTTGACCGCGGACCAACAGTTCCAGGCCGGGTTCACCTGCGACGGCGTGCGTACCGCGCCCAGCCCGTTTGGACCCGCCATGACTTCCTGCCCAGCGAATCAGTTCAGCTCGATCTATCTTCAGGTGCCGGCACCGGGCAAGGAAAACGACGATCACAATCCGCAACGCATCGCTCCCCGCAGTCTGTTCGATGTCGCGGTTGGCGAGGACAATTTGTTCCGTGGCGATCGCTACCGCTGGAGTCTGCGCTTCACGGTCATCAACCTGGCCGACAAGGTCGCTCTTTACAATTACCTTTCCACCTTTAGCGGCACGCACTACGTGACGCCAAGAACAGAAACGGCCGAACTCGGTTTCCACTTCTAAAGTGGGCCTCAAACGGAGACACCCGGCGAGGGTTTCGATGGGAACGCTCGCCGGGCGCTCCTGAGTTCCATGACCTCCTCGCGAACCGCATTGATCCATTGCATGAACCAAGGCGCAACAATCGCAGATTCTGCTGAGACTTCTTGTGCATTGGTCACATCGCTCTGTGCACGTGACCGCCGGTCTGGCGAGATTTTGCGATAGAATCTCGTCGCCATGTCTAACCCCTCCAGCACTCCCGCGGATCAGCTCAGAATCGGCGTCGATCTCGGTGGCACCAAGATTGAATTTGTCGCTCTGGAACGCGATGGCCACGAACTCCATCGCCACCGTGTGCCTACCCCTAGGCACGACTACGACGGCACGATTCGCGCCATCAAGGAAGGCGTCGAACGGATTGAACGCGAACTGCACCGTGGCGCTACGGTAGGCGTTGGTATTCCCGGCACAATCTCTGGCCTCACGCATGCCGTCAAAAACGCCAACTCCACGTGGATGAATGGCAGACCGTTTGACCGCGACCTTGGAGCCGCGCTGCAACGCGAGGTGCATTGCGCCAACGACGCCAACTGCCTGGCGGTTTCCGAAGCGACCGATGGTGCGGGCGCGGGAAAGCACATTGTCTTCGCAGTTGTTCTCGGCACAGGTTGCGGCGGCGGGATCGCCGTCGATGGCCGCATGCACAACGGCCGCAATGGTGTCGCGGGCGAGTGGGGACACAACACGCTTCCCTGGATGAAGCCCGATGAATATCCAGGCGAGCCGTGCTATTGCGGCTTTCGAGGTTGCATCGAAACGTGGATTTCCGGCACCGGACTGGAAGCCGATTACGAGCGCGCCACGAAAACGCCACTGAAAGGCAAAGAGATCATCGCGCGCAGCGAGGCAGGAGAAGCAGCCGCGATGGCCTGCCTGGAGCATTACGAAGACCGCCTGACCCGCAGCCTCGCCAATATGATCAACCTTCTCGATCCGGACGTGATCGTTCTCGGCGGCGGCGTTTCTCAGGTTCCCCGGCTGTACCGTGACGTCCCAAACCGGTTAAAGGAATATGTTTTCGGCAAAGAGGCCGACACGCCGATCCTGGTCGCCAAGCACGGCGATGCCAGCGGAGTTCGCGGCGCGGCATGGCTCTGGCCGCTGGAAGCAAAGTAATTCCTGCGGGAGATATGCGGTTACAAACGAAAACGCCCTGGGCACCGAAGCCAGGGGCGCCGCTTGAAGGTTCAGTTGTCGAAAGCGACCATCGCGAACGTTCCGGGTTCCGGTGTAACGACCAGGAATTCCTGCACCTGCCCGGTGAGCGCCAGCGGATTATTCGCCGACGACGTATTGGTGATGATCAAGAAATCGTTTGGATTGATGAGCTGTAATCGGCCCCGGCCATATCCAGCCAAGCTTGCGCGCCGGCGGTATCGTACTTGGTCAGGTTTGGATTCATCAGGAACCACAACGCATATTGCAGATCCGTGTAGTTGCTGGCGTTGGATCCGAATTGTGTGGTGAGCCATGCAGTTTCCTGACAAGTCTGAGCAGCATTGGTCCAATGCTTTTTGAGGAATCCTTGTGCCACTCACCTCCCAAATTGTTCCTAAATCATTCAAAGGAAATACGTTACCGGTGCCAATCGAAGGTGCCGGGTGCTCCTTCCCTCTTTGGCCGGAACGCAAATAAAAGCGGCCGCATCCTTCCGCAGGAGGGCGGCCGCTCTTCGCACCACATTTTTCTCTTTTTCTACCTCTCTAGTCTTGTCCCGCTGCCTTGCTCATCTTCGCTGTCCATTCCGCAGCGCGCTTCTTCATTTCTTCCGGAGAAACGTCTTCGACGTGCTGTGCAAGTCCCCATTGATGGCCGAACGGATCGCGCACCTTGCCGTAACGATCGCCCCAGAATTGGTTCGCGAGCGGCATTTCGACTTTGCCGCCGGCTTTGACCGCGCGATCAAACATGGCATCGACATTGTCGGTGTAGACGACCAGCGAATAGCAAGTGCTGGGGTCGGGACCAGGCGCATTGGCCACGCCTGGAAACTCATCGCTGAGCATCAGGCGGGAGTCGCCAATTTGCAATTCGGCGTGACCAATACTGTTGCCTGGGCCGGCCATGCGCGATATTTCCTTGGCTTGAAAAACCTCCTTGTAGTAGTCAATGGCTTTGGCTGCATTCTTACACACGATGGCAGGCGTAAGGGAATGATAGCCTTCCGGGATAGCACGGACTGCACACATAGTAGTTCCTCCTTCATAGGTTCAGGTTGGCCGCGCAGGTCACAGAAGGAAACGGGGCAGGGAACCGGAACAACGAATCGCTGCGCGAGGACTCCCTTGATACGCCCGTGCTCTACCCAAGTCAAGAGAGAAAAATCGGCTGCAATCCATGAGTCGTTGTCGTAATCTGCGCGAACGTAGTTGCGCGCTTGACGAGGTGAGCTATGCGCTATGAATTTCTCGTAGAGACCTACGCCAGCGAACGAATTAAGGTTGTCAGCGTGTGGAGCGAATTCCGCGATGAGGACATGGAATTCCGTCCCAAACTCAATGACCCTCGCGGACGCAGTCTTCACGAACAGATGGTCCACCAGTGCTTGAGCGAGGATTTCTGGTTCCGCACCATGCTTGGCATCGATGTGGCAGCGCCGCCGCTGCCGTCCTCGGAAACGCGAAGGGAATTTATCCGGCGCTACGCGCAGGACAGCGGCAAACGGCTAGACATTCTTGAAGCGAAGGCCGAGGACTGGTGGGAATCCGAGGCGACCTTTTTCGACGTCGATCGTTCGATGGCTTGGGTGATGACGCGGCGCATCGCCCATACCGCCCACCATCGGGGCCAACAGATGGCCATGCTGCGCATGCTCGGACGCGATCTCCACAGCAACTACGGTCCGACGGCGGACACCGGTGGGCTGATGCAGAACCACGCGCCCACCATCTACGCGTACCGCGATCTGGATAGCCTTCTAGAAGATTTGGAGCGCGGAGCCGCGAAAACAGTTCTGCCCGGAGCGGGGGGGAAGGCCGTCACGGAGCGCCCCGCAAAAGGCGCTTAGTTCTCTCTATAGAGATCGGGGAACTGTTTCTTGAAGCTGGCGAGTTTCGGTAAATCGTTGATCACGATGTAGGGGTTGTTCGCATGGTGGCGCAAGTAGTCCTGATGATAACTCTCTGCCGGATAGAAGGCGGTTAACGGAACCACTTGCGTGACAATCTTTTGCGGATAGACCCTGGCCTTTTCCAGTTGTGCGATGTACGCCGTGGCGATTCTCTTTTGGTCTTCGTTGGTATAGAAAACCGCAGAGCGGTATTGCGTGCCCCAGTCGGGCCCCTGCTTGTCCAACTCCGTAGGATTGTGGGCCACGGAAAAAAAGATCATCAGAATTTGCCCGTAGGTAATCTGCCGGGGATCGTAGACGATGCGCACGCTCTCCGCGTGCCCGGTATTTCCATTGCCCACCATTTCATAATGCGCGGTTTCCGCATTGCCTCCGGAATAGCCAGAGGTTGCGGAAACCACGCCCCGCATGTGCTGGTAGATGGCCTGGATTCCCCAGAAACATCCGCCAGAAAGGACAGCGACTTCCTGACCTTTGGCATTGCTGACCGATTGGTCAACCTCGGGCTTGGGAAAGGAACTGTTGGAACCAGGTGCGGCGTTAGCCAAATCAGAACACAGAGCCCCAGCACCGAGAAACACAACCAAGCAGATAAACCTCCGAGCGGAAACCTGCATCCGAAAACTCCGTGGGCCTATCGGGCGCCGCGACGATTTGTATACTGGTCTTTGGATGCAACAAGTACTATTGAGGTTTCGCGCGCGCTGATGAAACAACCCGAGTGCCGCGGGAATTAAGACGCCGGGGAGTTACGCCGTGCGTAGCACGCGAGAGGACCAAACCATGCGTATGCCTGTGCTGTTTGTTGGTCACGGCTCCCCCATGAACGCGATTGAAGAGAACGCATTCACGCAAACGCTGCGAAAACTAAGCCCGACCCTGCCAAAACCGAAGACGATTTGTGTTGTGTCCGCTCATTGGGTGACGCGAGGGAGCCAGGTCCTGAGCGTCGAGCGCCCACGCACAATTCATGATTTCTATGGATTTCCGAAGGCTCTTTACGAGGTGCAGTATCCTGCGCCGGGTGCGCCGGTAGAAGCCAAGCGCCTGGCCTTTGAACTACATCTGCTCGCCGACCACGAATGGGGATTCGATCACGGAACGTGGAGCATTCTGCAGCATATTTATCCCGACGCGGATATTCCGGTATTTCAGGTTAGTCTCGATCATGCCCGAACCTTCGCCGAGCACGTCGCCCTTGCGCAAGAATTGCGCGGCTTGCGAGACCGCGGCGTGCTGATTATCGGCAGCGGAAATCTGGTGCACAATCTTCATCAGATGAATTGGAGCATGGAACACTCCGCCTATCCTTGGGCAACGGAATTCGACGCGAAAGTGAAACAAGCGATCGACCAACGCGATATTGCTTCGCTTCAGGCCCCCGATCGTTGGGGGACTTCGCTTCTTGCTTCCGCTCACCCGACCCTGGAACATTACGCACCCATCCTGTACACCATGGGCTGCACCGACGAGCGCGATACCGTCTCTTACCCCTACGAAGGAATTGCGTTGGGCAGTGTTTCCATGCGCATGGCGTTGTTCCAGCCGGAACTTTCCCCGCGGTGATATCTTGTGTGCCTGCGCGCCGTTTGGAACGAGGCGTTTGCGCGCGCTATCTTATTCGTGGTTTTGAGAATTATTTCCTTGGAGGATACGCTCATGTTCTCGAAAGTCACCGGCGCAGTTGTTTTATGCCTCGCACTGATCCCGGCCAAGCCTGCCGTGGCGCAGCAAGTGACCTACGGCAAGAAACCTCAGCTGCCCGCTCCCTTCAGCACGAAATCCGCTGGGAACGGTCCTTCGTCCGCCAAGCCACCCGATGGATTTCTGCCGACGGCTCCCGCAGGTTTTCACGTTAACGTCTACGCGAAACAATTCAAGTATCCGAGGTTTCTGGCGGTGGCGCCGAACGGCGACATCTTTCTTGCGGATCTGGGGGCCGGGCAGGTGATAGTGCTGCGCGATCCCCAGCACACCGGCGCCGCGCAACAGCGCGAAATCTTCGCGGACAAATTGAATCGTCCCTTCGGAATTGCCTTCCACGACGACTACGTTTACGTCGGCAACATGAATGCGGTGGTTCGCTTCCGGTATGACAAGCAAACGTCCAAACGCGTCGGTGAAGCGGAACACATTCTGGATCTTCCCTCAGGCGGTTCGCACGTCACGCGCACAGTAGCCTTCAGCCCGGATGGCAAGCAGCTTTTCGTCAGTGTTGGCTCCTCCGGCAACATCGACATCGAAAAAGATCAGCGCCGCGCCGCGGTGCTGGTGGCCGATCCCGACGGCAAGAATTCGCGCCTCTTCGCCAGCGGTCTGCGCAACGCCGTCGGCCTGGGCATCGAGCCGGTGACCGGCGCGGTGTGGGTCGCCGTGAACGAGCGCGACGAACTCGGCGATAATTTGCCGCCCGATTTCTTTACCTCCATCAAGGATGGAGGCTTCTACGGCTGGCCGTACAGCTACATCGGCGACAATGTTGATCCGCGTGTCCACCCGCAAAGGCCCGATCTCGTTGCCAAGGCCATCATTCCCGATGTGTTGCTCGGTGCTCACGTCGCCCCGTTGGAATTTACCTTTTACACCGGCAAGCAGTTTCCCGAGCAATACCACGGTGGCGCGTTTGTTGCCGAGCACGGCTCTTGGAACCGGGCGTCGCGCGCGGGCTACCAGGTGGCTTTTGTTGGATTCAAGGATGGAAAAGCCTCGGTTGATCCTGTGCCTTTTCTCACCGGGTTCGTGCCGGATCCCTCGGGGAAAAATGTGAATGGCCGCCCGGTTGGGGTGGCCGTGGCCCCTGACGGCGCGCTGCTGGTCGCTGACGATGGGGCGTGCGTGATTTATCGCGTCAGCTATGCTCAGTAAGCTCGGCGTAAGCCATTCACCGTGGTGGACGCAAACAAGAAGGACTGCTGCTGCGCCTGCGCCATCACCACTGGAGTCGAGAGAAAAATCACAAGGAGGAACGAGGTAGAGAAAAGTCCAAAAACTCCTTCCGGAAACCGGAAACGCGAGCGTGATCATGCCAAACTTTCCTGGGCCGAGATGGAAGGTGCGGCTATTTTCTTGGAATCGAGAGGGAAATCCGCAGTGATGTTAGCGTGATGTCGAAACCGTGCCAATGGAAACGATTATTCGAAGATAGACGTAGTGAAAGATAAGAGGTCTGTTCCAAAATGGAACACCAAGCCCTCATTTCGCGGTACAATTCCCTTTGTTAACGCTCATTAATGTTCTTTCTCATTTCTTTCGCTACCTTCTAACGCTTATGCCTCCCTTCAAACTCGAACTTGAAAAGCGATCTGACAGTACGGATGCTCTGGCAATCTACCAGCTGAAAGGCAAACTCAGTTTGGAAACGGTGAACGAGTTCATTCAGAAGTTGCGTCCCGAGCCGGCGCAGCACCTGATTCTGGACATAAGTGGCGTGACGTTTCTGGATTCCGCGGGAGTTGGGGCGCTGGTGTCGCTATTTGTGAACCGTCGAACCCATGGCAAGACGTTTGCTCTGGCGTCCTTGGCTCCCCAGAGCACGGCCGTGGTAACCGTAGCAGGGCTGCAGAACCTCTTGCCCATTTTCAGGACGGTGGAAGAGGCCATGGCGAAGAAGCCATAGGCCGTTCTTTGATGGCGGAGCGGAATTACTTCGGCGACCACATCGGGTGGCTGGTGAAGAGGCCGTCGACGATGCCGATCTGGTAGACCACAAAGAGTCCGAAAGCCAAGCTCAACAGGCCGGAGCCGGTAACCAGCCCGCGATTCAACCACGCAAAGCGGGTTCCCGCGTAAGAAAAGGGCAGCGACATCGCCGCGGTAATCAGCATCATGCCCGCAATCGTCCCCAGGCCAAAAATCAGCAGGTAGAAGACGCCCCATCGTGGGTCGTGGATGGTGCTCAACACCAGCAGCGCGACCGCTGCCGAGCCGGCCAACCCGTGCACGATGCCAATCAGCAACGGACGCAGCGAGTGAAACATTCCCAGGCTTCCGAAGGGTCCACGCAACCATTTCGGCTCTGCGAGCGAATCTCCGTGGTGCTCTTCGACCGGAGCGTGCGCGTGCCGGTGAAAGTGCAGACGGGAGCCATGCTCGTGGATATGTGCGTGTTCGCCGGTGATATGCGGATGAGCAGGTGAAAATTTCTCGCTCATCCAGCGAGACACGCCGGTCAAATTCAGGATGCCGAGCAGGATGAGCATCAGGCCGACGGCAAATTCCATGGTCAGGCCCACGCGAGGCGGAATCACAATGTTGAAGATGATGATCGCGGCGCCAACAAGCACGATGGTCAGGGTGTGGCCGACGCCCCAGAGCGCTCCGATCAAGGCGGCCTTAGAGAGCGAGCGCTCGCGGCTCACAATTGTCGAAACGGCAATGACGTGGTCCGGATCGGTGGCATGGCGCATGCCAAGAAAGAACCCCAAGATGAGGACCGCAAGTCCGGTGATCATAGGCAGCCGGCAACAAGCCAACATCTCGCGGCTGCCGGTAACTCCCAGAATAATCGAGAACGGTCTGCCAAGCGAGCGTTTCTCGCGTCGGGCCCAGCAGGGCCAATCGTCCGCGAATTCCAGCAAAACACTATTGCCTGCGGCGCCCGACTGTCGTACAGTCGTTCATCGATATACTGATTATCGATTACCAATGCCTAAACGAAAACTCGATCCACTGCCTTCGGCTGCATTTCAAATCCTGCTCTCCCTGGCCGGTGAAGACCTCCATGGTTACGGAATCATGCGGCAAGTTGCGGAGCAGACTGGCGGGCGCATGCGACTCGGCCCGGGGACGCTCTACAGCTCCATCCAGAGCCTGGTCGAAGAGAAATTTATTGCCGAGGTTGACGCACGCGAGGACGCGAAGCTCGGCCACGAGCGCCGCCGCTACTACCGGTTGACTTCCGCTGGACGCAAACTGGCGCGCGCCGAGGCCGACAGACTCGCGGGCTGGCTGCGTGTCGCTCGGGCCAAAAAAATCCTGAGGGGGGACTATGTCTGAAAAGATATATGCGCTGCTGCTGCGCCTTTACCCTTCCCATTTTCGCGAAGCCTACGGCGACGCGGCCCTCCAACTGTTCCGCGACCGCGCCCACGATGAAAGAGGATTTTTCCCAAAGCTACGGCTCTGGCTCGACCTGCTCGCCGACTTGGCAATCTCCGTTCCACGCGAGTATCGCCATGTCCGGCAGGCGTTCGCAGCAACTTCCGCTCCGCGTCGTTTGGCCGGCGCGCCTTGGTTATTCGTTCTGGAAGACGAGTCGCTGCGTCCCCGAGCGTTGTTTTTTGGAGGCGTGCTGACGCTGCTTGCCCTTGCTGGGTTCTCGATGGCAATCAATCATGTCGGAAGCTATGCAGCGAATGTGGCCGTCTGGCCCGGCCAGCCAGCGTCGCGCGTAAGCCCTGCAAGACCCCGCGTCGCCAAGCCGAGCCATTTTGAATCGGGCTGGCGCTCGGTGCTGCAGCGCATGGGAATGTTTCTGCCGCAAGCACGGCATCCGAAGCCGCCCGAAAGGACCGCTGCAATGAACAGCGCGGCGGGCGAGGCCATGAAGCTGGATGCTGCGGAGCGCCAACTCGTGATTGACGGTGCGATTGCGAACCTAAAGGCGCACTATGTTGATCCAAACGTCGCGCAGAAGGTGGCCGAGGCGCTGCGGGCACACCAAAACAACGGCGATGACAACGCCGCGGCAGATGGCAGCGCATTTGCCGATCTGCTGACCCGGCAAATGCGCGATGTGAGCCACGACATGCACCTGATGATGGTCTACAGCCAGGAGAAAATACCCGACCGTCGGCCGGAGCCAACTCCGGAAGAATTTGCGCGCTACCGAAAGGCAATGGAGCAAAATAATTGCACCTTCGAAACGGTGAAGATTCTGCCGCACAATATCGGCTATCTGAAGCTCAATTCGTTTCCCGATCCGTCTGTATGCCAATCCGGGGCCACGACTGCGATGGCCTCCTTGAACCAGGCGGACGCGGTCATCTTTGATTTGCGGGACAATAGTGGCGGCGAGCCGAAGATGGTCGCGCTGATTGCCGCCTACCTCTTCGACCACCCGGAATATTGGTTCAACCCCAGGGAAGAAACGACGCGTCAGTCTTGGACATCGTCGCCGGTCCCGGGAAACAAACTGGCAGACAAGCCGGTCTTTATACTGACCTCAAGCTCGACGTTCTCCGGGGCCGAGCAGTTCAGCTACGACCTGAAGATGCTGAAACGCGCTACGCTTGTCGGCGAAACGACGCGCGGTGGCGCGCATGCCGGTGCGTTTCATCGGATTGATGATCACTTCGGAATGGGTATCCCTGAAACAAGAGCGATCAATCCCTTTTCAACGGTCGACTGGGAGGGCGTAGGCGTAGAGCCCGATGTGAAGGTCAAGGCCGCGGATGCGTTACAAACAGCAGAGAAGCTGGCAGAGAACAAGCTGCGGAAGAAGTAGCCGGACGGCGCAAACCGGGATTCCTGGACGCGCCGCCTCGATACGCGTCCAGGAATCTAACAGCAGTGTCAACTCATGCGACTTGTTACTCAATGCCGAGGCAGTTGGACAGGGCGGCGGGTGCGTCAATGCGACGCGTCGCACCTGCCGGAATGAGTTGCACGGCAATGCCGCGATCAATGCCTTTCACAAAGCAATGATACATTTGCAGCGTGCGTACTCTGATTGCCGTGATTGTGGTGTGGTTGCTTGCCGGTGCCGCTGCCGCGCAAAAGACGGTTTCCTTTCCGACCGAGGACGGCGGCCTGATTTACGCTGATGTTTACGGACAAGGTGAAAGAGCCGTCGTGCTGGCCCATGGCGGCCGTTTCAACAAGGAGAGCTGGGAGAAGCAGGCTCGCACGCTCGCGTCGGCGGGATTTCGCGTACTCGCGCTCGACTTTCGCGGCTACGGTAAATCGAGAGGCCCGGGCGATGCCGATCCTATGGACGCGCCTCTGCACTTGGATGTACTGGCCGCGGTCCGCTATCTGCGCGAAACGGGCGCGAAAAGCGTGTCGATCGTCGGTGGCAGCATGGGAGCAGGAGCTGCTGGCGACGCGTCGATTGCCTCGCGGCCAGGAGAGATCGATCGTTTGGTATTGCTGGGCGGGTCGCCGAACGGCCCGGCCGAGAAGTTGAAGTCGGCCACGCTGTTCATCGTGGCACGCGACGATTCAAGCGGGGATGGGCCGCGTCTTCCCAGGATTCAGGAGCAGTACCAGAAAGCTCCCGAACCTAAAGCGCTGATCATTCTTAACGGCTCTGCGCACGCTCAATACCTCTTTCAAACGGATCAAGCAGAGCGCGTAATGCGCGAGATCCTGAAGTTTGTTTCCGCGCAGTAAGACGCTCCGAAACACCCATGGTGGCCAGTTCGACGAACCTCACTCCTCGCGCAGCGCCTTCAGCGGATCCATCTGAGCCGCTCTGCGCGCCGGCACGTAACAGGCCAGCATCGCCACCGCTGCCAGCAGCAGTGGTGTGCCGACGAGCAAACGCGCATCGTTCGTACCCACGCTAAGCGCGTCGACAAGCATGCTCGCCAACGCCGAAACTATTTTTGCTAGCGCCACCGCGCCCAAAAATCCCAACACGGTTCCGACCCCTACCTTGATGGACACCCGATATCGAATCAGTGCAGGAGCGACGTACTCGCTCAAATATCACTTGGTTTGGTGCCCCAAGTATCGACTGAAAGTTTTGGTGGGACAAGTTGCGAAGCGACTTCGACAACTGTTGTACCAGAAGGCGGAAGACTTGGAGGCCGAGATTCACGCTTTGGAAATCAGGCCCGACCACGTTCACATATTCGTACAGTCTGACCCTCGACTGGCTCCCGCACATATTGCGGCACAGTTTAAGGGA
>Ga0074045_10004379_pt1 | contig 12524 bp, 11 predicted proteins | sample BogForMeECP23OM2_FD_94442 | JGI IMG/M metagenome (GOLD analysis project Ga0074045, IMG submission 94442) | Bog forest soil microbial communities from Calvert Island, British Columbia, Canada - Bog Forest MetaG ECP23OM2 | ecosystem: Environmental > Terrestrial > Soil > Wetlands ...
AGGGCCGCGCAACGACCGCCGGACGGGCCGGGCCTGACCCCACGCTTGCCGTGTCGTCTCCCTGGCTCGTGTACGGCCCTGTTGCCGGGGAAGGCCTGCTGCGGGAGGCATCGAATCCCCTGGGGTTCTCCGCGGGAAGCGACGTATTTGCAGAGCGTACGGGCGTGCGCCTGGACGGATCTCTGCCTGCCGGCCGTCCCGGCTTCCTGTGCACGCCTCTCCCTGGCGCCCTGGGATTCTACAGTATGTCCTGCGCGAACGGGGCGCGCGTGCGCGGCTGCTTTGCCAGTATTCAGGCCTGCGCCGGGTTCCGGGTGGAGGGCTTCCTCAGCCTCTCGAAGTCCGAATCGGAAGGTTCCGGTGATGAGTGGTTTCTCTCCACCCCGATGGAACCGGGCGGCGCCATGACTTCAGGCGGCGTGAGACTCGGAGTGGATCTTCGCGGTCTTTCGCTGGGAGCCACGGTGGGGGGCTCGTTTCCAGAGAAAGCGCCGTCCGGTTCATTTCAACTCCTCCACGGCTCGTGGCGCGAGAATGGGCTCTTTGCAGAGGCGCTCGTGGGGAGGATCGAGGCAGCGTACCGGCGCCCAGACGGCCAGGATTTCACGGCCGGCTCAGCGTTTTCAGGCTCAGCGGGCCTTGAAGGAGCGGTCAGCTCAGCCAAAGTCTCTTATGCTGTCTGCATCGATCAGCCTGGATTCGCGCCCCGGCCGTTCGTCCCGAGCAGCGAGGTCATGGAGCTCGTGCTGCAGCACTCTTTCGCCGCCGTAGCCGGATTAGACGTGGTCTGCAGAGCTGAAGCGGAAAAAAGGATCGGCCGGGATTGCATGGGAGCCCAGCAGGAGACCCGGCGCTGGTCAGCGTCTTTGAGGGGCAAAACAGGAAGCCTGGATGCCGCGGCTTCCGTGGACTTGAACGAACCGGGCGGGATTGATGTCTCCCTTACCGGTGCATTCCAGGAGACGCGCAGGAGTCCGCGCTTCTCCCTGGAATCACGCCTTGAGCAGCTCGGCCCTAGGCGCCCGTTCCTCACTGTTCTTGCCGGACTCGAGCTCGAGTGGAAGGACGCCTGGCTCTCCTTCGAGTCAGGCCTGGAGGGGTGGGCCGTGTCCACCACTTCCGCGGACATAATGAGACATTTCCGACTGAGCGTGTCATGGAGCACGCGGTGCGCGCTGGGGAAGTGAGTCCTACCACTCTCCCACCAGGAGCACTTCCCGCTCGAGCTGAAAGCCGCGCCGGCGCCGGACCTCGTCCTCCACCAGCTCCATCAGGGAAAGGACGTCCCGGGCCGTGGCGCCACCCGTGTTCACAATGATGTTGCCGTGGAAGGGGGCTACCTGGGCACCGCCTATCCTGCGGCCTTTCAACCCGAGTGAATCCACGATCACCCCGGTAGGTGCACCGAACGCGCGGTTGTTCTTGAACACGCTCCCCGCACACGGGAAAAGGAAGTGGCCCTTTTTTTCCCGGTCCCGCATGTGCTCCTGCATCAAGTCTTCGATCTGCAGCGGATTTCCCGGGGCAAGCCGGAAACCTGCCTGCAGGATCACCCCCCGCATACCCTGGAATGGCGAGATCTTGTAGTCCCACTCGTCGCGGCGCATCGGGAGTCTTCTCTGCCCCTTGTCCGCGTCCAGGTAGTCCACGAATTCGAGGACATCGCTTATTTCGCGCTCGTAACAGCGGGCGTTCATCCACACTGCGCCCCCCACGCTTCCTGGAAGCGCGTACGCGAACTCCATCCCGGCGAGCCCCCTGGACAGGGCGAACTCGGCAAGCGCGGACACCGGGGTGCCGCCCATGGCCGTGACAAGCGTGCCCTCAGCCCTGAGACCCCTGAGGAGCGTGAGGTCCACCACGACCCCGCGCACCCCCTTGTCGGAGACCAGCATGTTCGTGCCGCCCCCCAGCAGGGAGCAGGGCACGGTCTCCCGGGCGCAGAGCGTCACGATCCGGGCCGCTTCCTCCAGCGTGCGCGGGACGGCGAACAGGTCTGCCGGCCCCCCGAGGCGGAAACTGGTGTGGCCGGAAAGGTTTTCCCCGTCCTGCAGCCGCCCGTCTGCCTTGATCATGCCCGCCAATTTCCGTACTGTTGTCACGGTCAAAATAGTAGCATACCCATGGAGGGCATGTCGTGGAGCTGAATTTCTGGAACACGATGGGCAGGGCATTGCAGCCCTTCATCCCGATTCAAAACGGAAACGTGGGGATGTATTGCTGCGGCCCGACCGTCTACGACTTTGCCCACGTGGGCAACCTCCGCACCTATGTCTTTGAGGACATACTCAGGCGCACACTGGAGTACTTCGGCTTCGCGGTGCGTCACGTGATGAATGTCACCGACGTCGGCCACCTCACCGGGGATACGGATGAGGGAGAGGACAAGATGCTCAAGGGCGCCCGGGAGAAAGGCAAGACGGTCTGGCAGATCGCGGACTTCTACACGAAGGCTTTCTTCCGGGACTTCGGGCTCCTGAAATGCGAGATGCCCACCGTGATCTGCAAGGCCACCGAGCACATCCAGGACATGATCGACCTCATTTCCCGGATCGAGGCAAAGGGATTCACCTACATCGCGGGGGGCAACGTCTATTTCGACATCGCCAAATTTCCGGGCTATGGCAGGCTCGCCCTGCTGGACAAGCAGGACCTCCAGGCCGGAGCGCGAATTGCCGTGGACGAGGGCAAGAAAAATCCGGCGGATTTTGCGGTGTGGTTCACAAAAGGCAAGTACGAGCACCAGGCAATGCTCTGGGATTCGCCGTGGGGAAAAGGATACCCCGGCTGGCACATCGAGTGCAGTGCGATGTCCATGAAGTATCTCGGTGAACATTTCGACATCCATTGCGGCGGGGCCGACCACCCACCGGTTCATCACACCAACGAAATCGCGCAGTCCGAAGCTGCCACCGGGGCAAAGTCGGTCAATTACTGGATGCACGGCGAATGGCTGCTCATGGGCAAGGAAAAGATGGCGAAGTCCACCGGCAATCTCGTGCCGCTCTCCGTGCTGACAGACAAAGGGTACGACCCGCTGGACTATCGCTATTTCTGCCTCGGCGCCCACTACCGCACGCAGCTCGCATTCACGTGGGAATCCCTGGATGCCGCCCGGTCAGGCAGGCTCGGCATCATGGAGAAAATCATCCAGCTCAAGGCCGAGGCATCCGGGGATCCGGTCGAGCCGGAAGGAAAGGCGCGTCAATACCTCGATGACTTCGAGACGCACGCCGCGGAAGACCTCAACATGCCCCGGTGTCTTGCCGACCTCTGGACGCTGCTCAGGGATTCCACGGTGCGGGCCGGCCCGAAACTCGGGGCCGCGTACCGAATGGACCGTGTCTTCGCGCTGGGCATGTCCGAGGCCGCGGAGGGCGAGATGACGCTTGACGAGGAGACGCGCCGGCTCCTGGAGGAACGGGAAAGTGCCCGCAAAGGCCGTAATTTCACGAGGGCGGACGAGATCAGGGCCCTGCTGCTTTCAAAGGGAATGGAGGTACAGGACAGCCCGACCGGGCCGAAGGTACGCTTTGCCCATGGTCAAAGGCGATAAAAAGCTGTAACATCGGCAATTAATCGTTGTTAGTAATGAGTAACACGGAATATGCGCGCCCGCCGTCATTTGACATGGTTTATATTGCCTTGTTCCCTGTCATCTACCGCGTCTCCTTGCGAGTGACTGGCGACAGGGAAATTGCAGAGGATTTGTGCCATGAAGCCTTCATCAAGCTTATGGAACGCCCTTACCTGTTGCCGGATCTGGAACAGTCAAAATACTGGCTCATTCGAGTGGTGAAGAACCTTTCACTCAACCATGAGAAGAGAAGAAATCGCGAAAAGGCAGCCTACGCGAAACTCACACGCCTCACTTCGGGGGTATCGGAATCGAGTGACAAACAGTTCTTGAAGAAAGAAACACGCTCGGACGTGCAGACGGCATTGGATGCCCTGCCCTACAATCTGAGAGCGCCGCTGGTGTTTCGGGAATATGGGGATCTGAGCTACAAGGAGATCGGAGCAATCCTGGGCATAAGCGAAAGCAACGTCAAAGTGCGGATCTTTCGCGCCAGGGAGCGTGTGGTGACAGCGCTTGGTGAAAGGGATGTCTATGTGTCCTGATCGTGAGATTCTTTCTGCATACTTGGACGGCGAAATCGGTCCCCCTTGGAACGCGGCAATCGGCGCACACGTGGCGGCATGCGGGACGTGCCGCCCCGTCATGGAAAGACTCGAAAAGACACGCCGCATCCTTCGGGAAGACCCCATCGGGGACTGGAAGGAGCCGATGGAAAGGGTGCGCAGGGCTATTCTCACCCGGGTCCCTCCCATGCCGCGGCCCATCCCCGCGTGGAGGCGCCAGGTGTCCCTGCCCCTTCCCCTGGCCGTCCTGGCCGCCGTCATCCTGATCGCCCTTGGAGTCTCCTCCGCTCTTTCCATCGCCCGCTCCAACCTCGGCTTCGTCAAGATCACCAAGGCTCCGGCCGGCGGCACCGAGTACCAGTTCGCAGTCCCGGTGGACAAGGTGGAGGCGCTGCTGAAATCCGTGGGCGGCGGGGATACCGGCCTCGAGGCCGTCCTGACTCTCCCCAAGAACGTCAAGCTCGTTCCTGTCGGAGCTCCGCGCATGGGCAAGGAAACAGAGTTCTCGAGGAAGAAACCATGACGAGGAGCCCGATGAGGAAAAGAAGCGTTGTCGTTCCGCTTCTCCTTACCCTCGCCGTGGCAGGTGCACATGCCCAGGAAACTGAGGCAGACCCCAAGGAGGCCCTCCAGCAGCTGCTCTCCAAGGCCCTCAGCGTCACCATTTCGGCGCGCGTGCTGCCCTCCGACGCTCAGGGGGACACGCCGATCTGGAACGCGGCCAGCACGAAGCTTACCATTCCCGGCCGGTCCATCAAGGTCAGGCTGGACGGCGACAATGTGCGCATTTATCTTATCTGTACACCCTACCTGCAGGAAGACGGGGAGGTGCTTCTCGTGGCCCAGGGCCAAGTCTGGCTCACGCAGCCCACGGACAAGGAGGTCAAGTATTCCAGCACATTCTACAGCATCCCCTTGTCCTTTGGAGAAAAGGTCCTCTTTTTTCCGCTCGGCCTCTCCAACGCCGAGGAGCAGAACAAGGATTTCTACAATATCGAGTTGGAAATCAAGATCGTCCCGTACGAGGAAAAATAGCGGAGACCGGGTGTGACGCCTCTGCAGACGGGCCCCGACAGCGAGCAGGTCAAGCCGCACCAGCGGCTGCTCAGGAGCAAGGGCTTTGTTCCCACGGTTGTCGTGGTGGCCCTCGCGTCTTTCGTCGTGCTCAGCCCGCGCATGGGAGGAAGCCCGCCCCGCCTGGAATCCATCACTCCGACACGGGGGAAGCCCGGCGACGTGATGATCGTGACCGGTCACAACTTCGGGCAGCACCGCGATACCTCCGAGGTGAGGATTTCCGGCGTCTCTCCGACCTCCACCGACTACGGAGAATGGACCGATACGCGTATCAGCGTGACCATCCCCGACGAGGCCACTTCGGGAATCGTCTATGTCATCACGAGGAGCGGCCGCAGCAGCGGTCTTCTCTTCACGAACCAGGGAGACATCCCTCTGCCCGCGTCGGGCTCCGCCCGGCCCGGGGATCCCTACATCGTCAACAACAGCGACAACCCGATCCAGCCTTCGGCGGCGCGCATCGGGGACACCCTCACGATCTACGGCATGAACTTCGGCCTGGAGAAAGGTTCCTCCGAAGTGTATTTCACATGGGCCGGCCAGCAGTCCCCGTCCAGCGGAAGCCTCGATCTCTCGAATCTTGTTCCTGCGCGGGACTACAACCTGGACTACATTTCATGGTCGGATCGCGAGATCAAGCTGCGCGTGCCGGACGGCGCCGCCTCGGGAAACGTCCTGGTCACCTCGGACAAGGGCAAGAGCAATGCGGCGTATTTCGTGGTGAACAAGGGTGCCGGCACCAAGACCTTCACTTCTCCACGGAAATACTCGATCCAGTACGCCACGGACGTCACGGTCTCCGCCGCCTCGGGGGATAACACGCTCTACCTCTGGATGCCGCGCATCCTGCCGACCCCCGAGCAGCGGAAGATAGAAACGGTGGAACAGGATCCCGATCCCCTCCTTGTCACCAGCAGCTCGGCGCTGTACTCCCTTGCCAATCTGCAGAAGGGCGGAAAGTACAAGGTGAGCTTGAGTTGGATGTTCGACCGCTATGCGGTGGAAACACAGGTGAACCCCGGTGATGTCCCGCCAAATGACACCACGACGGAGCTGTACGCCAGGTTTACCGTGCCGGACGCGCTGGTGCCGTCGTCCAATCCAGAGGTCGTCAAGGCCGCTGCCGCGGCCGCGGGAGCGGAGAAGAATCCGTGGCTCAAAGCACGACGGATCTATGAGTGGCTTCTCACCCAGCTCAAATATGCCCCGTCCACCGACCAGGACGTGCTCACTGCGCTGCGTACGAAGCGCGGCGACGCGCTCGTGTACGCGTCCTTGTACTGCGCGCTGCTCAGGGCATCGGGGATCCCTTCACGAATGGTATCGGGATATCTCGTCGGGGACTCCGGCAGTCCGACCCGGCGCCACTTCTGGGATGAGTTCTACGCGGAGACTCTCGGGTGGGTGCCCGTGGACCCGCTTCTGGGGGATGAGAAATCGCTGATTCCCACGCAGCGGCCCGAGGATTTTGACGGCAAGTCATACTACTTCGGGAATCTGGACAACCAGCACGTCACGTTCACCAAGGGGCTCGAGGAAGTGAACCAGATGAACCCCGACGGCAAGACCAGGGTTCACGCGGATCTGCCGTACCTCTTCACGATCCACGAGGAGGCAGTGGGCGGGCTCACCGCTTACACCACCAGCTTCGAGGACCTGACAGTCACCGGGACGTACTAGGGACTAGAGAGGAACGGCCTTACTGCTGGGAAGAGGCCTTCCGCCGGGCGCGCTCAATCTTCTCCATCTTGCGGAAGTACTCCGACTGCTTCTGTATCTCTTCCACGTCATTCGTGGCGATCTTGTTGTCGGCGAGGACCATCTTTTTGTTTTCGAGAAGCTTGCGGATGAACGGAGCGCCTTTGTCGTTGGAAAGACCCACCGTGTTGAGCAGTTCCTTGGCTCCGAGCTGGAACGTGTATTTCCCCGCAGGGACGATGGGAACCCGGTTCTTTTCAAGCTGCAACAGCAGCGCGTCATAGAGTCTTCCCAGCGGGTCCTGGATGAGGGTGTTGGCGAGCCGCTTGTAGATGTCCCACAGCCTTTCCGCCAGGAGCGTGGTGAGCCGGGTGATGAGCTGTGGCTGGCTCTGCACCATGCGCTCGAAATTGGCCTTGTTCACGGCCATGAGGCTGCAGTCTTCGTTGGCAACGGCAGACGCGGAGCGCGGCTTGTTCTCCAGCAGGGCCATCTCCCCGAATATGTCCCCGGTTTTCAGCATGGCGAGCAGGACTTCATTGTCTTCCACGATCTTGGTGATCTTCACGATTCCCCGCTGAATGATGTACAGCTCGGTCCCCGGCTCATTCTCGCTGAAGATCATGGTGTTCTTCGGATACGTGCGGGTAAAGTCGTCATTCACCTTGTCGAGGTACACGGCCTTTGCGTAGGGGTGGATCTTGGCCATGCGCTCCTTGGCCTTGTCCGCGTTGGGATCCGTGGGGCAGAACTGGAGAAAACGGTAATATGCGTAGTAGGCTTGGTTGTACTGGCTTTGCCGCGCGTAGTACTCCGCAACCTTGAAAAGGTGAGAGGGGTCCCCGCTGGCGGTGTTCTTGAAGGTGAGGCGCGTCAGGGCCTCATCCAGGAAGCGCATCTTGCGGGAGAAACTCTGAATGATCTTGAGAGCGACCGGGCTGTTCCGCTCTATGAGAAGGCCGTATTGCTCGCGGGCCACCGATATCAGAGACACGTCGGTAAGGGCAAGGGCCGTCTCGATGTGACTGTGCGACGACATCGTGGAGATGACGCCGAAAAAATCCCCGGGAGCGAGTGTGTTTCCTCCCTCCTCCTCCACGACCTCCACTTCCTTGCTGATGCGCACCTTGCCGCTGCGGAGGATGTAAAAGTAGTCTGCTTTCTGCTTTCCCTCCACGATGATGTACGAGTTTTTGTTGAAGTTGACGATAGATAGTTGAAGCGGGCTTGCCATTCTTATTACCGTCTCACCAGCTTCCCAGTATAGAGATCGGGTTTTCCGTTGTCAATGTGAAGAGCCGGGAATCGGGGGACCGCCGTCCTATGCATGTTCATCAAACCGCCTGTTTGGTATAGTGGGGCACTTATGCGCGATATGGACGTCCGGTTGCGGTGGAAAGAACGCTCCCGGCAGCTCGTCACATCCTGCTCCCTGTTTGACATGTACACCTCAGAACGCACTTCTGGCGGGGGAAAAACAGGGGTGTTCTCCATCCTCGCCGCGCGCGACTGGGTCACCATTGTCCCCGTTCTCCGCGCGCCGGGGAGGGAAGATGCGTTCCTCATGGTGCGCCAATATCGGCACGGCGTTGAGCTGATCACCACCGAGTTCCCCGCCGGCCTCGCTGAACCCGGCGAGGACCCGCTCCGCACCGCCGCGCGCGAGCTCGAAGAGGAAACCGGGTACCGCGCAGGCAGGATGACACTCCTGGGCCGGCTCACCCCGAACCCCGCGTTCATGAACAATTGGTGCTCAACCTTCCTCGCGGAAGACCTGGCGCGCGTCGGCGGCCTGTCCCTCGATGAGACAGAAGAGCTGGACGTCCTGGAAGTTCCCGTTTCCACTCTGAAGAAGACGATCGGGAGCGGAGAGCTGGTCAACGCCCAGACGATGGTGGCCCTGATGTGGTACGAACGCAAGCAGGCAGGAGAATGGGCAGGATCGAGAGGCGCCGATCGGAATCGAACCGATGCATAAAGGTTTTGCAGACCTCTCCCTTACCTCTTGGGTACGGCGCCTTGCCGAACGGCTGTCCGGCGTGACTTTACAGAATAAGAAAGGCTTTGTCCAGAGCGCCGACGTACGGGGTACTCCCCGAACGCGTACTCGCGTACTCGAAGGATTTGGCGCCTCCGTACTCGGAGGATTTGGATCCGCATGGTAAGTATTATCATTCCCACGTTCAATGAAGCGGTCTACCTGCCGCGCCTTCTCTCGAGCATCGAGGCGCAGGAGTACCGGGACCGGGAAATCATCGTTGCGGACAACGGTTCGCGGGACGGCACCCGCGACGTGGCGAAAAGGCAGGGCGCGCGAGTGGTCCGCGGGGGCATACCGAGCGTGGGCAGAAACCGGGGCGCCGCGGCCGCTCGAGGCGACACCCTTCTCTTCCTGGATGCCGACACGGTGCTGCCGGATGGGTTCATTTCAAAGATCGTTGCCCGGTTCGAGAAGGACTTTGTCGACATCTGCGTTCCCTGGATCCGCCCGATCGACGGATCCAAGCCGATCTATCGCACGATTTTCCAGTTCAGCAACACGTTCTTCAAGCTCATGGAGGCAATCCAGCCGCAGGGCCTTGGCATCTGCCTCCTGGTCACCCGCCGCCTTCACAACCGGATCGGCGGATTCTCGGAGTCCATACGCGTGTCGGAGGATTTCGACTATATCAAGCGCGCCTCTCTGGTCGGACGCTTCCGCGTCTATCCGCACGTCTTCGTCTACCACTCGGTGCGCCGCTACCAGAGGGAAGGGGTGGGCAGTCTCGTCCAGAAGCAGTTCAAGAGCGGATTCATCTACCTGTTCACCGGCAAGGCCTTTGACACGGATGACTACAAGTTCGGCACGTTCTCCCGCTACGTGATGGAGGAACGGGAAGGGCGCCGCGCCGAGCATGATGGCACCGAGGTGAAAAAACTGCTCAGCTCCTTCGATAAGCAGTCCAGGCGCCTGCGCACCCAGATCGAGAAAATGGAAGTCCAGAGCGCGTCGCACGGGACACGGGCCCGGGCCGCCGCGCAGGAGCGGACCGCCATACGGGGCGCAAAGAGCCAGAAAGCGCGAAAAAAGAAAAAGTGACCCAGGACCGAAGCGCCACCCGCCGGAAGCCGGGGCAACGCGGCCCATCGGCGCGATTTCTTCGCGATACTCTGACCGCATACGCGTACCTCAGCCCTTCGGCCCTTCTCATCGGGGTATTCGGGATCTTCCCCCTCTTCTTCACGATCTACGTGAGCCTCTTCAAGTGGCGGCTGGCCCGCGGAGACTTCGCCGGTCTTGACAACTACGTCAGGCTCCTGGGCGGCAACCCGTGGTATCTCGCGGCAACGCTTGCTTCCGTTGGCGGAATCGTGCTCGCGGTGATCCTTTTTCGCCGCCGCGGCACGCGAAGGCCCCTCTGGCGTGCCCTTGCGGTCGTGGTCCTTGCCGGATCTCTTCTGGGGCTCGGCCTGTCTTTGCCGTCCCTGGCTTCCCAGGGGGACAAGGACGTCTTCGATTCGCTGCGGGTGACAATCTGGTATTCGCTTTGCACCGTCCCGGTCCAGCTCGCTGCAGGCCTGGTGCTGGCCCTGCTCCTGACGCGGCGCATGAGGGGAAGGCAGGCATTCCGCGTCATCTACCTGATTCCGTATATCACGCCCACGGTGGCCACGGCAGCTATCTTCGAGCTCCTTTTCTCCCTCCGCCCCGATTCTTTTGCCAACCAGCTCGCCGGACTTCTGGGCATGGGGCCGTTTCAGTGGCTGCAGGAATCCCGAGGGATCGGGGTGCTCGCATTCGGCGCCGCCCCGCAGTGGGCGGGCGTGGTGCCCGCCTATTGGGCGGGCTGGGCGCAGGGGCCGAGCCTCGCGCTGGCGTCCGTCATAATCTACAGCTGGTGGGTTTTCGTGGGCTATTACGCGCTGATCTACATCAACGGTCTGGGCGCCATTCCCCGTCAACTGTACGAGGCAGCAGAAGTGGACGGGGCGGGAAGGGTGCGCAGCTTCTTTTCCATCACGATCCCCCTGCTTTCCCCGACCACCTATTTCCTGTCCCTTCTCGGGGTGATCGGCACGTTCAAGGCGTTCACGCAGCTCTACGTGCTGCGGAGCGCCGCGGCGTCCGGCACGGTGGATGCCGTCAGCGTCTCAATCTTCTTCACTGCCTTCCGCAAGAGCAACATGGGATATGCATCCGCAATCTCGATACTCCTTTTCCTGACCGTGCTCGGCCTCACCGTCCTGCAGCGGCGGACATCAGAGACGCGAGTGCACTATGGCGATTAGGGGTCGCGCTTCCCGACTGGGCAGCCGGACGCCGCAGCCTGGCCCGCGGGTCACAGTGGGCCGGGTTGTACTCTCCATGGTCCTGATCCTCGGCGCCGTTGTGTGCCTCATGCCGTTCCTCTACATGCTGAGCACGTCCTTGAAGACGACCGGGGAAACGATCACCCGTGTCAGCCCCATTCCCGTTGATCCGCGGTTCTGGCCCCGCGTTCCCCAGTGGATAAACTTCGCCACCGCCTGGTCGGACGCGAGTTTCAGCCTCTATTTCAGAAACAGCGTGATCACCGCGGCCCTCATCGTGATCGGCGTCATTGCAAGCTCGTCTCTTGCCGCCTACGCATTCGCCAAGATCCGATTTGCCGGTTCCCGTTTCCTGTTTGCCCTTCTGCTTGCAACCCTGATCATCCCGGACAGCGTGTACCTCATTCCCAACTTCATACTGATCACCCGTCTGGGCTGGTATGACACCCTTGCAGGTCTGACGGTCCCCTTCATGGCCAGCGCATTCTACATTTTCCTTCTGCGGCAGTTCTTTTCCCAGGTGCCCAATGAGCTGCTGGAGAGCGCGCGCATGGACGGCGCCGGTCATACGCGCGCCTTCTTCTCCATCCTTCTCCCGCTCTCCAGCGCGCCTTTGTTCACCGTCGCCTTTCTCGCGTTCGTTGGATCGTGGAATTCTCTCCAGTGGCCGCTCGTGGCAACCCGCACGGCGCATTGGCGCCCGATCACGGTCGGCCTCACCACGTTCATCTCGGAAGCCGGGCCCCAGAACGAGCTGCGCATGGCCGGCGCGGTGCTGTCCGTGGTCCCTGTTGTGTTCGTGTACTTTCTGGCGCAGAAGAGATTTACCGAGGCCATTGCCCGCAGTGGAATCAAGGGCTGATTTCCATTACCTTGACATTGCCGCCTGCAAAAGGCGCAGAACGCATGGGAGGGAACATGAAGCGGGGAATCGTGCTTGCGCTGCTCCTCATACTGCCGCTCGTCCTGTTCGGCCAGGGCAAAGACCTGGCGGGCGTAGATCCGACTGGAGCGACAATCACATACTGGTACCAGCATACCGGGGCGAACGGCGATGCCATGCAGAAGATGATCGCCGATTTCAATGCAACCAATCCTTGGAAGCTCACCGTGAATGGCGAGTACGCGGGACCCTATGACCAGATCTACAACAAGATGGTGGCCGCAATCGCCGCCAGGAACCCGCCCGAGCTCGTCGTGGCGTACCAGAACCAGTCCGCTACCTACCAGGTGAACAACGCGCTGGTCGACATGAATGCGTACGTCATGGACCCGAAGTGGGGAATCGCAAAAGACCTGGGGGATTTTTTCGAGGG
>Ga0074045_10004380_pt1 | contig 12520 bp, 8 predicted proteins | sample BogForMeECP23OM2_FD_94442 | JGI IMG/M metagenome (GOLD analysis project Ga0074045, IMG submission 94442) | Bog forest soil microbial communities from Calvert Island, British Columbia, Canada - Bog Forest MetaG ECP23OM2 | ecosystem: Environmental > Terrestrial > Soil > Wetlands ...
CATGGCCGGCAAAAAGGACACACCGAGTTTTATCGAGGACGCGAGTACACCGTGGATTTGATCCCGAAGGTGAAGCTCGAGATCGTAGTGGCTGATGAAATGGTCGAAAAAGTCGTGCAGGCAATCACCACCGCGGCGCGCACGGGCAAAATCGGAGACGGCAAGATTTTTCTCTCGCGGGTTGACGAAGCGATTCGGATTCGCAACGACGAACGTGGCGATAGCGTGCTGTAAGCGCACGAATTTCGAAACGGCGGAGATCGACAGCAAAAAATTGACAACAAAAGATCGACATCCCCCCGGTCTGCTTATTCATAAGCAGAGCGGAATGAAGGTTGGAGCAGAGGCTGAGGGCCTCGGGGAGAGTGTGATCGAATGACCACCGGGGCCATCGTCCGCAGCGAGTTGTGGGACCTGTACGGGCGGGAATCCGCCGCGATCGAGCAGGAATTTTCAGTCACCGGTGATGGGCGCATGGCGCTAGTCAGGCGCACGGCGCTGGTTGATTCGATTGTTCAGCGGCTCTGGAACGAAATCATCGTCAGTTCTCACCCAAGTTCTCACTCCGCTTCTACTAACGCTGGTTCCAGCCCTGGCGATTCAGGCAGCCCGAAAAACTTCGCGCTGGTAGCCACTGGCGGATTCGGGCGCGGCTGGCTTTTCCCCCACTCCGATATTGACTTGCTGTTTCTGCACGCCGGGAGTGATTCCGAGAGTGAATTCAAAGATCCCATCCGGCGGTTTTCGCAGGAGTTGTGGGACCTGCGGCTGAAGCTGAGTCCAGCCACGCGAAATCTGGCGGAGTGCGAACGGCTGGATCCAAACAATGTTGAGTTCGCCATCTCGCTGCTCGACTGCCGTTACCTGGCGGGCGATCGCGACCTTTTTACACGGCTGCGCGAAAAAGTTGTTCCTCGCATGGTCGGGCGGGAGTGCCAGAACCTGATCCAGAACCTGGCCGAAATTACGCGGGCGCGGCATCACAAGTTTGGCAATACCGTCTTTCATCTCGAACCGAACGTCAAGGATGGGCCGGGTGGTTTGCGTGATTACAACGTTGCCAACTGGCTGGCGTTGATTTCCGCGATGGAAAAGCTGAAGGTGTGGCCGGACGAGAAAACGCTGCTGCCGGTTTCTTCGCGGAGGGCATCCGACACGGCGCTCGATTTCCAAATGTCCGTGCGTTGCTTTCTGCACTTCCGGCACGGGCGCCACGACAACACGCTATTTTGGGAGGCGCAAGACGAAGCGGCGGCCAGAAAGATCGGCGCCAGCGACGCGGATATTGCGAGCGCAGCGGATTGGATGCGCATCTACTTTGGCCACGTCCGCAGCGTGCACCGCGTCTGCAGCCAGTTGCTGGAGGAAATCCCGGCGGCCTGGTCGTCGCTGTACCGGCAATTCCAGGGCTGGCGATCGCGGGTCGCGAGCGACGATTTTTCCGTGGTGGATGGACTGATATTTCTGAAGCAAACGCAGCAAGCGGACGGCTTGCGAAATCCGGAAATGCTGTTGCGGCTTTTTCATTTCATGGCCGAACACGGCCTGAAGCTGAGCACGACCACCGAATACAAAGTCGAGCAGGCTCTGCCGGCGCTGGCGGCAACGCCTCCTCGGGGCGCCGAGTTGTGGCTTTATTTGCAGGACACGCTGGTGCAGTCGCATGCCGCCGACGCTCTGCGCGCCATGAATGCGCTTCGCCTCCTGGCGCTTCTGTTGCCCGAGTTAAAGGGGATTGAGGCGCTGGTGGTGCGGGATTTTTACCACCGCTACACCGTGGATGAGCACTCCTTTCTGGCGATCGAAAATCTGCATCGCCTGAAAGAATCGAAATCGGAATGGGACCAGCGCTTTGCGGAATTGCAGAGTGAACTCGAGCAACCGGAACTGCTTTACCTGGCCTTGCTCCTGCATGATTCCGGCAAGGCCATGCCGGGGGAGAACCACGTTGAGGTCAGCTTGCAACTCACCGACAGTTGCACGGAGCGGCTTGATCTTGATCTCGTGGATCGCGAGACGGTGCGATATCTGGTGGCGAGCCATCTGGAGATGTCGGCAGCAATGCGACGCGATGTATTCGATCCCGCGAATGTGAAGTCATTCGCGGAAAAAGTTGGCGTACCCGAGCGGCTGAAGATGCTTTGCCTGATGACATACGCCGACATCAAAGCCGTGAACCCGGAGGCCATGACGCCGTGGAAGGCCGACAACTTATGGCAACTCTACATAGCGTGCGCGAATTACTTGAGCCGGAGCGCTGACGAGCGCGTGCATACGGGCAACAAAAACGACGGCTCCGGCTTTGCGCCGTCAAGTCTTGCTTCGGCAAACCTGGCACATCTGCGGTCGCTGGCGCCGGTGGCGGGGAAGAAGATCAACGTTTTTCTCGAAGGCTTGCCGCAACGGTATCTGCGAATCCATGGTGCGACCGATGTTCTGGCACACGCCGAAATGGCCGCCCGGCTAGGGCAGGACGACGTCCAATTAAGTTTGAAGCAAGTTCGTCACTGGTATGAGCTGACGCTGATCACCACCGATCGGCCCTTCCTGTTCGCGTCGGTGTCGGGGGCGCTGGCCGCGTGGGGAATGAACATCGTGAAGGCGAACGCATTCTCGAATGCCGCGGGCATGGTGGTGGATACTTTCTATTTCACGGATCGCTTTCGAACCCTGGAGATGAATCTTCAAGAGTGGGAGCGTTTGAAAAAAAGCATTGCGGCCGTGGTCAAAGGAGAAGCCGACGTGTCGCGCATGCTGCGCGACCGCCTGAAATCGGAGAAAGCAAATGGCACGAAGGTGAAGATCGCCACGCAGATTGAATTCGACGATGGCTGCTCCGCCCACAGTACGCTGGTGCAGGTGTTGACCCAGGATCGCCCGGGACTGCTTTACCGTATGTGCTCGCTGGTTTCGAAGCATGAGTGCAACATCGAAATTGCCTTGATCGAGACCGAGGGGCAGATGGCGATTGATGTCCTGTATCTGACCTCAGGCGGAGCCAAGTTGAGTGCGGACCGGCAGGCGGCTCTAGGGCAGGCATTGCGCGACGAACTCGCGGCGAAATAATGCTTCCGCGATTGCTCATGCGACACAAATAAACCATCGGGCTATGACTAAACCCGGGGCTTAGGGGCTGTGCCCTCCCGTAGACAAACCGGATCGTCTCGGCGAGCCGGGCAAGGCGTTTGATTCCGTTGTAGCAACCCGGCGACGGGAATCAGCCCCGAATTATGGTTGCGATCAGCAAGCTTAATTCTTGTGATCGGCAACCTCGGTATCCGCGTAATACCCGTCCCGGGTCTGTACGGTCAGGTCTGGCTCCTTCACCGCCAAGGTGACGTGGTGATAACCGGCGGCCGTGCTGTCTTTGTCGGGTGTATAGCCCATGCTGTACTGGGTTCGCAGTTCCTCGACAATGCTGTCGTAGATCTCGCCGACGGTTTGTTTCTTGGAAACTTCGAAGAAACGCCCACCTGTTTCCTTGGAAACGCGCTCTAGAATTTTCTTGCCATCTGTGCGCGAACTATCGGAAGGACTTTGGCCACCGCGACCACCCCGACCGCCGCCTCCCCCTCCGCCGCCCGGCCACCCACCGCCGCCGCCGGGCCAACCTCCACCACCGCCGCCCGGGTAACCGCCGCCGCCTCGGCCCATTCCGCCGGGCTGCCTTTGGCCTTGGTCACGGTGAGAATCCGCGAAATAAATGGAATAGATCACCGTGTCGGCGCGTTGGGCGGCCTCGATTGCGCTTTCCAAATAAGTCTTGCTGCCGTGGTCGACGCCATCCGAAAGAATGATGAGAGCCTTCCGGCCTTGCTGCTTTTTCATTAATTCGTTCGACGCCAGGAACACGGCGTCGTAAAACTGGGTGCCGCCGCCATGATGCGAGCCAGAGTCTGAGCCGGATGGAGAGTTCGAGGGATCGTTCGAGCGCTCGCGGTTGGATGGAGTCTTGAGCAAATCGAGCGCTGCTTGCAGTTTTTCATGCGATGAAGTCAAGTCTTGCAGCAATTCCACTTGACGGTCAAAGTGAATAAGAAAAGCTTTGTCCTTGGGCTGCACCAGCATCTGATCGAGAAAGCTGCGGCTCGCGTTTCGCTCCGCATCGAGCACGTTGTCTTGACTGCGACTGGTGTCGACGAGCAGGCCGAGCGTGAGCGGGAGGTTCGTTTCCTGCGAAAAATAGCGGATGGTTTGCGGGCGGCCGTCTTCCTGCAGCGTGAAATCGTCCTTAGTGAGGTCTTTGACGATTTTGCCGTGTTTGTCACGGACGGTAACGGGCAGTGTTACTACTTTGACGTCGACGGCCACGGTGGCAGCGGGTTCCTGAGCCCACATCGACGGACCGGCGCCGGGAAGAGCGATCAGCACAAAGAGCAGCCCAAAGAACAGCGCATAGGCAGTTGGCTTCCACAAGAATGAACTCGTCATCGTGTCTCTATTGGGCTGCGGATTATCGGGCCGGGACTCGTTCACCGCAACGTCCTCCGTTCATGATCCCTTTGTCGTTTATTTCAGACGAATCTGCTCATTTTAGGCAAACTCTTAGCGCGCTGAACCTAGACAGGAAAATAGAATACACACCGAGGATCGCACCCGCCCAAGTGGGGAAGACCAACGTCAAACGGTATAGAAAACCTGCCACGACCGGCTGGACCTGATCTTCGAGACTGAATTTGTCAGCGGGCATGCGCATCCATGCAAGCATCGTTTTCTTGGTGACTGAGTTGCTGTCCTGCGGGAAATCGATCCGCGCTTGAGACAGATGTCAACACGAGTCGAATACTTATGAGTGGATGCGCCGCATGGAGTTGCAGTTGCCAAGCATCCTTAAACACAACGTCAATCCCGGGTAAAAGTTCGTAAAGGCTACAGATCGCGCATTTGGCGATGCTAAAGTTAGACCATGCGATTTTTCCGGGAGAGACCCGCGCGAGCATGTCTTCTGGAGTCCCTTCCACCGACCCGCCTTCTTGCGACCTGGCTGCTCACGGCGCTGGCAACTCTGATGCTGGCGCAGACGAGCTATGTTGTGGCGCAAGACAAACCCCAAGACAAGCCAGCGAGCGGTTCCGGCAGCGCGCAAGTTGCCAAGGCCGTGGGAGTCATCAAGAGCATTCAGGCGGATTCGATCACGATCGCGGCGGAATCCGGTGGCGGGAGCGACATCATTGCAAAGCTGACGAGTTCGACCAAGATCCTGCGGGTACCGCCGGGAGAAAAGGATCTGAAGAATGCGACCGCCCTGCAGGCACAAGACTTGCAGCCCGGAGATCGCGTTCTGCTTCGCGGGCAAGCATCGACGGATGACGATGGGCATTCGAGCATCATCATGGCGTTGGCGGTCATTGTAATGAAGCAGGGCGATGTGGCCGCCAAACAACAGCATGACCGCGATGACTGGCAGAAACGCGGAGTGGGCGGGTTGGTCACTAAAGTGGACGCTGCGACGGGTACCATCACGATTTCATCTGGTGGGGTGGGCGTGAATCGGAGTATCGCCGTCCACATTACCAAGGATACGATCCTACGCCGCTACGCGCCCGACTCGGTGAAGTTCGATGATGCAAGGTCGGCGGGCATTGATCAAATCAAGATAGGAGACCAGTTGCGCGCGCGCGGAATCCGCAACCCGGATGGCACCGAAGTGAGCGCGGAGGAAGTAGTCACCGGAGCATTCCGGAATATAGCGGGAACCATCAAGGCTATTGATGTAGCGAGCAACACGATGACGGTGCAGGATGCGATCGCCAAGAAAGAGGTGGTGGTAAAAGTGTCACCCGACTCGCAAATGAAAAAGCTGCCGGCAGAGATGGCGCAGCGCATTGCGATGCGATTAAAAGTTGCGGCGGGCGGGGGAGATCAACCGGGTGCCAACGGCCAAGGCACGCCGGGGCAGGGTGCTGCGGCGGGTACCGGCGGGGCGCGGCCATCGACATCGGCAGAATCGCAAGCGGGGCGTGGGCCCGGCGGCGGGCAAGGGGGAAACGGTCCTCCCGATTTGCAGCGCATGCTGAGCCGCTTGCCCAACAGCACGCTGGCTGACTTGCAGAAGGGCGACGCCGTGATGATCGTCTCGACCGAGGGTGGAGATTCGGGCGTGGTAACCGCGATCACACTGCTGGCGGGAGTGGAAGCCATCCTGACGGCGGCGCCAAATCGAAACGCATCCTCTCTGCTTTCGCCGTGGTCGCTGGGCGCTGCCGGCGGAGAGGGCGAAGCCGCGCCCCAGTAAACGAATCTCAATCCATGTATCTGAACCGACGTTCTGAGCCGATGTTCCGAATCGATGTGATCTGCCTGGAAAGAAAAGGTGCGTGTTGAGGTATTTATCAGTTTTCATTCTGGCAATTTTAATTCCGGCGACGCTGATCGGGATGGCCGCGCCTGCGTTCTCACAGTCGCAGGCCCTGTCAGCCTCCCAGTCATCCACTCCGTCACCCGCAACGACGGGAACCTTGCGTGGGCAAGTGACGGATCCTTCGGGAGCGGTGGTTGCGAACGCCACGGTCGCGATCGTGGTCTCCGGGAAGCAAGCGTATTCCGCCACAACCGGCAAGACCGGCGGTTACGAAATCGGAAATCTGGCGCCGGGTAAGTACACGGTCACGGCGAACGCCCAGGGATTTGCGATTTTTGTGCAGAACGACGTAGACGTACCCGCAGGCCAAGTCGCGCAATTCAACATCGCGCTCGACATCAGTGTGAAGCAGGAGAAGGTCAACGTGGAGGCCGAGGGACCGACGCTCGACACTAATCCTGCGAATAATGCCAGTGCGATCGTGCTTAGTGGCAAAGATCTGGAAGCGCTTCCCGACGATCCCGACGAATTGCAGTCTGATCTTGAAGCGCTGGCAGGACCTTCCGCTGGACCCAATGGCGGGCAGCTTTACATCGATGGATTCACGGCCGGACAGCTTCCTCCGAAGTCATCGATTCGCGAGATTCGCATCAATCAGAATCCGTTTTCCGCCGAATACGACAAGCTCGGTTATGGACGAATCGAAATCTTCACCAAGCCGGGCACCGACAAGTTTCACGGACAGTTCCAGGTCGTGGGGAACAGCTCGGGATTAAACACACGCAACCCCTTCCTCGGCGACGCTCCGCAGGCGCCGTACGACTCCGTAATCTATATGGGAAACGTAGGCGGCCCGATCAATAAGAAGGCGTCATTCTTCCTCGACGTGCAGCGTCGCAACATCGACGAGATCGCGGTCGTAGACGCGCCGGCGTTAGACCTGAATGAGAGCGTCCCCAATCCGCGTACCCGCACCAATATCGCTCCACGTATCGACTACCAAGTCAGCACCAATAACACGCTCACCGCCCGCTACCAGTATTACCGTGATACACAGCAGAACGCGGGCGTCGGCGGGTTAACGCTGCCAGAGGCTGGCTACGACACCACGTCCACCGAAGACACGGTGCAGATCACCGACACGCAAGTCCTCAGTACGAAGGCAATCAATGAGACCCGCTTTCAATACCTGCGCGACAATAGCAATCAGAATCCAGTGAGTGCGGCGGTGGGCATCAATGTGCAGGGGGCATACACGACCGGCGGCGCCACTTCGGGAACCGAGATCGATCACCAGGATCATTACGAACTGCAGAATTATACCTCGATATCGCAAGGCAATCACTTCGTGAAATTCGGAGGACGACTGCGGGCGGTCCACGAGGTCAGCACGTCCGGCGCCGGGTTCAATGGCGCCTACACATTTTTATGCCCGAATTCCAGTGATTGCGGCCTGAGCCAGCTCTCAAACCCGATTCAGTATTCGATCGATGCAACCCACAGTGGCGCAGTGCCCACCGTGCCGGTCACCGTCGTGGATGCCGGACTGTACGTGCAGGATGACTGGAAGGTGCGTCCTAACCTCACGGTGAGTGGCGGACTGCGCTTTGAAACGCAGAACGACATTCACGATCATGCGGACTGGGCGCCTCGACTCAGTTTTGCATGGGGCGTTGGCGGGGGAGGCAAGAGCGCTCCGAAAACTGTGTTGCGCGGTGGTTTTGGCCTTTTTTACAATCGCATCAACCAGGACATGGTGCTCAATTCGGACCGTTTGAACGGCGTGACGCAGCAACAGTACCTGGTGAGCTCCGCGCCCGGCAGTCCGGTGCCTTACCCGACTCCTCCGCCGTTAGACACGTTGTCGCCGACGACACAGACAATCTACCGGATCAATCCCACGCTGCACGCGCCCTACATCATACAGAGCGCATTTAGCATGGAGCGACAGGTGACAAAGATCGCCAACGCTACGCTTACGTATCTGAATTCGCGTGGCGTCCGCCAACTGCTGTCACTGAACGTCAACGCCCCGCTCCCGGGCACACCGAACAATTCTCCACAGTCGAACATTCCCGACCCGGCGGCGGGCCAAATCTACCAATACGTCTCGGGTGGAGCTTTCTGGCAGAACCAGTTGATCGCGAACTTCAATATCCGGGCCGGAGGGAAGCTCTCTCTCTTCGGCTACTACTCGCTGAACTATGCCAATAGCGATCCGATCGGAAGCGTAAGCTCAGGATCGTTTGCAAACAACTTTCCGTCTAACCAGTACGACTTAAGAGTGGACTACGGACGAGCTTCCTTTGCCATCCGGAATCGCGTATTTATGGGCGGCACAATAGGACTGCCGCATGGGTTTCGCCTGAGTCCCTTCATGATTTTTAATTCCGGCACACCCTACAACGTCACCGTAGGCCAGGACTTGAGCAACGACTCCCTGCTCAATGACCGCCCCGCATTCGCCACCAAAGTTTCGGGCATCTGCCTTTCACCGACCCAGGCCTGCCATTACGTGGTTCCGCCTGGCCCTAACACCTACACTCCGATTCCCATCAACTATCTGACCGGTCCGAACCTCTTCACGCTTAACCTGCGACTGGCAAAAACCTTCGGCTTCGGACCGGAAGTTGGCGGAAAAAGTGGAGCACAGGCGAGCGGCGGCAGTGGCGGGGGTGGTGCGCGCGGTGGTGGCGGGGGAGGTGGTTTTGGACGCGGGCCAGGTGGTGGCGGAGGGTTCGGTGGCGGACCGGCGACCAACCGTCGCTACAACCTGACGTTCAGTATAAACGCGCGGAACGTTCTGAATAAGGTGAACGCGGCGCCACCAATCGGCGTCCTGAGCTCACCCAACTTTGGACAGTCCATTGCTTTGGCGGGCGGCCCCTTCTCGAGCGCGGCGGCAAATCGAAAAATTGAACTGCAGGCGACGTTTAGTTTCTAGCGATTAACTCGTATAGATGCGAAGCTTGCCCCATCTCCGCGGACATCTCCCAAGTTTCGCGAAACAGATTACGGGCTGGCTAAGTGGAATAGTCGGCGTTGATCCGCACATACTCTGCGGTCAAATCAGTGGTGAGGAATCGCACCGCGTGCTGGCCGCGACCAAGTTGCACGCGAATGTCGCACACCGGCCGCGCGAGCGTGCGGTGAGCTTGCCGCTCGTTGAACGCGCAACCGATTCCGTTGCGGCATACTCTCTGCTCACGAATAAAAATCTGGACGCGCGATGGATCGATGGGCGCGCCGCATCTTCCCACCGCCGCGAGAATGCGTCCCCAGTTCGGATCCGCCCCAGCCCACGCGGTTTTGACCAGCAAGGAATGAGCGATCGTCCGTGCCACCAGTAACGCCTCTTGCCTGCTCCGCGCCTGCTCAACCGATAAGCGGATCACATGCTGAACGCCTTCCCCGTCACTGACAATCTGCTCGGCGAGGGACTGACACACTGCGGTCAGAGCCACGGAGAACTTCTTCCGTGTGCGAACATCTCTCGCCCGGGCACCGCTGGCACCACTGGCGAGCAGCAACACCGTGTCGTTGGTCGAAGTGTCGCCGTCGATCGACATGCAATTCAAAGACTGGTCGCAGGCCTGGCGCAGAAGCGGATGCAGTTCACGCGGGTTCGCGCCCACATCTGTGAACAAATACACCAGCATGGTTGCAAGTTGTGGATGGATCATGCCGGCGCCCTTCGCAATACCCAACAGGGTGACTTGTTTCGAGCCTTCTGACGACGAAGCTCGGAAACGTGCAGACGCTATCTTCGGCCGGGTATCGGTGGTCATGATGGCACGGGCGAAGTCCAGGACGCCGCGCTGGCTCGCACTGCGCGCTGCGATGAGCTCCGGCAGCTTCATTTGGATTTTCTCCGCAGGCAATCGGACGCCGATGATGCCAGTCGAGGACGGAAAGACTTCGGCAGCGGGCACGCCGAACAGCTTTCCGGCTTCGCCACAAACTCGCTCACAAGCCAGAATGCCGGCGCGTCCGGTAGCGCAGTTGGCGTTTCCTGAATTCACGACAATGGCTCGAACCCGGCCGCCGGTCGACACCAATGCTGCTCTGCCAACTTCCACGGGAGCGGCAACGACCCGGTTCTTCGTGAACAACGCCGTAGCACGCGCGCCACCGGCGGCTTCGGCCAGCGCGAGGTCCGGCCGGCCACTGACTTTAATGCCCGCAGCAACCGCCGCGAAAGAAAACCCCAACGGCAAACGAATTTTCTCCGGAGAACGGCGCAGCGCGGTCATGCCTGAATCTTCAACCAGTTCTTGGGCGGCGGCAAGATGGCAAACGTGGGCAGATCTCCGCGGATCATTGCCACTTCGTCGCATTGATAAAGCCTGGGGCACTTGTAGCAGTCTTTGTGGATCTTGTCGGGAAGATCCTGGTGAGCAGCGATCGTGAATCCCATGCGAGAGAAAAATTCGGGGATGCGCGTGAACAGGCATACGCAGGTGACTTTGTGTTTCTCCGACTGCGCCAGAAGCGCCTTGACCAGACGTCTCCCGCCGCCACTACTTTGGCGCGCGGGATCTACGGTAATCGAACGAATCTCGGCCAGGTGCACGCCATAAAGGTGGAGAGCACCACATCCGATGATGCGTCCGTCATGCTCGAGGACAACAAAGTCGCGAACGTTTTCGCAAATCTCCGCCAGCGTGCGCGGCAGCAGCGTGCCGTCGCCGGAGTACGCCGAGATGAGCGCGTGAATCTGCTCGGCATCGGGTAGAACCGCTTCACGCGTGCGCATGGATCTCCTTGCGCCGCGGCGAACCGGTTCTCTCTTCTTTGCGCTCGTTCTTTTGGGTGGAATCCGCATGCTTGTGCAACGCCCGGTCCAGGGCCTTGACCACCTGATCCACGTGCTTTTGTAGAATCAGGTAAGGCGGCAGAAAGCGCAACACGGTTTCGTGCGTGCGATTGATGATCATCCCTTCCTGGAGCAGTTGCTTGGTTACCGCCTTCGCCAGATCGGGCGAGTCCAGTTCCACGGCCTGCATCAGGCCTGCGCCGCGGACGTCCTGAATCGACTTGTGCTTCTTGTCGAGCGCCTCGAGCGCGGCGTGAAAATATGTGCCGAGCGCGCGTACGTGCTTCAACAATTTCTTCTCCGCGCGCAGGAATTCGATGGCGACGGCGCAGGCCAGCGGCCCTCCACCGAAAGTCGTCCCATGCATTCCCGGATGCATGCAACTGGCAACACGTTGGGTGGTGAGGATGGCGCCAAGCGGCAAGCCGCAGGCCAGCGGCTTAGCGACCGTGACCACGTCAGGCAACACGCCATAGTGTTGGTAGGCAAAGTGACGTCCGGTGCGGCCAAGGCCGCACTGAATCTCGTCGAGCACAAGCAACGCGCCGCTGCGCTTGGTCAGACGCGAAGCAAGCTCGAGGAACTTGCGATCGACCGGACAAACCCCGCCTTCTCCCTGAATCGTCTCGATGCATACCGCACAGACACTGGCCTCAAATTTCCGTTGCAGGTCGCCCAGGTCATTAAACTTGACGAAAGTCACGCCGGGCATGAGAGGAACAAACGGAGCCCGATATTTCGGCTGACCGGTAGTGGCGAGCGCGCCAAAGGTGCGTCCATGAAAAGAATTGTCCATGGCAAGAATGCGCGTCTTTGGAATTGGATTGGGCTTGCCGCCGTTGTTACTGTTCGCTTGCGCAAAGGCGCGGGCGAGTTTGAGCGCCCCCTCCCACGCCTCGGTACCGCTGTTGCAAAAGAAAGCGCGGTCAAGCCCTGAGATTTGCGTCAACTGCTGCGCGAGTTCCGCCTGATACTCGTGGAAGAACAGATTCGAAATATGAATTAACCGGCCAGCCTGGCGCTTGATCACCCCCTGGACGGCAGGGTGATTGTGGCCGAGCGCATTGACTCCGATTCCGCTCAGGAAATCCAGATAGCGCTTCCCGTCCGAATCCCAGAGATACACGCCGCGCCCGCGAACAAACAGGATGGGCTGGCGCTCGTAGGTGGGAAGCAAGAGCTTGGCTTCCATACGGGAGACCGAAGCGAGGCTCATGCTCTCAGCACCTCCGTGCCGCATTCCAGCTTAGTGAAATAAAAAAGTGGAAGCATTTCGACCTGTGCTGCCGGCAGGATGCGTACGCGCCCTACGCCGCTCTTGAGAGCCTGCGTACAGGCTTCGAGCTTCGGCATCATTCCGCCGCTGATCACCGACTCGTCGATGAGGCCGGCAACTTGCTTGG
>Ga0074045_10004382_pt1 | contig 12519 bp, 10 predicted proteins | sample BogForMeECP23OM2_FD_94442 | JGI IMG/M metagenome (GOLD analysis project Ga0074045, IMG submission 94442) | Bog forest soil microbial communities from Calvert Island, British Columbia, Canada - Bog Forest MetaG ECP23OM2 | ecosystem: Environmental > Terrestrial > Soil > Wetlands ...
CGCCAACTGATGGCCTTCCTGGAAAGTCCTGCTGCGACGCCGCTAGGATCGGTTGCATTGTTGGAGCACTGGTTCAAGTGCGAGATCGCCGGGACGCGAGTAAATGGACGCATCGATCGCGTGGATGAAGACGCTGACGGATATGTGATCGTCGATTACAAGACTGGCAACCCGAAATCGCAAGAAGCAGCCGACCAAAGCCTTCAGCTTTCCGTGTATGCGATGGCGATCCACGCGGAAAAGCCGGTGAAGGCGCTCATCTTCCAAAACCTGGAAGGCAATACGACCGTGCGGACGACGCGCTCGCCGGAGGAGCTGCTGAAGACCGAGGCCAGGATCGCCGAGACCGCCGCCGGTATCGCCGCCGGGCACTTTGAAGCCGACCCAGGGCGGCACTGCAACTGGTGCGCCTATCGCACGATCTGTCCCGAGAAGGAAGAAGTCGCGCCCAAGTCCGTGGGTGAGCCGACAAACTGACTTGATCATCTGACGGCACGCGTGAAGCACGCGGCGGCAAGAGGATTGCGTAAAAGGTAAGGGGACGCTTGCGCGTCCCCGTGGTTTACGGTCTGAAGAAGCGTTACCGCTTTTTCTTCTTCGCGGGCTTCTTCGCTGCCTTCTTCGCTGCCTTTTTGGTTGCCATGTTGTCTATTCTCCCTTTCCATCAGTGATGGATCATTGCGACATGACATCATCGCAATTTGTTCTTTGTATAGAGTTATCGAAAAAAATAGTCAAGAAAAAAAAGCGCATCAAGTTGCGCATCTCGGTGACGCTTGTAAGGCATCGCTGCAGTTCACGATCAAGATGCCGACTGTTTTCTTCGCTACGCTTGACGGCGTGATTCGCGCATCTGCGTCAGACCCGCATGAATGCAGGCGATTTATGTGCGCTGATTTTATCGCAACAAAACGTTGCGAGACATCGTACGTTCTCCGTGGAAGTCGATCGGCAATTTTGTCGAACCGGAGCATTGAAAATATTTTTCGCCGGGCGCGACAATTTCGTCTGGATCTGGACGCTTCGAGTGCAACGGGCGACATGCAAGGCGACCTTCATGCATGTCGTCGAACCGTCATTCGCGCCGGAGCAGGCATGCGCAAGAAAACCTGTTAGCGCAACATGTGGAGGACAGCGCCGCTGATTGCGTCGTGCCACGCGTGGGCAATCATTCCTGGACGAAGACTCTTGCGCCACCACGCCAGCAGTCCGAACATGAGACCATAGATCCCGATCAGCAGCATGCGTGGACCTCCCTCGTATCCGTGCGACGCGCCGAAAACCACGGCCGACAGCAAGACGCCGGCGAGCATCGAACCAGTGAACGCCGCGAATTGACGTTGCAGGTATGCGCGGAAAATGATTTCTTCGCAGATGCCAGCGGTCGTGCTGAGGCAAAACCACACGAGCAGTTCAAGGGTTGTGCCAGGAATTAGAAATCCGAGTTGCTGCCGCATGCTGTCGAACTTGCCTGGCTGGTCGAGATGCATCAGTTTGGCGCCCGTGCCCAGCACTGCGATGGCCACCAGCCAAAAGCCAGCGGCGATCGTCAGATCCATCAGTACGTCTTCCGCGTTTGCCCAACGACCGCCGATCAGATCACGCAGCTTCATCCGCTTGCGCACGCCGAGATACACGAATCCTACGAGCAACCACTCCCACGCCATGTTCCACAGGTATTGCGGCAGCTTGCTTTGAGCGGATAGCGGATGTACCCCGCGCGAGCCCGCGAGTGATGCCCCAACCAGGACGAACAGAACGATGGCCGTATGCCAAAGCGGAGCGAGCAGACGGCGTTCCCCGGCGGCAGGCTGCGGCGCATCACTTTTCGATGTTGAGTCCGGCGCTGAGTCGGGAAGCAAGGTGGCTCCATCTTATAATGGTGGGTTTGCCATTCCGCTTGGAAGGACTTGGAACATGGCTGTCATGGAAGATGTCGTCATTGTGTCGGCGGTACGCACGCCGGTAGGTAAGTTTCAGGGATCACTTTCGGACTTGAGCGCTCCGCAGTTGGGCTCCATCGTGGTGCGGGAGGCGGTGAAGCGAGCCGGCATCGATCCGGCCAGCGTTTCCGAATGCATCATGGGCAACGTAGTTGGCGCCGGGTTGGGGCAGAATCCGGCACGCCAGGCGGCGCTCGGCGGCGGACTAGCCTCTTCGGTCGCCGCGATGACCATCAACAAGGTGTGCGGCTCGGGACTGAAGGCCGTTGCCTTGGGACAGCAGGCGATCCAGACGGGGAACTCTGACATTGTGGTAGCCGGTGGCATGGAGAGCATGACCAATGCACCCTACCTGCTGCCGCAGGCGCGTAAGGGTTATCGCCTGGGGGACGGCAAGATCATCGACGCCATGGTGCACGATGGACTGTGGGACAAATACAACGACTATCACATGGGCAACACCGGCGAAAACGTGGCTGAGAAATACGGCATCACTCGCGAAGAACAAGACGAGTTCGCATTGCATTCTCATAGGAAGGCCATCGCTGCCATCAAGGAGTGCCGATTCAAGGACCAGATTGTTCCGGTTGAGTTGCCCTCGAAGAAGAAGGGAGCACCGCCGCAGTTCTTTACGGTAGATGAATCGCCGCGCGAAGACACCACCATTGAGGCGCTGCGCTCGCTGAAGCCGGCGTTCAAGAAGGACGGCACAGTTACCGCCGGCAACGCGCCTGGTGTTAACGATGGCGCGTCTGCGGTGGTGCTGATGTCAGCAACGAAAGCAAAGGAGTTGGGGCTCAAGCCGCTGGCACGCATCGTGGCGCAGGCTACCAGTGGGCTCGATCCTGCGTGGATCATGATGGCGCCGGTCGATGCCATCCGGCAACTCTGGAAGAAGACTCGCTGGAAGAACGAAGACGTCGACCTGTACGAAATCAACGAAGCCTTCTCAGTTGCCGCCATCGCGGTGACGCGGGAGCTGGGCATCGACTTGAACGAGGTTAATGTGAATGGAGGCGCGGTGGCGCTGGGACACGCCATCGGGTCGAGTGGCTCGCGCATTCTCACCACGCTGCTGTACGAGATGGTTCGCCGCGACGTGCACAAGGGAATCGCAGCGTTGTGCCTCGGTGGCGGAAACGCAGTGGGACTTGCAGTCGAGCGCTAGTCTCCGATTCAGCGTTGGTGTCATTTACAAATCGTTACAAGGAAAGGGGGAGTAATTTGGCTCCCCTTTTCGTATCAATCAAGAGGGAGTCACGTGAGCGTGCGCCCCAACGAACCAACGTTGCATCGAATGAGAAACAGATGAATTCGTCACCAACTTCCAAAGCACCCCACGCGGTACACGTGGAAGATGTCACGCGTCACTATCCCATGGGGGAAAGCATCATTCGCGCGGTTGATGGTATAAGGCTCACCATTGAGCCGGGAGAGTTCGTTGCTCTGCTGGGGCAGTCGGGATCGGGGAAATCGACGCTCCTCAACTTGCTTGCGGGACTCGACCGACCGACCTCGGGGTCGGTTGTAGTGCACGGGAGCGATCTGGCGAAGATGTCGTCGGAGGAGTTGGCGCGCTACCGGCGCAATGATGTAGGCATGGTCTTCCAGGCGTTTCATCTCATCCCCTCGATGACGATCACGGAAAATGTCGAGCTTCCCATGCGGTTTGCCGAAGTGGAGCGCGGGGAGCGGGCGCAGCGCAGTCGCGAATCGCTGGAGCGTGTCGGGTTGGGCAAGCGCATGGAGCATCGCCCGTCTCAGCTTTCGGGCGGCGAACAGCAGCGGGTGTCGCTGGCGCGTGCGCTGGCCAACCGGCCGCCGCTTCTGCTGGCCGACGAGCCAACCGGCAATCTCGACAGCCGCACTGGAGAAGACATCCTCAACTTGATTCGCGATATCAGTCTGTCGCTGGGAATGACGGTGGTGATGGTGACGCATGAGCGCGCTCTGGCGGAACGGTTCGCGCAGAGACTGATCTTCCTGGCGGACGGCAAGCTGGTTTCCGAGGAGGTGCGGGCGTGACGGGCTACGATCTGCTCGAACTCGCGGTACGCAACCTGCGCCAATCGAAATTGCGCAATGGTCTCACCACGGTCGGCATTTCCGTGGGAGTGGCGTCGCTGGTAGCGATGCTCTCGCTCGGAGTTGGATTACAACAACTGGCGACTCGACGTCTCGCGGGTTCGGGAATGTTTGACACCGTCTTCGTGACGTCGCGCCAGGACTTTCGCGGATTCGATAGGGAAGACGACCAGAAAGCGCCGCAACCCGAGAAAGCGCCCGTGCTCGATGAGGCCGCGCGCGTGAACATGTCGCAGCTCAAGAATGTCACGGAGGTCGAACCTGAAATCCGGGTGATGGGTGAAATTGTTTCGGGCGGCGAGACCCATTTCGGATTCGTGACTGGCCTGCCGATGTCAGCGCGCGAGAACGAGGCGTTCGACACGCTGAAGGGCAAGTTCTTCTCCAGCGACAACGCTGACGAGGCGATCCTGTTACAGGATTTCGCGAAAGAGTTGAACCCCAAGAATCCTGCCGAGCTAATCGGCCAGGAAATCAGCTTGCGTTACGGAGAGCGGCAGGCGCTGTCGCAGGATTCGGGCGACCGTCCGCAAGCCTTAGGCGGCGAGACGAACTCCCCGGGCAGAGCTGCCAGTGGCGATGATTTCGGCTTTTCAGTAGTGCGCAAACAACAAAAGCTACGGGTCGTGGGGCTGGTCGACTCCGAGCCCTACGGCGGCATGAGAACCGTTTCGCGAGGACGAATCTTCCTGCCTGTGGGCACGACCGAGCGCCTGAACATGGCGCAGTTTACGGACATGCGGAGTTCGCTGCGCGGTGCCAGCGGCAAGACCTACATGACACTCACAGTACGCGCGAAGGATCCGGCCAAAGTCTCAGCCGTGCAGGACGCCATCAACCAGATGGGATTCCGCACCTTCTCGGTGTTGGATGCGACGAAAAGCCTGCGACGTTTCTTCACTGTTCTCGATTTGTTTCTCGGGATTTTTGGATCGCTGGCGCTGGCGGTGGCGACACTGGCCATCATCAACACGCTGGTAATGGCAGTACTGGAGCGCCGCCGGGAAATCGGCGTGATGAAGGCGATCGGCGCCAGCGACAGCGACGTAAAGAAGCTATTCTTCACCGAGGCCGGCGCTATGGGATTCTTTGGCGGATTGCTGGGAATTGCGCTGGGCTTTGCCATCGGAAAGGCCATCAACATCGGTACTGGGATCTACTTACAGCGGCATCAGTTGCCGGCTGAACCGGTTTGGATCATGCCGGTGTGGCTGATTGGTGCGGCGCTTTTGTTCTCGGTTGTGGTCAGCTTGCTGGCGGGTCTGTATCCCGCAAGCCGGGCGGCCAAACTCGATCCGGTGCAGACGCTGAAGTACGAATAACTCATGCGATCCAGGCCAATCTGCAGCTCTTACATTCTTCGAAACGCCGTCTGTTTACTTGCCTTGGCGCTGGTACGGGCCGCGCATGCGGAAGGCCGCGCGGAATGTTCGGTCGTCAATTCGGCGATTCTGGCGCGCCCGGTGCGTTACTGCGCATACCTGCCCGACAGCTTTGACGCTGATAAGGGCCGCCGCTATCCCGTGCTGTACTACCTGCATGGTTTGGGCGATAACGAACAGTCATTGCTGAACCTCGGCGGCTGGGACCTGATTGAAGAGTTGCGCCGCCAGGGCAAGATTGGCGACTTCGTGGTGTTAGCGCCCAACGGCGGCCACACGTTCTTCCTGAACTCGGCCGACGGCAAGATTCGCTACGAAGATTTCCTGACCAAAGAGTTCATGCCGCAGATGGAGAAGAGGTACCGGTCGGAAGGCGGACGAACGACACGCGGCATCACGGGTGTCTCGATGGGTGGGTTCGGTGCGCTGCATCTCGCATTTGAGTATCCGCAGCGGTTCGCGGCGGTCAGCGCGCAGATGCCGGCACTCCTTCCGGAGATCCCGGCCAACTTCGCTGCGGGAGGGCCAGGTTCGCCCGGGTCGATGATGGGAGATGTGTTCGGCAATCCGGTCAATCGCGCCTATTTCGAGCGCAACAACGTTTTCTCCTACGCGAAGACCGATCCCGCCCTGGAACTCAAGCGCATGAAGATCTACTTCGACGTGGGGAATAACGATGACTACGGCTTCGAGCAAGGGGGGCAGAAGCTGCATCAACTGCTCGACTCACGCGGCGTCCCGAACGAGTTCCACATCTATCCCGGGCGGCACGAACCCCAGTTCGTGATGCGCCACTTTGGCGAGGTCATGCAGTTCCAGTGGAAGGCGATTGGCAAGTGAAGTGCGCGGACCGCGCTCTCACGAAACGTCCATTGCGCCGGGAGTTGCGGTCATCCGATCCACGGCGACGGCAGTTCCAAAGTAGAAGAAGAAAATCATCGCGAGCGACTCTTCGCCCAGGTTGTAATGGACGAACGAGGTGAAGGTGAACGCGAGGAAAGCAGCCAGCGCTCCCACCGCCACTCCCCTCGCGAATCGATTTTGGCTACCCAGTCGCCGAATCAGGCGCGATAGAAACAGGAGGTAGCTGATGCTGAACCACAACCATGCCACCAGCGCCGGAATGCCGCGTTCCACTGCGATCTGAAGAAAAGTTGAATGGAAATGGCTGCTCACGTGGTACTGAATGAACCCCCGAATGTTCCATTCGCGGTAGTGCACGCGCACGGTTTCCATCCCCACTCCGAACCAGGGATGCTCGCGCACCAGGCGGATCCCGTCCTCCCACATCAACACGCGAAAGTGGGTTCCGACATCACTTCGACCCAACCAGTCGAGCCCGCGGGAATGCTGAATCCAAAAGGTTGCGGCGACGAGCATAACGATCAGCGCGGCCAGTGCTGACACTCGCGCCCTGCGGCTACGAAGCAGCAGCACCAGAGACAGGGCGCAACCCAAAGCCAACCCACCTAGGGCAGCCCGAGTCGCCGTCGCCATCAATGCAGCGGTGATCCCGGCGAATGCCACGGCCAGCAGAATTTTCCAGCCGGTTTGCCCACGCCGGGCAGAGAGCAGTAATGCCCACCCCATGCACCCGACTTGCATCAGCATCTCGGCGAACACTACATAGTGTCCCAGCGTGCCTTGTGCTCGGATGGGTTTGCCCCGGTCGAGTTTTACGGAACCAGTGCCGAGTCCCGATTGCAGAAAATCGTCCGGGCTCGCCGTTACTGTGATTTGTTTTACTCCCTGGCCGCGAAAGCATTGCACTTCGACCTTCGCCGCGGATGGGGTTTCCCTTACTGCGCTTATCAACTGCTCGGGAGCGTGTAACTTTCGTCCGGCGAATGAGGTGACGATGTCGCCTGGGGCGAAGCCCACCTGCGACAGCCGCGACGACGGCGGGAACTCGGCCAGTCGGACCCCGATGCCGCAGGTGTACTGCCAGCCGGTGAACGCCGCGGCCACCAGTCCAGTAAGGACCAGCAGCGCCAGCAGCCACCGCACCTGCGACAGCCGCTTCAAATTCTGCGCGAACACAACACCGACCAGAAAGAGACAGACAAACTTCATCCGGTCCCAACTCAAATAGGGATCGGGCGATAGCAAGGTCGATACAGCGCTCAACGTCACGTAAGCCAGCAGAGGGGCGGCCAGGGGCTGCCTAAACGGCCTAGCTCGTTCGCGTGCGAGCTTCAACAACCATAGAACAAACGCGAGCTTCCAGGCACGCTCTGCGCCCTTAATGGAATGGGGCACGCTTACGACGAACAAAATGAAGCAACCGAAGATTGCGGGATCGAGGAGCCGGAGCCAAAGCGAAGTGCCTCCCATTGGGTTGAGGACTGAATGATTGGCCGGCGTCGGGGGCTGATTTGCTCCGGGAACGGAGGTGCTTGCTGCAATGGCCATCAGAGAAGTCAAACTACCCTATCTTACCCGCAAAAGCCAAAATGTAATGGTGTCCCCAGCTGGCGCAATGATTCCGCAAGAGGCAGGTGCCGAATTGAATAACACAATGAGGTGGCCCGGCGCTAGCTCCTGGCTAGTGGCGACGAGCCCGTTCGTCAAACTCATCAGGGTGCGGTTAGAAAATCGATATCGCAGTAGACGCCCGCTCGAAATAGCAAGCCACGCGCTCCAGAGCGATGCCTTGCCTCGTGGTTAGTGGAGGTTGCCAGGGTTTGCTGCGTGTCTGTGCTTGCATTTCCGTTCGAAAATGCAGGCTCAGGCAGTGTACAATTCTCATGAGAGTTGGGGTGTTTGTTCTCCAGTTTCCAATGTGTAAATGCGCCGTAAGGCCTCTTTTATGGCCTCCTTAACGATTTCTGCCCCGCTTGCTTTACGACACCCCTTCGTCCAAATCCAATCAGGATACCGCCAACGCCGTGTTTGATCGACGTTCCAAGTTTCTGAGCACCGTGACCCTGCTGCAAGACCTGGCGGTCACAGGTGTCGCCTTTGTCGCAGCGTACCATCTGCGCAGTTTCCTGGTGCAGTTCGAGTTCTTTACCCGGCATCTGCCGGGCATTTATCCCTTCAGCCATTATGTGCCGCTCATGTTCTGGTTCCTGCTGGCGTGGGCGGTGGTGGGTTATACCTCCCGGTTCTACCGCGACCTGGAGATGTCGAGCCCCATCCAGCTTGCACTGAACCTGCTGAACCAGCTCGCCATCGTGCTGGTCATCATTTACGCCGGACTCTACCTTTTCCAGCGGATCGACGTCAGCCGCACCTACGTGCTGCTGGTCGGCGTGGTGGACTTCGTGTTGTTGCTGGTCGGCCGTTACTTTTCTTGTAACGGCATCGCGTGGATGCGAAAGCGCCTCAAGCGCTACCACTTTTTCGTCATCGTCGGATGTGGGAGCCGGGCACGCGAGATGGCAACACTGATCGAAGACAGCCGCGGCATGGGACTCCGCCTGGTTGGCTTCGTGGATCCCAACAGCGAAGGCTCCAAGCTGGGCGACCGGTTTGGCCATTACGAGGTCTTTCCCCCTAGTCAGATGGAGCAGGTTTTACAAGACCGGGTCATCGACGAGGTCGTGTTTGCCGTCAACATGCAGGAGCTGGCGCGCTTGGAGCCGCTCATGGCCCATTGCGCCAACGTCGGTGTAAAGATCCGGGTGCAACTGGAGTTTCTGCCCGAGGCATATTCCCGTATTTACCTGGAGAATTTCCACGACGTCCCATTGCTCAGTCTCTCCAGCGCTCCCGAGAGCGAATTGCTCCTGTTTTTCAAACGGGTTTTCGACGTAATTGTTGCCGCTTTCTCCCTCGTGCTACTGGCGCCGGTGCTGTTGGCGATCGCCGCAGCCATCCGCATCACTTCACCCGGAGAAGTGCTGTTTCGGCAAACCCGCTGTGGCTTGGGCGGCCGGCAGTTCAAGCTGTACAAGTTCCGTTCGATGGTCAACAACGCCGAGCAGTTGCGCGCCGAGCTTCACCAGCTCAATGAGCGCGACGGGCCAGCGTTCAAGATCAGCGATGACCCGCGAATCACGCCCGTCGGCCGCCTTTTACGGCGGTTCAGCCTCGATGAATTGCCGCAACTATGGAACATCCTGCGCGGTGACATGTCGTTCGTGGGCCCGCGTCCGGCGATTCCCGATGAAGTTGAGAAATATGAAGCGTGGCAGCGTCGCCGCCTGCGCATGCGTCCTGGCCTGACTTGCATCTGGGTCATCGAGGGCCGCAGCGATATAGAGTTCCAGCGCTGGATCCAGCTTGACCTCGCCTACATCGACAACTGGTCCCTGTGGCTCGACGCCAAGATCTTCCTGCGGACCATCCCCATCGTCATCTCGGGCAGGGGTGCATACTAGGGCTGATGGTTTCAGTCCTCATCGTCACCTGGAACTCGGCCCGATACCTCGAACCATGTTTCGCGTCGATTGACCGGCAGCAGTACCGCGATCTGGAAGTTATCGTCGTCGACAACGCTTCCGGCGACGCCACGCGCGAGCTCTTGCGACAGCGCGAATCGCATTGGGGGGTCCTCTATAACGACCGCAACGTAGGCTTCGCCGCCGGACAGAACCAGGCCATCCGGACTGCAAAAGGAGAGTGGCTACTCTGCCTCAATCCCGATGTGTTGCTCTCGGACGACTTCGTGGGACGCCTGGTTGAGGCGGGAGCGGCGCACTCCGAGGCGGGCTCGATTTGCGGCAAGCTGTTGCGCTGGGATCCTGCCGATGAGCCACAAAAGACGGCCACCATCGATTCGACGGGCATCTACTTCACTCGCAACATGCGCCACCTCGACCGCGGCGCCGAGGAAACTGATCACGGCCAATACGATCGCGCTCAGTACGTGTTCGGCGCCACGGGTGCGGCAGCCATGTTCCGGCGCGCGTTTGTCGAAGCCGTCTCGGTGGATGACGAGTTCTTCGATGAAGACTTTTTCTCGTATCGCGAGGATGCCGATCTTGCCTGGCGAGCTCAAGTTATGGGCTGGAAGTGCCTGTACACGCCCACGGCATTGGCGTGGCACGTGAGGCAGGTCACTCCCGAGCGGCGCGAACAGTTGCCACTGGTGATCAACTGGCATTCGGTGAAGAACCGATTTCTCATGCGCGGCAAGAACGCGTCCGGCTGGCTTTGCCGGAAACTCTTCTGGCCAGTGGCATGGCGCGACCTGATGACGATCGGCTACGCTGCGCTCCGCGACCGACGGTTACTCTCGGCGCTCATCTACCCGTGGAAGGTGCGGAACAGTGTCCGCCGCAAACGGGCCATCATTCAATCGCGACGCAGGGTCTCAGACCGTAACTTGATCTGGTGGTTCAGTGACACTCCACGTGCCGCGTTCGCCGACGTTGCCACTTCTGCGATTCCTGTTACCGCGCTTCCCGCCGTTGCCGCCGATACTTCGACCCACTTGGAGCGGTCTTGAAGATTGCGATCCTCGGCACGCGAGGCATTCCCAACCGATACGGCGGTTTTGAGCAGTTCGCTGAGAAGGTTAGCTCGACCTTCGCAGACCGCGGGCACGACGTCACGGTGTATTGCCGCAAGCCGTTCACGACGCCCGACGACGCGTATGACAAGCGTGTGCAGCGCGTGATTCTGCCCAGCATCCATCAGAAGCATATGGACACGTGGTCAAGCGGCCTGGTTTCGATGGCGCATGCAGCGGTCGGCGATTTCGACGTTGTGTTGTTATGCAACGTCGCCAACAGTCCGTTCGCCTGGTTTCCGCGATTGTTCGGAAAACCGGTGGTACTGAATGTGGATGGCCTCGATCGCCAGCGCGGAAAGTGGAACGCGCTTGGACAGGCGGCCTTGCACTTCTGCGAGTGGCTATCGGTGTACTCACCTACTCGCGTAGTGACCGACGCTAAACCGATTCAGGATTACTACTGGCAGCGCTATCGAAAGCAGACGACCCTAATCGGATATGGATCCGATGTTCCGCACGGCGAACACAAGCTCGACAGATTGGACCTGCAGCCTGGGCGCTATGTGCTGTACGTCAGCCGTCTTGAGCCCGAGAATAATCCCGATCTCGTGCTCGAAGCCTGGCGCAAGGTGTGCAGCGAATGGCCGCTGGTGATGCTTGGCGATAACCGCTACGACAGCGGCTACGTCGATCGACTCAAGCAAATCGCCGGCAACCGGGTCATGTTTCCCGGAGCGATCTACGGCGATGGCTACTGGGCGCTGCAGAAAAATGCCGGCGTCTTTGTGTTCGCGTGTGAAGTGGGTGGCGTTCATCCGGCGCTGATCGAAGCCATGGCAGCGGAAAACTCAGTGCTCTATCTCGAATCGCCGGAAAACAACGCGACTGCGGGCGATGCCGCGATACGATTCAGCAAGTCTGCGGACGACCTGGCGGTAAAATTGCAATCGCTGCTGGACGATCCAGCGGCTCGCGAACGATGGGCAACCCGCGCTGGCGCCCGCGCCCGTGAGTTCTACCGTTGGAACGACGTCGCCGAACGATACGAGGAGTTGTTTGAGGAAGTACTCAGGCGACGGTAAGGCTAACCGGCCTGATTGTTGCTACCGCCTCCGCTCAAACCGATTGCCCACCGCGCGACCCGCGCGTAGCTGCGAATCGGATCCCCCGGCGGAAGTCCTCGTGGACCCACTCCGAGCAGCGATGCGATCATGCGCAATACCATGCCCTTGCAGATCGCGATTCGCAGAATCAGGACTTGCATTGCCGTGAAGTGCTTCTGGGCATAGCGCACCATGTTCTGGTACCAGAACATCTGTTTCTCGGAGAAATCGAGTTGTCTCACACTGTGGGATCCGCGGTGGTGAAAGTGTGCGCCAGGACAGTAAACAATCGCCCCCCCCCGATCAAGCAATCGCTTGCAAAAATCCACGTCCTCGAACCACACGGGATAAAACGCCGGGTCCATGCCCTGTAACGAGTCCCATGCGTTGCGAGTGACGGCCAGGCACGCTCCCGCCGGCTGCTCGACAAGTTGCTGTTTTGAATAGTCGGCGTCGAGGCAACGGTAACGCCGGTTCACCGGATTGCCCGGCCACACTTGGTTTACCAGCAGCACTTCGAACAACAGGGCCGTCAGCGTCGGAATTTGTCGGAAGGCGAAGCCTTTGGCAGGCCGGCCATCGCTCTCCAGCAGCGCGCCACCTGC
>Ga0074045_10004383_pt1 | contig 12519 bp, 10 predicted proteins | sample BogForMeECP23OM2_FD_94442 | JGI IMG/M metagenome (GOLD analysis project Ga0074045, IMG submission 94442) | Bog forest soil microbial communities from Calvert Island, British Columbia, Canada - Bog Forest MetaG ECP23OM2 | ecosystem: Environmental > Terrestrial > Soil > Wetlands ...
CGCGGATGGAACGGAATTCGCCGTGGATATCAACCTCAGCCCTTTTGAAGGCGAGACCGGCGGGGTCGTGTGTGTAATTCGGGATGTGACCGATCGCAGACTGGCGGAAGAACAGATAAAAAGTCTCAACCTTATCCTTGAGCAGCGCACGCGTGACCTGGCGGTAATCAATTCAGAACTGCAGATTCGCAACCGTGAAGTCGAGAAAGCCGATCGGCTGAAGAGCAACTTTCTCGCGACGATGAGCCACGAACTGCGAACGCCCCTGAATGCCATTGTGGGATTTGCCGACCTTCTGGCGAGGCAGACCGCCGGTCCACTGACGCAGAAGCAGGAGCGGTTTGTGCGGCATGTGAAGGAGAGTTCCAGGCACCTCCTCGCCCTGATTGATGACATTCTCGATCTTTCGAAGATTGAAGCGGGACGTCTGGACCTGAAGTTTGAGAGCTTTTCTCTGAGTGTTGCCGCCGATGAAGTGCTTTCGACACTGAGGCCGTTAGCCGCTGCAAAAGAGATTGACCTCACGACGGATCTGAGCGTAGCACTGACACTCCATGCGGATCACGTTCGCGTGAAGCAAGTGCTCTATAACCTGCTGAGCAACGCGATTAAATTCACCCCAACGAAAGGCAGTATTCGTCTGGTTGCAAGATCGGATGGGACCATTATTCACATCTCGGTGATCGATACAGGAATCGGTATACCGCACGAAGAGCACGAGGCGATTTTTGAGACCTTCCATCGGCATCTGACCCCCACACACCAGGTATGTGAAGGGACTGGACTCGGTCTCTCGATTACCAAGCTCCTGGTTGAACAGCATGGAGGCAAGGTTTGGGTGGAGAGTGAACCCGGTAAGGGGAGTCAATTCCACGTGACCATGCCCGGAAGCAGGGACCCGGTCCGATGACCATTCTGGTGGTAGACGACAACGCCTTCAGCCGTGAACTGATGAGAGAGTTGCTGGAACCATCGGGCCATGTAGTCCTGGAAGCAGTCAACGGCCACGATGCACTGAACCTGATTCGCGGGTGCGTACCTGAGCTAGTGTTCCTGGATTTGCAGATGCCGCTGCAAGACGGGTTCGGCGTCATTCGGGAGTTGCGGAACGACCGTCGTTTCCAGAACCTACCAGTCGTCGCCTTGACGGCCAGCGCCATGATCGGGGACCGCGAACGAGCGATTGCGGCCGGCTTCGATTCGTATATCGCCAAGCCGATCGATTTGTGCGAGGTCGAGGCGCAGGTAGCAGAGCTTACTTCGCGCCCTCGTGTCGGCAACGATACCCATCACGAGTAACCATTAAATTCCAATTTAGCTAGCCTTCTGGGCCAGTGCAGTGCCCGCTGTGTCTCATTGCGGCTGTGGTGTGCCTCTTTACGCTTGGCAGCAACCTGCGTCTTCGCGGTTCTCTCGTTACTCGCTGGAGGCTGCTTGAAGCGCCATGGACCCCGAGACCGGCGCGGGCCAAGTCAGCGCCCGGTGTTCGGCGATGACGGCGTCGATCTGGGCCGCCACCTGGGGCGGGAAGGGGGCAGTCCGTCGTGTTTTGAGGTCAGCATGAGCGTGCACGCACTCGAAGAGCGAGGAGAGCACGCCCCGGGTCTCGTTTACCATGAACATCATGTAATGGAAAAGCTTTGCATTCCGTCTAAGCATGCGGAACCTGATCACCACGGTATCCCCGATGCGCACTTCGGAGGGATACCAAAGGTGATGCTCGAGATCGAAGCCGCCTGCGCTCGACTTCGCAAAGTAATCCGCGGTGAGCCCGAGCATCGGGTACATCGCGTCCCCCGCCTCGTCGTAGAGGGCCAGGTACCAGCGCATGTTCATGTGGCCTTGCCGGTCCTCGTAGGCGGGCGGGATCACCGCTCGGTAAACCGAAGGCAAGGACGCGAGTTGATCAAGCGACAGCGCTGGTGGGCGCATGTTTCTGTCTCCTTATTAACGTAATTCCATTGCGGTCAGAGAGGTTTGCCGGCTTCCATCGCACCGGTTGCGCTCAACTGTTCTTGATGCTCCAGAATCTCCAGAATTTTGAGTCCAGCGGTCGGGATGGCCGTGCCAGGTCCAAAGATGGCAAGTACCCTGTCCCTGTAGAGCTCGTCATAGTCCTGCGGTGGAATGACGCCGCCGATTACTATGGGCGTGTTTTCGTGGCCCAGTTTCGTGAGGGCTTCGCGGAGCGCGGGCACGAGGGTCAGGTGACCAGCGGCAAGCGAACTTGGTCCGACGATATCAACGTGTTCCGCGACGGCCTGACGTGCGGCCTCTTCGGGCGTCTGAAATAAAGGGCCGAGGACCACGTCGAATCCGAGATCCGAAAAAGCCGCCCCGACCACTTCCTGGCCGCGGTCATGACCATCCTGACCCAGCTTACAGATGAAGATGCGCGGCTTATGGCCCTGGCTCTTCAAGAACTGCTCGACCTTGTCCCGCACGGCGACGATCGACGGCTCGTTCGCTCCGTAAGTCTGCGCATAGATCCCCGTGACCAGTTCCTGTTCGGCCTTGTGCCGGCCGAAGACCTTTTCCAGGGCGAAGCTGATCTCACCCACCGTTGCCATGGCACGCGCTGCCATAATCGACAGCTCGAGGAGGTTTCCTTTCCTAGTGCGGGCACACTCGGTAAGCGCGTCCAGCGCCGACGAGACCGTCGCTTGATCTCGCTGCGACTTGAGCTGCGCAAGCCGTCTTGCCTGTGCCTGCCGAACAGCAGAGTTGTTTACCTTGAGGACCTTCATTGCCTCCTGTCTGTCCAGGACATATTTGTTCAGTCCGACGATGACCTGGGCTCCCGAGTCGATCCGCGCCTGCGTCCGGGCCGAGGCTTCCTGGATCCGTTTCTTGGGAAAGCCCTGCTCGATCGCTTTTGCCATGCCGCCGGCCTGCTCGCACTCGACGATGTGAGCCCATGCCTTATGCATGAGCTCGTGCGTGAGTCGCTCCACGTAGTAGCTGCCACCCCATGCGTCAATGACCGAATCGGTGTCAGTCTCTTCCTGAAGAAACTCCTGGGTATTGATGGCGAGGCGTTCGGAGAAATCGCTCGGCAGCGCCAGGGCCTCGTCGAATGCATTCGTATGCAGGCTCTGGGTTTGGCCCTGGGTGGCGGCCATCGCCTCAATGCAGGTGCGGATGACGTTCTCGTACACATCCTGCGCGGTCAGGGTCCACCCGCTCGTCTGGCAATGTGTACGAAGGTCCATGCTCTTGGGGTTGTGAGGGGCGAACTGCTTGACGAGCTTCGCCCACAGCAACCGGGCGGCGCGCATCTTGGCGATTTCCATGAAAAAGTTTTTGCCGATCGCCCAGAAGAAGGATAGTCGCGGAGCGAAATGGTCGATGCTCAGGCCGGCGCTCAAGCCTGTCCTCAGATACTCAAGCCCGTCCGCCATCGTGTAGCCCAGCTCCAGGTCGGCGGTGGCGCCGGCCTCCTGCATGTGGTATCCGCTGATGCTGATGCTGTTGAACAGCGGCATATGTTGACTCGCGTAGGCGAAGATATCCCCGATCAGGCGCATGCTGGGCTGCGGCGGATAGATATAGGTGTTTCGGACCATGAACTCCTTGAGGATGTCGTTCTGTATGGTCCCCGAGAGCTGCTCCTGCTTCACCCCTTGCTCTTCAGCGGCGACGATGTATAGGGCCAGCACCGGCAGCACGGCCCCGTTCATGGTCATCGACACGCTCACGCGGTCCAGCGGGATACCGTCAAAGAGAATCCTCATGTCGAGGATGCTGTCGACGGCCACGCCCGCCATGCCGACGTCGGCAGCAACACGAGGATCGTCTGAATCGTAGCCGCGGTGGGTAGCCAGGTCGAAGGCGATGCTGAGGCCCTTCTGGCCAGCCGCAAAGTTGCGCCTGTAGAAAGCGTTGGATTCCTCCGCAGTCGAGAAGCCCGTATATTGCCGGATGGTCCAGGGTCTGCCTACGTACATCGTGGAGTAAGGCCCCCTTAAAAACGGCGGGAGCCCGGGCATTGTATGCAAGTGCTCTAGCCCCTCGAGGTCGGCACTGCTGTAGAGGGGTTGTATAGGAATCTGCTCGGGCGTATACGAGGCGAGCCGATCCAGTGAACGGCCCGACTGGGCCACCGCGCGGGCGCGCCAGTCGGCCATCCGGTTATCGACCTCCGGCCCGCCGTTCCAGGGGATGTCTTCGAACTTTGGAATCTTGTTCACGGCAGCACTCCTACTTGATGAAGCAGCGAGCAAAGAATTTCGAGAGCGCTGCACTTGATGAAGATGAAGTGGGTGACACCTGCGGCGCGGTACTTAGCCTCGTTTGAGCCCGGATTGCCGGCCAGCACGAGGGTCCTGGCGCCAGCGGCCATCAACTTCGGTGCGACTTGTTCCACGTCAGTTGCGTAGCGAGCATCGGTCGAGCAGATGACGGCGATCTCTGCCTGCGATGCAGCGAATGCGGCAGCGGCAGCCTGCGCGTCGGTGAAACCGTCATTGTCTACAGGTTCGAAGCCGCCTGCTTCGAAGAAGTCACGTGCGTAGTTCGAGCGATCAAGAAACTCTCCTCCTGTCCCTAGCTTGACAAGGAAGACCTTGGGCCGCTTGTCTCCGTGTGCCCGGGCGTAGGCATCTACCATGTCGCGCAACTGTTCATACACGGCCGCGTAGGGATAGGCGCTCAGCGGTGTCACGGATGCACCTTGGCGATTCCTCCCCGGGCCGGCGAGGGTCGATGTGAGTTCCCCGATGGTCGCCCCCGCTCGTGCCGCCTTCACAGCCGAGGCCATCAGCTCGCCGTTGCCGCGCTGTGACTTGGCCACGACAGTCCCCAGTGCCGCGAGGGCGTCGCCTTGAAGGCGGTCATGTCGCCATTTCACCAGCCTCTCGGCTGCTTTCGCACGTAACTCGGAGTAATTCGGAATAGGGCGGCTGAGATCCTTCTCGAACACGTCGGGATGCTCGCTCACTCCGGTGATCGCCGCTTTGCGGGTCGCGATGTCCTGTTCGCGCTGCTTCTCGACTGCCCGGATCTGATCCCTGATCCAACCGCCTGTCGCCGCTTTCACCATTCCTCCCAGACCCTCGATTTGCTGGAACAGAGACCATGCCTTCTCCGCCATCTCGTCCGTGAGGCTCTCAACAAACCATGAACCGCCTGCCGGATCCGCGGTCTGGTTGAGATGACATTCCTCTTGCAGGATCAGCTGAGTGTTCCGGGCCAATCTCCGACTGGATTCGACGCTTAACCCTATCGTGACGTCCATGGGAAGCGTGATGATCGCATCGGCTCCGCCCACGGCGCCCGCGAAGGATGCGGCAGTATCGCGGAGAAGGTTAACCCAAGGATCTCGGTGGGTGATCACGCGCCGACTGGTCTCCACGATTAACCGCAGACCCGATACAGCCTGCAGGTCGGCGGCGCAAGCCTTGATCACCTTGGCCCAGAGTTTTCGTAGAGCTCTGAGCTTGGCAATCGACTGGAAAAACTTGCATCCCACGGTCTCATGGAAGGCAATTTGTCCGACTGCGGCGTTGAACTCGAGCCCGGCGGCCGTCATGGCACGCAGATACTCGACTGCTGTTCCCATAGCGAATGCGAGATCCTGGACCGAATCGGCGCCTGCATGGTGATAAACGGCAGTCGATACTCGAACTGAGCTGACATTTGGAAGGTGGGATGTCGTCCAAACCGCGAGGTCGGCCATTTGCAGGAGAGCGACATCCAGTGGCTGCGACAGGGTACCTTCGCGCATGAGTGTACCCAGCGGGTCCGCGTTAAGGGCGCCCAAGACCTTCGAACCTTTGATGCCCCTTTCCTCCACCAAGGCGGCCAGTAGGGCTGCGGCCGTCATGAAGGCAGCGCCGGCCTCCAGAGAGACCGGCACGACATCCAACTGGACGTCTTTGAGGGCTTGGTCCAGATCACCCAAGCTGTACAACATTCCCCCCTCACGACCGCACAGCTCGACGGATCGGGGATCGTCGGGGTCAAGTCCGGCGGAAGCCGCCGCGTCGAGCTTCAGCTCGATGGAAGTGGCGCCGTTGTGCAATTCCTCGAGCACGATCCGGTTGATCTCTGTAGGCTCCGGATGCAGAACCTCCTGCCGCACGTCCCAGCCGTCAAGGGAATGCCCCAGTGGCCTCGTTCCCCTCGTGTAGGGCGAACTGCCCGGGAAGCCGGACGGGTCGTTCGCCGAAGGCCAGGTCTCGCAGGTATAGATAGGCTGGATATCAGTGCCCGCATAGGTGTGGGTTATCATCTTTTTGTCGAAAGGCACACCCTTCAAGTCAGCCACCGCCTGCGCCTTCCAGATGTCGTAACTGACAGGCGGGAAATCATCCAGAATTTTCAGTTGTTTCTCTATCATGATGACGCTCCTGAGAGGTGCCGAACGCGAGCGCCCCTCAACATAACGAGGAGACTGATCATTTCCCCGCTCCCTCCTGCGATCACCTGCCCTCGAAGACGGGCGGGCGCTTCTCAAGAAATGCCTTAACGCCCTCTTTGAGGTCGTCGCTGCGAAACGCGGCTCGCCGTGCTTCTTGAATAAACTCGAACTCGTCGGCGCTCATGGGGACGCCACGACTCAGGCTGCTCAGCTCGGCCTTGACCACCGAAACGGCCAGAGGCGCGCGGGCGGCGATTGTCTCCGCGATTTCCATCGTCGTAGCCTCCAGTTCCTCGGGGCTCACCAGGCGATTGAGTAATCCGAAACGATAGGCATCTTCGGCCGAGAGGGGATTGCCCGTGAAGACCATCTCTTTGATGATGTGCAAGGGCAATGCACCGAGGAAATGCGACATTCCTGCCGTATTGTAGGAGATCCCCAACTTGACAGGAGTGATGGCGAACGTCGTGTTAGGTGTGCCGATTGCGAGGTCGCAAGTCACAGCCAGGTCACAGGCGGCGCCCCAGACGCTGCTGTGAAGCATGGCAATCACCGGCACCCTACAGTCCCGAACGCGACGGAGGATTCGTTCAAATCCCGTCGTCCAAGTCACAGCGTCCTCGCCATCGAGTGGTATCTCGCGGATGTCGTGACCGGCAGACCAAATCTTGATATTTGGATTCGCGCCAATGATGACGACTCGGACGCGTGCTTTCTCAAACTCGTCGAAGGACTCGAGCAGCTTATCGCAAACGTCGCTGCTGAGCGAATTAACGGGCGGATTGCTGATGGTCGCGATCCCAATGTCATTCGCGATCTGCGTCGGGCGCACGGGTTGGGTCGAGTTCTGTGCCATGACTGAAGGATTGTAGGTTGCGCGCTGGCGAAGTCGTGTTCAGCAGCGCCTGCAATTGGCACCCTCCAATATCACAACCGTGGGTTTATGGCCGGCGATCTCGTCTTCGGTCAACCAACCGAAGGCCGCAATGATCACGCGATCTCCCACCTGCACGCGCCGCGCTGCGGCGCCGTTGACCAGAACTTCGCGGCTGCCGGCTAGACTTGGTATCGCGTAAGTTTCGAAACGCTCGCCATTGGTGAGATTCCAGACATGCACGCTCTCAAAAGGCGCGATTCCGGCGGCAATCAACAGATGTGTATCTACTGCAATCGAACCTTCGTATTGCAAGTCCGCGCCTGTGACGGTGGCGCCATGCAGTTTTCCTCTTAGTAATTTCCGGTACAATGCCGTTACCTCCATCCCGCACAGCGTTGTCGTTGGTCAGACAAACGAGGGCACCGTTTCGGGGCTCGCCACGCATCTTCCGTCATTTGACCCGATTCTGTCATACATGCTCACTCAACATCTATACTGGCTACCCAGCCAGACCTCTGACATTGTAGGAGTGGGGCCAGAGTCCCGGTTCCGTCAGGACAGACAACTCCGGTGTGGTTCTGCGCAAATTCGTAATCGCGTCCGAGCCGGTACCGTACCACGTCAGCGACTGTGACCATTTTGAGCGCGTGCAGCCTGCAGAAGCGGACGAGGTCGGGCACTCGAGCCATGTCACCATCCTCGCGAAGGATCTCGCAAATCACGCCCGAAGGGTGTAATCCCGCGAGACGCGCAAGATCGACCGCTGCCTCCGTGTGGCCTCGGCGCTCCAGAACCCCGCCGGCGCGACAACGAAGCGGGAAAACGTGCCCAGGGCGGGCGAAGTCCGCGCGACCGCTGCATGCATCGATCGCGGCCTGAATTGTTTGCGCCCGATCGCGGGCCGAAATGCCCGTGGTTACGCCATGTCCCTTCGCATCGATCGAGACAGCGAAGCCGGTACCGCCCAATGCGGTGCTGTCCGGAGCCATCGGGCCAAGGCTCAACTCGTCCAGCCTTTCTCCGGTCATGGCCAGGCAGATCAAGCCTCTCCCGTGGGTAGCCATGAAGTTAATGGCCTCCGCCGTGATCATTTCCGCCGCCATCATCAGGTCGCCTTCGTTCTCGCGATCCTCGTTGTCGACGGCGACGATCATGCGTCCGCCTCTAAGTTCGTTAAGGGCAACCTCGACGCTGGCGAAGGCGAACTGTTCTCGAGCCACGGCCACTCCTCTCATTGCGTTGACCAAGCATCGGGTCACTGGGTCACGCCGCCTTGGTCTCAGGAAGCTTGCGGCCCTTTGCCTCGATGATCTGGCGAAGCCCTCCCCAGGTTGGCTGGAAAATCCCCGCGAGCATTGGTTTTAGATTGGGAGAGATGCGCGGAGTGAACTCCATCTGCGCAAGAATGTCCTTATCGAGGTTGATGCCCGGCGCAATTTCCGTTAGCGTGACTTGGCCGTCCTGCAGCTCGAATACAGCCCGCTCAGTTACGAATAACACCGGCTGCTTGGTAGCCGCCGCATAGGCACCGCTGAAAGTCACCTGCTCGACTTGCTTGACGTACTTCTTGCCGTTGCCCTCCTGTTTTATGACCACCTGGCCGTTTTCAACCGCGATCTTCAGCCCACCCGCCGTAAACGTCCCGCAGTAAACGACCTTCTTCGCATGCTGCGAAATATTGACGAAGCCACCGCAGCCAACGGCCTTGCCTTTGAACTTGCTGACGTTCACGTTGCCAATCGAGTCTACTTCGGCCGCGCCTAGAAAAGTCTGGTCCAACCCGCCGCCGTCGTACCAGTCAAACTGTGCCTCCTGCTCGACGAAGGCTTGCGCGTTGAGGGCCATTCCAAAGTTTGCGCCGCCGGCGTTAACGCCCCCGATCGTACCGGATTCCGCCGTCAGCGTCAGCAGGTCGGAGGCGCCTTCCATTCCGGCAACCGCCGCAACGCCTTCGGGCATTCCAATTCCGAGATTCACGATTGAGCCAGGCTCCAACTCCATGGCCGCACGACGCGCAATGATTAAACGCTCGTTCAGCGGCATCTCCGGAATTGCATCCAACGGCACGCGGATAGCACCTGAGAATGCCGGATTGAAACGCGTGCCGGCCGCCTGCCAATGCAGTTCCGCGGGAGCGATCACCAAATGGTCAATCAGAACGCCTGGAACCCGCACATTCTTGGGATGCAGGGTTCCGCTCTTGGCCAGGTACTCGATCTGCGCGATGACGATACCGCCGGTGTTTTTCGCCGCCTGTGCAAGCGGCAGCCACTCAAGTAGACAGCCCTCATCGGTTTCAGTGAGATTGCCGTCTTCATCGGCGACCGTTCCGCGGATGATGGCTACATCGACCTTGAAAGTCGGGTACAGCAGCCATTCCTGGCCTTGTAATTGAATGACTTTGATAAGGTCCTCGGTGGTGGCCTTGTTCATCTTCGCGCCTTCCAGCCGTGGATCCGCATACGTGCCCAAGCCGGTTTTGGTGATGACGCCGGGCCGGTGCGCCGCAACTTCGCGCCACAACTGGGCAACTACGCCTTGAGGGAAGTTGTAACCTTCAATCTCACCGTCGATGATCATCTTGGCCATCGCGGGCGATATCCCGGTGTGGCCCCCGATCCAACGCTTCACCATTCCGGGATGAGCGAAGTGCTGCGTCCCCCTCGTCTTCCAATCGCCAATTCCGGAGGAATGCACGAGAGTAATACCTGCAGGATGACTGGTTTCGAGAAACCTCTTCTCCATAGCGATTGCCAGCTCTTCTGGCCATCCTGCCATCAGGATTGCAGCGGCGCCAACCGTGTCGCCGTCTTTTATTAGTGCTGCTGCCTGGTCCGCGCTGATGACTTTCGACATTGATAACTCTCCTGGAAGAAATAGTCTCGTCACACCCCAACCGCTAGCTCCGAGACATATGGACAGGAGTGCACTCATCGGGCCAATGCATCCGCGTTTGCTCGTGAGACCAGCGAGCTTGTGGAAAGTGTAGAGAACTCTGGAATTAGCTCCGGACGGGCAGAAAGACGCTGGGTGGCGGCACACTCGTGGGTGCCTTATATAAGCCACCTCCACTGGCACCCTTGACCGAAATGCTCCACGCATCTGTGGACTGCCACACGGGCGGCCCATCTCTCGCCAGACTTGTCCGAAATGGTGCAAGTATCTGATTGCAAGTCTTTCAGGGTTGGTTTTCGACTCAACGCTATACAAGTCCCTCACTTTGGTGTGTGAGTTGCAATCACAAAGGGCGTCAGCCGGCATTCATGCTGGAGAGAGAGGAATCAGCTCTATGAGCTCGACGGTTGTACCACCAGCACTAGAGAACGTGCTGTACGAGAAGAGAGACGGCGTCGCCTATGTTACCGTGAACCGCCCAAAGGTACTCAACGCTCTGAACGGGAAAACCATTGCGGAATTGGCGATGGTTTTCGAGGAAGCCGGTAAGGACTCCTCAGTACTGGGCGTCATCCTGACAGGGTCGGGTCCCAAAGCCTTCGTCGCAGGGGCGGACATCAGTGAAATCGCCAGCCTTTCGGGTCTTGAAGGGGAGCAGTTTAGCCGAAGCGCGCAGGCAGCGTTCGATCTCATCGAGAACTTGGGGAAGCCGGTGATCGCCGCCGTCAACGGGTATGCCCTGGGCGGTGGCTGCGAAATAGCCATGGCTTGTACCATCAGATTGGCCGCGGAAGGCGCAAAATTCGGCCAGCCTGAAGTGAAACTGGGAATCATCCCTGGCTTCGGGGGGACCCAGCGCTTGCCCCGGTTGGTTGGAAAAGGCCTGGCCCTACAACTCATCCTTTCTGCACAAATGATCAGCGCTCAAGAAGCGTATCGCATTGGTCTTGTGAATGAGGTTGTGCCCGCGGAGCAACTCATTCCGCGTGCGGAAGCCATCCTCAAACAAATCAACGGCAATGCTCCTCTGTCGATTAAATTCGCGATCGAGGCAGTGAACAAAGGCTTGGAAACAAGCCAGGCGGACGGGTTGGTTCTCGAAAGTTCGTTCTTCGCGATCTGTTCCGCAACCGCAGACAAGACCGAGGGCACATCAGCCTTCCTCGAAAAACGCGCTCCCAAATTCCAAGGCCGGTGAGCTTCTACTGGAGCGTCGCGACCACAGGAAGCAGTTATGAATAACTCGGTGCTCGAAGGTCGTCCTGTCCGCGAATCTCTTTCAGAATACACGCAAGTTGCGCTGCCAAATGATGCCAACACTCATGGCAGTGTACTGGGCGGTCACATCATGCACTTGATCGATCTTTGTGGTGCAGTTGCGGGGACGCGGCACGCTCGGAGGGTAGTAGCGACTGCATCCGTAAGCTCCATGAGCTTTGTGCATCCGGTCCATGTCGGCCAATTCCTTATCTTGAAGTCCAGCGTGAACCGAGTTTTCCACTCGTCGATGGAAGTCGGAGTAAAAGTCTGGGTTGAGGACCTCAACACCGGCCAAGTCCACCACACCTCATCGGCGTATCTGACTTTTGTAGCGGTTGACGAAAATGGTAAGCCCGTCTGTGTGCCGCCAGTTCTCCCGGAAACCGAGGATGAAAAGCGGCGCTTCGAAGAAGCCGGACGCCGCCGCGAGAGCCGGCTCCGCGCGCTCGAAATGAAGCAGAACGAATCATGACAAACGGCACGGATCTCGAGCCCCAACACCCAGGCCACGCGTATGACGATTTGCTGAACCGCTGCCGCGCGCTGCGCCCGCTCGTTACATCAGTGGTTTTCCCTTGCGAAGCCACGGCGTTGGCGGGCGCAGTGGACGCTGCACACGCGCGTTTGATCACGCCCACTCTTGTCGGCCCGCGAAAAAAGATCCATCAAATCGCTCAGGAAGCGGGACTGAATATCAGCAGTTTTGAGATTGACGACGTGCCTGACGCGCTTACCGCCGCAGCCAAAGCCGTAGAGTCTGTGAGAGCGGGACGGGCTGAAGTCTTGATGAAAGGGAGCTTACATACGGACGAGTTGATGGCCGCCGTGGTCGCGACCGGGACCGGGCTGCGCACCAGTCGCCGCATCAGTCACGCTTTCGTGATGGCCATACCAGGGTATCCCAAACCGCTGACCGTTACGGATGCGGTGGTGAACATCGCCCCGTCGCTCGAGGAGAAACGGGACATCTGCCAGAACGCCATTGACCTCGCTCACTGCCTCGGACAGTCGGCGCCGAAAGTCGCCATCCTCTCAGCCGTCGAAGAAGTGACCACCAGGATTCCCTCGACAATTGACGCAGCAGCCTTGTGCAAAATGGCCGACCGTGGGCAGATTACCGGCGCAA
>Ga0074045_10004384_pt1 | contig 12518 bp, 8 predicted proteins | sample BogForMeECP23OM2_FD_94442 | JGI IMG/M metagenome (GOLD analysis project Ga0074045, IMG submission 94442) | Bog forest soil microbial communities from Calvert Island, British Columbia, Canada - Bog Forest MetaG ECP23OM2 | ecosystem: Environmental > Terrestrial > Soil > Wetlands ...
GCGTCATCATTGACGGGAAGATGACGACGTCCCGGATCGGCATCATGGGGAGCTTCTTGGTCTCGAACTTCTCGCGCTGGGTCACCAAAACCGCCTTGTCGTTCGAAGTGGCTCAATCCCTTCCGAGCCTGAGAATTGACATCGCTGCAGCACATTTGCCACGCAGGGCTGCTCGCGCAGCATCATCAATTTGTTCTAGCATAACATGCTGCGGATGAGGGAGCGGCGAACAAGACCGTCTGCAATGAGCAGCCTTACCGAAGCCAGCATCCCGGACCAACTTCGCTGCACGGAGGTGATGTGCTCGTTTCTGTTATGGATGGGAATTGTGCCTATCACATTCGGGTGAGGAAGCCGGGACGATGCCCAACGTGGGAACCTGAAACTGCCGCTAGCAACCGCTTTTCTAGCCCGCCTTCTCCATGATCGGCATACTCACGTTGCGCTTCTCGACCATGTCGGCCGTGACTTCGAATTCCTTCAGGCGCCTCTGGCCGGGGAGGTTGTACATGAGGTCGAGCATCAGCTCTTCCAGGATCATGCGCAGCCCGCGTGCGCCAACCTTGCGCGACATTGCTTCCTTGGAGATGAAGCGCAGCGCTTCTTCGGTGAAGCGGAGCTTCACGTTCTCGAATTCGAACAGCCGCTGATACTGCTTCACGATGGCGTTTTTCGGTTTGGTGAGGATCTCAATCAGCGCATCTTCGTCGAGATCGCTGAGCACGCCGACGACCGGCATGCGGCCGACGAACTCAGGAATAAGTCCAAACTTGATCAGGTCTTGCGGCTCTACCTGCGACAGCAACTCTGTATCGCGCTTGTTGCTCTCGGTGAATGCGGCCTCTTTGGCTTCGTCGGTGCGGAATCCCATGGAGCGCTTTCCCAGCCGCCGCCCGATGATCCTCTCCAGCCCGACAAACGCCCCGCCACAAATGAACAGAATGTTGGTCGTGTCCACCGGCGTGAATTCCTGGTGCGGGTGCTTGCGTCCGCCTTGCGGAGGAACATTCGCTACTGTGCCTTCCAGGATTTTCAGCAACGCCTGCTGCACGCCTTCGCCCGAAACATCTCGAGTAATGGAAGGGTTCTCGTCCTTGCGGCCTATCTTGTCCACCTCGTCGATGTAGATGATGCCGGTCTGCGCCCGCGCTACGTCGCCTTCTGCGGCCTGTAGTAGCTTGAGAATGATGTTCTCTACGTCCTCGCCCACGTACCCGGCTTCGGTGAGAGTGGTGGCATCCACGATGGCGAACGGCACGTCGAGCATCTTGGCCAAAGTTTGCGCCAGCAACGTTTTGCCTGTGCCGGTGGGGCCGATCAGCATGATGTTCGACTTCGCGAGTTCCACCTCACCGCCACGCTGGCGGTTCATGTAAACCCGTTTGTAGTGGTTGTAAACGGCAACTGCGAGCTTCTTCTTGGTCTGCTGCTGCCCGATAACATATTCGTCGAGGAATGCCTTGACTTCGACTGGCTTGGGAAGTTGGTTCGGCGTGGCGACCGGCGCCGCCTCCGAGCGGTCATCTTCCAGGATGGAGTTACAGACCGCAACGCACTCGTCGCAAATGTACGCGCGGGGATAATCCGTTGGAGACGAAATTAGCTTGGCGACGGCATCCTGAGACTTGTGGCAGAACGAACAGCGCAGTACTTCTTCGGAACCGATCCTGGTTCTCACGGCAAAAAACTCCTTTACTTCGCGCGTTGCCAGGCAGGACTTCTAATCCCGCACCGCATTTCCCAGAAACTCGAATCCGGGCAGGAGCCGCGCTGCTCCCGTGAAAAGGCCGCCATACTCGGCCAGTTGGCGGGGCCCTCTCGCGAACTCTTCAGTGCCGTCGCACCTTGAAGCTATTGAACCACAACTTCCACGCACCGTGGCGTGACGTTAGTGCGATACCAGGTACAACTTTTGAAGGAGTGATGGGTGAATTTATTCGCACCTTACCACTGCACAACACTTCCTGACTTCACTTGTGCTTGAAAATTATGTCGTCAATAATGCCATACTCTTTGCCTTGCTGCGCGTTCATGATGAAATCGCGCTCCACATCACGTTCCACTTTTTCCAACCGCTGGCCACTGTGCTTGGAGAGTAGTTGGCTGGTGATCTCGCGCATGCGCAGGATCTCGCGGGCGTGGATGTCAATGTCCGTCGCCTGTCCCGATAGCCCCGACATGAGCGGTTGGTGGATCAATATGCGCGAGGTGGGCAAGGCGAAACGTTTCTTCGCGGCGCCCGCCGCCAGCAGCAGGGCAGCCATACTCGCCGCCTGTCCGATGCAAATCGTGGTCACGTCCGGCCGAATGAACTGCATGGTGTCGTATATCGCCATGCCGGCCGTAATCGAACCACCCGGCGAATTGATGTAGAGCGAAATGTCCTTCTCCGGATCCTCGGCCTCGAGAAACAACATTTGGGCGATGATCAGGTTGGCGACGTTGTCGTCAATCGGAGTGCCAAGAAAAACAATATTGTCCCGCAACAGGCGGGAATAAATGTCGTACGCCCGCTCGCCCCTGCTGGTCTGCTCAATCACCATGGGCACAAGCATGGTTTGCGGCTCCTTAACATTACCTGCCCACACTTCTTCCCAAGGGTCAAAGCAGGGAAAGTCGAACGCAGTCCGCCCTATGCGGACCTGCGGTACAGAGAATCCAGGGTCTTCTCGTTGCGGATGCGATGCCGAATTCTATCCAGCCCACCATCCTGCGTCAAACGTGCGTGCACTTGCTCGATGGTCTGTTTCGATTGGTTGGCCAGGGTCTGTAACTCGCGGTCAACTTCATCGTCACTGACCTCGATCTTCTCTTCGTCAGCGATCTGCTCCAGGATTAACGACGCCTTAACCTCGCGCAGTGCCGCCTCGCGCTGACCGGCACGCAAGCGGCCGAAGTCCATGCGCTTCATGTCTTCGGTTTTCATACCTTGCGCGGCCAAGGCCCGCAGCCCGCGCTCCAGACGAAGGTCAATCTGCTGATCCAGCATCGCGTCAGGAACGGGAAAGTCGTTGCGCTTGACCAGTTCTTCCACAATCTGGTCTTTGCCTCGGTGTTCGGCCTCAAGCGCTTTCTCTGCTTTCATGTTCTCGCGCAGCCGGTTGCGGAGCTCATCCAGGGTGCTGAACTCGGCGCCTAGCTCCTTGGCGAAATCATCGTTCAGCTCAGGAACGCTGCGGGTCTTGATACCCTTGACAGCCACTTGGTAGGTCATCGTCTTGCCCGCAAGGCGTTTGTCGGAGAAGTCATCGGCATATTTCACTTCGAAGCTGCGCTCCTCACCTGGCTTTGCACCGCGCAGGTTCCCGGTGAACTCCGGAATCGTGTCACCACCCCCGATCTCGACCATCACCTCGTCCACTTCCACCGGCTTGGCGTCGGCCTCGCCATCCTTCGGCGTGCCTTTGAAACCGACTACGGCGAAGTCGCCGTCGGCCAGCGGGCGCTCCCCTTCGACCGGGCTATACGTTGCATGTTGCTGGCGCAGGTTGTCGAGAGCCCGCTCGATCTCTTCCTCGCTCACCTCCGCTAGCGACTTTCCCACGCGAATGTCGTCGTAGGCCGCGATCTTGAACTCAGGAAGTATCTCAAAACTCGCCTTGAACGTCAGTGGCTCGCCTTGCTTCAGGTGCAGGTCGGTCACCCGCGGTTGTGACACCGGTTGCAGGTTTTGCTTCTGCGTCTCCTCGCGGAAATAGCGTGGGACCAGGGCTTCAACAATCTCGCCCTTGATCTCATCGGCGAAACGCTGCCGGACGATGGAAGCTGGGACCTTGCCCTTACGAAAGCCCGGAACGCGTGCGACCTTTTGATAGCGTTGCAGCACGGCGTCGGCTTGCATGCTGACTACATCAGCCGGAATCTCAACGGCAACTTCGCGCTTGCAGGGATTCGATTGCTCATGGGCTTGGATGTCGGGCGTGCTGGTTTCAGTCGTCAAGAAAATGCCTTCAGAACTAGGTGTGCCGTGCCCGGAAATGTACCCCCGGCGGTGAGCGCGCGGGACGGGGCGGAAAGCCTTCGGTGCGAATGGTTCCGGCCGCACGGCATTCCGGAGCGGTCCGAGGCGACTGCCACCAAGTTCTAAGTGTATTGAGAGGGATGCGGAACGGTCAAACGAAGGCGTAGCATTACCAGAAATGTCTTCAGTGCTTGCCGTCCTCAACAACGAAGTCGTGAGCTGCACCCGCTGTCCGCGGCTGGTCGCTTACCGCCAGCAGGTTGGGCGCGAGAAGCGCCGCGCCTATCTCGAATGGGACTACTGGGCGCGGCCGGTTCCGGGCTTTGGCGATTCTCATGCCCGCGTACTGGTGCTGGGACTGGCGCCCGGCGCTCACGGCTCCAACCGCACCGGACGGCCATTCACTGGCGACGCCTCGGGCAAGTTTATGTATCCCATCCTGTACAACGTGGGTTTCGCATCACAGCCCAACGCTGAGCGTCGCGGCGACGGCCTGGAGCTGATCGACTGCTACATCACCGCTGCTGTTCGCTGCGCACCGCCCGACAACAAGCCGCTGCCTATGGAACTCGCCAACTGTGCACCGTTTCTCGATCGTGAACTTGCCATCCTGAAGGACCTTAGAGTGGTGGTCGCGCTGGGCAAAATTGGGTTCGACGCCTATCTCAATCATCTGAAGCGCAAAGGGACGGTGCAGAGCAAGGCTGGGTACCTGTTTGCCCACGCCGCGCGCTATTCAATGCCGAACGGCTTGGTACTGCTTGCTTCTTATCATCCGTCGAACCAGAACACGGCGACCGGCAAACTGACCGCCGCTATGTTCGAAACAATTTTTCGGGATGCGAAGAAGATCGCTGGCAGTGCCAACGGACAACGTTCGGTAGCGGGTTAGTTCCGAGCTGGCGACAAGAACTGAGCCGCTGGCGTGGCGGACGTTGCGCGCGGCCCTGAAATGGTTCGGGAAGAGAAATTGGCAACACTCCCGCAACACTTCCCAACCTGAACTGGGAGATAGAGATAGGAATTCCTGCGGAAGTGGTTGATTTACTTGGTGGCGGCGGCAGGACTCGAACCTACGACCTACGGATTATGAGTCGCTCAGGCGGTGCTGATTCTAAACAACTTCAACAACTTAGCTCTGCAAAACGCGGCAAAGCGAAGCAGAATCCACAAACTATCCGCAAACAAAAAGGGGGCAAGGAAGATGCCCAGTAGCCCCCGATCGCTCGGCTCTGGCAGCGAACTTCGCCGGCCTGGTTACGCGCTCTCCCCTGGAGCTGCACCCTCATCCCAGTTGGGTCAAGCACAATCTAGACCTATCGGTGGATCGGCTCTCAGCGATTGCCGCAAGCTGGAATCCGTCGAAGCTCAACCCAGTCTCAATTGCCAGAGATGGAACGATTCTGAAGGGCGGCGGAATTTGTTGCCATGCTGTCCCCCCACGTTCTGGACCGATACCAGCACTCCATGCGTTACTTCGGCTTGCTGGCACCGCGGACGAAGAGGCTGACTTCAGCGGCCGTGTTTGCTCTTCTCGGTCAGCGCCCACGCCCCAAGCCCCCACGTCAACCCTCGGCTGATTTACGCAAGCAGCACTTTGGGTTTGACGCGCTCATCGATAAATTCGGCAATCGTATGCACTGGGTTGGACGCCGACAACCCGTACCTGTCAAGACTCTTCCGATAGCCGAATCGTGGTCCTGCAGCTTCATCAATTCGCTTAATGCGCGCCGCGGCCAACCTGTGACACGCCGAGCGAAGCTAGAGTTCTCCGAACTCGGCGTTCCTCTCGCCAGAATGCGGCAGCATTGATACCGGGCCTATACCACCTCTAATACCTCCTCACTTGGGCTCCAAGTCACAGAAGAATCCTTGACCTTACCTGCGTCCGATTCTGCAACATCTGAGTTTTTGATTTTCCTAGAAATGAACGAGGGCTTGACAAGGGTGCTCTACATATGTAGAGTTGTGCGTGTGAAATTGCGCCTGTCCATACAAACCCTGTTGGTGCTGCACGAATTTCTGCAAGCTCCACAGGATTGGCGATACGGATACGACATCAGCCGGAACGCCGCTTTGAAATCCGGCACTCTCTATCCAATTCTTATGCGTTTAGCCGAGCACAAATTGCTGGAGACGCGGTGGGAAACTTCTGAAGCCGGCAAACCGCCACGGCATATGTATAGGCTCACAGCTAGCGGCCTGCGATATGCGCGCGAGCATGCCAGCTCAACAGCAAAACCCTTGATGATGCGAACCACACTTGGTGGAGCGAGAAGTTAATGTCACGCCGTCGCAACCTGGCTTTATGGATATTGAACGCGGTAATGCGTTTTGCACCGGTGGGAGCTGGGGAATGGGTCAACGCGATGTCAAGCGAGATCGATTTCATCGAAAATGACTGGGCCGCGCTCTCATGGGCGCTAGGAGGCACGAGGATTCTGTTTACTCGCCCGGGAGTGCAGCTCGGCGAGTCGGGAGTGGTTCCTTGGTCGGTCGAAGATCTTGCGAGGAAAGTCAGGCGGCGTACGGTGTTTGGCTATAGCTTGGCTTCGAGCATGACTATAGCTTTCGGATATTTCCTCTACATTGCGTCAAGGCCGATGCAGAGGGCGGGATGCTGTCTCGGCATCGCCGCCATGCTCTACACTTGGGCGCAGCTGTTTAGTTTGCGTGCCCTGCGCGACGGGTCTGTACGCGATTCCTCCTTGCACAGTCCGTCCTACCGAATTGAATTACAGCGTCAGCGCGACTTCTACTGCGGCTTTCGATTCTGGTCCCGAATCTTGATCGTAGTCTGCGGCTTTGTTTTATTTTGCGTTGGCGGAGTTGTCGTCCATCCCGACAAAGTTCCAGCCTATGCCCTGTTTGCGATATTTCTCTTAAGCATGTTCTACTTCGCAGTGTGGTTGAACTCACGGGAAACACGAAAGTATCAGGACCAGATCGAACGACTAGACAGGCTTTCATCGCAGGCGAGCAACATTGACTAATTAGGGAACCGTTCATGCTCGAAGCGGTCAGCACCGAGAAGCGCATTCACAGTGAAGCGGCGGTCGCGGATCTCAGCCAAATGCCGAGTGGCCTGAATGCTCTGTTCAAAATAGCCGAGATTATTAATGCCTATCGCGATCTTGATACTCTCCAGCTCCGGCTTCTTGAGTTGATCGGCGAACTGATTCCGGCCGATGCCGGTGCAATCCTGATTATTCCTCGCATAGAGGAGAACCCCACTTCCACAACAACTTGGTATCGGAACCCGGATGCCCGTCAGGAAATGCGCATTCGACGCGAAATTGTGATTCGGGCCTTGTGTGAACGCGCAGCGGCCGTCGCCGATTTTCCTTCTCTATCGGGGTCTGATGAATCCGTCCTGTGCGTCCCGCTGATAGCGCTCCAGAGAGCACTCGGAGCTATTTACCTCGAGGTCGGCGGCGTGAAGCGTTTCCCTGAAGGCAACGTTCACCTGTTGACCTCGGTTGCAGGAGTAGCAGCGGTAACTCTGGAAAACGTCTTAACGCTGGAATCCCTTCGGGTCGAGAATCAGCGTCTACGGAAAGAATTGTCGCCTCCAGAATTCATCATGATTGGCGAAAGCCGGCCAATCCGGAACCTGATGCAGTTAATCCAGAAAGTCGCCCAGTGCGGCTCCACAGTTTTGATCCACGGAGAGAGCGGCACTGGCAAAGAACTGGTCGCGCTTGCGATCCACCGGAATAGCCCTCGCCACCAGAAGCCTTTTGTTGCGATCAACTGCGCCGCGATTCCAGACGCCCTGCTGGAAAGTGAGCTCTTTGGTTATGAAAAAGGCGCGTTCACTGGAGCGATGCTCAGCAAGCATGGAAAATTAGAGCTTGCCAAAGACGGTACGGTCTTTCTGGATGAGGTTGGCGAGTTGACTCCCACTCTGCAGGCGAAATTGCTTCGCGCTTTGCAGGCGCGGGAATTCGAGCGACTCGGGGGCACGCAGACAATCAAGTTTGGCGCGCGGGTCATTGCTGCCACCAATAAAAACCCGGAGTTGGCGGTAAACAAGGGTGAACTGCGGCGCGATCTGTTCTATCGCCTCAACGTAGTCTCGATCCCTGTTCCCCCGTTATGTGAACATAGCGAAGATATTCCGTTGCTGGCCTCTTTCTTTGCTACGAAGTACGCGCAGCGATACCGGAATCGCCAGTTCAAAGGAATCTCAACTGATGCGCAATCCATACTGATGACTTATAAATGGCCCGGCAACGTTCGCGAGCTGGAAAATGCGATCGAACGCGCAGTCGTGATGGGCTCAACCGATCTGATCATGCCTGACGATCTACCGGGCGCGCTGCTAGAGCGGCAAGGATCGGGGGGCAGTCAAGGACGATACTACGATGCTATTCATCGTCTGAAGCGCGGCCTGGTAGTGAATGCCATTGCCGAAGCTAATGGCAGCTATCCCGATGCGGCTCGAATATTAGGTATTCATCCCAACTATCTGCATCGCCTGGCTCGTAGCTTCGACCTTTGCCTGGAGAACAGACAAGCTAGTTAAGCAGGTGCCGGCGCAAGTTAGAACAGAGTGGGTAACATTCAACCATGTCGTTTGAAGAGCAACCGATAGGTTGGGCTGACGAGTAGTTCGCGGTATCCCTCACAGGCTGGTCCGCTTCTGACAACATCCACAAACTCCAGCCAACACGCAACTTAATCAAGCAGTAAAGGACAACTTGCCGCTACGGCGCACGCCCCTCCGTCACCGGAATCATTGGTCTATGAATTGCTCTTTGCAAAGTCATTCGATCCGCCATTGCGAGTGACGGATCTACTCACCCAATCCGGTTTAGGAGAAAAATATGAAGATCCTTAGTCTGCTGCTTTCCCTCAGCATGCTTCCCGTGCTTGCTTCTGCTCAAACTACTGCGAATACCTCGCTTGCCGGCCAAGTCCCCGACGACAGCTGCGTCGAACTGACTCCGGCCAGCTACGACTTCGGCGACGAGCCGGTAGGTTTCTCCACCTCCGCCGAGCCGTTTTACCTTCTCAATGGTTGTAGCGTTAACCTGATTGTGACGAGCGTCAACGCTACCGGGCAGTCGTTCTCACAAACAAACGACTGCACAGGCGGGCCGATTATGCCGCAAAGCTACTGCACCATCCCGACGACATTCACTCCCACGTCCACCGGAGAGCACAATCAACAACTGATCGTCACTGACCACAAGCAGGGCAACGGCCAACAACTGCAACAAACGTCGTCGCTGGCGGGAACCGGCATACATGATGCTGCGATCACGCCTACCAGTTGCAGTTTCGGCGGCGTACAAATTGGCAACGAGGCCTTCTGCACCGTGACAATAAAGAATAATGAACCCACCCGGCTTACCATAAACGGTTGCCAGGCCAGCCCCAATCCTCCCTTTTCCGAGGAAACTTCCTGTCCAGACTCTCTGGCGAAAAAAGGAGAGAATGGAGACTCCGTCAATATCACTTTAGACTTCTCGCCCTATGGAACCGGGCTGTATAGCGGGCAGTTTGCTGTGACAACGAACTCGCCCGAAGAAGGGCAGAACGGTAATCCATACACGATTCCTCTAACGGGTGTGGGGCTTCCGGTGTGTCACCCTCCGCAATGCTGCAACGGATCCGGCCCCAGCTGCCCGCCGTTGTAATAAAGAGGGTTTGTGGAGGCTCCAGCCTGCCGAATGATGAATGGGCTTGGGCCTCCCGTTCGAAACGTTGCCGGCGGCGACTTGGAATACTGCGGCGACAGTGGCTGCGGTGTCGTCTGGGAAATCACGCCGTAACTGAAATTGTGCGGACCAACAAGCGGGCCGCGCATCCTGGTTGTGGGTCGGCCTTTTAGCCACGACTCCCCTGGGATGTCGCCAACTCGGAAACTGGCTTGTTCCTGTAATCCTCGGATAAGGGTTGTGAAATCGCCATCTCACTTGTAATCGCGAGTACCGAGCTGGTCGCTGGCGGTTGATCGGTTATCCGGAAGCTGGCCTTTCCGAAATTGGCATTTCCAAAACCAAGCGGTTTGGAAATGCCGCAACGCCGGACGCTAGCACCGAAGAATCAAGTGTTTGCGCAGTATCCGGGCAGAGCGTTTTTGGGGAAACCCCGCTAACACAGCCCAGCGCGCTTTGAGTGTGCCGAAAACCTATGCTGGTGAGGCGTCTAAGCCACAGGTTCCAAGGGCAAGATTTTGGAGAATTGGATCGTGCCGGAATTACATGGTTTCCACCCGCTGACTCAGTTTCAACGTTGACGATCGCTCAGGAAGAATACCGGCGATTGTCAGCGGCGGCTTTCCTCGAGGCCGACTTCGGGGTATTTTAGTGTCCCCGGGTTCGAAAGCTCTGGTCCGGAAGCAGAACGGCTGAGCGGGGCGGAATTCCGGTCCCACATGGCGTCCACCAGAGTGATGAACACAGGCAGTCGCTGGGTGGTGACCTGCGTAGGCTCAGTTTTCCAGGTTCGCTAAGCGACAAATGAATCCCCATCCGCCGCCGAGTTCGCTGACCGCCAGCATGAGTTCATTGCTGCCCTTCTTCAAGGGAAGGTAAACGGCGTCGTTTTCCGGGTTAACGATGCCAAGGAACCCGGGGTCGCGGAACCCTTGGGCACTTCGGCCACGAAAGAGAATCTGGCCATTCAAGAATACGCTGACGTCGTCGCTATAGCCGATGTAGAGCTTTTTCACTTGGTCGCGGTCGGAATCGATACTGGTGCGCGCATACACTACCCTTATTCCCGGCTGGGGTTCCAGACGCTTGGAAAAGTCGCCCTGAAACGAAACCTTCGGATGCGGGGCCTCGCGATAACGATAGATGACTACAAAACCGGGCGGCTCCGCCTCCACCTCCTGCCAATGTATGGCCTCGCTCTCGGAGGGCGTCAGTGGACGCTCCAAATTCCGTGCGAGCGCATCGTAGGAAGGCGACAGACTCCACTTGGTCAGAGTGCCCGGCGGCATGGGCGGCAAGTGCCGCTGCCAGGCCGCATCCGGCGTTGTTCGTACTTCGAAATTCGAGAAATAGGTTGCGCCTGTCAGGTCATACAGAGCCACCTGGCCTTTCTGAATGCCGCTTTTCAGATCGTTCATCACGAGCGCGGGCGTATCCATGTCCTTGACATAGAGCTTCGCCTGCGCGCCCACGACCTCCAGGCGCAGGTGGAACCAGACATCCTTCGGGATATCGACCGCGCCGGTGAAGCCTGGCCCATTGTAGATTTGCCAGTTGCGGCCGGTGTTGAGAACCGGTGTGTACTGCATGGCATCGGGAAGCCCGGACTTGTGCTGGCGGAGATAAACCTCTTCGGCGTTGGCGCCGTCGTTTACGATCCGAAACATAATGCCGAAGAAGCCGCGTTTTGCGGGGGTGGCGACGTCCACATCAACAACGCCGTCGCGCATTTCAAAGTCTTTGACGGTCGCGGCTCCACCATCGAGGAAGAGGCACTTGCGGCCTTGATATTCAGTCACCTTGGCTTGTCCCTCCAGCTCCCACCGCGGGGAGTCTGCGGCAAGGGAGAGCGTCTGCGGCGGCTGGGAATTTGTCTTGTTTGCTTCCTGGGCCTGGGAGCGGGCACAGGTCGGAAGAGCCGCAAATAGTAGAGCGGAGCAGAATCCGATCCTCCGGCTAACTGCGCAGACGGGCAGACTGGTAAGTCGCGAGCGAGTCATAGGTGAGTCACTCCAAGTTGCTTTGTCGCTTCACTGCGATCAGTTGAGAGACGAGAGAATCCTACTGGCGACTCAAGAATTGAGAGCAAGTTGCCACGAATAAGCGGATTTCGGGGATAAAGCTTTGGTTCGAGAAGTTGAATCTCGAGAAAGGTCGGGGGAGCGCAAGGAATCGAACCTTCAACCTGCTGATTAAGAGTCCATTCCTTTCTTCGTCTTCGCTAACAATCCCGGACTGGTAGAAAGATGCCGATGTTGTTGCGGCCGAGTCAATTTCTTCTGTATCGGTTCTCCATAGTCTGAACCGAATCAATCGGAAACTGCTAGCGAAGGCGGAGGCCGTGGGTTCACCCCAGCGAGTGGTACTGGACATGGACAGCACGGAGATCTCGGTCCCTGAGCACCAAGAACTGAGCGTATACAACGGGCGCTTCGAGTCGAGACGTTCGACGTCGGCATAGTTGGGCCGGTTACAAGCCCAATGCTCTGCGAGTATGGGTCCATCCGGCTACCGAACCAGCCAATGTTTCGCTACACGATGTTCGCAAGTTGCAGTTCATCCCGAATTTCCTACAGTCCGAATACGGTCAGCCGGTATAGGTACCTGGAAGCTACCCGGAGCTGCCGTCGACACGTCCAACCAACTAATTGCTCTTTCAAGAGCCCACCCGTGAGGAACAATGCAGGGCGAAGGAAAGAGCTGTAATAGTTGCAAGGCCGGGAGCGGATCTATGTCAACTGGTGCCATACGCGTGGTTGTCTGCGAGCCAGATTCGGAGACTCGAGCTCAGCTAAAAATGCTCATCGATAGTGATCCCGTCTTGACATTAGCTGCCGAAGCTCGCAATTGGAGCGCGTGCGAAACCGCTTTGCTGGATTTTATTCCCGACC
>Ga0074045_10004386_pt1 | contig 12516 bp, 11 predicted proteins | sample BogForMeECP23OM2_FD_94442 | JGI IMG/M metagenome (GOLD analysis project Ga0074045, IMG submission 94442) | Bog forest soil microbial communities from Calvert Island, British Columbia, Canada - Bog Forest MetaG ECP23OM2 | ecosystem: Environmental > Terrestrial > Soil > Wetlands ...
GAGTGAACAGAGCAAGATCACTCCCAGAGCAAGCAGGGTTTTTCGATTCATTGGCCTTTTTTTCTCGTCAGCACCTTCTTTCGGATCCATCAAGAGAAGGGAAACACCATAGAGGATGAGGAAAACAAGCGAGAGGTAAATGAGAAGGGGGTTAAGGACCACGGCAAAGACGTAACAAAGGTTCACGGCGATGACAATTGAAAATACAATCAGAAACCGCTTTGAAAAAATCGGCCGCAGCCCTGACTTCATCCATGCGTTCAAAATTAAGGTCGTCCTCGTTTTTTCCAACGGCCTGGGGGATTGAAAGCCTCGGTCCTTGTCGGAGTCTCTGGACCCTCACCATATCCCAACCGCCTGGTCTGATCAAGGGTCGATCCCCCCTAAGGCAGTGAGGAAAAGCTTGTGGTATCCTTTCCCTTGATCTTCGCCTCATACATCAGATCATCAGCTTTCTTGATCAGCTCATCAGCTCCGAGGTGTGCATCGAGGGAAGTTTGCAATCCTACGGAAAGAGTGACCGACCATCGTTGGGAAGCCATCTCCCGGGTGATCCCTGAGCGAATCTTATCAATAACCGTTCGCGCAGCCTGCACGTCTGCTTCGGGGAGCAGCAGAGCGAACTCATCCCCGCCGAGACGGGCGAGCACGTCTGTCACGCGGATGTTGGGTTTTACCGTGGAAACCAAAGTTTGCAGCACCATGTCTCCAGCGGCGTGTCCAAAAGTGTCGTTGACGCTCTTGAAATTGTCGAGGTCGATATAGGCAAGCGTTATAGGTCGTTTATATCGGCGGGAACGCTCGATCTCCCTTTTCAAGAGCTCCAGGAATTCGCGCGAGTTGGCGACGCCTGTCAATGGGTCGGTTCGTGACGATGCGTCGAGACGGACGATTGCTCTTGTCAATAGCCACTGCAGGATGCTGAAGAGGGCAAAGGTAAGAAACCGCATGCTTGTGTTCCAATACATGGCAAACAGACTCGAAAACTGTTGACCGGCCGCCTTGTTGGCCGCGAACCAAACGGCGGTGCAGACCAATGCACCGGCGAGGCCAAGCCAGCGCCCCCCCTTCCAGGAGATCATAGCAAGTGGGACAAAATAGAACAAAGAGAAGGACAAATCGTATCCAGTCAGATAGTCGCAGGCTCCGATGACCGCGATCAATATGAAGCCAGCGCAGACAAAAAGAGCAGGGTTCCATTTCTCTGCGGCTCGGAGGAGATTCATCTGACAGGATTATCGGCAGGGTCCTGCCTCCTATTGATCTGTGCGGGACAGAGCCATCCGATGTACTTCTCGGACGTCGACGTCTGCTCTTGCACATTGCAGCCCCCAGGCCGAAAATGGAGTCCATGCACATCGTGACCATGCTGATCCTCGCTCTCTCATCGAATCTGGACAACCTTGGCGTCGGCATGGCGCACGGCACCAGGAAGATCAAGCTTTCCCTCTCATCCAATCTGCTCATTGCAGTGATGACAAGCGCGTGTACCCTGGTTTCGATGGCCGCTGGAAAAGACGTGGCCCTCCTTGCGAAGAACCAGCGGGTGGCCAGTGATGCGGGAGCGGCGATCATTATCGCCGTCGGCATCTACCTTTTCTTTCAGTCATTCCGCCCAACGGGCGTTCAGGACACGCCCCTTGAGTTGCAAGCGGTCCACGCGACCGGAAAGCTCCCCAACGGGCTCTCCGGATGGCTGAGGCAGTTGGTGCGACTGGCACGCGACCCGTCTCTGGCTGACTGGAATTGCTCGCGCTCGATTGAGGCGGCGGAGGCGGCTACCCTTGGCATCGCCCTTTCGCTGAACAATGTGCCAAATGGCTTTGCGGCCGGGTTGATCGGTCTCAGCCCGGTGCTGACGACCGTTGCCGTTTTTGTTTTCAGCGTTCTCACGCTCTGGTTCGGCATCTGGATTGGCATGCATCTCATGTCACGCCTTTTCCGAAACTGGGCCGGCCCGGCCGCAGGCATCATGCTTGTCTTGCCGGGAGTGTATGAACTGTTCGGCTGACCCATTGAAGCAAGAGGGGTTTGGGCACATGGTATGATGGCCACGGAGGGAAGAAAGTGAGAACGCGAACAGTCGTTGGGGGAGCTCCCCTGATCCTTGTCGCTCTGGCTCTGGTCGGGTGTCTTTCGACGAACCCCCAGACCCCTGCGTCCCGTCGAGCGTACCAAGCGACTGATTTCTACAACTTGCTCCAGACAGGAACGCCCGAGCAGGTACAGAAAGAGATAGATGCCGGGGCGGACGTCAACGCCCAGGAGAACACGCTCGGTTTTACTCCGCTGATGTGGGCAGCCGGGCTCAACCCCAACCCCGAAGTGATCAGCGTTCTCCTGAAAGCGGGAGCCCACATCAACGCCCGCGTGGCAGGCGGCAGGACCCCGCTGATGTGGGCCGTCGCAAGAAACAGGAACCCCGACGTGATCGCTGCGCTCCTGGATGCGGGTGCGGATGCGAAGGCAAAGGACAGCCAGGGGCGGACGGCCCTTGATTATGCTCGGCAGAACGCAAGCCTGAAAGACACCGATGCCTATGGAAAACTGGAAGAAGCCTCGAAGTGAGCCATGACGAGGCACGCGGGCTTCCCTTGACTTTGTCGCCGCAGGGACTCCAGACTTGCGCGCATGCACGTGGCCATCATTGCAGTTCTCGCTATCGTCCAGGGTGCGGCTGAGCTGCTTCCCATATCGAGCTCAGCACATGTCATTCTTCTGGAGAAGATCTTTGGCCTTGATCCGACATCTCCTGAAATGACCTTTTTGCTCGTCATGATGCACACGGGAACGATGATCGCGGTGCTCGTCTATTTTTGGCCGCGTTGGAGAAGACTGCTTTCCCGGCAGAATGGCGAACGAGGAAGGTTCGTTTCGATGCTCATCTTTGCAACGTTCGCAACAGGCGCAGTCGGTCTGGGTCTCCAGCTCGCCATTGAGCATTTTGTCCTTGGCGGAAAGAGTGGAGCCGCGGTCGAGAGCATATTTGGCAACTTGTGGATCATCGCGACCGCGCTTGCGGTTGTCGGGGGGCTCATCATCTGCGCGGGTTTTCTGTCGCGGAAAGAAAGCGATGCTCCCCTCCGCACTTCAAGCAGCCCGGCAACTGCCCCACAAGCGATGCGCGTCTCAATTCTCGTCGGCGCCGTTCAAGGCCTTGCCCTGCCTTTCCGTGGGTTCTCCCGCTCGGGCTCGACAATCTCGGTCGGGCTTCTCTCAGGCCTGAGCCGTGGCTATGCCGAGGACTTCAGCTTTGCGCTGGCTTTGATTCTCACAATCCCAGTGGTCGCGCGAGAGGCCCTGCGGCTGCCTCATCTCTCGCCGGGATCCCCGCAGGGACTCCTTGCCTTCCCTGCGCTCACCGGACTGCTCGGTATGGTGTTGAGCTTTGCGGCGGGACTTGCTGCAATTCGCTGGCTTTCGGCGTGGCTTGAAAAAGGGCGATGGGGCTACTTCGGTTTCTACTGTCTGGCATTGTCAATCGTGATTTTTGCGCTCGCGGGAACCGGGTTGCTTGCATAACGCGTGGGACGATGTTTCCGGGATGACCTCACCCTGCGCGGTCAGTAGATATACACCACTCCCAGGCTGAGATAGTTGTTCAAGGCGTTTGATGTAGTCAGGTTGACGTTCAAAACGTATTGGAAAGTGTACCCGAGGTCTACCTGGACGTGTCCTACAGGGGTGTCCAGATTGAGCTTGGCATCGATTCCTGCCTGAAGAGATTTTTCCAGAACCGACTGTGTCAGAAATCGAGTGTAGACAAACCCAGCCGGAAGCGCATAGCCCGGGGCGAAAGTGGCGCGGCCATTGTTGTCGTAGCCCGGGTCGAATATGTTTCCATCGGCCGTTGCGGGCATGTTGGGTATGCCCTCCGAACCGTTGCCGTGCAATGTCAGTCGACCAAAAACATTCAGATCCAGATAGGTGACAGGCCGGAGCAGTGCGCTCACTTCGAATCTTGCCGAGTCCGGTTGGATGGACGGTCCGATGTTCTGCCCCTGATTCGTGTAGTTCAAGTAGTTTGGATTGCCGGGAAGATTGCCAACGTCGTCGGTGTGGGAATACGTGTAGGGCGTGACCAGGAGGACATTTGCGCTCAGCCGGGTGAGAAAGGGGAGATTCGGTGTCCAGGAAACCCCCGTCTGGAAGGACAGCACGAGCATCGTGTTGAAGTGAAGCCGCAGCAGATCGTTGAAGCTTGCGTCATCGAAATAAAGAATAAAATCGGCCTTCACCGCACCGGGAAGCTTGACCCCCCCTGATATTCCTATGAACGAGTTGTCCTGATAGCCGGCCATGCCCTGGGCGTAGAAGGAGATCACCGGCAGAAGGTAGAGCGGTTCGAACCTGGGGCCCCAGACCACTGCCTCGTAGATACCAAGGGTCAGCCAGTCGGTAGGATAGAGCTCCAGCCCGTTGAGGGCCAGGAACTTGTCCGGCAACGGGCCTCCTCCACCGTCGTTGTTGGTTCCGGAGATCTCCATGAGGGCCATCGTCACCGTGTACGAACCCTGCTGCAAGGTCAAGGCAAATTGCCCTGATTGCGGAGAGGACGAGCTCAGGATTGCGTTGTCTCCCCAGAATGGGCCGAATGAGCCGCGCAGGACGCCGGCCTGAAAATAGTCCGACTCATTTCCCAGCGCCGCGCCGGCTGTCATGCTCATCCGGGGGGTGAGGCCCGTCGAGCCAATCGGGTGCACAGAACCATCGTTGACGAAGTCCAGATTGGTGCGCCCGAACTCCGGCAATACTTCGTTTCCCGACCCTTGTACGGCGACGATTCCCGTGACTGTCGAGTACGAAATAGAAGGAACAAGGCTGCCCTGCATGGAGCCCTCGACACCCACCTGCGCGTAGCCTCTGTTCGTGTCCGTCCGTCCGAGGCTGCTGATTACCGCATGGAGATGGTTGCCGTCTCCCATCTGCCCCAGGTACATGCGCGCCAGCTCCTGGTCTGCCTCGTTGCCTCTTTCCACAACATCGCCGAGAACTTTCTTTACCAGTTGAAGAGGGTAGGGCCGCAGGGGGGGCAGGTTGCCGATCAGGCCGCGATTCTGCCACAGCTCGAGATCCGTGTACAGGCGGTCATTCGGATCAGCGACAATCTGTCCGAAGGCCGTCCCTCCAAGCATGAGTGTCAGGGAAAGACCAAGGACGAAGCACATTGTTGCCTTCACGGGAAACTCCTGTTCTTCAAAACGATGGCTATGTTGCATCTGCAATAAGAGTGCCAAGCATGGGAACTCGGGAGCATCCTAACTATTTGTTCTGCAAACAATAGGAAGACGGGAAAACAATCGCCCGATGAGAACGCCGTTTCGTCTGCTTCTTTGCAACTAGGATTCTGATTTTCATATAGTGCAAAGACCCTTGACTTTCGCGGCTGAGGAAAGGCCATTCGGGCAGGAAAAAGTCGTCAAGGACTGCCGCCTTGGGAATATTGCTTGACAGGCGGATCGTGCGCCGGCTACCGTGGGGGCCTTGAAGCTCTTGCCCTCTCCACCTCGGCCCGGCAGCCGGCGGCTGTTCGCCATCATCGGCCTTCCCCTCTTCGTGGCGGTCCTTCTCGTTCTCGTTCTTGTGTTTCGGCACGAAATCTGGAGCCTTTTCACCTCGGTGAAGCGGCTGGAAGAATGGGTCAAGGCCAGCGGGCCGGTGGCACCCCTGGTGTTCATTGCCATTCAGGTGTTCCATGTCATCGTTTTTGTGATTCCCGGCGAGGTCGTCCAGATTGCCGGGGGATACCTTTTCGGCATTTGGCCGGGCACCCTTTATTCGGTAGCCGGCATCCTCATCGGATCGCCTATCGATTTCTATCTGGCCCGTCTTCTCGGCGTTCCTTTTGTGAACGCACTCTTTTCCCCGGAAAAGGTGGAAAAGACAAGAACGCTTCTAGGTTCCCGGGGGTCGAAAGCGATCTTCTTCTTCCTTTTTCTCATCCCGGGGATACCGAAAGACCTGCTCTGTTACATAGCCGGATTAACCCCGTTGAGATTTCGCTTTTTCATCCTGGCATCGATGGCAGGTCGGCTCCCCGGCATCATTGGCAGCTCCCTGATTGGGAATTCAGCGGCGGAAAAGAGATGGATTCTTTCGGTTTCAATCTTTGTCGGCGCCGGCATCCTTTTCCTGGCAGGCTTCTTTCTCCGTGAAAGAATTGAACAATGGCTTCGACGGATGGCCTCGCGGCACGAGCAGGAGTGAATTGTGATTCGTTGCACAGTCGGTCCGCACACTATCTCTGGAACGACGGAAATACGATTTTAGCGGCGAGGGGACTCGAACCCTTGACACTGCGGATATGAGCCGCATGCTCTACCATCTGAGCTACGCCGCCGTGATGATCTTGCGCAGGGACTATAGCGGCGGGTCGTGCGTTTGTCAATCAGCGTGGCCGCTCCTGGCGGCATTGAGACGGCCCGCGAAGACTCACTTGACCCCTCGCCGGCCTGAAAGTAGAATGCGAAAAATGGCGCCGCTCTCCGATCCGACGAAATGCAGCCGTGCGGACGCTTTCACCCGCAGGGACCGCCGTGGAGCATAAGTGCAGCCTGATCGTCCGGTCGTACGAGTGCGATGGCTACGGTCACGTCAACAATGCCAACTACCTGCACTACCTGGAGTTTGCCCGCCACGCATACCTCGCCGACAACGGTGTCTCCATCCCAAAGCTGCGTGAATCCGGCTATGGGCTCCTTGTTGCCCGCATTGCCATCGATTTCCGTCGGCCGACCACGACCGATGACCGTCTGATCGTGTTGACCCGTGCCTTGCGCAAGACAAGGATCGGGGGAGTTCTTTCGCAGCGCATCGTACGGGACGCGGAAACCGTGGCAGAGGCGGAGGTGACCTGGGTCTGCGTGGACGCGCGCGGCAGGCTCGCGCGCCTTCCCGCGGCGTTCGACCGCGAGGGCTTGTCTCCGTGAAGGTACCGGCGCGACTCTCCACGCTTTTGGTCAGCGCCCTGTCCCAGTCGATGTCCGTAGACCTGATGGAAAAAGTGGTGCGGACGGTCATGCCGGACTACGACGTCCACGAGCGTTCGGGGCTTCCCTCGTACATCCCCATGACGCGGTCGGACGCGGCGCGGCACATCCTGAAAGACATCACACGCGAGGGCTATTTCCTCAAGCTCATCGAAGCGTTGATCGAAGTCACCTCACACGGCGACATGGGCAGGGAAGTACGGATACCCTTCCTGTCCCGAATCGTTTCCGAGGTGGAGGACCAGGGCTACAGCTATAGCAGGGAAAAAGGGATCTTCATCGAGGCCGGCGCGGGCGCACACACCATGGGGTGGGGAACGCTGCGCGAGGGCAGGTCATACGAGTTCGCTTTGCTCCGCGTGGACATCGCCGGGAGCTCAGAGCTGGTGCGTCGCTATCCGAAGGAGCTTATTGCCGCCGTGTACGAGGCTCTCCGCGATCTTGTCACACGGGTCGTGGAGAAACGGGACGGCCGCATCTGGAGCTGGGAGGGAGACGGCGGGCTCGCGGCCTTCTATTTCATGGACAAGACCATCCAGGCCACATTGTGCGGCATGGAAGTTGTCCACGAGCTCCTGCTCCAGAATCTGCTCTCCGCGGCGCTGCCGGAACCCCTGCGCGTAAGGCTCGCCGTCCACGCCGGCCCATGCCGGTTCCTTGCCTCTGCCAAGGAGTCCGGGGGTGAGACGATCCGCAGGGTGGAGATGCTGGAATCAATCTACACGGCACCCGGCAGCCTGACGGTATCACCGGGAGTATACACCGACCTTGGGAGCAAGCTTTCTCCGCTGTTTGTCGCCGTGCCCGGACCTGACAACGGGAGCGTCTACCGCTACAGCCTGGAGTGGGAGAAGAAATGAGGGTCCTCGTTTTTTCAAAGGCCCCTGCGTCCCTTTTCCGCACGATTTCCGCCCGTGCGCGCAAAGACATGAATCTCGAAGCTCTTTCCCTCTCCGCGCTCCGTCATTCCCTCCCGTCTCCCGCCGAGGCTGCCCTCGTGTACGTGGACGTGCGCGGCCTGAGCGACAGGGAGAGGGGGAAGGCGCTGGCGGAAATCGCCAAGAACCCGCAGCTGTGCTTCGGCGTGCTAGATCCCGTGGGCGCCGTGAAAGACGTTGCGGCCCTTTTTCATGCGGGCGCCGTGGATTACATCGGGAAGAAGCTTTCGCTTGCGGCGTTCACCGCGAAACGCGTCGCAGCCGTGGCAGAGTATGCGCAGGACGTCTATGGCCGGAAGGAAGGCGCCGATCCGTGGAACGGGAAGGCGCTCGAGGCTGTCCCCGTTTCCGACGGGTGGCAGGATATTGCGCCCGGCAGGGAGCACAGGTTCGCCTTCCTTTTCGTGGAGGTCGACGATGCGGAAGAGCTGAAGAAGAGGCACGAACCGGAAAACCTGGTCAACGCCATGGAGACTTTTCGAGGGTTCATCGAAAGGATCGTTCAGCAGTACGGCGGTCGGCTCTGGATGTGGGGAAGATTCGGCGGGCTCGTGCTCTTTCCCCTCGTCAACTCCAGCAGCGCGGCGCCCGTATGCGGGTTGAGAATCCTCCTGTCACGCGTGTTCTATGACATTGACGAGTCGCTGCTTCCCGGATCCTTGTGTTTCCACATGGCCCTGTCCATAGGAAGCACCGTCTATCAGAAAGGGGACACGGGAAGGATCGTCTCTGACGGGGTCAACTCGATTTTTCACCTCGGCCGCAAATACGCCCTGCCGGGGCAATTCCTCATGACGGCTGAAGCATGCGAGCTTGCCCCTGCGGAGCTCCGCGCTCACCTGGTTCCCGCGGGAACCTTCGAGGGCAGGCGCATTATGCGCATGCTGCGGCCGCTGCCTTCCCGGGCCGGACGCGCGGGCACTTCCTCATGGGAGACCTGAGAACTCTTCTGAGAGTCCAGCAGAGGTTTCTGCTGCTCGTCGTCCTGTGCGTCACGTTCACTGCAGTGGCAGGATTCTTCTTCGTGCGGTCCCTCCTGAAGCCGGATACCGGTCTCCTCGGATACTACCCGGAGGTCGAAGTCCAGGGAGACGTCGTCCTCTATTCTCCCACCGCGCCTTTTTCCCCTGCCATGGCGGGCGGCCTCCGTCCGGGGAGGGACTCGATTGTCTCCGTGAATGGCATGCCCGTTGCCGGTAGCCGCGATCTGGTCCGTGCCCTCTCGACCATCACGCGTTTCGAACCCATTCCGGTTGTTGTGCGCAGAGACGGGGCTGCCGCGATGACGATATGGGTGGATCCGGTCTTTCCCCCGACAAGAGTCGAATGGGCTTTTGTTCTCATCTTTTGCCTCGCGCTCGCGGCGGCCGCATTCACGCTGTCGTGGCGCCTCCCGGAGGAGCCAGGCACCCCGGCCCTCGTGCTGTCCGCGCTCCTCACCCTTCTCTTCACGTGCCTGAAACCGTTCGCGTATGAGAGCATTGCGGCAAATCTTCTCTTCAACCTGGGGAATATCGGTTCCTGGCTTCTCGTCGTGTTCGCTTTGCACTTTCCGTGGGAACGCGGCACCCGGAGGTTGCACGCGGGCTTCATCTGTCTCCTGCTCGGTTTCTATGCAGCGTTCAGCGCGCTGAGGGTCAGCTTGTACGCGCGGTGGATGGCAGGCGGTCTGGAATTGATGCTGGCCGACTACAAGCTCGTCGGCCAGATCGGCAATATCTCGGACGGGGTCGCATACGTGGTCCTCGCTTTGCTCCTTGTGACTGCATACAGAAAAGCCGTCATTCCTCGAGAGAAGACGATGCTTCAATGGCTTATCGCCGGAACGCTTCTCTCGCTTCCTCCCTATTTCTTTTTCGATCAGCTTCCGTTGATCATCGGAGGGGCTGCGGTCCGGGTCGGTCTCGGCTCGATCGCCCAGCTCTTTCTTTCCATTCTGCCTGTATTCCTCCTCATCGGACTTACACGCTACCGGGCCTTCAACTTTGGATTCTTCATGACTCGCTATGCGCTCTACGGAACGCTTTTTCTTCTCATGATCGCCTTTTTTGCTGTTCTCTACCTGCCGCTGAGAGCGGCTCTGGAGAAAGGGTATGCTGTCGGGTCGCCCCTGCCGGAGCTTTTTGCAGCCGGAACGCTGTTGATTGTCCTTGCGCTTCTGCGGATCCCGCTCGAATTACTGTTCTCAAAGTGGGCGAAGGGCATCCCGCGCGGTCTTGCGGGCGCCGGTGCAATCTCTGCTGCCCAGATCCACAAGGCAGCGGACGGACAGTCGCCGCAAGCCCGCCGACTCGCGGAGGCCCGCGCACTGATTCGTGGATTCATCGGCGTGCTGCGGGAGCCCGTCCGCCGACTGGCGATGCAGGCGCCGCAGAATCGCGCCCACGGGGAAGCCGCAGCCCAGGTCACCGACCTTCTATCCCGCATGGATTCGCTCGTCCGCTCTGCCTCCACTATCCGCGGCTCATCGACGGCGGACTCGGTGGTCCGCAGGGCTATCCAGCGGGCGCGCGCCCGATTTGGCGAAGTGGAGTTCCAAGTCGCGGGGAGCTGCCCTGCGCTTCTGTCCTGTCACAACGAAGAGCTTTCCCAGGCCTTGAGCTGCATCCTGGAAAACGCTGCCGAGGCGCAGGAGCAGAGCACGCACCCCGTCATGGTCAGCGTGTGGTCTGATTCCAAACGGGTGTACATGGATGTCACGGATCGCGGCACGGGAATCGACCGGAGGGTGCGAAGACGGTTGTTCAGCCCGTTTTTCACGACCAAGCCCGGCCATCATGGAATCGGGCTGTATTTTGCGCAGCTCGTTGTGGAGAGAAACGAAGGGACAATGGAAATAGGACCGAGTGAAACGGGCGGCACCCGCGTGCTGCTCGCTTTCCCACGTGAGGCTGTCGGGAGCGCGAGGGGGACGCCGTGAGCGAAAGCATCGAGATCTGGACAGACGGGGGATGCCAGGGCAATCCGGGTCCCGGCGGCTGGGCGTACATCATCCATTCCGCGCAAGGCATCGGGGAAAAAATGGGATTCGAGGCGGTGACTACCAACAACAGGATGGAGCTGACGGCCGTGCGTGAAGCCTTGGAAGAGCTTTCCGCAAACCCCCGGTGGCAGGGGCTCCCCGTCACTCTCAGCACCGATTCACAATACGTACAAAAAGGAATCACTGAGTGGATACATGCATGGGCGCACAACGGGTGGAAGACCAGCGCGAAGAAACCGGTGAAAAACGTGGAGCTCTGGTCCGCGCTGTGGGTTTTCTCCAGGAGTCTTCAGCTTGACTGGGTCTGGGTGAAGGGACACGCGGGCAATGAGATGAACGAACGCTGCGATTTCCTTGTCCAGCAGGCGATTGCCCAGGGGCTGAAGCGGCGGGTCTGAATTCCCCGTTCAACATGGCAGGGGAAAAGACATGCTCGCGGTTGTCTCGAGCCATGCCCCAATCGGCATGGAAGGAGAGCTTGTTTCGGTTGAGGTGGACATCCGCCGCGGCCTGCCGGGGATCGACGTTGTCGGCCTGCCGGACGGTGCAGTGCGGGAATCCAAGGAACGGGTGCGGGTAGCCATCCGCAACAGCGGTTTTTCGTTTCCACCGGAGAGGATCCTGATCTCACTGGCGCCCGCAGGAGTGCGCAAGGAAGGCGCCTCGTTCGATCTGCCTATCGCGCTCGGCATCCTGGCGGCGTCGGGTCAGATCCTTCCGGAGGGCGTGGGGCACGCCATGGTGCTCGGAGAGCTGAACCTGGGCGGCGGTGTCAGGCCGGTCCATGGCGTCCTCTCAGCCGTGGGCACGGGGCTTGCAGCAGGGCTTTCCACTTTTCTTGTGCCCAGGGAGAACCTGCGGGAAGCGCGCGCACTCGGCAAGGGGCGAGTGGCGGGAATCAGCTCGCTGAGGGAAGCTGCTTTTGCGCTTTCCAACCCTTGCGCGAGTTTGCGCAGTTCGGAAGATGAGGGTCCAGGGGAACAGCAGGATCTCATGGGGCCGGAGCAGACGCCTCCTACGGCGGGCTGGTATGAGGGCGGAGACCTCTCCGATATTCGCGGTCATGCCCAGCTCAAGAGAGCGCTGGAGGTGGCGGCTGCGGGAAGACACCACGTGCTGCTCTTCGGGCCCCCCGGGAGCGGCAAAACCATGGCCGCGCGGCGGCTTCCGTCCCTCCTGCCGGAGCTGGACAGGGAGGAGGCGCTGGCGGTTACACGCATCCATTCCATTGCAGGGGTGCTGCCTTCGGAAGCGGGCCTCGTGCACCGGCCCCCCTTTCGAATGCCGCACCACTCCGCATCAAGTGAGGGAATCATAGGAGGGGGAAGGCTGCTCAAACCGGGGGAAGCCTCTCTTGCCCATCATGGCGTCCTGTTCCTGGACGAGGCGCCGGAGTTTGGTATGCGGCTTCTCCAGAGTCTCCGAGAGCCCATCGAGGACGGCTGGATTTCGATTGCCCGAGCCGGCTCCACGGTCCGGTATCCTGCCTGTCTGCAGCTCGTGCTCGCCTTCAACCCCTGTCCGTCGGCAACCTCGGCAGGGCAAATCACGCCTGTGTCTGCAGCCTTACCGAAGTGCACCGGTACTGGCGCCGGGTCGGCGGTGC
>Ga0074045_10004387_pt1 | contig 12513 bp, 9 predicted proteins | sample BogForMeECP23OM2_FD_94442 | JGI IMG/M metagenome (GOLD analysis project Ga0074045, IMG submission 94442) | Bog forest soil microbial communities from Calvert Island, British Columbia, Canada - Bog Forest MetaG ECP23OM2 | ecosystem: Environmental > Terrestrial > Soil > Wetlands ...
CGGCTGGCGGGCGGCTGCCTTCGAGCAAGTTCATTTCCGCCCGGTTCCGGCCGCACTCCGCCGCCCGTTCGACAAGAGGCCCGGTTGATCGGCCGCGCCGGACCCGGCTGCGGGGAAACCGGATTAAGGTGACGTGATCGGCCCTCACGAAAGCAGCGCAGTTGATGCTGCCAGTAAGCTCCGGGGTGCTGCATGCCATATACAGCTCACGGGGTTCGAATCCCGGTGGGGCTGGCGGGCCTCGGATGTTTAACGGCAAAGTAGGAGCTGACCGAAGAACGAATTGCGGGCGCACCGAGCCTTCGCCCGATCTTCTCAGCTGGCCACCGCACCGCTCGCAGCCGCCGCCTCGGTCACCCGGTGGCGCGGGTTGATTCCAACTCCGCGCCGCCGCCGAGCACGCCGCTCACAGCCGTCATGCTCCCCGGCATCGGACTCTCCCAACATTCCTTTCTCCACTCGAGACCAGGTTGACCCAGCCTTCAGTTCGTCAGGGTGATCAACCGATCATCTTTTGGCCGGGTTTCGATGAAAATGTCCTTATAGCGGACCTCCCGGTTTCCGCCGTGAGCCTGGAGACCGATGGGACCGCGCTTTAAGCGGCCTGGATTGCGGTCGACATAGCTCAGGACTTCCATCCCATTCACCGCCATTCGGATTGTGCCTTTCGACCGGTTCACCAGGATCTCCGCTTGGGTCCATTCTGAGCGGGTTATGCCCAGGTCCTTATCCAGGTCCCGGCTGAGCTTAAAGAACCCGTTGAGCCCACGATTGGTGGTGTAGTCCCACGTCCAATTCATCGGCGGCATGAGATCGATGCAGCCTCCGTAGCCGTATTTTCCGGCGGCGAGAGGCTCGCCCCAGAAACCGATTCCTTGGTGGTTGGTGGGCGAATCGACCTGGATGGTCGAGACGATCAGCCGGAAGTCATCATAATCACCAGTAGTCATCAGATTTTGGTTGTCCTTCACCCCGACAATCGCCCCGTCGATAACCTTCCAGCCTGCAGGGTCACCCACCCAACCGGCGAGCGTCTTGCCGTCAAACAAGGGTGTCATCCCCGCCGCCGCCGCATCAAACGGGGGGAGATAGGCAGGCACTTTCGTCAGGGGTGCCACGATTGGTTTCGCGTCAGCCACCTCGGCCGGGATGATCCAGAACTTGTGGTTCAACGAGTTGTTGGGCGGATAGACGATGACCGGAACGTGATCGCCCACCGCTCCCACGCCGCCGGCGACGTCAAGACCGTAGCCGCTGCTCTTCGCGATTATGCTGAAGGAGTCGTTGGTGTCCCTGACGAGCGTGAACAGTTGGTTGTCCTGGCCAGTGGGCTTGCCGAGTTCCACCGGCGCATGGTCGTCGAGCGAATCATTCTTGAGCTGGAGCACCAGTCCGCCGGATTTCACGCGAATCTGATAATAGCCGCTTTGGATCTGATGAAACTGGAACAGCTGATCGTCCTTGCCCGTCACGGCGTCTTGCTCGAGCCGCCGGCCTTGGTTGGGCGAGACTTCCCCGGCGGCAATCTCCAGGACTTTCCCGCTATGGCAGGCGATGATGCGGTACCAAGTGTCCTGGTTGATTTCCACCAAGGCCAGCGGGCCCGCCGGCGACACCGGCTTCACGGTGCGCGCAATCCGGAAGCCCAGCTCAAAATTCCGGGAGTGGGGCGCCCACTGCCAGTGATAGGCGGAACGCTCGTGGTTCACATCATTCTTGAACGCCCCGCCCCGCGCGATGCGTTCATCGCCGGTGGCAGGTCCGCCCGGATCGGTTTGCGGCGTGGTCGGGTAGGCGCCACCATGCCAATCGTTGCACCACATCCACAGATTTCCGGTAATATCATAAACCCCGAAGGCATTCGGCTTCAATTGGCCGACCGGATGGGTCGTCTTCCCGGAATTGAGTTCGCACCAGGCGAAGTCCACCGCCTTCCCCTGGTCCTCATCACGATCACCAAAAAACCAGCGCCCCGTCGTGCCAGCTCGCGTGACGAACTCATACTCCGCCGAGGTCAAAAGGCGGTAGCCTTCGCCTTGGCGGTCAATGCTCAGCTCCGTTAGGTCGACGATATGCCCCTCCTGGTCGCGTTTGACCACCGTGTAGTGATAAACCGGTGACAAATGGTCGCGCTCGCTCAACGCATTGCAGTACGCGACCGCGTCGAACCAGGAAACATTGTCGATGGGACGGTTCTCGTCGCCGGAATGGAGCGTGGGGTTCGTCCCGGTCACCTGGCGGAATTCCGCCTGTGTCACCGGCGTGGCGCACATGAGGAAATCATAGGTGAAAGAAACCGGATGTTCCGGAAACGTGTACGTCCACCGGTGGCCAGCAAATTCCTGGCCCATAATGAAGCTCCGCCCCTTCGTGGGGATGCGCACCCATCCTGCGGGCACCGGAACGGTAGCGGCTGCCGGAGCCGCGGGTGCGTCCGCGGCCGGCAACGGCGGCGCGAGCAATAGGACCCAGCCGGCCGCCAGAGTCCGCCAGGTCGTCGCTGCCGGGCGGCCAATCCGGTAACCAACGGGACCGATCGGTGGGTTCATTTCAGGGGATTGAATGGCGGCGGGCGCCGGACGGTGCTGGCTCATGGCTTAGCGCTGCAGGTCACCCGGGTTCTCTGGCACGCCGGGTTCGTCGAGGAGCTGCACGGCGGTGGCGGGTCCGAAGGTTTTCCAGTCCTTGAGCGCCCAGACGATCTTCTTGTCCGGCGTGATTTCAACGAGTTGGCAACCTTTGCCATTGTCGCCGCGGGAACACAGGAGGGTATTGCCGTTCGCCAGGCGCACGCAAGTCTGTGACCCGGGGAAGACGATTTCCGGAGGCAGCTCGGCGAGGTTGAACTCCCACACCGTCTGGCCTTGGCGGTTCACTTCGCGGGTCAGGCGGTCGCGTTCGTCGGTGATGAGGGTATTCCCATTGTGGAGACGCACCGCGGCCCAAGGGGACGGAATCGCATACGACCAGATCTCATGAAAATCCCGATCATACTCGACTACCTTGTTCATCGTGAGGAACGGAACCAGGTAGGTGCCTTGAGCGGTCATCCGGGTCCGGCGGAATTGCGCATGGACGGTTCCCGGTTCCGTGAGGCTGAGGCAGGGCAGGACGTGATCCACCTCGACCCCGCCGGTCCTCTTGTTGATAACCATGAGACGCGGGGGCAGGCCGTTCTCGACCAGGAGAACTCTGTCCAGACCGATCGGCTGGACAGTGTGGATCTCGGTTCCCTTGGGCGCATCGAGGTGCCAGACTACCCTTTTGGCCGGCGTGATCTCCTCCGCGTAGCTCATGCGAGAGAAAAGGACATTTCCATTGCTCAACTTCCAGATGTCATCGTACTCCCAGCCCTTGCCGGTGGAATACGTCCAGATCACTTTGCCCCCGTTGACGACGTACATCTTGTTGCAGCCTTCCCCAATATAAAGCATCGGATGTTGCTTGCTGCCGGCCCCCGGCAAGTGCGCGTCGGCGGCGGTCGGGAGGTCGATCCATGTCGGCGGATCGACCGGAATCTCCGAAGGTCCCCAAGCCGGCACATCGGCTGCGGTGAATTGGGGCAAGACCGCTAGCAGCGGAGCGGCCAAGGAAGAGGCACCGGGTGGTTCGCGATCCGCCGGACTGGTGGCGATACCACTGTTCTGCGCAGCAGCAAAAACGAGGCAACCAAGGGTAAGTTGCACAACTTTCATAGTGATTCGGTTTTTGAGGGTAAGGACCGGCCCGGACAGAGTGTCGGCTGGTCACCGGCGCAACCTCAACTTAGACGGGATGAAGCCGATTTGAATCCGGAATTCTTGTTACCAGTAACAGGCTTTTCGCATCTTTGACGTGTCGGCTGAAATCCCGGCAGTGCTATTGGGGCGCACCGTTTTGGATTTGCGGCAGCAGTACCGGACCATCGCGCAGCGCAGAGCTTCAGCCCGCGCACCCTTTGGTCGATGATCGTGCAGGCTGGAAACGCCGCACCACGCCCTCCCGCCACGGTGGATCCACTCAGATAACCACTTCGTGAATTCCGCAAGCGGTATGACAAGCAGTTGCTTTTCCGAACCGCATCCGAACGTCACCCACGCTCTTGGGAATCCTTCGAGCCTGGCTTTTTGCGATGGATGGAAGGCGAACCAGTAACCCGTGCCGTTGGGCGACTCGTATTCACGGAAATGGCCGACGAAACGGCGATCGATCCGTCGGGAGTTGCGAAAACCGCAGATGACTGCTTTACGAGTGTCTCCTTAAGATGGTTCTGTAGCCGATCAATGCAGGCGGACCGGAAGTTCACGGGGGTGAACTTCTTTCCTTTCTTTGGAGTGCTCGGAGCAGCTTCTCCGTCGACGGGAGACTCTATCACCACTTCTTTAGTGGCGGAGAAAACGAGGTCGATGATCCGGTCAACACGTGTGAACTCCTGTGGTTTTAGGATGTCGCGGATCCGGTCGACCGTCTGCTGATCCTCCCCTCTTTGATTCTCAGCAGCCGAAGGAGAGCTCCGACGCTGATTAGGCGGACATCCCACGCATGTCTTGATCCACGGACTTGCGCCTCAAGATCGCCCGTGTCGTCTCGCCCAACGATGTACAAGATCGACGACTTGTCCTCTGCAATCTCCCCTCCCCGAATGAGCTTCCTTCGGTAACCGGCAGTAGTTTCGAGCGAGACTCTATATGCGTCAGTCGTCTTGACCTCCACCAGAATAGCGTCGCCGTCGTCTGTCGTCCAAAGTCCATCGAATCCGTTCGCATTCGTTGCCCCGCGATAACGGCCACCCGCCATTGACGGGACCGGCGTGACGGTCCAGTGCCGGCTGGCCGGGATCGAACAACGCATCGTCTGCGGAAAGGGGAACTGGGTAAAGGGCGTCTTGCTGACTTTAAACAGTCCGCCGGGCTTGGGCGACCAGGCCCCGGTTGCCGCCAGCGGAGCGTGGACGGCGGATGACACCTTTACAGCCCTTATTTGTCGCTACCGGACACCGTTCACTCTCAGGTTGCGAATGAAGTTTATCGAAAACACTGTAACCGTCGACTTGGAACAGGACCTCAGTTCCGGAAAGAGCAACCCGGATCACCTAGTGGGAATATCGCCAATTCTCGCCGCGACCCACTAATCAAAAGGTTCCAACCACCGCGGGCACGGATATCGGAGATGCTTGCCAGGGATGGACTCTCTATGGAAACCCGTTTTCGTATCAGGCAGGCATTAGCGTTTGGTTCGGGCTAGCCCTCACGAAATAGCGCACGCCTGATGGCGGGCGGCTGGCAAAAGAAGGCCCCATCGCGGTGAACCGAACGCGGCGGGGAGACAACCTGTAAAAACGTTATGCAAATTCATTGCGATCTCGACAATGACGTTGCTACCGCCCCTGCTAATCCCCCGTGCCCTACCGTCCACACCTCTTCCCGGCGGCTCTCTGCTCAGTAATGCAAGCCCGTGGGGTCAGCCAGGCACAGCTCGCTGAGCGCGCGGGAATCGCGGTGTCGAGGGTGAATAACTATGCGCAGGGTAATTACCGCACGATGAAGCCGGCCCATCTATTGGCGATTGTTACGGCATTGGGTGGCAAGCCGGCAAATGACTCGCTGCTCGTTCAAGCATATCTTTACGACCTCTTGCCGGAACGATGCCGCGGCACGGTGGAGATCCGCGTTCCCGGCGCCCGGGAAAGCGGCAAATGGGAGGTGCCGTCAAAGGGGCTTCCCGAGGGATTTGCCGACGCCTTTAGGGATCTTTACGTGCTTTGCGCGTCGAATGCGAGGGTTCGGCAGCGCACGGCGCAATGGGTCGCGATCATGCGAGAAACCAGTGGCTGAGAATCACCGGTCGGATTAACGCGGGTCGCTGGCTGCGCACCCAAACGCCGCGGATTCCCTTCAAGAAACTCGTCGTTGCCGCTGTTGCGGGACTCGCCGTGGGTCTTTTGTTACATTTTGCCGGTATCTGCCCTATCGTCAAACGCATCTGGACGTCCGCCTGGACGCTGTTCAGCGGCGGCATTTGTTTCCTTTTTCTCGCAGGCTTTTGCTGGATCATCGAGGTCAGGCTGCACAGAAGATGGGCGTTCCCCCTTATCGTCATCGGGGTGAATTCGATTGCCGCGTATTTCCTGGCCGACTACTTCGGCCATCAGATTGCCGACGCTTTCCGTATCCATCTGGGTTCAGCTCCGTTCCTGGTTTTCGGGACGAGATTCGAGACCCTGACGCGCGGGGCGGTCCAGCTCCTTAGCTACTGGTTGATTTTGTTCTGGATGTACCGGCGCAAGATCTTTCTCCGCATTTGAGGAGTACCGCTCTGAACGTCCACCTTCCGCACGGGCGGATCAAAGACAAGGCGTGGCTTTCCCAGGAACAGGAGGTGGCAGGTCTGCCCGTCGCTCCCAACCGCCGGGATATTGAGGGCTCTCAATCTGCGCCCTATTGATTGTCAGGGCAATATCTCGATGCTCAGGATACGATACGAAACTTTCGTGTATGCTCCACCGTGGATTTGTAGTGCGATTTTCCCGTAGTGCGGAAATTCCCCGTCGTTCTCCGTGTAATCGACCGTCTTCACGTTGTTAAGCCAGATCTGGATGTGTGCGCCCTCCGCGCGAATCCTATAATCATTCCAGGCGCCAGGCTTCAGCGCGCGTTTTCGCACTTCGGCAGGCGCTAGGGCGAGGTTCTTGTTGCGCCGGCTTTCGTCGTACAGATTGCCGTCGGTATCTGCGCCTAGATCGGCCTGATAGCCCGAAACCTCAAAACTGTCCGGCACGCGCTGCGACCAGAACTGTACGCCACCGTTCACGAATCCGTTGGCACCCTCGATCTTGTATTGAAGCCGAAAGTCGAAATGTCCAAAGTCCGCTGTCGTCGCGAGAAATTCATTGTGCGGCTGTTTGCGGTCGAGCGCACCCGCGACAATCGCACCGTCCTCAACGCGCCAGTTGCGCGTGTTGCCCTCCCAGCCTGCGAGCGTCTTGCCATCGAATAGTAGTTTTTCCTTCTCTCCGCCGACCGCTGAGATCGTGCCGATGGCTTCCTGGGCCGGTGCGAGCACCTGGACTTCCATCCGCGTCAGCTCGGGATCAATAATATCGATCGCCCACAGGCGCTCGCCGTTTACCTTCGGCACGTGGTTGCTTTGGGTCGCAATGCCCCCGCGATGAAGCACTCGGTAGGCAGCGTCGATATCACTGACCTCGAAGTTCACATGATCAAACGCACCTGCAGCCCACTTGTCCAAGGGCGGGTCGAAAAAGATCAGCTCGATAAACTCGTTGCGCCCTCCGGGCAGCCGGAATTTTACCATGGCGAGCCGCCCGTCTGGGTCGGCCCCGCGAACCACCTCGGGCCAGCCCAACGTGTCGCGGTAAAACGCCATCGTGGCCTCCGCTTGCGATCGGGCTACTGCGAAGCCGGTGTGCTGCAAATGCTCGCTGAACGGCACCGGCGCTCCTGGACGGGTTGCAGGCGCAGTCCATGGCTCCGCCACGCGGATGCGATCGCCAGCTGGATCCTCCAGTTGCAGGATCCGGGCGCGCGGATCCGACCCAATCCAATCCGTCGGTACGCTGCGGGCGCGCAATGCGCGTTCAATATCCTCAACGCGGGATGCCTCCAGCGTCACGTACTGCAGGCGCCGTCGCCAGTTGGATTCGTGAACGGTCTGAAATTCGATCCACTGGCCTGCGCCGACAATGAACCTGGCTCTGCCCGGCCCGTCCGGCACCTCGGCAAACCCAGCTCCTAGCCCGTAGAACTGCCGAAGGGGAGCCAAGTCGGTCGTTATCAAGGTCACGCCGGCGATGCCGGACACTGCAACCGGTGGCCATCGATCAGTTGAGTTGCCGCCGCAAGCAACATGGGGGCCCAAGGCCAGCAACAGCGGAATCGCGAACAGCACCGATCGGGAAGTGGATTTGCCGCCCCCAGAATATTGAGTGGAGGGCGTGCAATCACACATAAATTCTCTGGCCTTAGCCCATTCCTGAAGCCGGGCCATCCGGTTGGCCGCCTTCGGGATCGATCCGGTAGCGGCGATTCTCTTGAGGAGTTCGGCCTTGCCGGGGCCGACCGTTTGACCGCGACCAATCAAGAGGCGCAATCGCGGTTGGAGGCCGGATTTCGGGGGTGACATGAGAATAGCCTGGCAGAATCGGCTCCTTCGTCAAAAACAAGCGACCAGAGCTCCGCGCCTTAAATGGGAGGCCGGCGGTTCCCGAGATCCCAGATCGAAGAGATCCTGATTGTCGTCGTGCTGGTCCGAAGGGATAAGGAATAATCTCGGCGTGCCCCCGGGGAACGGCCGAAACGCCGATTCAACAACCCGGGCAGATTGGCGATGCCGCGCCGGTTTTGCCTCCGTCCCTGCTTGTAAGCCTCCGGATTTTCCGTCTGAATAGCCCAATCCCCAACCGGGGAACTCAAACTCAACCAAAAATTATTCATGGCAAAAAAGCCCGCTCGTAAACCTAACGCCGCATTCATGAAGCCGGTCCAGCCCAACGAGGCGCTGGCCGCAATCGTCGGGGCCAAGCCCCTTCCGCGCACCGAACTCACCAAGAAAATCTGGGTCTACATCAAGAAGAACGGCCTGCAGGACAAAAAGGTGAAAACCCAGATCAACGCCGACGAAAAGCTCGGCATCATCTTCAAAGGCAAGAAGGCCGTCTCGATGTTCGAGATGACCGCTCTGGTCAGCCAGAATTTGGTCAAGTAGGAGCGCAGGGACTACGACCATTCCCATCTCCGGGCCGGCCCTCACGAAGGGCCGGCCTTTTTCTGGCCAGATCACTGTTTGGCTCACGCCGGCGGCAACAATAATCGCGTCAATCGATTAGCCCGCGAACAGATTGCCCGACGCGGACGCAGCAGGGGGAGATATAAGTCGCGTTCAGAATAAATGTTTTATAAAATGTCTCCGTCCGAGAAGATTTAGCATCGGAAATTATGATACACATGAATTCATTTCCAGTCACTGCAGCCACCGCAACAGACTCCAACCCGAGCCACGACGAGATCGCGCAATGCGCCCGCGAGTTGTGGACTGAATCTGGCCAACCCGAGGGCCGCGATGAGGCGATCTGGTTCGAAGCCGAGCGGCGGTTGATTTCCGAGCGACGAGCCCCCGTGGAACCCGCGGCGGTCCCGCAGGTGACAGCCGACAAGCCATCGCCCGCGCTGATCCACGAAAAGAAAGATCGCCGATCCCGCGGCAATCCGAAGCACGTCAGGTGATTGTTAGCATGAACCTGTCCACGCGGGCCACGGTGGCAACAGGGCGTTGGCGGTTACCCGCCTCCGTTGGGAGCATGGACGGCCGGGTGAGAACGCGCCCGGAGCGCGAACGCATCCTTTCTGCCGGAGGGCAATTACCGCGGCGTCTCCCCAGCCGTGGTCAACGGTTCCGGATCCAATTCCGGATTTGGTTCTCCATCGGCGGTCGCGATGAGTTGGTTCGGAATCGCGAAGAGCAGCGGCAGGATGAGCGCATACAGAGCCGTCGTGGCGATCACGCAATAGAGAAACCCGTGGGCCGGGCTAATCCCGTAGATCCGGGCGCCCAGAATGTCGCCGCTGCGGGTTGCCAGCATGTAAACGCCGTCGACCATCATCATCAGAGTGCCTTGCAGGCCGGGTGGACACGATCGCATCGCCAGATCGTAGTAGGCCGCGGTCGCAACGCCGCCCATCAGGCCAATTGGCACCGCCAGCACCAGCGCGAGGTTGGCCGAGTGGATGAAGGCCAGCGGAACCATTTGCGGCACCGTGATAATCGATCCCCACCACAATAGTTTTTTCAGCGACACCCTCTTGCAGAGGTAGCCATAGAGAAAGAGCACCGGGATGAAAGCAGCGGCGAATATGCCGTTGTAGTAGCCATATTGAGGATTCAGTATTGAATGGATACCGCTTCCAGAGCGAAGAACCGCATCCATTCCTTTGTGAAAGATCAATAATGCGGAACCGAAACGCTGGGCGGCCGAGGATTACGCCCCCATGGCGAAGGATTTGTGGTCAGGTCGAAATCAAGCGAGGAGGCGTTGATCAGATCACGGTGCCGGATCCAGGCTTGATTCCAGGGCTGGCCATCGAGCCGGGCGGAGACGATGTAACGCTTTTCTGTCGTGGCGTCCGCAGCGCTGATGAGGAGCTCATGTCCGTTCGCCAGGTGGATTCTGACCTTGGGGAAAGCAGGGCGGCAGAGATAATAAAAGTCCTGGCCCGCATTGGGGTAGATTCCAAGCATCGTCCAGACCAGCCAGCCGGAGATCGCACCGCTGTCGTCGTTGCCGGGCAGGCCGTCGTTGGCGGTCGTGAAGTTTTTCATCAGGTCGGGCAGGATATGCTGGGTCAGGTCGGGACGGCCGGCATGAATGAAGAGATAGGGTTGGAGCAACCCTGGCTCATTGTAGGCCTCGTAATGTTGTTCACAGGCTGTGCTGAGTTTGCCGATAAAAGCACCGTCGCCTCCCAGCAGGTTTATCAGGCCCTGCTGGTCGTGGGGCACGTACCACATCCAAGTCCAGGCATGTCCTTCGTAGTATTGTTTGCCGGTCTCGCCGTTCAGAGGGTCAAACGGCTCGTACCAGGCACCGAACCTGGTCCGGCCGCGCATAAATCCCCCTGAGCTCGTGTCCCAAAGATTCTTATACCAGAGGATTCGTCCGCCGAGGCTTCGGATGTCCTCGGCGGTGCCGTACTTGCGCGCCAGGCTGAGGACACAAAAGTCGTCGTAAGCATATTCGATCGTGCGCGTAACGCCCTGCACATCGGTGTTGGCAGCGGCATCGGTTGGCAGATAGCCGAATCTAAGATAATCCGTGAGGCGGAAGCGGCCCGTCTTGGGTCTGGAAGTGGCTCCGGGATTGGCATCTTCAAAAGCGTTCTTGCGAATGGCCTGATAGGCTTTCAACCAGTCGACACCCGGCAAATCTTTGGCGTAGGCATCGGCGATCACCACGTCGGCATTCGAGCCGTTCTGCACATGTTCGTACTGGTGGGCGCTATGAGCATCACCGGTCCACCCGTCGATCGTGTAGAAGTTGAGCAGAGTATTCACGATGTCTGCACTCACCTGGGGCTCGATAAGAGTGTAAAGTGGCATAACGCCCCGGAAAGTGTCCCAAAGACAAAGCAGGTTTTCATAGTACCTGAGATCCCCGTAGCGTTCCGGCGACTCTCCGGTCCAGTCGTTGGGAGATATGTGCATATGATAAAGCGCGGTATAAAACAGGCGCAGATTGTCGGCGGAGCCGCCGGCGATCTCAATGCGCCCCAGTATGCCCCTCCACGCGGCGCGCGCCGCCGCATGAACCGCGTCGAAATCCCAACCGGGCAATTCCTGATCGAGCCGGGCGCGGGCCTGCGCGATGCTCCTCCAGGAAATCGCGATCTTCGACTGGATGACCTGGCCCGCCGTTGTGATGAAGTTCAGGCTGAATCCGATGCCGGCTCCCTGGGCTGACGCCGCGCCTTGCGGAAGCCACCCACCATCGGACCACGGGGAAAAAGTGGCGAACGCGGCATCGAAACGGGCCGCAAAATATACCTTCCAGGGTTTCTCCGTGGAACGGCCTCCCCGATAAACCATATAGCCCGAGACTTCGCGCTGTGCCGGATCGATCTGGACCTCACCACCCACCGGCTTGGCGGAAGCCCAGTTGGCACTGGTTCCATAAAGGCAGTGGCCGGCGTTCAACAGGATGCGCGATTGCGAGTTGGCGGGGAAGGTATAGCGGTGGAAAGCCACGTGCCGGGTGCACGTGAGTTCCACCTTCACGTTCCAAGGAGCCAGGGTGACGGCGTAGTAGCCGGGAGAAGCCGCCTCAAGCGATTTGCCGCTCGAGAAAACATTGGAAGGGTCGGAAATGTCTCCCGTGACCGGCAGGAGAGAAATCTCACCATAAATCGGGCCTCCCAGTCCGGAGATGTGCTGTTGGGAAAAGCCATTGATCGGCTTGTGGTGATCGTAGCCGGAAGCTCCGCTGCCGGGCCCGGTGTCCGGACCCGGCTGGACAAAACCGAAGGGCAAGGTTGCCCCAGCAAAGACATTGCCATCTCCCCTTGTCCCGATGAATGGATCCACGCAGTCCACCGGGTCCATAGGCCGCGTTGATTCCGCGGCTGAAAGATGATGGGCCCATCCTGACACCGTGAGGACGGCTGATATCCAGAGCGATAAGTGACGATTCATAGACTGACAGGGAGTGAGCGGATCCGCCTTTTCGGGCCAAGCATTGCTTCAGTCGGGACGGTGGCGGCTCCTTCGTATTCCCAACTCCTCCCCGATCCGGCGCATTTGTTTTTCGTCGAGTTTGTAGAGAAAGAGCAACCCGGCCCCGACCAGTGAGATCGCTGCCGGAATGACACTGACACTGAAGCGGATTCCGAGCAGCGCCGACGCTGATTGAACCTCGTTGGCGACGAATCCGGATCCGGCAAACAGCGACATCACCATCCATCCCCCGATGCCGAAGCCCAGTTTTTGGGAGAATGTCAGCGCCGAAAAGGCGAGACCGGTGGCCCG
>Ga0074045_10004389_pt1 | contig 12510 bp, 10 predicted proteins | sample BogForMeECP23OM2_FD_94442 | JGI IMG/M metagenome (GOLD analysis project Ga0074045, IMG submission 94442) | Bog forest soil microbial communities from Calvert Island, British Columbia, Canada - Bog Forest MetaG ECP23OM2 | ecosystem: Environmental > Terrestrial > Soil > Wetlands ...
ACCGCCAAGTTGCCGAGAAGTTGCTCGCCACGATCGAACAGTACCGGCAATACCTGGCACGCTTCGGCGGCAGCTTCAACCACAATCCCAGCCTCGGCAACAAGACCGGCGGCCTCAGCAACATCCTGGAAAAATCGCTCGGCGCGGCGGCTAAGAGCGGCTCGTCCCCGCTGATCGAGGTCTACGATTACGCCGAGCGGATTGGCAACCCGGGCTTCGCGTTCATGAACACGCCCGGTTACGACCCGGTTTCGCTGACCGGTCTGGCCGCCGGCGGCGCGAACCTGATCGCGTTCACGACGGGCCGCGGCAGCGCGATCGGATTCCCTACCGTCCCCGTGATCAAGATCGCCAGCAACAGCCACACCTTCCGTGCCATGCGCGACCACATGGACGTAAACGCCGGCAGCATCGCGGATGGCGAGCGCACGGTCGACGAAGTCGGCCGCGAGATCGTCGAGCTGATACTGGCTGCGGCTTCCGGCCAGCGCACTTCGGCCGAGCGCCTGGGCCACCGGGAGTTCGTTCCTTGGCGGATCGGGCCGGTGCTGTAACGACCAGGCGGCATGTTCCATGCCGCAGCGCCCGGTCCGCTTCTATAATGAAAAAGCATGATTCGCCCCCTTTCGCTTTCTCTCGCTGCCGTGTGTCTGAGCGCATACGGCCAGGCCCAGACGGCCGCCAAATCGGCACTCGATAAGGCAACGTTTGAAGCCTATGTGCGCCACATGTACGTGATGGACTCGCAAATCAAGGTCCAGATTTCCGACCCTCAACCCGACGAAATGCCTGGCTTTTCGGAAGTGACCGTGCGTGCTTCCCGAGGCGATCAGAGCATGGACCTGGTGTTCCACATTTCCAAGAACGGCCAGAAAATCGTCCAGGGCACCATTTACGATATCGCGCGCAACCCGTTCCAGGCGGACCTCGCCAAACTCAAGACGAATGGGGCGCCGGGCGAAGGCACTTCGGGAGCCCCCGTGGCCATAGTCGAGTTCAGCGATTTCGAATGCCCTTACTGCAAGGAAGAAGCCAAGATGTTGCACGACCATCTGCTTTCCACGTACCCGACGCAGGTGAAACTGTACTTTAAGGAGTTTCCGCTGGAGGCGATCCATCCCTGGTCCAAGAGCGCCGCCATGGCGGCGCGTTGCGTGCAACGGCAGGGCGTGGACGCCTTCTGGGCCTATCACGACTGGATTTTCGCCAACCAGGAGAAGACCACAGCCGAGAACCTGCGCGACCAGGTGCTGGACTGGGCAAAAGGACAGAATCAGATCGATGGCATGAAGCTGGGAAGCTGCATGCAAAACAAGGAGACCGAAGCCGACGTGGACAAGACCTTGGCCCAGGGCCGCGAGCTCGGCGTCAATTCCACGCCCACGCTTTTCGTCAACGGCCGGCGCATCGAGAAGTCGATCGACTGGGCCTCGCTCAAGAGCATCATCGATTTCGAAATCGAATACCAGAAGACGGCGCACAACGCCGGCGACGATTGCGGTTGCGATCTGAAGCTGGACCTGCCCGGCCAGCCGGAGTCCAAATCGGCGCTTGGCCTGCCGGCCCATAAGTAACGTACCGCCAGCTCACGCCTCGGGCAGCAATTCGTGTAGGCACTCGATCAATTGCGCAGGGAAAAACGGCTTGCGCAGGAACCGGACATGGCGCGACTTCGGCAAGACCGGCGGATCCTTCACCTCGCCTGAAATGAGCAGTATTTGAGCGTTGGGGTGCAGCTTCAGCACGCGCCCAGCCAGCCGGACTCCATCCATCTCCGGCATCGCAACATCGGAGATGAGCAAATCGATTGCCTGCCGCTGGCAGATTTCGAGCGCCACGGAGGGCCGCGGCGCCAGCAGCACATTTACGTTGCGCCCGCCGAGCATCCTCTCCATCAGCCGCGGAATCTGCGGATCGTCGTCCACGATTAACACTGTCCGCGTCTGGCCCATGCGAATCTATTGATTCTACGAGTGCCCGGCACCGGGCGCAAGTGGACCGCGGGTGTCGTGAGAGGCGAAACGGCGAACGGCCGCGCTCACTTGACGACGATATTCACTAGCTTGTCCGGCACGGAGATAGTCCGCACAACCTGTTTGCCGGCGATGGCCTGTTGCACTTTGGCGTCGGCCAGAGCGAGTTTCTCGATCTCTTCCTTGGGCGTGCCAAACGGAGCGTAGACGCGGCTGCGCAGCTTGCCGTTGACCTGGACTACGATTTCGGCTTCCTCGGCCTTGGCGAGTTCGGGATCGAAGGCCGGCCAAGTCTGGCGGAACACCGGGCCTTTGTGGCCGAGTTCGTCCCAGATCTCCTGCGCCAGGTACGGCGCGAATGGCGCCAGCATCAGCGCCAGCTTCTCCAATACCTCGTTCAGCACCGCGGAGCCTATATTCTCCTCCTCGGCGTAGAGCACGTTCACCAGTTCCATAATGCTGGCGATGCAAGTGTTGAAGTGCCAGCGCGATTCGAAGTCTTCCGTGATCTTCTGCAGACACTGATGGAGCTTGCGCTGCACTTGGCGGTCGGCTGGGCCGGCATTCGGGCCGGTGGCACCAACGCGGCGCGTGACGAAACGGTAGACACGGCCGAGGAAGCGGTAGATGCCGTCGGCGCCTTCCCAACGCCAATCGACTTCCTTTTCCGGCGGCGCGGCGAAGAGCACGAACATGCGCGCGGTATCGGCGCCGTACTTTTCGGCCAGCATGTCTGCGCCCACCACGTTGCCTTTGGACTTCGACATCTTGGCGCCTTCGGCGATCACCATGCCTTGCGTGAAAAGGCGCCGTGCGGGTTCGCTGTTGCGGATCAGGCCGATATCGCGCATCACCTTGGTAAAGAAGCGCGAGTAGATCAGGTGCAGGATGGCGTGCTCGACGCCGCCAATGTATTGATCGATTTCGAACCAATAAGCGATCTTGTCCGGATCGAACGGGGCTTTGTCGTTGTGTGGATCGCAATAGCGGTAAAAATACCAGGACGAATCGATGAACGTGTCCATGGTATCGGTCTCGCGCCGCGCGGCGCCGCCGCACTTCGGGCAGGCAACGTTGACGAAGTCGGGCACATTTTCGAGCGGCGAGCGGCCGGCGCCGGTAATCTCCACCCGGTCGGGCAGCCGCACGGGGAGCTGATCTTCGGGCACGGGAACCAGACCGCAGGCGGGGCAGTGAATCACGGGGATGGGCGTGCCCCAATAGCGCTGGCGTGAGATGCCCCAATCCTTAATGCGGAAGGTCACGGCCGCATCGCCAAAGCCATGTTCCCTGGCATGGGCGGCCATCTTGACCCGGGCCTCCTCGCTCGGCAGGCCCGACCACGGGCCGGTGTTTTCGACGATGCCATCGTCGGTGAACGCGCTTTTCAAACCCGGCTCGACGCCCAGTTCGCCATCCACGGGGCGGATGACCGGGCGGACCGGAATCGAATACTTGCGGCAGAATTCGAAATCGCGCTCGTCGTGCGCGGGAACGGCCATGATAGCGCCGGTGCCGTACCCCATCAACACGAAGTTGCCAACCCAAATCGGCATCTTCTCGCCGCTATACGGGTTGACGGCGTAGCTGCCGGTGAAAAAGCCCACCTTTTCGATATCGCCCGGATCGCGCCCGGCGCGCGCGTCCACCATGGCTTTGGCGCGCGCCTGCCCCGCGGCATCGAGCAGTTGCCCGTTGAGCGGATGCTCGGGCGCCAGGATCACGCAGGTGGCGCCGCAGATGGTATCCACGCGCGTGGTGAAGACGCGGATTTTCTCGCCCGTTCCGGCCAGCGTGAAGTCGATCTCGGCGCCTTCGGAACGGCCGATCCAGTTGCGCTGCATGATGAGCACGCGCTCCGGCCAGCCCTCTTCGAGCTGCCGCATATCCGCCAGCAACTGGTCGGCGTAGGTGGTGATCTTCAGGAACCATTGCTCCAGCGCACGCTGCTCGACGGCTGTATCGTCATGGCGCCAGCAACAGCCTTCCACCACCTGCTCGTTAGCCAGCACAGTGGCGCACTTGGGGCACCAGTTGACCAGCGCCTTCTTGCGGTAGGCCAGGCCGCGCTCCAGCATCTTGAGAAAAAACCACTGGTTCCAGCGGTAATATTCGGGCTCGCAGGTGGAAACTTCGCGGTCCCAGTCGTAGCTGAAGGCGAACCGGCGGTGAGTCTTCTTCATCGCCTCGATATTGCGCAGAGTCCATTGGCGGGGCGGCTGCTGGTTGGCAATGGCGGCGTTTTCGGCGGGCAGGCCAAAGGCGTCCCAACCCATTGGATGCAAGACGTTGAAACCGCGCATCCATTTGTACCGCGCCAGCGCGTCGCCGATCGAATAATTGCGGATGTGGCCTATGTGCAGCGTTCCGCTGGGGTACGGCAGCATTTCCAGCACGTAGAACTTAGGCTTGGCGGATTTTTCTTCCGCCCGGTAGAAATCGGCATCCTGCCAATGCTGGTACCATTTCAACTCTATTTCACGATGATCGTAGGGCTTTTCGGACATAATAGTACTGTTCTAGGGAGATGAAACTTATGGTAACAGGCGGAGAAACCGGGCGCGGATTTGCGATGGCGACGCTCGGCCGCAGAAGATTCGTCCAGCTCGCGATGGCTGCGGCGGCGGCCCGCGCTCAGCAAGCTCCCAAGCCGCTGCGCCTGGGTGTGGTCGCGGACTGCACGGACGCGGACGCGGGAATCCGGCGCGTGAAGGAACTTGGTTTCGCCACTTGTCAGGTCACGGTGGCGGCGTACGATGGAGGCACCGCCAAGAAGTTACGCGCGGCTCTGGACCAATATGGCATTGAAGCCACAGCGTTGATCGTGACTGGTCCCGGCCCCGAGATCGACACGTTTCAGGACGGGCCGCACACGGTGGGCTTGGTGCCGCCGAAGACCCGTGACGACCGTGTCACCCTTTTGCACAAGGCATCCGACTTCGCCAAGACGGCCGGCATTCCCGCCGTGCAGCGCCAGATTGGTTTCCTGCCCGAGGATGCGGAGGGCCCGCTGTTCAAGCAATACATGAACGCGTTGTGGCACGTGGCGGATTACTGCAAACACAACGGCCAGAGCGTGCTGTGCACGACCGGACACGAAACGCCGCTCGCGCTGCTGCGACTGATTCGCGCCGCCGCGTTCCCCAACATCGGGGTGAACCTGGATCCCGCCAGCCTGGTTCGTTTTGGCAAGGGGAACCCGGTGGACGCGCTCGATACGTTGGGCCCGCTGGTGATGAGCGTCGACGCCAAGGACGGCATGTGTCCGACCGAGCCGGATGCGCTGGGCGAAGCAAGGCCCACAGGCAAGGGCAGGGTGGATTTTCCGCGCCTCGTCGCACGCCTCAAGGAAATTGGTTACGACGGCCCGATCACGATCGGCGGTGAGGGCTCCGGCCAGCAGCAGAACGCCGACATCATGGCGGCGAAGCGGTACCTGGAAGGCCTGATCGGCTGACGCGTCGGCGAGCGGCGGCTACCGCGGCGGATTGTCCGCCGCCGGGCCGCTCCGGCTGAGGGCGCGGTCGACGGATGGCGCCCCGGCTCCGCCAATCATAACCGCCAGCGCCATCGCAATCGCCAGCAGGTGATATTCGAAGCCCTCGCCCTTATTGGTGCCGGCCCAGTTCATGAAGAAGCCGTTGTGGAGGTGCACGGTGAGCACCGCGACGGTCATGGTGCAGAGCACGCCGAACGCCGCGATGCGGCTGAGAAAGCCGACGATCAACCCCAGTCCGCCGAAGAACTCGGCGCATATCGCCAGGAAGGCCAGCGGCGCGGAGATCCCCATCTGGTGCGTGAAGGCGCCCATGGTGCCGCTGAAACCGTAGCCGCCAAACCAGCCGAGCAACTTCTGCGCGCCGTGTGGAAACATCACCAGGCCCAGCACCAGCCGGACAATCGCCAGCGAAAGACCGCCGCGTGTCGCGAGCAACTTCTGCCACATGACTTGGTTCCTCCCCTATCAGCTCGGCGCGCAGTTCGCGCTAGCCGCTTGTATATGGAATAGACGACCAGCGTCTCCCAGGGAACGATTGTACCCTTTTCGGAGCCGCGTCGGCGTTGTACAGGAGGATCTGTCCAGAGGTGCATGCGAAAGGTCTCCGGATCCAGGCGGTCGATCGACACACCGGCGGGCACGCGGGTGCGGACAGAGCTTCGCAGGCGTGACGAAGCGCGGATGCGCTCCTGGGGCCGCGGGCGCAGCGGCGACGCACGACGAATTGTTAGGGGAAGCGGACTACGCGACCTTCTGCACTTTGCCACTGCGGATGCACGAGGTGCACGCGCGCAGGCGGCGGGACGCACCGTTCACCACGGCGCGAACCGATTGCAGGTTCAAGTCCCAGCGCCGCTTGGTGACATTGTGAGCGTGGCTGACGCGGTTACCGAACTGGGGTCCGCGGCCGCAAATATCACATACCTTTGCCATAAGACACAAATCTCCGGGAAGTCGAAACATCGAGTATAGCAGATTCCCAGCTCCTTCGGCTTCCCTGCCCCGGTGTTGCTCCGTTGTTGGGTTGGCCAGAAAATGCCGCTGCCCATCGGGTGACGCTGCACCTCACCGGCGGACCCATTTCGCGATGTCGTCAATCACCGTTTCGGCCACGTGGCCGGGCTTCTCATACTCGGCTGGCGAGGGCCTCCCCTCACCCACGATGAACAAGTGATTGAGTTGCGGGTAGCTGCGGAAAGCGACATTCTTCCGGCCAGCCAGCGCGGTCTTCCATAAGTCGAAGTCCTTCATGCTCACCTGGAAATCGCGCCCGCCTTGCAGAATGAGCATCGGCATGTCGATGGCCTTGGCCTCCGCATCCGGATGATAGTCCTTCAGATCGGCAAGATACCGTGGCGGTAAGTTCAATCCGGCATACGGGTCCCGCCGGACAGCCTCCAGCTTGGCCTGCGTTTCCGCGGTAAGCGGGCCGGCGAGACTCGCGAAATACTCGTCCTGTTCGACGATCAATTCTCCGAGCGTCCGCACATTTCCCGCCATGACGATGAAACCGGCCAGCTTGGGATCGCGCCGCATAATACGTGGCGCGAGATACCCGCCCTGACTGTGGCCGAGCACATAGACCGCCGCGGGATCGATGCGCGGCTGCTTTCTGACTAGGGCAGCCGCCCGCACGGCGTCCTCCACCGTCTCGCGGTTCATCGTGAAATCCGGATCGGCCGCGCACTCGTTGGGATATTGCCGGCTGCGTTTGACATACCGAAGGACGGCGATCCCGCGGGAGGAAAGCCCTTCGGCCAGATCGCGAAACACCTTCGCGCCGCCGACGGTTTCATCGCGATCGTTTGGCCCGGAGCCATGCACCAGCACCAACGCCGGGAAAGGGCCGTTACCTTTGGGAATCGTGAGCGTGGCGGGGAGCTTCCAGGCGTCGTCGCCAACAGTGAGTTCGACCGAAGCGATAGCGTCGGCGCGAACGTAGCCGGGGCTCTGCCAGGGCGGCGCGGGAGCGGCAGCCGGGCGCCAGTAAGTGCCTTCGATCTGCCCATCCTTGTTCCAGGTCACTTGAAAATCCAGCGAGGCGGGCGCCCAGCGTACCGTGATGACCACTACAGTCGACTCACCTACCTTGGCCGTGCTTGCGGCTCCAATGCTCTGGGGCGCACCGAGACTCACGATTTGATTCATCACGCCCGTGTACGTTTCCAGGCTGATGGCGCTCTTCATCTTGGGCGAAAACTCCGCGTAGAACGTGTCGTACTTGCGCGCCAGGAGCTGATCGAGCGCCTGCCTGGTGCGGTCTTCGTAGGACTGCGCAAATGCACTGAGTGCACCAAACAGCAGTAGGAAGGTCCGCATATCTTAATTATCCTTTCAGTTCTTGCAATACTGGCGGGCGCACGCCATCGCCATCTCGCGGCGTCCAGCATTCTCAAGCTGCTGTCCGGCGTTCACACGGTTCCCGGCGGTCACGATGATACAGTAAAGGACGAGGAGGCTCCTGAATATGTTCCGACGCGATTTTCTGCTGAGCGTCGCCGGCGCCGCGGCCGTGCCCCAATTCCTGCGCGGGGCCGAGCTTTCCCACATCGATCGGGTGGACCGAGCGCTGGCCGGCAAAGAACTGGACCGGCCGCCCTTCACCTTCTGGCATCATTTCGGACTGAAGACGCCGGAAGAACACGCTGCGCGCACGCTCGAGTTTCACCGCGCCTACCGCACCGACATCGTCAAGGTGATGAGCGACTTCCCGTACCCGAAGCCGGCCGGCAAGTGGTACGACCTCAAGGTCGAAGCCAATCCGTTTCCGCAGCAGATTCGCGCGCTCGAGCTGATCCGCGATGGTCTGGGCGGCTCCGCCTACATGATGGAGACGGTCTTTAACCCATGGAACGTGGCGCAGAAACTCTCTTCCAAGGAAGACGTGTTGCGGCTGAAGGACGAGAACCCGCAAGCCCTGCTGGACGCTCTGGATGTAATCACACGGTCGGAAATCAATCACGCGCGACGCGTGCTCGCCATCCAGGGAGTGGCCGGCCTGCTATACTCCGTCGCCAATGCCAACAAAGAGGAAATGTCGCCGGCCGATTACGAGAAATTCAGCCGCCCGTTCGACAAGCGTTTTCTGGAAGCGATTGGCGAAACCAAGCTGACGTTTCTCCATCTGCACGTGCAGCCCGGTTACTTGGAGTTTTTCCGCGACTTCGCGGCGCCGGTCATCAATTACTCGCTGCACGTTTCCGGCATCCCGATGGCCGAGGTGCGCAGTCAGTTCCCAAGCTGGGTGATCGCCGGCGGGATCGACGAAGTCCACTACCGTGCGCTCAGTTCGGAGGAACTGCGAAGGCAGTGGCAAGCCGCCGCGCAGGCCGCCGGCCGCAAGTTCCTTCTCACTCCCGGTTGCTCGGTGCCGAACGACAGCACCGCAGCGGAACTCGCCCGCTTGCCGGACTTGCTACACGCGTAAACCGGCCTGCGAACATACCTTGCACTTCTACACGTCTCGTGGTATATGTAGAAGCGTGAGGTGTCGGTGAGCAAACCCAAAACTGACCTGCCGCAAGGGACACTCGACATGCTGATCCTGCGGGTAGTGGCGCTGGAGCCGATCCACGGATACGGCATCTCGCAAAGGCTCCGGCAGATTTCCAAGGATGCGTTGCAGGTGCAACAGGGATCGCTGTACCCGGCGCTGCATCGGTTGGAAAACCGGGGATGGCTGGCGGCGGAGTGGAAGACGTCGGAGACGGGCCGGGAAGCGAAGTACTATTCGCTGACCAAAACGGGCGCCAAGCAGCTTGCACTGGAAGATGGGAACTGGCAACGGTTAAGCGAGGCTGTGCGGCTGGTGATGAAGGCGGCGAGGTAGCGCGATGATGTGGGCGCAGCGGCTGCTCCGGCGCGGGCGCATGGAGCGCGAACTTGAGAAAGAACTCGGGTATCACGTGGAGCGCCGCACTACGGAATTGGTAGCCGCGGGAGTGAGCCCTCAGGAAGCCGCTCGGCGTGCGCGGCTTGAGTTCGGCGGAGCGGACGCGATCAAGGAAGCGTGCAGGGATGCGCGCGGGACGCGCTGGGCGGGAGATTTTCTTCAGGACTGCCGCTATGGCCTGCGCGTGCTGCGGCGCAGCCCGGCGTTCACCACCGTCGCCATCCTGTCGCTGGCGCTCGGCATAGGCGCCGCCACGGCCATCTTCAGCCTGATGGATCGCGTGATGTTCCGCATGATGCCGGTTCGCGAGCCGGAGCGCCTGGTGCAGATTACGCGCTTCCATCCGCCTTATGGCCCGGCCCACATGTCCTACCCGCTGTTGCAGGCGTTCAGAAAGAGCCTCACCAGTGTCGAAGGATTGCTGGCTCGTCACGACATGGGCGTCCGCGATATCTCGATTAACGGCAACGTCGAGACTGCCTCTTTCGATCTCGTTACAGGCTCGTACTATCCGCTGCTGGGAGTGCGCGCCGCGGTGGGCCGCACTTTTGGCGAAGAGGTCGACCGCGCACCCGGCGGCAATCCCGTCGCGGTGATCAGTCATCGCTACTGGGAGCGCCGCTTCGCCTCCGACCCGGCGGTCATAGGCAGAACATTCCGCCGGTTCAACACCGTGTTCACCGTCATCGGCGTCACGCCGCGAGAGTTCTTTGGAACGGTAGTGGGAGAGGACCCTGACATCACGGTTCCGATTACGATGGACGCTCAGGTCCGTGGCGGCCCGAGCTGGTTGAACGAACCCAATTACGGATGGCTCGAGGTGATTGGGCGCCTGCGGCCGGGGTTGGGAATGACTCGCGCGCGGGCGGAAGCCGCAAAGGTCTTCGCCGGCATCGTTGCCGAGGACGCTGTGTCGGCTGGGTCCGACCGGGACCGGAGGGCGAGGCTCAGCGAGTATGTGGAATTGCAGCCGGGCGGCAACGGCTTTGACGACCTGCGGCGACGGTTTTCGGAGCCGTTGATCATCCTGATGGGCACGGTTGCGCTTGTGCTCCTGCTGGCGTGCGCGAACCTGGCAAACCTGCTGCTCGCCAAGTCGGCGGGACGGCGGCGGGAGATCGCCGTGCGTCTGGCGTTGGGCGCGGGACGCGGGCGCGTGGCGAGGCAATTGCTGGCCGAGGGGTTATTGCTCGCGCTGGCCGGCGGAGTGCTTGGCGTGTTCCTGGCATACGGCTTCGACCAGGCGCTGGTGGGCATGATGTCGAACGGTGGACCGCGCATGATGTTGGATGTGGCGCCTGACGGGCGAGTGCTGGTCTTCGCGGCGGCGGTGTCCCTGGCCGCTTGCGTTCTGTTCAGCCTGGCTCCGGCAAGCCAGGCCATGCGCCAGAGTTTCCAGCCGGCGCTGGCGGAAATCCGCGCGGGCCGATGGCGACTGGGCAAAGGGATCGTCGTCGCACAGATGGCGATTTCGGTTTTGCTGCTCATCGGCGCCGGATTGTTCGGCCGGACGCTGATCAATATGTACGGCCTCGACCCCGGGTTCGACAGGCACGGCGTGGTGCTGTTTTCGACCAATGCCGGACGGTTGGGCTACTCTCGGGAGCAGGTTCAACGGCTCGAGGCCGAACTGCCGGCGGAACTGGAAGATATGGCGGGAATCCAATCCGCCACCGTGTCCATGTTCCCTCCGATCAGCGGAGGCGGATGGGACGGCAGTTTCCTGGTCGAGGGGCAGCTCTCGGCGGAAGGTAAGGACGACGCTGTGCACGTCAACTCCGTCGGAATGGATTTCTTCAAGACGTTCGGCACGCCGGTTGTTTTAGGGCGCGAGTTCGACCGGCGCGACACCGAGAACTCGCGGCGCGTCGCCATCGTCAACCAGTCATTTGCCCGGCATTACTTCCCGGACCGGCCTGCCGTTGGAAGATGGGTGGCGTTCCCCGGACCCGAGCGGGACACGCATTACGAAATCGTGGGAGTGGCGAAGGATGTCAAGTACGAGAGCCTGCGCGGCAGCTTTCCGCGGACTGTGTATATGATGGCCGCGCAAGTCCCGCCCGGGCCGGACTCCTACATGTTTTCGGTGCGCAGCGGAGCCGGGATGGCATGGGCGATCGCGGCGATCGAGCGTGCGCTTGCGCGTCAGGATAGCGCGCTCCGCCCGGTGAGCGTGATTAGCCTGGAGGATCACGTCGCGCAATCGCTGTTGCGGGAGCGCATGCTGGCGACGCTTGCCGGATTCTTCGGAGCGCAAGCGCTCGTGCTGGCCGCGGTAGGGATTTACGGAGTGATGGCATTTCAAGTGGCGCGGCGCCGGCGCGAGATCGGCATTCGAATCGCATTGGGAGCGGATGCGGGTTCGGTGATCGGCATGGTGTTGGGGCAGACTGCTCGCTTGACGCTGGTGGGAGGCGCGACCGGAGCGTTGGCCGGGCTCGTGCTCGCCCGCGGGGCGCAGGATATCTTGTACGGGATCCGCCCGAACGATCCGCCGACGTATGCCGGGGCCTTCGCGGGTTTATTGCTGATCGCACTCGCGGCCGCGTATTTTCCGGGCCGAAGTGCAGCGCGGACGAATCCGGTAACAACTCTCCGTGAGGATTAGCGCAAAGTGGGGCAGGCGCTTTCGCCTGCCAACCGGCCCTTACGCGGCTTCTCCGACAACCCTCTCACTGTAGCGGATAGCCGTGGACCAGCTTCAGCGTGCGCGACCAGCGGGTTTTGGTGAAAAAGTGGGTGAGGACGTCCATTGCGTGGTCGACTCCGATGTTGGGATTCATCAGATCTTCGGTCGGCGCATCGAACGACCAATAGACCAATAGCGGTGTCCCTTCGATGTTGTCCCGCGGCACGAATCCCCAGTAGCGGCTGTCGAGCGAGTCGTCGCGATTGTCGCCCATGGCGAAGATGCAGCCGGGCGGCACGATGAGTTCGCCGTTTACCACGTTGTCGCTCAGCATGGCCACTGCCGGCTGCATAACGGCCTGATCCGGCGGCGCGATGGGGAAGTTATCGCGGTACGGATCGATGTACGCGGTAATGTGCTGCACGTATGGCTCGCTCGCGGCGTGGCCATTGAGGATGAGCCGCTTGTCGACCAGGCGGATGCGGTCGCCCGGAATTCCGATCGCCCGCTTCACCAG
>Ga0074045_10004390_pt1 | contig 12506 bp, 11 predicted proteins | sample BogForMeECP23OM2_FD_94442 | JGI IMG/M metagenome (GOLD analysis project Ga0074045, IMG submission 94442) | Bog forest soil microbial communities from Calvert Island, British Columbia, Canada - Bog Forest MetaG ECP23OM2 | ecosystem: Environmental > Terrestrial > Soil > Wetlands ...
GACAACAAGGTGCGGACTCTTGCCATGCAAACCACGGACGGAGTTGTCAGGGGAATGAAGGTCACAGATACAGGAAAACCTATCTCTGTCCCGGTTGGGAAGGCCACTCTCGGCAGAATCATGAATGTTATCGGCGAGCCCTATGACAAGCTGGGACCTATAGAAACTACTGATCGGATGCCTATCCACCGGCTTGCTCCTGAATTTGTTGAGCAGGAACCTGTATCTCAGGTGTTCGAAACCGGAGTTAAAGTATTCGACCTCCTTGTGCCGTTTGTCAGAGGCGGAAAAATGGGCATGTTCGGCGGCGCCGGCGTCGGAAAGACCGTTGTTATTATGGAGATGATCCACAATATCGCCTTGAAGCACGGCGGTGTTTCGGTTTTTGCGGGCGTGGGGGAAAGAACAAGGGAGGGTAATGACCTCTACCGTGAAATGAAGGAATCCGGGGTCATTAAAAATGTTGCTCTTATCTACGGGCAGATGAACGAACCACCGGGAGCGCGTCTTAGGGTCGCCCTTACAGCCCTTACAGCAGCCGAGTATTTCAGGGACGAGGGTCAGGACGTGCTGATATTTATCGATAATATATTCAGATATACCCTTGCAGGTTCAGAGGTCTCGGCTCTCCTGGGAAGAATGCCTTCTGCGGTCGGATACCAGCCGAACCTCGGTACTGATATGGGATCTCTCCAGGAAAGGATTACGACTACCAATAAAGGCGCAATCACTTCGATGCAGGCAATCTATGTACCTGCAGATGACCTGACAGACCCTGCTGTTGCTACTGCATTTACGCATCTTGACGGAACGGTTGTTCTTTCCCGTCAAATATCGGAGCTTGGTATTTATCCTGCTGTTGATCCGCTTGATTCAACTTCCCGAGCCCTTGATCCCCTGGTCATTGGCGAGGACCATTACGGCGTTGCGAGAAAAGTGCAGTCCATCCTGCAGCGCTATAAGGAACTGCAGGACATTATAGCGATTCTCGGTATGGAAGAGCTTGCCGAAGATGACAAGCTCATAGTTTCCAGAGCTAGAAAAATACAAAGGTTTTTGAGCCAGCCCTTCAGTGTAGCGGAGGTCTTTACCGGCAGGCCGGGTAAATATGTGAAGTTGGAAGATACCATAAAGGGATTTAAAGCAATTGCGGATGGTCATTACGATGACGTGCCGGAACAGGCTTTTTATATGGTCGGCCCTATTGAGGAAGCCGAGGAGAACGCCAGAAAACTTGGCTGGAGCAAATAATCAAACAGCAGGCGATGATGGGCAATAGGCGAAGGGCGATAGGAAAAAGAAATAATTCTTTAGTTTTTTACCTATAGCCTATAGGCTATAGCCTGTCTATTTAAGGAGTTTGGGATGGACGATAAGATACGACTTGATGTTGTAACGCCTTACGGTCTTGTGTTGAGCGAGGATGTCGATGAGCTTACTGCCACAGGAAGCGAGGGCGAATTTGGCGTGTTGCCCGGTCACGTACCGTTTATCACCACGCTGAACATCGGGATGGTCATCATTAAGAAAGACGGTCAAACAAGAAATGTTTTTGTAGGTTCAGGATACGCCGAAGTTACTTTTGATAAGGTTGTGGTCCTTGCTGAAAGCGCTGAGAAGGCTGAGGATATAGATGTTGAGAGGGCTGTTGCAGCCAGACAACGGGCCGAAGAGCGGATGAGGCAGGCTGAAAAGATTGATTTCGGGCGTGCGACAGCCGCAATTGAAAGGGCCACCATCCGGATCCAGATAGCAGAGAAAAGGTCGTCAAAATAATAATTGCCGTTTGGAACCATCATGATCCGACACGACCGATAGGTCAGGTTTTATTCTTTTGAACCTTAAAATAGTGTCAAAATTCTATCCTCTGTTTCAAAGGTATCGTGTCTTATCATATTCTTACCGTTTTTCTTTGCATCATACATAAGCGTATCCGCTGTCGAAATTAATTCATCAAGCGATTTGGGAGGTGACATAAATGTTGCCATTCCAATGCTGAAAGTTACATCCCATTTGTTTTTCAGCATGCTATGAAGAAGAGCGTTTTGAATTTTTTTGAAAGCTATTTCCGATGGCATGGCTTCTGTTTCAGGCATAATAACCGCAAATTCGTCTCCGCCGATTCGAGAAACAATATCGGAAGCGCGTATGTTGTTCTTGAGTGTTACAGCGACTGCCTGTAACAACATATCCCCTGTTTGGTGTCCCAGGGTGTCGTTTATTGCTTTGAAATTGTCACAATCTATATACGCAATTGTAATTGGATGCTCGTATCTCTTGCATCTTTCCAATTCCAGACTCCCCATTTCAATAAATGCATTGCGATTTGCTATGCCGGTTAACGCATCCTTTCTTGCCAATGATTTCTCTTCATGATAAATATCCTTAGTGATTGTAATAGCGTAAGCGAAGATTATAAAGAAAATCGCCATGCTGATAATATTCCAAAGGAGGACAGGAGTACTTGAATACGTCAACCCGCTCATTTTATTGGCAAGCACATTTGCTGCCGAACATAAGATGCTCATAAAAATTGTTGCCCGCAGATTTATATTCCAGCCAAAGATTGAAATCGGCAGGAGATAAAGGAAAGAGACATTTACTTCATATCCGGAGATGTAATCAACAATTCCGGAAAGAGCAAGGGAAGCAGATCCAAGGACGATCGATTTTATTTTGGACTGGTTATAAAGTGAAGTGCCTACTTTTTTAAAATAACTTTTCATTTTTGTGCGCACCTTCTTCGCCTGCAGGCAAAAGATCTTCTGCACATTTCCGAACAAACTAAAAAGCCCAGCGTAATTATAGCATACAACCAACTAATGATCTTTTGCCGCTGATAGGATTTATTATGCTTTTTCGGATATCTGACATCCGAGGCAGGCAATGCAGCCGTTGTTTTTGCTTTTCAGGCCTGCCACGTCTATTATTTCCACATCAGCCCCGGCATCTTTAGCCCCATTCGCAAACCAGCCGACAACAGTATTTGTGTTGCCGTTTTTCCCCGGACTGCCTGCTAAAACATCACCCTTCTAATGGAGTTCGAGGCCGAATGCCTCCAGGGCTGTGCGGGTGGATTCATAACCGGTGTGGTGGATGCCATGGATATTAAGGCTGTTGGCAACCTCTACAAACATTGAACGGTCATCTATATAGACCACTTTCGAAGGATGTACTCTTGTAATGTCCAGCGCCATGCGGTAAATATCTATATCCGGCTTCCTGTAATGCACGAAACAGGATGAAAGAAATATATCGATGAACATACCAAGTTCGAAAGTGTTTATACGGTGTATAGTGAGTTCCCTTCCCTCGTTGCTGATTGCGACTGTTCTAAGATTGTAGCGTTCTTTCAGTTTGCGTATGAAATCTATCATATCGGGAAAGGGTTTGGATTGTCCTAACATGAAGACAGTAAACTCCTCCATTGTAAAAGAGCGTTCTTTATAGAATATAACCTGGTATAAATATTCGTACAGGCTGAGTTTGCCTTCCTCGTAAGTGCCGAAGGTAAGGTGGTGGCGCTCGTGTACTTCTTCGTAATCCAGATGGAATGTCTCAGCAGCCTTCCGCCGTACTCCACGGTCCCAACCGTTGCTGAGCAGCACCCCGCCTATATCGAGAAACAAAGTTGTGATGGGTGAAGATGGCGACTCGGGAAACAATTCAATATGCCTCCTCTTGTTTCTTTTGTACTATTTCAGGCCAATGTGAAACCTGACATCAACGCTTCTAATTTAACACACTGGTTGAAAAAAGTTAAACATGATCCAATAATTTGATAATATAAAATAAAAAACAAGTTCTCTCCTCCTGCCTTCCCTGGAAAAAAGATTTAATGAAAAATTTGACATCTTATAGAAATGTGCTAAGCTTTTTAAAAATGTAATGCCAGCAGGGCAAGTGAAGGAGAGGCAATGGAACAAGAGGGCTATACTCCGGAGGCCGGGCAGGAGGATACAACTCGACGGCGCTTCCTCAAATGGCTGCTCGGCATCATTGCAGCAGTGAATGTGTTTATAGCGGGCATTCCTTTTTTACGTTCGCTGGCCGGACCAGCAGCCAAAGCGCGAAGCGGCGATTGGCTGAAGGTGGCTTCAATAAGCTCACTCCCGGAGGGGAGACCTGTGGCTATACGGTTTATGGCCGAACGCCAAGATGCATACATCCATAACACGGTGTTGCATTCTGCCTGGGTCATAAAACATTCCCCAGATGAAATAACTGTCTTTTCTCCTGTCTGCCCTCATTTAGGGTGCTACTACCAGTGGGACCAGCGCTTAGGGCGGTTCGAATGTCCCTGCCATGCCAGCGTGTTTGCACTTGACGGCAAAGTGCTCGGCGGTCCTGCGCCGCGTCCGCTCGATACGCTGCAGACAAGGATTGACAACGGAAACCTTTTCATAAAATGGGAGCGGTTCCAGGTAGGGACTCCCTCGAAAGTTACGATAGCCTGAGGAGAAATATTTAATGGAACCACGCCTGATCGGATGGATCAACCGGTGGGTCAATGAGCGGTGGCCGCTATCCAGTCTGCTCCGCCTGTCGCTGGATGAAGAGATTCCCGGCGGCTCCAGTTTTTTCTACACTGAGGGCAGCGCTATCCTTATAATTTTTGCTCTTCAGGTAGTGACAGGCATCCTGCAGCTATTCTTTTATGTGCCGACCATCGACCATGCATACGACAGCCTCAGCTACCTGCGGACCGAAGTACCCTTTGGGTGGCTGATACACGGCCTGCACTATTGGGGCGCCAACCTCATGATCGTTGTTCTGGTTGTCCATATGCTGCGCGTTTTTATCTGGGGAGCGTACAAGACCCCCCGGGAACTGGTATGGCTTGCAGGGGTGCTGCTTGTTATGATCACTATGGCATTTAGTTTTACGGGCGCTCCGCTGCCATGGGATCAGAGCGGCTACTGGGCCGGTGAAGTGGGCACCAGTATTGCGGGCACCACACCGTTAATCGGCGACCTGGCAAAACGTCTGCTGCGCGGGGGTGAAAACATGGGGCAGTTGACCCTTTCGCGCCTTTTTGTTATGCACACCTCTGTCCTTCCGCTGGCGCTCCTTGCGCTGTTTGGACTGCATTTTATTGCATTCAGGACTTCAGGAGCCGTAGGACCGTGGGATGCGCTAAAGAGGAGAGTGCCCGGACCGTTCTGGCCTGACCAGGCCTATAAGGACATACTCATGGGGACGGCTATCTTCGTTCTTCTCATCTTTCTTTCGGTATTTGTCCCGCCAGGGTTTGCGGGGAAGGTAGATGTTCTGGATACTACCTATGTGCCAAAGCCGGAGTGGAATTATCTCTTCCTTTACCAGGCGCTGAAATATTTTCACGGACCTCTTGAACCTGTCGGCTCCGTCGGGGTGCCCACGATTATTGTGCTGCTGCTTGTCATGCTGCCATTTATTGACCGAGGCCCCGAGAGAAATCCTCTCCGCCGGCCCTTTGTAATGCTCTGCGGCTTTATTTTTTGTGCAGCGCTCCTTGCTCTGACTCTCATTGGCTATTATAGTCCCGGCCGTGCCGAAATGTCCGGCAGCAGTTCAGGAAAGCCCGTGGTGGCAGGCCCGCAGTTATCAGCCCGGTCCGGGCAGGCTGGACAAAAGGACAACGGCATGCAAATATTTCAGTCTGCCGGATGCACTGCTTGCCACAATGTGGAAGGCACGGGCGGCACTATCGGTCCCTCATTGTCGGGGGGCGCGCTGATTGGGAAAGGCCGCGCATGGACCGTTGAGCAGATACGAAATCCCAGATCGCATAATCCCAATACTATAATGCCTGCATTCACCTCGTTGTCAGGTGCTCAGGTCGATATATTAGTTTCATTCCTGGTTGGTCCGGGCAGCGTCAGTGCTTCTCAGCAGGCCGGCGCTGCAGAGGCCGGATCTTCATCTCAACTGTCTCCCCAACTCGAAAACGTGCCACAAATGGGCGTGAAACAACAGTCATCCCCGGAAGCGGTTTCAGGGGCAATGGTTGGAGAGGCTGCACGTGAGATCGGGAACAGCGAACGGGGAGCCGTATTATTTAAAAATTATTGTTCCAGTTGCCATGGCCCTAAAGGGACCCTCGGTATGCCGAATCCAGGTTCTGATGAAGGCAATGTCCCGCGGCTCAATCCAGTAAGTCGTGCATTATACAGCAGGGAACCTAAGATATTTGCGGCTGATATAGACCGGTTTATACAGCATGGTTCGGTACCCCCCGGCAAACGGCCTTCACTCGGCATGTTGGCCTTCGGCGATACCAATACCCTTACACAGCAGGAGATTGCTAATGTCGAGGCATATGTCATGAGCATAAACGGTGTGGACCGGGCCCAGATCATCAATCCGGGCCTGAAGCCTCGTAATTTCTTTATTTTAATTGTCGTCATCTATGTTCTAATACTTCTTATCCAGGGTGGGATAAGGATAAAAAAGAATATAGAATAAAGGGCTATAGGCGAAATGAAACCACTAATTAACCACAGAGCACACAGAGAAATACTCCGAGCACTCTCTAAGGACTTTATGGAGTTTTTTATATAAAAGAATCCCTCTGTGTGCTCTGTGGTTAGTTCGTTTCTGTGAACTCTGTGGTTAATTTTTGACAATACGTCCATGTTTTTAAGGAGATTCTATGCAAATAGGGATGATTGGGCTTGGGAAAATGGGAATGAATATGGTAAAACGCCTGCTCAAGGGCGGGCATTCGGTTATTGTGTACGGCCAATCTGCTGAAAAAGCTAAAGAGGCTGAGCAGGGGACAAGGGACGCCAGGTGAGCCCGCATTCAGCATATACTTTTTCTTTCTGGCCTCTTGTCGTATACCTGGGTGCTGTTGTCGTTCTCATAGCATCGATGCTCGGTATGTCTTCCATACTGGGTCAGAAACACAGAGAGCGGATGACCGGAGAGCCCTACGAGTCGGGCATTGTGCCTACCGGCTCTGCACGGGTCCGATTTGATGTCAAGTTTTACCTTGTGGCCATGTTCTTTGTAATATTCGATCTCGAGGCTGTTTTTATTTATGCATGGGCTGTCTCCATTCGCGAGACAGGGTGGGCCGGGTATCTGGAGGTGTTGCTGTTCATCGGCGTCCTGATGGCCGGACTGGTCTATCTCTGGCGAACGGGGGGGCTCGATTGGGGTGCGAGAGACAGATTCGAGAAAAAAGAGGTCAATTATTGAAGGAGGCAAATATAAATCCTATGCAACGGTCATTACATAAGCCCGGCGAGACCGGAATGCAGGAATCAGACCCTGCAGCAGACGCGGTCAGGGGCAGTCTCATTTTTGCCCGTCTTCAGGACCTTCTCGCCTGGGGCAGGAAGAACTCGCTCTGGCCTTTTAATTTTGGTCTTTCCTGCTGTTTTGTTGAAATGGCTACAAGCCTCACCAGCAAATACGATATTGCCAGGTTCGGCTCCGAGGTGCTCCGCGGTACGCCGAGAGAAGCGGACCTGATCGTTATAGCCGGCACGGTTTTTATAAAAGCTGCTCCCATTGTAGAGAGGCTATACCAGCAAATGATGCTGCCAAGGTGGGTCATATCCATGGGCTCGTGCGCCAATTCTGGGGGCATGTTTGACATCTACAGCGTGGTGCAGGGCGTGGATTCGTTTCTTCCGGTAGACGTATATATCCCTGGCTGTCCGCCCCGCCCCGAAGCCTTCATGGAAGGTCTGCTGCTTCTCAGGGATGCGGTAGGCAAGGAACGGCGGCCTTTAAGCTGGGTAGTAGGACCGCAAGGCGTCGAGCGGCCTGAACTTCCTGTTATGCGCGAGGCTAAAAGGGCCGCAAGGCAACGCGTTACTGTATTGCCTTCTCCTGATAAAGTTTAAGCGACTGGTTCCATACCACAGAGACACGGAGACACAGAGAAAGCAAATGACAGCTAAAAAAGTAAAAGACTTTTTCTTTCTGCAGAGTATACCTCTGTGCCTCTGTGTCTCTGTGGTTTGCTTTGCATTATCTTTCTCTGTGCCTCTGTGGTTTAGGTTCGTTCGTGGTTAATGTTTTGTAACCGGAGGGAATTTCATGGTTAACGACGGCACTGACATTATACGGGAATTGCAAACCAGGTACGGCGACCATGATGTAATTTCACAGAAGACGTGCGACGGGATGCCCACGCTCTGGGTCCCGAAAGAAAAGGCGCACGATGTGCTCCGGTACCTTAAAAATGAAACAGACCGTCCCTATCGTATGCTCTACGATCTCACCGCTATAGATGAACGTGTCCGTGAGCACAGGCATAATCAGCCGGACAGTGATTTTACCATGGTTTACCATTTGCTGTCCCATGAGCGGAATGAGGACCTCAGGATCAAGGTGGCGCTCAGGGGCGAATATCCCGTAATTGCTACAATCACTGATGTCTGGCCGTCCGCCAATTGGTATGAGCGTGAAGTATGGGACATGTTCGGCATCACAGTCTCAGGCCATCCCAACCTTCGCAGAATTCTTATGCCCCAGCTCTGGAAGGGGCACCCACTGCGCAAGGAACATCCTGCACGCCGCACCGAAATGGGTCCTTTTCACATGTCGGTGAAAAGAGATGAAGCTGAAGAGCAGGCCTTGAAAATCAGACCCGAAGACTGGGGACTGGCCGAAGCTGGCGGGGACAGGGATTTCATGTTTCTGAACCTGGGTCCCCACCATGGCGCGACTCACGGAGTACTCCGCATAATACTCGCTCTCGAAGGAGAGGAGATTGTTGATGCAGTGTTGGACATAGGGTTTCACCATCGGGGGCAGGAGAAAATGGGGGAGCGGCAGTCATGGCACACTTTCATCCCCTACACGGACCGTATTGATTACATGGCCGGAGTATTGAACAATTTTCCCTATGTCCTGGCAGTCGAAAAACTTGCCGGTATCGAGGTCCCCGACAGGGCGCAGGTAATACGGATTATGACTGCCGAACTATTTCGCATTATCAGCCATCTCGTCTGGTACGCCACTTTTGCGCAGGATCTTGGGCAGCTTTCACCTGTATTCTATATGTTTAATGACCGCGAACGCGCCTTTGACATTATTCAGGCTATTTGCGGAGGCCGCATGCATCCTGGCTGGTTCAGGATAGGAGGAGTGGCACAGGACCTTCCTGAAGGTTGGGACACCATGGTGCGTGATTTTATCAGGTATATGCCTGCGAGGCTGGATGAATACGATACGATGGTCATGCAGAACAGCATTATAAAAGCCCGGACCAAAAATGTCGGCGCGCTCACCCGCAATGAAGCAATTGAATTGGGTGTTACCGGCCCAAACCTCCGTGCCTGCGGATTTGAATGGGATTTCAGAAAGAAAAGGCCATACTCGGGATATGAACAGTTTGAATTCCATGTCCCTACCGGTATTAACGGGGACTGCTATGACAGGGCGGCAGTCCGGGTTGAGGAAATGCGCCAGAGCCTGCGAATTATCGGGCAGTGCCTGGAACATATGCCGCCCGGCCCTTACAAATCGGACCATCCGCTGGCAACTCCACCGCTTAAAGAACACACTATGCATGATATTGAAACGCTGATTACTCACTTCCTAAACGTGAGCTGGGGGCCTGTTGTTCCAGCGGGTGAGGCGGCGTTCGGGATAGAAGGCGCAAAAGGGAATAGTACTTATTATCTTGTAAGTGACGGCAATACCATGTCATACCGTACGCGTATCCGCACGCCTTCGTTCCCTCATTTGCAGATGGTGCCCGTTATGGCGCGCGGTCTTGAGATTGCTGACCTTATAGCTATCATAGGGAGCATTGATTTTATCCTGGGGGATGTGGACAGATGAATAAAACAGGCAATTGGCAATAGGCTATGGGCAAAAGGAAAAACGGGGAAAAAAGAAAAACAAATCTTTCTTGTCGCAGGACCTATAGCCTATTGCCTATAGCCTATTGCCTGTCGTTGGGTGTTTTATGCTGACGGAACAGGAGAGAGAGGAGATTGAAAGGGAACTCGCCAAATACGGCAATTCCGGCCAGGCAAGGGCTGCCTGCGTCGAGGCACTGAAGATTGTTCAGCGTTATCGCGGATGGATTTCCGATGCCGGCATCCGTGATATTGCCGGGATCCTGGAGATGACGCCTGAAGAACTGGACGGAGTGGCCACTTTTTATAATCTTATTTTCCGCAGGCAAGTCGGCAGGCATGTCATTCTGATATGCACGACAATCAGTTGCTGGGTCATGGGTTATGAGGAGATACTTAATCACTTGCAGGAACGGCTGGGTATCCAACCTGGAGAAACCACTGCCGACGGCAGTTTTACGCTGCTGCCTGTCCCCTGTCTCGGCGCCTGCGATGGAGCGCCTGCAATAATGATTGATGACACGCTTTACACCAATGTAAGCCGGGTGCTTCTTGATAAGATCCTGAGCAACTATAGCGGGGTCCAAAGATGATGGACCGTCCGCTTACAGGGGATATGCGGCCTGACAGAGAGCCCTTGAGCATAAAGGAATACGAGGAGAAGGGCGGGTATCAGGCTGCGCGAAAGGCGCTCCTGGGCCTGGCGCCTAAAGAGGCGCAGGACCTGGTAAGGGACTCGAACTTGAGGGGCCGCGGTGGCGCGGGGTTCAACACGGGACTGAAATGGAGTTTTGTTCCCATGGGTGATGCTGCACCGCGTCCCAAGTACTTAATCGCTAATGCCGATGAGTTGGAACCCGGCGCTTTCAAGGACCGTATGCTGATTGAGGGAAACCCGCACCAACTTATCGAAGGAATGATTATAAGTGCTTACGCAATACAGGCAGACATTTCCTATGTCTTTCTCAGGTGGGCTTATAAAGCAGCTGCAAAGCGGCTGGAAGCGGCCCTGACAGAGGCATACAGCAGCCATTATCTCGGGGAAAACATATTTGGTTCCGGGTATAGCCTGGAGTTCCATTTGCATACAAGCGCCGGCCGGTACATATGCGGTGAGGAAACGGCGCTCCTGAATGCCCTGGAAGGGAAACGGGCCACGCCGAGGGCCAAACCTCCGTTTCCTCAGGTGAGCGGTCTCTGGGGTAAACCTACGGTGGTCAATAACGTCGAGACACTCTGTAACATACCTCACATTATTAATAATGGAGCAGAGTGGTACAAGGGTTTGGGCCGCAGCGGGGACAGCGGTACAAAGATATACGGCGTCAGCGGCAGGGTAAAGAATCCGGGCTTGTGGGAGCTTCCGATAGGAACGCCTATGAGAGAAATTATCGGGGAGCATGCAGGCGGCATGCGGGAAGGTTACAGGTTCCGCAGTGTTATACCCGGAGGGGCCTCTACGGAATTCCTGACTGAAGAGCATCTTGATCTGGAAATGGATTACGATTCGGTGCAGAAAGCCGGCAGCCGCCTGGGAACGGGCACGATGATTGTTATCGATGACCGGACCTGTCCGGTAGGTGCGGTGCATAATATCGAGCAATTTTTTGCACAGGAGTCCTGCGGATGGTGTACCCCCTGCAGGGAAGGACTGCCATGGGTGGTCAAAACCCTCCATGCAATCGAGAACGGTCAGGGCGAGTCCGGAGACCTGGAGATATTGCAACAGCTTACTGATTCTTTGTGGCTGAATAAAACCTTTTGCGCATTGGCGCCCGGTGCTATGGAGCCGCTCAAGAGTGGGCTGAAAATATTCAGGGATGATTTTCTTAGGCACATCACCGAAAAACGTTGTCCGTGGAAATGAACAATGGCGACAATAAAAGGCAGGTTGAGGTTAAGGTTGAGATTAAGGGAAAATGAACAATGGCGACTATTTATATAGATAATAAACCTTATACTGTTCAGGACGGGGACAACCTGCTCCACGCATGCCTCTCCCTGGGCTTCAATATACCGTATTTCTGCTGGCATCCCGCGATGCATTCCGTAGGGGCCTGCCGGCAGTGTGCCGTGAAACAGTTTAGAGACGAGCATGACGAGCTCGGAAGGATAGTAATGTCCTGCATGACGCCTGTTACGGATGGTGCACGCATCTCCATTGACGACCCTGAAGTACTGGCTTTCAGGAAGAGCATAATCGAGTTCCTTATGATAAATCATCCGCATGACTGTCCTGTTTGTGATGAAGGAGGAGAATGCCACCTCCAGGATATGACTTTAATGACAGGGCACAATTACCGCAGGTTCAGGTTTAAAAAACGTACTTACCGTAACCAAAACCTTGGCCCTTTTATTAACCACGAAATGAACCGTTGTATTCAATGTTACCGGTGCGTCAGGTTTTACAGGGACTATGCAGGGGGGCGTGACCTCGAGGTCTTTGCCTCTCATGACCACGTATACTTTGGCAGACATGAAGATGGTGCTCTGGAAAACGAATTCAGCGGTAATCTTGTAGAGATATGCCCGACCGGGGTTTTTACCGACAAGACGCTCAAACTCCGTTATTCCCGCAAATGGGACCTGCAGACCGCCCCGTCAGTGTGCGTACATTGCGCATTAGGCTGCAACACTATTCCCGGAGAGCGCTATGGCGTCCTGAGACGAATACAAAACCGTTACAATGATGCTGTGAAC
>Ga0074045_10004391_pt1 | contig 12506 bp, 9 predicted proteins | sample BogForMeECP23OM2_FD_94442 | JGI IMG/M metagenome (GOLD analysis project Ga0074045, IMG submission 94442) | Bog forest soil microbial communities from Calvert Island, British Columbia, Canada - Bog Forest MetaG ECP23OM2 | ecosystem: Environmental > Terrestrial > Soil > Wetlands ...
ATCCGGACAATGTCCATCCAGCCGACAAACAGACCGTGGCCGCGCGCCTGGCGCTGGCCGCGCGCGCGCTGGCTTACGGCGAGGCCGTCGAATACTCCGGCCCGCTATTCCGGCAGGCCACACCCGACGGCGACGCCGAGCGCGTCTGGTTCGATCACGCCGCGCATGGATTGGTCGCCAGAGGCGCCGCGCTGCAAGGTTTCGAAATCGCCGGAGAGGATGGCCAGTTCGTGCCCGCCACCGCGCGGATCGATGGCAACACCGTGGTAGTCACTAGCGCGGCAGTGGCCGCTCCGAAGCAAGTCCGCTACGGCTGGGCTAACGCGCCCGAAGTCAACTTATTCAACTCCGACGGCCTGCCGGCGTCGCCGTTTACGTCGGAGGATGAGATACCGAGGCCGTAGCTTGACAGGCACTTTTGGCGGCGCCCCTGCTACCCCAGGGCCGCGGAGGTGTCGAGGAGCGGCTCGACGCGGCACGGCGCGTGACGGGTAAGTGTCTGGCTTGGACGTGAAGCGGCCAAATGACGCTCCGCATTAGCCGTTCCTAAACGCTAGCCGGCATGTAGGTACCAATCTGGCCAGACTTCCTCCGGCGCCGTATGGGTACCGATCGGGCGGACTTCCCAGACGGCCTTGGGAGGATGGGAGAGCCAGTTTGGCGCGTCGCCCGGAGTTCGATAGACTTGGACAGACGAGGTCCTAAAATCTGCGCGGGCGCCGGCTAGCTGCGGCTGAGACCCCGGAAGGAGACCCATGAAGGCCGTTGTTTATCAGGGCTTTGGTTCCCCCGACATTCTTGGATATCAAGACATTGACAAGCCGGCTTGCGGAGACAACGAAGTACTCGTGAAGGTCCGCGCGGCTTCCGTCAATCCCCTTGACTGGAAGGTAATGAAAGGTGGGCCCTTCATCGTTCGCCTGCTGCTCGGGCTGGGCAAACCGAAGATCAAGCGACCCGGCGTCGATGTGGCCGGCCAAGTGGAAGCGGTTGGCAAGAACGTAACAGAGTTCAAACCCGGCGATGAGGTGTTCGGCACGTGCTTTGGAGCCTTCGCCGAGTACGCGATTTCCAAGTCGGTGCCGGGCATGAAGTCGGCGTTGGTCCTTAAGCCGGATAACGTCACGTTTGAGGAAGCGGCTTCCGCACCGGTGGCGGGGCTAACCGCATTGCAGGGCCTCCGCGACAAGGGACGACTTCAGCCGGGGCAGAGAGTCTTGATTAACGGCGCGGCCGGAGGCGTGGGCACGTTCGCGGTGCAGATCGCCAAGTCGTTCGGCGCGAATGTGACCGGGGTGTGCAGCACGGGGAATGTGGACATGGTCCGGTCCATCGGCGCGGACCGGGTCGTCGATTACACACAACAGGATTTCACCAAAGGAGCGGAACGTTACGACCTCATTCTCGACTGCGTCGGGAATCACTCGTTCTCAGCGTACAGGCGCATCTTGAATCCCAGAGGGGTACTCGTCGGGGTCGGAGCACCGGCCGACGCTCCATCGTTGGGTCTTCTGGCTGGTTTGATCGGCGCGCTCGTTTTATCACAGTTCGTCAGCCAGAAGCTGGCCGTTTTCATCGCGAGAGTTGGCCAAAAGGACCTGACGGCCTTGGGCGAGCTCATGGCGGCCGGAAAGGTAAAGCCTGTTATCGACAGACGTTACAGGTTGAGTGAAGCCCCGGCGGCATTCCGATATATGGAAGCAGGACACGCTCGGGGAAAGGTAATAGTAATCCCGGAATCTTAAGAACGGAACCAACACGAGGCGGCTATGTTTACCACCTTCTTGGTCCTCACGTAGCGGATTCCAGGTAAGGCCGGAGCGTCGGAGCAAGTCGAGCACGCGTTGCTTGTCCTGAGCGGCGGCGTGTCCACTTCCCAAGAGCGAACTTCTTGGGCGTCTTGATGGTGTGGAAGGGGATTTCGCGACAGCCACCGCGCCGGTGCACAACATGGTATCGTCGGTTTCGAGCGCGCTTCAGTCCTGTCAGTCCCGCGCTGTAGTTCGGAGTCATCTCTCACTGCTGGGCGCCAGCGCCGCCGTGGCTATCGGCTGATTGGGGGGCGGCGCGGCTCGCAGACTTCCTTCAACCAAACCATGGAAAATGACAACGACAACGTCAGAATCCTCGTGATCGGCGCGGGAGTTAACGGCTCCGTTTGCGCCACTCACCTGCACGATCACGGCGTCGATGTCACCGTACTGGCACGCGGCGAACGCCTGGAACATATCGCCAGGGAAGGCATCGTCATTGAAAAACCCCTTCAGCCACAAGCGTACCGTCACCAGGATCAGGACGATCGGGGAGCTCTTGCCAGATGACATGTACGACTACATTCTCGTGGTCGTGCGCCGTAACCAGGTTCCCGGCCTCCTTCCGGTACTGGTGGCGAATAACTCTCCCAATGTCGTATTCATGACTAACAACCTTGCCGGTCCCGGAGAGATCATCCGGGCGCTGGGCAAACAACGGCTGATGATGGGATTTGTGTTTGCCGGTGGGAAGAGGGACAGGGACATCATCAGGGCTATTGGCCCGACCGGACTGCCCGTGCCGGCCTCACCTTTCGGCGAGCTGGAAGGGACGGTCACTCCTCGATTGAAAAGGTTGGTACGCGTGTTCAACCGGGCGGGCCTCAAAGCTCAGATCTCGACGAATATCGTCGATTGGCTCGCCACTCATGCGAGTGTCGTGGCGGTGATTGGGCCGATGGTGATGAAATACCAAAACGACATCAAAACGCTGGCCAGGTCGGCCGATGATGTCAGGCTGACGGTGGCGGCGATGCGCGAGTCGATTGCCGTCCTGAAGGTCCTTGGCCATAAGATCGTGCCCGCAAGCCAGCGTCTCCTTGCTGTTGTGCCCCTCTGCGTGATGGAGTTTATCAGTCGTTTGTTGTTCCAATCCAAGCTCGGCGAAGTGGGAGCTGCCTGGCACGTCTCGCAGGCCCCGGATGAGATGCGGGCCCTGGCGGAGGATCTGCGGGAGATTGTCATCGCATCGGGCCTCCCGGTCCCGGCAATCAGGAAAGTGCTGGATATGCAGTAGCGGATGTGATTTCGGAGTCTCGTGCCGGGACGGGACGGGCCGGGCGGGTCATCGGCATGCTGGACTTCTGCCGTCGTGGTTGGTCCTCAAACGGCGCTTCTGGGAACCCAGCCGGCTTCCGTCACCGCTTACGGGGCATGCCTGCCCTCATCGCAGATTGAACTTCTTCATCTTGTAACGCAAGGTGTCTCGCGTGACCCGCAGAAGCCGCGCGGCCTGGGTCTGATTGCCTTTGGTCTTTTCAAGAGCGCGTGCCAACAGGTTGCGCTCGTTGTCTTCGAGCGAAAGGCCTTCGCTGGCCGTTTCGGCGGCTGGCGCGGCCGGCAGTGCCGTTCCCGATTCGGAGTGGGCTACGCTGATCGGCAGGCTCGGCGTCGTAATCAGGGCCGATTCTTCCAGGATCATGGCCCGCTCGATCGCATTGCGCAGTTCGCGCACATTGCCCGGCCAGTCGTGCGATAGCAGCAGTTTCGCCGCCGCGTCGCTCACACCCTCGATGCTGCGGCGGAATTTGTGGTTGTAATGGTCGATGAAGAAGCGCGTCAGCGGCAGAATATCGTCCAGCCGCTCGCGCAGCGGCGGGATGGAAATCTGAATCACGTTCAGGCGGAAGTACAGGTCCTGCCGGAATGCGCCTTCCTTGACCGCCTCGCGCAGGTTCTTATTGGTGGCCGCCACCACACGCAAGTCCAGGTTGATATCCTTCAGCCCACCCAGGCGCCGGAAAGATTGCTCCTCCAGCACGCGCAGCAACTTGGCTTGCAGCATCATCGGAATCTCGCCGATCTCGTCTAGAAACAGGGTGCCCTTATCGGCCAGTTCGAAGATGCCGCGCTTCTGCGTCCGCGCGTCGGTGAAGGCGCCTTTTTCGTAACCGAATAGTTCGCTCTCGAGGAGCGAATCGGGAATCGCGGCGCAGTTGATGGCGATAAACGGCTCGGCTTGGCGCAGGCTCTGATAGTGGAGCGTCTTGGCAATCAGGTCCTTGCCGGTTCCGTTTTCTCCATCGAGCAGGATCGTGGTGGCTTCGCTGGCCGCCACGCGGCGTACGAAATTCGCCAACTCGCGCATCGGTGCGGATTCGGCGATCACCTCGCGCCGCTGCGGTGCCGATTCGTCGGTGACGTCCTTGATGGTCGCCACCACCCCGGTGAGCTGCGCGTTCTCGTCGAACATCTGGGTGGTGTGCATCGCCACCAGACGCTCCCTGCCGTTTTCGGTGTGCAAACGCACTGTGCAGGAAGGCGCGTTGGGGGCCTGGTTCAAACCCACCAGTACCCCGCAGCCCGGTTCGCAAACCGGGCACTTGAAAATCTCCTGGCAGTGCTTGCCCAGCATGTCGTCCGCGGCGATGCCAAACAGTTTTTCGGCGGCGCGGTTGACACCGGTAACCCGGAATTCCGGATCATAAAGGACCAGCGCATCCGAAAGCTGATCGAATACCGACTCCAGGACGCCAACCCTCTGCCATGCAGGTGTGAGTTTCGACATTACAGCACAATTTAACCTCAGTATAGCAGGCCTGTTGGGGCACTACCCCCAGCCGCCCTGCCGCCAAACGGGGGAATTGCCCCGCCTGCGGGCGCCACTTGGGCGCTAACACCATCGGAAAGCAGGGATTTGGCCGGTGGCGATGCAATTGCAAACTCGCGCCATGGAGGTGCCATGTCCCATTTGAAAGTCATCGTGCCCGCTGCCATCCTGCTGGGCGGTTTCCTGGTTTCGACGACGGCCTCGTTCGCCACCATGGACTACATGAAGGCAACCAAGAAGCAATGCGTGTACTGCCACGCCAAAGTGTCGACCGATAAGGCAGAAATGAACAAGAACCTGACGGCCGCCGGCCAGTATTATCACCAGCACAAGAGCCTGGACGGCTATCAGGAAAAGAAATAGCCCGTGGCGGTTGGAGGCATGAAGTCCGCGGTGTTGCATACAGTTCAGCTTGCGCTTGCCGACGGCGCTTATGCAGGCGCACTGCGCGAAGCACTGTGCCGCAGTTGCGCATGGCACGTCGAATCGGTTGCCCGGCCGGATCCCGGCGCGGATTGTGTTCTCGTGCTCGACGAGGCCGCTTTCGGACTTCTGCCCCTCCCCCTTTCTCATCCCGAGCGGATCGTGCTGATCACCCGGCAGGATCCGCAACTGCTGGCCCAAGCCTGGGACGCGGGACTGGTCTCGGTGCTCTCCCAGAACGATCCTATGAGTACTGTGTTACTCGCGGTGATGGCTGCCGCGCTACGTGTTGCAAATCCCACCAAAACCGACGCTCTAGGCGGAATTTCCCCCATTGCGGAAGGTGACTCTGCGCCAACAGCCCCACATCACAGCCACTCTCCCAACAGGCGTTGCAAAATTCAATAACTTACAGGCGATGTCTGCGCGGCCTTCAGCGTGCTCTGCCCCTTAGGTCCGCATAGGGAGCCCTTCTCGCGTGTCGCATCTTCAGTTAGAATGGGGTTGTAATATCCGGAACCAGTCTGGCCGAGGCTCCAGCAGCGTGAGCGCCTTCATACCGGCATTTGACAAGTCGGGTTCGCCGCGGGCGGCGAGCCCACTCTTCGACAATTCCACAACGCAGGCAATGAGGAGGTATGTATGAGTCACTATACCCCGTTTGTAGTGCTTTGGGTTGCGCTGGCCTTGGTGGTGATCGGTTTGCTCGTTTACCGGAGATTTGTGTCGGCGAACGAAGATGACCTGATTCACGTTAGCGATGCGGGCGGTTCGGTCGCGTCGCAACAGGAAGCCCTCGCCCACAGGCTCGATCAGATCGACAAGTGGGGAAAGATCCTGACCGCAGCCACGGTCGTATACGGCTTGATTTTGGGCGCCGTTTACATCTACCAGGGCTGGGTATCGGGGGTCTAACGGCGGAATGCGGGCAATTCCTCGGGTTGGCGCGCGGCCGGGAATTGCCCTGCTGGCTTTTATATTCTGGGCCGCTGCCGGGCGGCTGGTGGCGGCTCCTCCGCTAAACTGCGCCAGTTGTCACGACCAGGCGCAGAAGCTCCCCAAGAGCGCGCACGCGGGGTTGACTTGCGACACCTGTCACGAGTCGCACGACATCTACCCGCACAAGGCGGGCATCCCTAAGCCGCAGTGCGCCAACTGCCACGCCGACCAGGCTGGCGATTACGAAAGCGGCGTCCACGGCCAGGCGCGTAAACACGGCGACGAGAGCGCGCCCGATTGCGGTCTGTGCCATGGCAGCGCGCATGAACTGCTGCCGCCCGCCTCGCAGGCCTTCCGCGCTGCCGTGCCCGACACCTGCGGCATGTGCCACGCCGCCGTGGCCGAACAATACCGCGGCAGCGTCCACGGCCAGGCGCTGGCCAGGGGAGTCACGCAGGCCCCGCTTTGCACCGATTGCCACGGCGAACACAAGATCATCAAACCGAGCAACGCCGCCTCGCCCGTCAACGCCGCCAACATCCGCGAGACGTGCGGCAGTTGCCACGGCGACGTCCGGCTCAGCCGCAAATTCGGCATGCCCTCGGACCGTCTGGTGAGTTTCGACGCTTCCTACCACGGGCTCGCCGCCAAGGAGGGTGTGCAGACCGTCGCCAACTGCGCCAGTTGCCACGGTGTCCACAACATCCTGCCTTCTTCCGACCCGCGCTCCACTATCAACCCGAAGAACCTGCCCAAGACGTGCGGCCAATGCCATCCGGGCGCCGGACAGCGATTCGCCATCGGCCAGGTGCACGTGGCGGACGGGGCGGGCGAACCGAGGGCGCTTGCGTTCATCCGTCAGTTTTATCTGCTGGTGATTCCGGTCACCATAGGCCTCATGCTGCTGCACAACGGCGGCGATTGGATCCGCAAGCTGATTCGCGCCCGCTTCCGCTCGAACACCGGCCAGTTGCCCACCCGCGCCCCCGGCGGGCTCCGCATGTTGCCGTTCGAGAGGGTGCAGCACGCCCTGCTGGTGCTCTCGTTTGTCACCTTGGCGTGGACTGGCTTTGCGCTCAAATTCCCCGACCAGTGGTGGGCGCGCCCGCTGGTTCTGCTGGCCGAGGGGCATGATATGCGCAGCCTCATCCATCGTGTGGCGGCGTCGGTCTTCATCGCCGTCAGCCTCACTCACGTGGTGTCGCTGATCGTCAGCCGCCAGTTGCGCGGGCACTGGAAGGAAATGTTTCCCAAAGTGCGCGATGCGCGTGAAGCCAGCGCCAACTTCGCTTACAACCTGGGCCTGGGAGACGCACCGCCACCACGTTCTTCCCACAGCTACATCGAAAAGGCCGAGTATTGGGCGGTGATCTGGGGCGCTGCGGTGATGAGCGCCAGCGGTATTATGCTCTGGGCCAACTCGCTGGCCCTACGCCTGCTTCCCAAGCTCTGGCTGGATGTGGCGACGTCGATTCATTTCTACGAAGCCTTGCTGGCCGCGCTGGCCATAGTGGTGTGGCACTTCTATTCCGTCATCTTCGATCCCGACGTCTATCCTCTCAACACCGCATTTCTGACTGGCTATAGCGTGAAGACGGACGATCCGCATGGCACACCGCAAGCGCACGCAGACGGGCACGAGCTCGAGCACGATCGGGAAGCTTCAGGAGACTGATCACACACTATGACGCCTAACCCAACGAACCGCCGGCTCGGCGGCTGGCTGTCCCCGCTCATCTATTTGTCCAGCAACTGGATCAGCCTGGCCGGCGTGATTCTGGTCACCACCGCTACCGTGTTCTGGCTTTTCCTGCTCCCCACCACACTGCGCGGCGAAGTGGCCAACCCGTACATGGGCATTCTGGCTTTCCTGGTGTTGCCGGGGCCGTTCTTCCTGGGGTTGTTTCTGATCCCGTTCGGCATGTGGCTCAAGCGCAAGCGGGAAAAGCACTCCGGCATCTATCCGCCCGATTTCCCCCGTCCCGAGTGGCGCAACCCGGAACTGCGCAAGTTGGTCTACTTCATCCTCATCACCACCGGCGCCAACATCGCCATCGGCAGCCAGCTCAGCTACGGCGCCATCAACTATATGGACTCGGTCACGTTCTGCGGCGAAACCTGTCACAACGTGATGCAGCCCGAGTACACGGCCTATCAGGGCTCGCCGCACTCCAAGGTCGATTGCGTCAAGTGCCACATCGGCCCTGGCGCCAGCTGGTTTGTGCAAAGCAAGCTCTCCGGATTGGGCCAGGTTTTCGCGGTGACATTCAACACCTATCCGCGGCCCATTCCGGTTCCCGTCCATAACCTGCGTCCCGCGCGCGAGACCTGCGAGCAGTGCCACTGGCCGGAAAAGTACAGCGCGGACCGCATCGACATCGTCAACCACTTCGCCGACGACGAGGCCAACTCGGTTACCAAGGACGTGCTGCTGATGAAGATCGGCGGCGGCAATCACGGTATCGGTATCCACAGCACCCACCTCGGACCGGGCGTCCTGATCCGTTATGGGCACTCCGACGAGGCGCGCCAGGTCATTCCCTGGGTGGAGTACAACGACAACGGCCGCAAGACCGTCTACGCTGCCGCCGGCGCCAAACCCGACGGGGCCGGACTCACCATGCGCACCATGGATTGCATCGACTGCCACAACCGTCCGACGCACACGTTTGACGTGCCGGAGCGCGCGCTCGACAAAGCCATGGCGGCCGGAGCGGTGTCGCCCGCGTTGCCGTTTGCGCGCAAGAAATCGCTCGAAATCCTGAAAGTGAAATATGCCAGCCGCGACGAAGCCGCAGTGCGAATTCCCGCCGCGTTCGAGCAGTATTACCAACAAAGCTACCCGGCGGTATGGTCCACCCGGCAGTCTGAAGTCGCCGCTTCCGCCCAACAGGTGCTGGCGGTTTACAATCGCAACGTCTTCCCCGACATGAACGTCGCCTGGGGCACCTACCCGCAAGACATCGGCCACACCGATTTTCCGGGCTGCTTCCGCTGCCACGACGCCAGTCACACCGCGCAAAACGGTCAGAGTATCACCCAGGATTGCAACGCCTGTCACAACCTGCTGGCCATGGATGAGGCAAATCCAAAAGTCCTGACCGACCTTGGCATCACGGGAGCGAAGGCAACTAAGTAAGTCGCAGTGACCGGTCGGGCCGGTGTGCGCTTTGTTGCAGTGGGCTTCAGGTGGAGTTAGGGTTGGCGGACAAGTCGCGCCCTTGAAGCCGTCCCCGTCCTGACCATAATCGTGGATGTGTCCGGTCCGAAGCATCACATTATCGGATGGTTTCAAGACGCCGCCGCTGCCCGACGGGAACCAGGGTATGAGGGCGTATGGAACCGAGGCTGGACAGGCCGCGGCTGCTGCCGTCCATGAGCCGGTGCATGACTTGAATGACGTGGAGTTAGCCGACTACCACAAGTTTGAAGCGCCGTTCACAATGCTGAAGTTCGACATGCCGCCAGGGGAGAACAGGCCTCACGTGCCCGCGCCGGCGGCAGTGCCGGAGATACCGTCCGCCCAGCCCCCACCGGCAAGCGAGCCTAAGTCCACTACGCCCCCCCGAAATCAACTTACGCCTGGATCTGATTCAAGACGACTCTGGCGCTTGCTACAACAACTGAGCCCGCAGAGCGGACCCCTCAGGCAAGCAGGCTGGAACACCGGCCGGCGGCGCGCCGGCTCCACCGGTCACTTGGTTCCGCCGTTATCCTCTTGATAGTCCGTCTCGGTGTTCACTTGCCAGAGACTGGCCTTGTCCGTCTTACCGGCTACGATGCCGTCGACGGCAATCATGGCGGTCAGCATCGAGTGGTCCTGGTTGTTGTAACGGTGCATGCCGTTGCGGCCGATCAGGAACAGGTTCGCGTACCGGTCCGCGTGCGCGCGAATCTCGCCGAACCGTTCATAGGTGCCGAAATAGGCGGGATAGGTCTTCTCCATTCGCAGGACCGTGGCGTCGAGCACGTCGGTTGGGCCGATGATGCCGATCTTGCTAAGTTCTTGACTTGCCAGAGCGACCATGCGCTCATCGGAGAGGTTCCAGATCTCGTCCGAAGTGTTGCAGAAATACTCAAGGCCCAACCAGACATTGGAAGGGTCGGCCACCAGGAACGGGCTCCAGTTGTTGAAGATTTGCAGCCTTCCGAGCAGCACGTCGGGTTCCTGGATATAGATCCAGTTGTCGGCGATCAGTCGCTTCCCCTGTGGCGTGTCCTCGTGGATTCGGAGCGAGCGAACCAGCAGGCCGACCGTTATGAAGTCGCGATAAACCAGGCCGTCCGACACTTCCAGCACATTTTGCGGAGGCGCAACGTCGAACGACCTCATCAGTTCCTGTACCGGGGCAGTAGAGAAAAAGTAATCGCCCTGGAAGGTCTCCGTGCGCCCAGTTGCGGCATCGGTGGCCTGAAACGCCCGAACCTGCCAGCCATCGGTTATGATCCGCTCGAACCTGCAGCCGGTACGGATCTCTCCACCCATCTCTCTGATGCGGCGCGCGACCTCATCCCACATTTGTCCAGGGCCGAACTTGGGGTACAGGAACTGTTCGATCAACGAGGTCTGGGTATCCTTCTGCCCGATGTCGCGGCTATCCCTCTTCAATACTGTCCGCAGGGCGTGAACCATCGTCGACCAGATTGAGAGACCCTTGATGCGCTGCGCACCCCACTCGGCGCTGATCCGATTGCACGGCACACCCCAAACCTTTTCGGTATACGATTTAAAGAACGTGCCATACAGTTCCCTCCCGAAACGGTTGATGAAGAACTGCTCCAGGGTCTCTTCCCGTTTCAGAGGAAACACCGCGCTCCGCACGTAGCTCAGCCCGATCTTGCAGGCGCGCCACAAGCCGAGCTTGAGGAGTGTGTCCGCGCTGAGCGAGACCGGGTAATCGAAGAAGCGGCGCAAATAGTAAATGCGGGACTTACGATTTCGCAACAACATCACCCGATCCGCGGCCGCCGGTTCGGGACCGGACGCGGATGGCGCGAGGGTCCGTTGCATACGGTGGTATTGGATGGCCGCCGGACTGTTGTCGGACGACTGCAGGGGAAGCATTCGCAGCCACCACTCCATAACACGGTCGGACTTTGAGAAGAACCGATGACCGCCGAGATCGATCCGGTTCCCTTTGTAGTTCACTGTGCGGGAAATCCCGCCCATATAGTCGCTCTTCTCGAGGACGATCGGTTTGATGTCGGTCCGCGCGAGCAACTCGTAGGCAGCGGTCAATCCTGCGGGGCCTGCTCCGATGACGATTGCCGTCTCCTGACCCATGCAATCAATACTCTACCAGGACCTGTCCGGAGCCAGGAATTCATGCTCTCCGCCGTTCGTATTGGTCGGGGCGGGGCGATTTGAACGCCCGACCCCCTGCGCCCAAGGCAGGTGCGCTACCAGGCTGCGCTACGCCCCGACATTCTACTTCTTTGATTCTAAAACTCTTTCTCCGTTCATGCAACGGCTTCTGCTCTCGACCGCGGCATAACCACGGCAAGACACGGCGTAGAGTGAGACCGCGACCAAGTCAATGCGCCGTCTCAGCAGTGTTTGCGAGGAATCGGTAAGGTTTCGGGAACCACGCCCAGTGGTCGTCGCACCACACCAGGCCGTCGAAAGCAAGGCCGCTATCCGCTCCAGGTTCAACGAACCTCCAGGCAGCCCAGACGCTGTGCGGCTGTAATTGGCGAGCGATGGCTGCGTAGCCGCCGGGGAAGTGTCGCGACAAGTCGTTGCTGGAAGCGAGCATGCCGGCTGGCGCCACGACGATTCGCAATTCGGATTGAGTGCTGGGCGGAAACGACATCTCCACGCCGGCATTCCAGAGGTTCTCATAGAGTTGACGGGCCCGCTCCACGGCGGCGGGCTGAAAGACCTTGGCGTAGTCTTCCGGCCGGGGACGCAGCCGCTTGAGTATCGCGCCCGAGCGATCCTGCGCCAGCGCCGAAAGAAGCGGCCGGACTTGCTCGGCAAGCGCGTCGGCGGTGAGCAGCGCAAAGCTTCGCGCGACGGACTCGCCGGCCGGCCGGCAGAGGCTTTCGCGCCTTTCGTTTAGCGCCGCGCGGTAAGCAGCCAACCGTTCACGCCGGAAACGGCCTGGCTCTGCATCCCGGGCGCGGCGGCCGCGTTCGGTGAAGAACTCGCTGTCGGGCACGGCATCGGCTGGCGGAACGATGGTTGCCAGCACGGCGTCCATCGACTCCACGGCCTGCGACAGCCAACCGGCGGCGGCTTTCGCGTCGCCCGCCGCCAACGGCGATTCGGCCTGCTGCGCATAGAAATCGCTGAGCAGCATGAGATCGCCGGCGTCCAGGGCGCGCGGCGTAGCTGGGTCGTCCCCTTCCAAAACAAAGGTGGCCCGGGCACGCGGGCAGCCGGCGCGGCCGGCCAGTGTGTAGACCGCCAGCAACGCGCCTCCCCGCTCGACGACGGAGTGATTGCGTCCGGAACGCGGGAAGCCTTCCAGATCGAGAAAGCGGGTGGGATCGGCGATGCGCTCGGCACGGCGGGGCATATACTCGAATGTCACGTGGACGGGCTGGCGCAGGAATTCGCC
>Ga0074045_10004392_pt1 | contig 12506 bp, 11 predicted proteins | sample BogForMeECP23OM2_FD_94442 | JGI IMG/M metagenome (GOLD analysis project Ga0074045, IMG submission 94442) | Bog forest soil microbial communities from Calvert Island, British Columbia, Canada - Bog Forest MetaG ECP23OM2 | ecosystem: Environmental > Terrestrial > Soil > Wetlands ...
CTTCCCGAGGCTCGCCAGCTGGCGAGCCTCGGGAAGGTCATGCCATCGAATCTCGCTCATCTAGACACTCTACCGAGTGTCACCAATCATTCTGAACGAGCACACGAGAGACGATCAGTGTGATGGGGGTTTCCACTTGTTGAGGAAGGCGAGGATGTTGGCAGCGGGCAGTGAACGGGCGGCTTCAAATTCTCCTTGCTTCTGACTGAAGAGGAGCTTGCCGCTGGAATCGAGGACGGCAATGGCGGGAATACCTCGATTAAGGGGCACGTCGTATTTTTGGGCGAGGTCGCCATTTTTTTCGCCATGGCCGATATCCACGTGAACGACTTCGAAATATTTTTGTACCGTGGGGGCGATGTCAGGGCTGTGAAAATACTCGTCGAGGACATGGCAATCGAAGCACCAATTGGCGCCGAAGACCACAAGAACACGTTTGTGCGTGGGCAAGGCGGAATGGAGTGCTTCTTCGATTTCCTTTTTGGCGTCGGTGTTGGCAGGATAGAGATCTTTTTGAGGGAGAGCCTGAGGCCGGGCCGCGGAGCCAGCAGATGATGCGAGGGGCATGGCGAACGGATGTATTAGGATCAAGGCAAATGCCAGTAGATAGGAGTTCATAGAAAACCAGTATCGGAGACGCAGATTGGCGTGTCAATGATGGGTAGGACTTGGAAGAACACCGCCACAGCGTATGGCCCCGGCGAGATTTGGCTATTTGTTGGGAGCAAGGGGAGGAAGGAAACGCTGGTCTATCGCAACCTGGTAGCCGGTGACAAGTTTGTTCGTTTCATTGGCCATCCCGATGACGGCCTGGAGTTCCTTAAACATTTCGGGCGTCATGCCCTTGGCAAAGGCGGAGGCGGTGTGGGAGGCGATGCAGTATTGGCAATTGTTTGTGACGCTTACGGCGATGTAGAGAAGTTCCTTGGTGAGGGGATCGAGGGCGCCGGGAGCCATAATTTCCTTGAGGCTTTCCCAGGTGCGTTTAAGCAGAGCGGGATCATGAGCGATGGCTTTCCAGAAATTATTAATGTAGGCGGATTTGCGGGTAACCATGATGTCGTCGTAGACGGCTTTGACGGCGGGGCTGGCGTCTTGGTATTCGATGAAGCCGAAGGTGGACATGGAGTGGCTCCGTGAGAGAGATGAATGCTCTGGAGATCTTAGTCGGGAATGCAACGGGGTGCCAGTGCATGGAGGACGGCGCTGAAGCAGTAAGGGGAGGCCCGCGGAATTTACCTGCTGTTCGAATTTAAATCGATATAATAGGGCGGTTTGAAGGAGGCAACGATGCATTTCCCTTTTCCGTGGTGCAGCAGCCGGCGAATCGCGTTGGCGATGAGTTTTCTGTTTGCAGCGAGTTTGACCCTTCAGGCGCAGACGGTGCGCGTGGACGTGACGCCGGAGCGAACCATCGCGTTTGATCCGGATAAAGCCATGGGCAGCTCGATGGATATTTTGTCGGCGAAGCAACTAGACACCGTGTACAGCGAGCCGGTGCTGAAGGCGTCGCTATCAGCGGGCTGGGGGCCGATTACTTACCGGCAGAACACGGAACTGACAATCGGGGCGTGGCATTGGAACCCGAGCGGCAAATGGAGCGACGCACAACACAAGAGCGGCTATTTTGTGGGAAGCGCCGAGCCCAACGGAATGTTGCGGAGCTCCTTTGGGTACAAGCTGCCGCACCGTGGATCGTCGCATAGCGATGCGGGGCAGAACGAGTTTTCGCAGCTGACGGATGGAAACGCCACGAGCTACTGGAAGAGCAACCCCTACCTGACGGAGAAGTTCACGCGGGAACCGGACGCGCTGCACCCGCAATGGGTGGTGATGGATTTTGGAACGCCGCAGGATATCAGCGCGATCGAAATTGCGTGGGCGAATCCGTACGCGAAGAAGTACGTGGTCGAATACTGGATGGGAAAAGGGGATGCGATCAGCAAGCAGGACGGCGGCGAGTGGGTGAAATTTCCGAACGGTGAGGTGAGTGGAGGAATGGGCGGGAGGCAGGTAATGCGGCTGGCGGAAAAGCCGATGGCGACGAGGTTTCTGAGGATCTGGATGACGGAATCGTCGAATACGTGCGACACGCATGGAAACGGGGATGCGCGGAATTGCGTGGGCTACGCGATTGCGGAAATTTCGGCGGGGAATTACAACGCGCAGGGGCAATTTGTGGACCTGGTGAAGCACTCGGCGGGGCAAGCGCAGACAGCGACGCAGGTATCTTCCACCGATCCGTGGCACACGGAAGCGGACCTCATTCCGGGAAGGATACAGACGGGCTTCGACCTGTTCTTCACGAGCGGGATCACCAATAAGCTGCCGGCGATGATTCCGGTTTCGCTGCTGTACGGCACGCCCGAAGACAGCGCGGCGGAGCTGGCTTATGTGGAGAAGCGCGGTACGCGATTTCGTATGTGGAAATGGGGGAAGAGCCGGATGGGCAGTTCATGCTGCCGGAAGATTACGCGGCATTGTATCTGGAGTGGGCAACGGCGCTGCACCGCGTGGATCCCAAGCTGAAGCTGGGCGGCCCGGTCTTTACGGGCGCGAATGAGGACATCAAGGCGTGGCCGGATGCGCAGGGGAGGACGTCGTGGCTGGGGCGTTTTCTGGATTATTTGAAGGCGCACGGAAGAATGGTGGATTTGACGTTTGTTTCATTCGAGCACTATCCGCTCTCGCCGTGCGAAATCAACTGGTCGGATCTGTACCGCGAGCCGGAGTTGGTGGCGAATATTTTGAAAATCTGGCGAGAAGACGGCGTGCCGGCAGATGTTCCGCTGATGAATACCGAAAGCAACGTGTCCTGGGAATTGACCGACCCGATGCAGGATTTGTTCGCGGCCTTGTGGCTGGCGGACAGCGTGGGCGCGTTTCTGACAAATGGAGGCGCGGTGTATTACCATTCGCCGATTCAGCCGGAGCCGCTGCGGCCGGGCTGCCATGCTTGGAGCACATACGGGAATTTCGTGGCGAACGAAAAGCTGGAGATTCGGCAGTACGCCTCGCAGTATTTTGCGAGCCGGTTGCTGAACCTGGAGTGGGTGAAGCACGGCGCGGGGACGCATCAACTGTATCCAGCTTCGGCGGATTTACGGGACGATGCAGGGCACACGTTGATTACGGCGTATGCCGCGCGGCGGCCGGATGGAGAGTGGTCACTGCTGCTCATCAACAAAGACCCCAGCAACGCGCATGAAGTGAAGATCACGTTTGCGGACAGCGGAAAAGAAGGCACGCTGCACTTTGCGGGTGAGGCGAAGAAAGTGACATTTGGCGCGGCGGAGTATGTGTGGCATCCTGCGGGACCGGAAAGCCACGCGGATCCGGATGGACCACCCACGACGACAAAAGTAAGGATGACGGAGGAGCAGAAGGTGGCGCTGCCGAAAGCCTCGGTAACGGTGTTGACAGGGAAGGTAGTGCCGGGGGCGTGAGAGCAGGACAATATGAGAAGCCTTGCGTGATTAGTGACCTGGAGGAGATGGCGCGAACGAAACCAGGACGAAGTTCGCTACCCTGAATGGAGCGCGTTCCCAGGCGACAGACATGAAACGATCCTTTGTGGGTGGACAGAGTACGTGCCATATCGCGGACCAATCGTTCGATTAGTGGAAAACACCCTGCGACAATTCAGGTTGCACGTGTGGCGGATGGCCGCGTTTTTGGTGGGCATGACGGCGGTGGTGTGCCTGGCGTCGCCGCAGGTGGGTGCCGGATTGCGCGGAACTGTGGCCGATTCGACGGGATCGGGAATTGAGGGTGCGCAGATCGAGTACCGCTCGCCGGACGGAGTGATCCTGGCGAAGACGGACGCGAGCGGTAATTTCAGCATTGCGGAAACCGGGAAGGGCGGGACTTTGCGCATCAGTTTTCCTGGGTTCGCGGCGGCGACGCTGGAAGTGAAACCACACAGTTCGGTGCAGAAAGTGCAGATCGTGTTGACGCCCGCGGCAAACATCGAACGTTTGCAAGTGAAATCTAGCGTGGAGGATCGCATTCCGGCTGTGCCGACGAGCGAGTATGCGATTCCGGCAGAGCAGATGGAAGTGGCAGGAAGCCTGGTAGTGGACGATGTACTTCGGGAGGTGCCCGGCTTCAGCACGTTCCGGAGGTCAAGCAGTTTGTTTGCGAACCCGTCGTCGCAGGGAGTGTCGCTGAGAGGAGTGGGGGCGAGCGCAACGAGCCGTTCGAGCGTGTTGCTGGATGGAATACCGCTGAACGATCCGTTTGGTGGGTGGGTTTATTTTGCGCGTGTGCCCCGGGCAGAACTGGATTCGATGGATGTGACGAATGGGGGCGTATCCGATGTGTTCGGGAACGGAGCGCTGGGAGGCGTGGTGAATCTGCACACGCGTTCGGCGGAGGAAACGTATGCGTTGGGAGAAGTCTCGTACGGAAGCATGAGCACGCCGGATGTCTCGTTTGCCGTGGGTGGGCCGGTGGGCAGTTGGCAACTGTCGGCAGCAGGGCAGGCGCTACGCACTGGCGGGTATGTGCTGGTGCCGGTGGATCAGAGGGGAAGCGTGGACACGGATGCAGGCACAGCGGACCTGTCGGGGACAGTTGAGGTTTTGAGGAACCTGGGAGAGCAGGGGCGATTTTTTGTGCGCGGGAGCGGGTTCGGAGAGAGCCGGCGCAATGGAACGACGCGACAAGTAAATGATACGACGATCCCGGAAGTGGACATGGGGCTGGACTGGTCCACGCGGGAGACAGGGAGTTTTTCAGCGCGGCTATACGGCTCCACGGAGAGCTACCATCAGACGTTTTCGGCGGTAGCAGCCAACCGCGACTCCGAAACGCTGACCGATGTGCAGCGGAATCCTTCGCAACAGGTCGGATTCGTGGGGACGTGGGCGAGGCTGATTGCAGAAAAGCACAAAGTGGGGGCGGGAATCGAGGCCAAAGATGTGCGCGGCCACAGTGAAGACACGAATTACAGGGTAGGCGCGCCGTTCACGATGGTGGATGCGGGAGGACGTCAGTACAACTGGGGATTCTTCGCGCAGGACGCTTTCTTTTTTGCACCGAAGTGGCTGCTGACGATTGGCGGGCGGCTGGACACTTGGAACAACAACACTGGCTTCCAGAACACCAAGCCGCTGACGACTGGAATGCCTTCGACGGAAACGTTTGCGAACCGGTCGGAGTCGGCATTAAGTCCGCGAGTATCGTTGCTGCGCAGCTTTTCGCACGGGTTGGCGTTGAGCGCTTCGCTGTATCGCGCGTTTCGCGCGCCCACGCTGAATGAGCTGTACAGGAATTTTCGCGTGGGGAACGTAGTGACATTGGCTAACCCAAGTTTGACGGGGGAGCACTTAACGGGGGGCGAAGCCGGGCTCAGCTACCAGACGTGGGCGAACCGACTGACGTTACGTGGGAATTTCTTCTGGAGCGAAATCGGCGATCCAGTGGCGAATGTCACGCTAACGAGCTCGCCGACGCTGATCACACGGCAAAAGGAAAACCTGGGCGTGACGCAGGCGCGCGGATTCGAATTGTCGGGGCAATGGCAGGTGCGTCCACGACTGCAAATCTCGGCCAGCTATTTGTTCGTGGACGCTACGGTAGTGAGTTACCCGAGCCCGCCGGCGCTCATGCCGCTGGATGGTTTGCGCCTGCCGCAGGTGCCGCAGAACCAGTTCAGTTTTCAGGCCAGCTATATCGGCAAGAAATGGAATGCGAGCCTGCAAGGCCGGTTCTTGGGGAACCAGTTTGACGATGACCTGAACCAATTCCCGTTGGGGCGGGCATTCTCGTTGGATGCGGTAGTTTCGCGGGAGTTTGTGCGGCACACTTCGGTCTTCTTGGCGGTACAAAACTTGACGGATGATCGGTTCAACGTAGCGGCGACGCCGGTGTTTACAGTGGGGCCGCCGATCTTTGTGCGGGGCGGAGTGCGGTTTACGTTGAAGTAAGTGCTGAGGGGAACCCTACTCCGCGAAGTCGAATTTCCCCCATGACAATCGGTTACTGGAAAACAGCCTGCGCCTGCACGCGGCTGGTCAATTTTGTAAGTCACGGTCAGCGGCCGGCTTGGTTCTGGAAGAGTTGGAGATTTTCAGCCTTCCATTGCATGGCATCGAAGATGCGCCGGCGGCCACTAGGGTGATCGAAGAAAATGAATTCCTCGACGGGGCCGGGGCTCATTTTGCGGTATTCCCCGAGGTGAATGGCGCCTTGTGCGAAACCGTCGGGTTGGCGACTGGCGTTAATGCCGTACATGTCCGCTTCGTGTTCGTTGGTGCGTGTTTGCGTGTTTTGGATGGGTGTAAAGAGAAAGCCGAACACGGTCGCGATCAGAAAGACCAAGGGCAACACGGCCACGTCACTTATGCCGTGAATTTTCCAAGACTGACCCCAGCGGGCGAGTGACCAATCCAGGCCCCAGCGCAGCAAAGAAAAGAACACCACGATGACGACAGAAATGAAGAGCATGTCCTTATAGATGTGATGGAGCACGTAGTGGCCCATCTCATGGCCCATAATCGATTGAATCTCCTCCGGAGAGCCGCGACGAAGGAGGTTATCGTTCAGGGTAATCCGCATGGTCTTGCCGAAACCACTGACGTTGGCGCTCATGCGCGTGGATTGCTTGGAGGCGTCGATCTGATAGACATCGTGAGCGGGAATGTCATTTGCATGGGCCAGGGAAAGAATCGGCACGGTGATTTTGGGGTCGTTGAGACGAGTGACCTTGTTGAAGAGCGGAAAAATAAACACAGGGGCGATCATCACAGCAAAAATGGTAAAGCAAATGCTGACTAACGCGCCCCAAATGTGCCAGGTGCGAGGCAGTTTTCGAGCGATCCAGAAAAGGGCAGCGACGAGGACGCCGCCCAGGATAGTGCCAACGAGCAAGCCCTTGAGTTGATCACCCATCCAAGGGCCAAAGGTCTGTGTGGCCAGACCATATTTGTGCTCTCGGAAATAACCCTCGTAGATAGAGAGCGGGGCGCCCAATAAAAACGTAAGAATCATGAACTGAACCCAGTAGATCAGGTCCTGAAGAAACGGGAAGCGAATGAGGCGCACTGCGAAATCGCGCATTTTCGCGGACCAACCGAACCCGAGCAGGACCAAATAGATCAACGCCGCCATGAGGAAATCCCAGAGGATGAGCCAGTAGCCGCCCTCGAAGTAGGCGTCGCTGCGAGCCCGCGCGGAGGCTGGAATCTGCGCAAGATAGGCATTGGTGGCGGCTTCGGGGTCAAAATGGCTGGAGGGGAGCGCCTCGGGTGGGACCTGTATCACCGAAGGCATCTGACTCTGCGAGAGATCCACCTTTTCCTGGGTGTGGACTGCGGGGGTGGCGCCGAGCAGGAAGAATGCGAATGCAACGAACATGAAGTACTTTTTCATGAGGCACCTTTGCGAGAGATCGGGTCGCAGGTAAGTATACGACTGTGCACGCGAAATAGTTGCAGGTGGGAGAAACAGAAAGTCAGTGCCGGCGAGAAGAGAAGAGGAATTCGTCGACGAGGAGTCGGGCGAGGCGGGGAGAATTGTGGCGGATGACGCCGTGTTCTTCAAGGAGATTGTCGAGCAGGAGCTTGACCTTGAGCCTAACGAGCCTATCGGCGTCCACCACGACCGCTTCTGCGCCTTGAGCACGATAACGCCGCGCCACCTCGGGAGAGACCGGCTTACGATTAGCGACAACCCAATCGATGACGCGTTTGCCGACATGCTTCTGAATGGCGCGCAAATGTTCACTGAGAGTGTACTGAGTGGTTTCGCCGGGCTGCGTCATCAGATTGGCAATATAGACGCGCGGGGCCTTGGAGCGGGCAATGGCATGGGCAATTTCAGGGATCAGAAGATTGGGAATGACGCTGGTGTAAAGAGAGCCGGGTCCCATGAGGATGAGGTCGGCATCTTGAAGTGCTTCAATGGCTTTGGGAAGCGCACGGACGCGGCGAGGCACGAGCTGGATTTGGCGGATGGGCACGCAGCTACGGGAGATTTTCGTTTCGCCGCTGACGCGCTGGCCATTGGCGAGTCTCGCAGTGAGGTGCACATTGGAAACCGTAGATGGAAAGATGCGGCCGCGGATGGCAAGGACTTTGCTGGAGACGTGAACGGCTTCAGCAAAATCGCCGGTCACGTGGGTGAGCGCAGCGAGGAACAGGTTGCCAAAATTGTGGCCGATAAGTCCGCGGCCGGCGTGAAAGCGATACTGGAACAGGCGTCCGAGCAACGCTTCGTCTTTCGAGAGAGCGACCATGCAGTTGCGAATGTCGCCGGGAGGCAACATTCGGTTTTCGCGGCGAAGCCGGCCGGAGCTGCCGCCATCGTCGGTGACAGTGACAATCGCGGTGAGGTCCGCGATGGGGCGTTCACGGGTAGCGTGGCGGTCCGAGCCGCGGACGACATGCTCTTTCAAACCGCGGAGCAACGCGGAAAGGCCTGTTCCGCCGCCGAGCGCGACCACACGCAGTCCGCGGGATTGCAGAGGGTTCTGACGTCGAGACTTTTTCACGTGAGGCTCAACTTCCGAGTGACGCGAGCGGGGCGGCGATCCACTTTTCAAAAAACTATCCGGTGTAACCGTCCTTTTCAGGATACAGCAATTCAGTGAAGCGAGGATCTTCCTGGAGAAATGCAAAATCCTCGTCGTTGCGGGCGTGGTAACGGTTGGAGGGGCGGAGTTCGATGGCAACCTTGAGATTGGCCATGGCGGAATCGGCTTCACCAGTGAGGCAATCGAGGGCGGCGAGGGCGTAGTGGACGTGATCGGCCTTGGGAGCGAGTTTCCGGGCCTTATCGAGGCTTTCGCGGGCTTCGTCCCAACGGCCCAGATTCATCATGGCCACGCCGCGCTGATAATGTTCTTCCGGCGATTTGGGGTTTTGCTCGGCGCTGGGTTTCATGCGCTGTTCGGTGATGCGGAGATGGGTGCGTGCGCGGTCAGCAAGTTCCTTGCTGGGCCCCTCAAGCACCTTTTCGAGTTCCTGTTTGGCACGCTGGAATTTTTGCTGGTGGAAGAAGGCCATGGCCTCTTCATAGACTTTCATCTGGGCCTGCACAAGAGGATCAATCATCTCGACACCGCCACGCTGCGGGGGGTGAACCGGTAAGGTATTCTTTTTCTTTAGCTTAGACTGGGCTTTGGGCGAGGGTTTGCTCCTGCCGGAAGAGCCCGAGGAGGATTTCTGGGGTTTCGCCATGGCGCGAATGTAGCAGAGGGCCGCGCCTTCGTCAAACGGAAGTCAGCGGGGTGAAAGTGTTGAGTTAGATAGTCTTTACCGACCGGGAGCACGGGAAAAAATAACATTGCCGAGGTGCATGCTTCTCCGTGAAACTAGAAGGAGCCTTGAACAGACAACGGGCACGCATGCGGAACAGTGGCCTGCCTTGCGTGTGTGTGTTATAAGTTTTAGACAGGATTCAGGTTGACGACTCGTGCCTTTCATTAACTTTCCTGCGCGCGAAATTAACTGCAAGCTGGTGTACTACGGTCCGGGCCTCGGCGGGAAGACCGCCAACCTGCAGTGGATCTACGACCACACAGGGCAAAACCTGAAGGGGAAGATGGTGTCCCTGGCGACAGAGACGGATCGGACGCTGTTCTTCGACTTTCTGCCATTGGATCTGGGAACGGTGCGCGGGTTCAAGACGCGCTTCCATTTATATACCGTGCCTGGGCAGGTGTTTTACGAAGCCAGCCGAAAGCTGATTCTCAAGGGCGCTGATGGTGTCGTGTTCGTAGCGGATTCCCAGGAAGAGCGGCTGGACGCGAATTTCGAGACGTTGGACAACCTGCAGGAACACCTGAAAGAACACAACCTGAATTTCGCGACGATTCCGTACGTGCTGCAACTGAACAAACGCGATCTGCCAAACGTGATGAGCGTGGAAGATTTGACTAAACATTTGCAGAAGAAGGGCGAGCCGGTAATTGAGGGAGTGGCGATCCAAGGGCAGGGCGTCTTTGAGACGCTGAAGGAATTGGCGAAGATGGTTCTAGCGGAGTTGAAGAAGGGTAGCTAAGTCCAATCTCAGTTCAGCCGAAAATTAACCTCGAAAGAAACTAGAACAGGAACTGGCTTGCCACTGAAGGTAGCCGGATGACATTTCCATGTATACATGGATTTGATCGCCGATTCATCAAGCCCGTATGGCGCACCCACCACGATCCGGGGTTCTTTAACAGCACCGTTTGTATCGACAATTCCTTCAAGTAAGATGACTCCCGCGAATTTGGCCGATTGCGCTTCCCCAGTGTATGGCGGATTGGGCATGTAGAAGCAGGAAGGCGAGGACACGCCATTGACGCCGGCTCTACGGAGGTTCTCTCCGTTGGGTGTAGTCGTGATTGTTGGGAGGGTTGGGAGACCACTAGTCGGGTACAAGTCCACAATCACGTCATCGACGGAGAGATTCGCTTCGGCGCTGGGGCCGATTCGATTCTCGTCTTTCACGCTGACTAGCCGCACCGATAGTTGCACCGTGTTCTTTCGAATCCTCTTTGTTGTTCCGACAAGCACTATGTTCGCGTTCGATTCCTTGCCGAGCCAACGAGCAATGGGCTCTGAGTTTTGGAGCCACGAGGGGATTCGATCCCGTTGCAAAAGGCCTTGCAACAAGGATCGGTCGATTACCTTGATGGAATTTTCCTGTTTGGCTATTTCTGCGGAGAGCCCATCCGCAAATTGCATGCTATAGCGAGACGTATTGCCGTCGGGCAGGACGAAATTCATCACCAGAATCGTGCAATCACTATCTTGGCATCCGACGTCATTTGCATGCTGGAGTAGCCGCGCTGCCAGTTCTTGCAGGGGCGCGGCCTCTGTTGGGGCAGCGGCAAGAGCGGGCGCTCGCGAATCTGTGGGTTGTAGTGTCGTGGGCGGAGCTTGCGGAGGCGGCTGTTTTGACTCCTGAGCAGATATGGAGAGAAGCAAAGTTAGCGCAAGAAACAGGGAAATGACCTGGAGATGCCAAAGATGAGGATTTCGCATGATGTCGCGAGTCTAACACAAGATACGTTAGGAGAAAGGCACTCGGAATCGAGAGCTGCGCATTTATATGCTAATTGAAGTTTTGGGCGGCGGATTCGGATTCAAAGGTGGGAATGGCTTCGACGAGGCGAGTGACGGTGAGGGCGTCGCGGACGCGACCCTGACGAATGACGAGGTGCAAGACGCCGCCGAGGCGCGCGAGAGAGATGGAAAGTTTCACCAGGACGGAGATGCCGGAGCTATCAATTTGCGGGATGTCGTCGAGGTTGACGACGATTTTGCGCGCGCCCTGCTGGACGAGATCTTGGACAAATTCAAGCAAACGTTCGCTGGGATCGCCGATGGTGAGGCGGCCATGCACGCCAACAAAATAGATTCCGGCGGCTTCGCGCACAGAGACTTCCAGGGGTGGATGCAGGGTCATGGGACGTTCCCCTCAGTCAATTTCGAACGACGTTGGTTCGCCGCAGGGCAGTGGCAACGATGACGGCAGATGCATTATACGATGATAGGCATGGAGTACAAGTCACGGGAAGCCGCCAAACGGCACGCGTGGAGAGTAACGCCGGAACGCGCGCGTGCGATCCAGGAAGAGTTGCGAAACGAGTGGGAAGGCGAAGACCGCTTGCCGGAGATTCGCACGGTGGCGGGACTGGACGCATCGTTTGTGTTAACAGAATCGCAAGCGCTGAAGAAACGCCCAAACCGATGGAATGCGTTGCGCGATGCCAACCGCGCGATTGGATGCGTGGTGGTTTTCCGGTTTCCGGGGATGGAAGAGATTGAACGGGCGAGCGCGGTGGTGCCCTTGCATTTTCCCTATATTCCCGGGCTATTGAGTTTCCGTGAGATTCCGGTGCTGTTAACGGCTTTGCGAAAACTGAATAAGTTGCCGGATTTGCTGTTTTGCGATGGACAGGGTTACGCGCACCCGCGGCGTTTCGGTCTGGCCTGTCATTTGGGAGTGCTGCTGAACCGGCCGGCGATCGGCTGCGCAAAGAGCCTGCTGGTGGGTAGGCATGGCGAATTGGGGCAAGAGGCAGGCAGTTGGGTACCGTTGATCGATGAAAAGGCGAATGGTGAGCGAATCGGGGCGGCCGTGCGGACACGCACGGGGGTGAGGCCAATTTACGTATCACAAGGCCACCGGGTGAGCCTGGAAACGGCTATCCGGCTGACGCTCCAAGTGGGGGGAGGCGTGCGCATTCCGCGGCCCACGCGCGCGGCGGATGCGTTCGCGAGCGAAAGAAAACAAAGGTTCTTGCGCGCACAAGCATGAGAAAAACGAATCGGTGCCAGCAAAATTTCGCACGGCCCGGCGACGCCCGGGTGAGTATAATCGTCGAGATACCCAGGCAAGTCCCCAAGACAAAAAAAAGCGTGTGACCCTGAGCAGCCTGTCCTCAATCTTTCCGCAGCGGAGAGTTCGATGAAGTGGAAGGGCGTAGTGTGTTGTTGCGTGATGACCCTGACGCTGACCGCATTTCCCGTGCTGGCCCAGCAATCCCTCGCCCCCGCAACACCCCCCGCACC
>Ga0074045_10004393_pt1 | contig 12493 bp, 14 predicted proteins | sample BogForMeECP23OM2_FD_94442 | JGI IMG/M metagenome (GOLD analysis project Ga0074045, IMG submission 94442) | Bog forest soil microbial communities from Calvert Island, British Columbia, Canada - Bog Forest MetaG ECP23OM2 | ecosystem: Environmental > Terrestrial > Soil > Wetlands ...
CCAGATACTCGGTGCTGAGACCAGGGCGAGGGCGACCGTATGGGCCACCGCTATGCTAACAGGAGCGGTCATCGGCATAGTCATCTACATCGTGACGCCGGTCATAGTAAGCGCCTTGCTGACGAGCGCGCCGACCGGAGGATCAGCTGTGACAGTAACCTGCTGATTTTTTCCTTTTTCTTATTTTTCTATTCTTGAGTTCAACCAGACCCTGCATTTATAAGACTTTCAAACGTAGTGAATTTCATGAGCGTACTCGGTGTAGATGAGTCGATGCCTATACTGAAAGCGAACAAGCTTTCCACAGGCATCCCTGACCTAGACATAATTCTTGAAGGGGGGTACTTCAATCCGGGCAATATCCTCATGGAAGGGCCGAGCGGCATAGAGAAGAGCGCCTTCATATACCATTTCGCTTCTGCGGCCAATCTCAAGGAGAACTCCTACATCATCTGCGGCAACACGTCCCCGGCGGACATAATGAAGAAGGCCGGGACCATAGGGATAGACCTGAAGAAGGAGAACGTCCGGTTCATCGACTGCTACAGCCCGACGCTCGGGAAAAGCGATATCCAGAACACGGACAAGGTCAGGATGGTATCCGGACCAGGGGCGCTAAACGACATCTCGCTCATGCTGAACGAGGCGATAGCCGAGAGCAGCGGGAAGAGGATGCGCGTCGTCTTCGATACCCTCTCGACGTTCGTCATATACAATCCCAAGGATTCGATAAAGAAGTTCCTCAGCGTCGTGCAAGGGAGGCTCAAGAGCGCCGGGGCCACGACCATGTACCTCATCGACGAGGGCGTACATGACAAGCAGCTCCTTAGCTTATTGGAGCAGGGCATGGACGAGAAATACGTGATAAGCGACAGCGGCGCGAAGACCACGCTCACGCTTCCGGAAGTGGACATGCCGGTGCCTTTCAGGGTTGGTCCGACCGGCATCGTGCTCATATAGGAGGGGGAAAATGGCTGCTGAACTCGAAAATATACTGAATGAGATGAAAACTAAGGGCATCGGAGGCGCCATCGTCCGGATAGACGGCGTCCCCGTGCATTCCACGATCGCGCTCACAGACCTGAGCTCCGGGCTGATATCTTCCGTCGCGAACGTATCAGATGCCATCATGAAGAGGATGGACGACCGACAGAACGAGATCGAGATATCGTTCGACGGCATGATCATGGTGATGGTCCCTCTGAAGAACCACATATTCTGCGGCATAGTGAAGGACCGCGAAGAGAAGAAGATCGTCCTGGAATATGCCCAGAAGGCGAAACAGTACCTCCAGTAAGAGTTAAAACAACAAACGGCATAACCGTTTTCATGCGTGATGAGATACTTCTTTGGTGGGGACAATCGAAAAAGGATTACGAAGCCGCGAAGAAGAATTTCAATATAGGAGAACATTATCTAGTGGCTTTCCTTTGCCAGCAGGCCGTGGAGAAGGCTCTAAAGGCAGTATATATCAAGAAGATGAAAACGAACCCCGGGCCAATCCATTCGTTGATAATGCTGGCCAATGCGGTTGGATTACCCCAAAGCCATTTTACGATTTTAAGGAAACTAAGCGTCGATTTCGTGGCCACCCGTTATCCGGATGCATCCGGTGGGTTGCCATTTGAAAATTACGACGCAAACATATCCAAAGATAGATTGGAAGAGTCCTGGAAGGTGCTGGAATGGATAAAAAAGGAACTCGGCTTGTGAAACCCCTGAGGGGGTTTGTAGATAAGCTGAAGAAACTTTACTCGCCTACGCTCATCCTGCTTTTCGGAAGCAGGTCGCGTGGGGATGCACTAATTGAAAGCGATTATGACATCTTAGTGGTCAGCAGCGCGTTCAGGGACACGAAATGGGTTAAGAGGCATGAGGAAGCGTACGAGTGCTGGGATGATGATGCCGGCCTGGATCTCTTATGCTATTCCCCTGAGGAATTTGATGTCAAGAGAATGCAGATAGGAATAGTAAGGGAAGCGGTCGAGGAAGGCATAGTTATCTATCGTTCATAGGGCTGGAAAAATGGAATACGAACGCTTGCTGTCCAAGTACAATTACGCTGAGCTCAGGATCGAGAACAGCTCTGAATCCGTCGCCACCATCAAGGACGATGAGATACGCCACTCAATAGGCTCCCACCATGGCGCGAGCGTGCGCGTGCTCGAGAACGGGAGTTGGGGGTTCGCGTCCAGCAGCTCCGGAGAAGACGTGGGCATATTGCTAGAGAAGGCCAAAAAACTCGCCACCCTCGCGAGCGGCAAGATAGGCATCTCCATCCCGCCGGTCGTCAAGAAGGAGATCATCGAGCGCGGGCAAGGACCGGACGAGGAGACGCAGATGAAAGCGCTTTCCGAGCTCTCGTGGGATATGCGGGGAGATAGAATCACCTCCAGGAACGTCTCTTGCAGCGACGCGGTCATAAGGAAGGAGTTCTTCAACTCCCATGGCAGCGAGATCATCCAGGAAAGCGCCTATTCGTTCCTCTCCTGCTCATGCATCGCTAAGGATGGTGCGGTCATGCAGAAGGGTTCCGACCGCTCGGCTTCGCGCAGGGGATTCACGGGCCTGAAGCTCCAGGAAACCGCTTCCGAAGCCAAGGACAAGGCGCTGCGGCTCCTCGGCGCGGCTGCGCCGCCGAGAGGGAGGTTCACGGTGGTGTTCGACCATGAGATGACCGGCGTCTTCGCCCATGAGGCCCTCGGCCATGCCTGCGAAGCCGATTCCGTGGTGGAGAAGGAATCCATCCTCACGGACAAGATGGGGAAGAGGATAGGCAACGAGCTCGTGAGCGTGGTGGATGACCCTGCAGCTGATGATTTCGGCCGTTACGCGTTCGATGACGAAGGGGTGGCTGGAAAAGCGGCGACGCTGATAGAGAAGGGGGTCCTGAAAAGCTATCTCAACTCCATGGAGACGGCTTACGCGCTGAACCTGACCTTCAACGGCCATGCGCGCGCGGACGGGCACTCGCAGGCACCGATAGTCCGCATGAGCAACACCTATTTCCAGCGCGGAGCGTCTAAGAAGGAAGAGGTCTTCGATGTGAAAAACGGCGTCTACCTCAAGGGCATGAAAGGCGGGAGCGTGGACATATTCTCAGGAGGCTTCATGTTCAAGTCCGAAGAGGCGTATGAGATAAAGGATGGCCATGAAGCAGGGCTGATACGCGATGTGACCATCACCGGGAACATCCTCCAGACCATGCTGGACGTGGAATGCGTGGGTGACGATTTCGGGGTGAGCCCGGGGATATGCGGGAAATACTCCCAGGACGCTCCGGTGAGCGACGGCGGGCCGCACATAAGAGTGAGGAACGTTGCTATCGGATAGTGGATCTATGAACGATTATACGGGCCAAGTGCTTGAGAAGGTTGTCAAGGAGATTATCGCGTCTTCCGAAGCGCATATAAAGAAGCATGGGATGCGCAAGATGTCTATGGCCAAGTTGATGAAAGTGGCCGGCGCTTCATGCTGATTTTCAGGAGTGTTGGGAAGGATCTAGACGCCGAATCTCTTATAGACATTCTTCCTGTGGCCTAGGAAGAGTATGAGTATCCTCAATTCCTTGTCTTCGATTTCGAAAATCACCCGATAGTCACCCAGCCTCAACCGGAACAGGTCGGTACCGCGCAATTTTTTCACAGAATTCGAATAAGGGTCGGACGCGAGTCCGCTTATCTTGGTGAATATGGCTTTCTTGATCGTGAATGGGAGAGCCTCGAGCTGTGATTGCGCCTTCTCCGACCAAAGAATAATGAACCCCATCTAAAGCCCCAGGCGCTTTTTCAATTCTTCATGGCTGATGGATTTGCCTTCCTTTATCTGCTTGCGGGCAGCTGCCACCTCGGCTTTGGTCTCTTCGGAAAGTTCCATCTCATCTTCCACGAGCATCTCTATTATGTCATTATAGGTATCTCTTTGGGAGAGGCGAAACCGTTCGAGCAGTTTTTTCAGCTCTACAGATATTTGGATCGTGGTATACATGAGATAATACATGATCCGAATTAATTTTATAGCTTTCTATAGCATATTATAATTGATTATAGCAAAAAGGCGGCTGTGGGCACCTATTTCGCGTACTCGTCCACGCGCCGCACTTCCAGCTCTTTCTTCTCGACTTCTCCCATCGCCTTGAGGAGCTCGAACGCGGTGTTGATGTTCGTTATGCATGGGATGCCGCTCTGGATGCTGGCCCTCCTCATCCTGAAGCCGTCCGTGGACGAGCGCCCGCCTTGCGTGGGCGTGTTGATGACCAGCGTTATCGTGCCGGATTCTATCAGCTCGGTCACATCAGGATGCCCTATGCCGATCTTCGGGATCGCGATCGCCTCCGGAATCGAGCCGACGGTCCCGAACGTCCCGTAGATCGTGAAATTCAATTTCCTCAGGAGCGCGGCTATCTCCTGAACGCGCGGCTTGTCTTCGTCCTTTAGGCTGATGAAAGCGCTACGCTTCTTCCCATCCTCCAACCGGATCCCTGCCGCGAGAAGGGCCTTGTAGTAGGCCATCTCGAACGTCTTTCCGATGCCCATGGTCTCTCCGGTGCTGCGCATCTCCGGACCGAGCTTGATGTCCGCGCCCATGATCTTCAGAAAAGGGAAGACGACGCTTTTCACGGCATAATGGTTCTGCTTGGGGTGGAGAGCAGGGAGCTTCTCGCCCAGCATGGCGCGCACCGCGATCTTGGTGAGCGGGATGTCTATGGCCTTGCTGACGAACGGCACCGTGCGGCTCGCGCGGGGATTGGCTTCGAGCACGTAGACGATGCCGCCCCTCACGACGAACTGGATGTTGACGAGGCCGATGATGCCGAGCGCCTTGGATATTTTTTCAGTATAATCTATGATCGTTCTCTTGTCGGCTTCTTTGAGCGCGAACGAGGGCAGCGAGATGTTCGCGTCACCGGAATGGATGCCCGCCGGCTCTATGTGCTCCATCAGCCCGCCTATGAATATCTTTTCGCCATCGCTGACAGCGTCAACCTCGCACTCTATCGCGTGGTCGATGTACTTGTCTATCAGGACCGGCCGCTCGTTGCTGACATCCACGGCCTCGTTGATGTAGCGCCGGAGCTCCTCGTCGCTGCGGACAATCTCCATGGCGCGCCCGGCGATCACGTAGCTCGGCCGCACCACGACCGGGTAGCCGATATGGGATGCCGCTTCCAGCGCGCTCTGCTCATCGGTGGCGACGCCGTTCTGGGGCTGCGGGACTCCGAGTTTGGTGGCCAGTTCCCTGAAGCGCTCGCGGTCCTCGGCTATGTCTATGCCGTCCATCGGGGTGCCGAGTATCTTCACGCCGACGGCATGGAGCTTCTCCGCCAGGTCGATGCTCGTCTGGCCGCCCAGTTGCACGATGACGCCGTCGGGGGATTCGTTCTCCACGATGTTCATCACGTCCTCGAATGTCAAGGGCTCGAAGTACAGCCGGTCGCTGGAATCGAAATCCGTGGAGACCGTCTCCGGATTGTTGTTGATGACGATGGACTTGCAGCCCATCTCGCGCAGCGCGAACGCCGCGTGCGAGCAGCAGTAATCGAACTCTATCCCCTGCCCGATGCGGATCGGGCCGGAGCCGAGCACTATCATCTTGCGCCCTTGCAGTGGCTTCGCCTCGTTCTCGCTCTCATAGGTGGAATAGTAGTATGGCGTGAGCGCCTCGAACTCGCCTGCGCATGAATCCACGATCTTGTAGGTGGGCAGGACGCCGAAGGATTTCCTGAGCTTCCGGACGCTCTTCTCGTCGCTGCCTGTGAGCGCGGCGATCTGCGCGTCCGAGAATCCCGCTCGCTTGGCCTCCAGCATGAGCGGTTTATTCATCTCGTTTTTTGCTCCGGCTATGGTTTTCTCCGTTCGGACCATATCCGATATCCTGCGGAGGAACCAGCGGTTTATCTTTGTTTTCTTATGGAGCTCTTCCATGGAGACACCGCGGCGCAAGGATTCGAGCAACGCGAACAATCTCAGATCCGTAGGAGGGAAAAGATGGTCCTCGGGTCTGAAGCTTGCCGGCTTCGGGGGCTTCACTTCCATGCTGCGGATCGCCTTGTTCAGCGCTTCCTGGAAGGTGCGTCCGATGGACATCACTTCCCCGGTGCTCTTCATCTGCGTCCCTATGGTCCGGTTCGCCCCGGGGAACTTGTCGAATGGCCATCGCGGTATCTTCACCACGACGTAATCGAGCGCGGGCTCGAACGCGGCCGAAGTGCCGGTTATCGCGTTCTTTATCTGGTCGAGCCGGTATCCGAGCGCGATCTTCGTGGCCACTCGCGCGATCGGGTAGCCGGTCGCCTTGGACGCCAGGGCTGATGAACGCGAGAGCCGGGGATTGACTTCTATGACCGTGAATCTCCCTGAATCCTGGTCGACGGCGAACTGCACGTTGCAGCCGCCCTGGATGCCGATGCCATCCGCTATCTTCAGAGCCGCGTCCCTGAGCAGCTGGTGGTCCGCGTCGCTCAGGGTCTGGGATGGCGCGACCACGATGCTCTCTCCGGTGTGGACGCCCATCGGGTCGATGTTCTCCATGTTGCAGATTATCTGCGCGTTGCCGGACGAATCGCGCACGACCTCGTATTCGAACTCGCCCCAGCCTATCGCGCTCTTCTCCACGAGCGCCTCCCCGGTCATGCTCATCCTGAGGGCCAGCTCAAGGAGCGTCCGCAGGTCCTTCTCGTTGTAGACCGTCCCGCCTCCGGTGCCTCCAAGGGTGAATGATGGTCTCACGATTATCGGGTAACCTATCGCATTCGCGGCCTTGACCCCTTCCTCGATCTTGTTCACGACCTTCCCGGGGAGTATCGGCATGCCCAATTTCTCCATGAGCTTGTTGAACCGCTCGCGCGATTCGGCGACATCGATGGCCTCGGCATCCGTCCCGAGGAACTTCACCCCGTATTTCTTCAGGATGCCTTTCTTGTGCAGCTCCATGGCCAGGTTGAGCCCGGTCTGGCCGCCCATGGTCGCTATAAGCCCTTCAGGCTTCTCGCGCTCGATGATCCGCTCTAGCACAGACGCCACGAGAGGCTCGATATAGACTATATCTGCCGTGTCCTTGTCGGTCTGGATGGTCGCTGGATTCGAATTGACCAGGACGACCTGGATGCCTTCCTCGCGCAGCGCCCTGCATGCCTGGGTCCCGGAGTAATCGAACTCCGCGGACTGGCCTATCACTATCGGCCCGCTGCCGATCACGAGGACTTTCGCTGGTTTCTTCATCTTGACTCCATCCGGTCATTTCTTCTCTGCGTGCTTGTGCCCTTCGTGTGAATGGCCTTCGTGGCTGTGCTCTTCCCCTTCCTGGTTGGCCAGCCTCTGCATGAAAGCGTACATGAATCTCGCTCCTTCGAAGAACGACGCTTCCGCGAGCTCTTGCTTGGACAGCTCGCGCATCTTCTTCTTGTCGCTCTCCCAGAGCTCCGCGAACGCGTGCTTGGTGGTGTCTTCGAGGAACCGCTCGTACGCCTCGGCGAGCTTCTCCGGCGGGATGCACACGTGCGTCTTGTCCTTCTTCTCCGGGGCTATCTCGCCCTTGTTGTTCTGGTAGCACTCGAAACAGATGTGCTCGAACTCGGTCTCCTTCCCGGGCTGCCTCTGGCAGTCCATGCAGAGCGTGTCATTGCCGCAGTAGCTGCATCTGACATTGGTCTTGGTTTCTTCCTTCGGTTGTGTTTCAGCCATTTTCATCACATCATTTTCATGAATTCGTCGAATAGGTAGCGTGAATCGTGCGGACCCGGGGAGGCCTCAGGGTGGTATTGCACCGAGATTATTCTCTTGTCCATGGACCGCATGCCCTCCACGCTCTTGTCATTGACGTTAGTGTGAGTGACCTCGAACCCTTGCGGGATCCTGCCGACCGCGAACCCGTGGTTCTGGGTCGTTATCGCGACCCTGCTCTTTATGCTGTCGAATACCGCGTGGTTGGAGCCGCGGTGCCCGAATTTCAGTTTGTAGGTGTCCCCTCCGAACGCGTGCGCGAGGAGCTGGTGGCCCAGGCAGATGCCGAAAATCGGCCCTTTCAGCTCCCGTATGGTCTTGTGCGCTTGCGTGAGTATGGCCGGATCGCCCGGCCCGTTGGAGAGCAGGATGCCGTCCGGCCCTAGATCGTTTATCTCCTTCGCGGTGCTGCTGCTCGGGAAGACATGCACTTCGCAGCCGCGCGCCGCTAGCTCGCGGACGATGCCCATCTTGACACCGTAATCGATTAGAGCGACGCGTTTCTTCCCGCCTTTGTTGAATATCTTCTTGGTTTTGACGCTCACCCTGGATACGAAATCTATCGCGGAATAATCGAACGCGTTCATCCTCTCCATCAGCTTCTCGATATCGATTTCATTCTCTGAAGTCGCGAGTATGGCCGGCATCACTCCCTTGTCGCGGATATGCCGCACCACGAAGCGCGTGTCTATCCCGTATATGCCCGGCACCTTGTGGACTTTCAGGAAATCGTCCATCGTGCCGATCGAATCGCGGTGTTCGGTGTCTGGGCTCGGCTCCCTCACCACGAACCCTGAGGGGTGAATGCTGTCGCTCTCGTAGTCGGTCTTGTTGGTCCCGTAATTGCCGATGAGCGGGTATGTCATGAGGAGTATCTGGCCTGCATAGCTGGGGTCCGTCAAAGCCTCCTGGTAGCCGGTCATCGAAGTGTTGAAGACGAGTTCGCCTACGCGCTCGGATGCGGCGCCGAACCCCAGGCCGTGGAGGACCGTGCCGTCTTTCATAGCTAATACTGCCTTGAGCGTTTTTCTCATGAAGAATCAGAATCATATAAAGCATGGGCGTGTTTATAATCCTCTCTGGTTCCTCGCTCACCGCAACGGTCCCTCAGGCGAGAGCTTGAAGCTGCCCAGGTCCGGCGGCGTGGAGTACTCGGGGACGAAAATGTAGAAAACGGACTGCTTCTCGGTGACGCTGTCTCCCGAATCGGCAACGTCCGTCCTTCCATTCGAATCCAGGAACTCAAGCTTCGGGGCCTTGTCCCCCAGCGACCTCTGCATTTGCGCCAGCTTCTCTTTCGCCGTTCCCGAAGCGCTCCAGTGTTCAGGAAGGGTGAAGTAGCCGCAGAAGTTCCCTATGGTCTCCGAGCAGACGTGGCCGTTCGTGAAAGTGGTCGATTTCTTGAGCAGCGGGGCAGTGGTGCGGTCCACATAAAGCTTGGAACTGGCGACCTGGGATGGTTCTGCATGGCTTGGAGGCTTATATGTCATATTATAACCCACAAATTTACATGTGGGTAAACACATATAAATGCTTGTAACAGACCCTCATTGGCTGAGGAGGGTAACGAGCAGCGACATCTGCGCCCACATCCGGTTCTCCGCCTGGTCGAAGGCGAGCGAACGCGGACCCCTTAGCGCGAAGTCGTCTATCTCGTATCCGACGTGGGCGGGCATGTCGTGCATAGAGAGCGCCTGCGGCCCGGCCATCTCCATGACCTTCTTGTTGAGCTGGTATGGCTTGAGCACCCTCTCGCGCCGTGCCTTCTCGGTTGCGAATGCCGGGTCATTGAAGAATTCCATGTTGACCCAAGTGTCGGTGTACAGAATGTCCGCTCCTTTCACCGCCTTCGCGATGTCCGGCTCCTCGCGGTAGTGGCCCGATGATTCGAGCATCGATTGCTGCTTCAGGTCGATGCTGTCGGGATCCTTCTCAGGAACGCATAGCGTGAATTCTGCCCCCATCTTCGCGCATGCGACCGATAGGGAATTGCTCACATTGTTTCCGATGCCCAGATAGACCACCCGGACACCTTCCAGTTTCCCGAGCCGCTCCTTTATCGTCATCACATCCGCGAGCGCCTGGCAGGGATGGTATTTCTCAGAAAGGCCGTTTATTACCGGGACCCGCGACGCATTGGCGATGGCAGCGACAGTGGCATGCTTGAGGACGCGCGCCATTATGACATCCGCGTAGCGGGACATGACTTTCGCCTCGTCCTCGATCCCGCCGAGGCCTATCTGCGAGGTCTTGGTCTCCATGAATATCGCATGGCCTCCGAGCTTGGTCATGCCGGTCTCGAAAGAGAGGCGGGTGCGCGTGGAGGATTTCTCGAAAAGCATTAGCAGGGTCTTGCAGCGCATCGCGTTGTCGTATCTCTCCGGATGCTTCTTGATCTCCAACGCCTTGTCAACCACGCCGCCGATCCATTTCCTGTCGAAATCCTTCAATGCGAGAACGTGCATGACATGAACTTGCAGATAAATAATAAAAAGCAGACGAAAAAAGTGGGTTGCGCCATTATTATGAGAGAACACAAAATACCCCCGTCATCACCGTATTAATAAAAGTTATCGTTTATAGTAGAAATAGGATGAGATTATGATCACAAACACTACAAGGACACGGCAGGGACTGGTTGCAGCATGCACGATTGCCGTTGCGCTTTCAGGATTCGCACCGAAAAAAGATACGATCATGGGCCTTAGGACGGCTTATGCGCAGCAGACTGTAGAAGACCCAGATGCGCTGATCAAGGATTTGGAACAGACATCCCCATACGGGACGGAAAAGGACGGCATGCACTCTGATACGGTAGATAAACTCGTGAAGCTCGGACCGCCTGTCGTCCCCAAACTGATCGAAGCGCTAAAAAACGAAAAAACTAAGAGGTGGGTTGTCCGAGCGCTCGGGGACATCAAAGACCCCCGTGCGTTAATCCCGTTGACCGAGATGCTTGATAGTGCGGATAAGGACATGCGGACGATCGCTTCCGCGGCTATCGTGGATATCGCTAAGGCGGATCCGAAGAATCCTGATATCGCGAAAGCTGTCCATATGATGATCGGGATGCTCGGTGATGATAGCAAGCAAGAGTCCACGATCCAGGAACTAGGAGAGATCGGAGCTCCGACCGTCGCTCCTCTGATTGGAGCGCTTGGGAATAAAGATCCGAAAGTACGCAAAGGGGCTGCCGCGGCTCTTGGGAAGACCGGAGATGTATGGGCGGTCCGGGGATTGGTGGAAAGGCTCGATGATGAGAATGAGGACGTGTGGGAAGAGGCTCTTGGGTCGCTCGGGACGATCGCGAAGGCGAACCCTGGAAATCCCGAAGTCGTGAAGGCTATTGGTCTGCTGATTAAGAAATTCAAGAACGATGAAAAGCGCGAGTCCGCGATCCAGGAACTCGTGGAGATCGGCGCGCCTGCGGTCACACCGCTGATAGAAGCGCTGAAGGATAAAAATCCGAAAGTGCGCGAAGGGGCCGTCAAGAGCCTCGGGGAAATCAAAGATGCGCGTGCGCTTCCAGCCCTCAGAAGGATTAGCAGGAGCGATCCGAATGAAAAGGTTGGGAATGCTGCTGACGACTCCATAAAAAAGATTGAAGCGGAATTGAATTCCTCATCTTAAAGCGGATTCGATCGCGGGGATGAGCTCGGTGTACAATTCCGTCTTCGGGATGAATCTCAACCCGGGATATTCCCTGCGGAGATCGTCGCCCACGATCATTGGGAGGCCGACTGCGCTCAGGACGATCACTGGGATCTTTATCTTCCTGCTCTTCATCTCCTTGAGCACTGCCCGGCCGGACACCTTGGGCATTATGAGGTCCAGGAGAAGGAGGTCGAAATCCTTGAGCTTCCCCACGCCGTCCATGGCATCCATCTCGTATTCGACGGCATAGCCCTTTTTCTCCAGGAAAATCTTGATGCTCTCGGCCACGTCCAGTTCATCTTCGATTATCAATATGCGTTTCATTTTTTACCTCCTTTGGGATTGTTATCATGAATGTGCTGCCTTTTCCGGGTCGGGGCCGATACTCCAGTTTCCCGCCCATCCTTTTGATGATCTCGTTGGATATGGACAATCCGATGCCGGAGCCAGGCGCATCGTGACGCTCCTTGAAGAACATCGTGAAGAGTTTCGACCGGTTCTCGGGTTGTATGCCGATACCGGTATCCGAGATGCAGATGACCACGTCGGATTTATCGTGCGTCCAGGTCACAGTGACATCGCCTTTTTCAGTGAATTTGATCGCATTGCTGACCAGGTTGCTCATGATCATCGAAAGGAGGCCCTTATCGCTCCATATATCGATGTCCGGTCCGCCCATGCTCAGATCGAGCCCCCTGGATTTCGCGAGCGGCTGGTATTCGCCGCATACCGACCGCACCATATCATAGACAGAGAACCGCTGGGACACCACTTGGATCGAATCCAGTTTCGTGAGCTGCATTATCTGGTCTATCGAGCGGCTAAGGCGCAATGCATTGCGAAGCATCAGACCGTAGGACGAAGCGGATTCTTCGGATGACAGATCCATGCTGCGGATCATGTTGAGATGGAGGAGTATAACGCTGAGTGGCGTCTTCAGCTCATGCGTCAGGTCGGCCATGAACCGGTCCTTGAGCCTGGAGAGCACCTCGACCTGCTCTTTCTGCTTGACAAGCTCGTCCTGGTTGCGCTTGAGCTCGGTTATGTCCTCGCCGCTGCTTAGCAGGCATACCAGCCCGCCATCCTCCCCGTGCATGGTGGTGTTGTACCAGGAGATC
>Ga0074045_10004394_pt1 | contig 12492 bp, 7 predicted proteins | sample BogForMeECP23OM2_FD_94442 | JGI IMG/M metagenome (GOLD analysis project Ga0074045, IMG submission 94442) | Bog forest soil microbial communities from Calvert Island, British Columbia, Canada - Bog Forest MetaG ECP23OM2 | ecosystem: Environmental > Terrestrial > Soil > Wetlands ...
GCCGTTCGACATTAGGGAGGTAAAAGTGAGCGCTGGGTCTCGCGTCGTCGGGCAAACGCTGGAAGCCTCGCGCATTCGCCAGGAGATGGGAGTGGTCGTGCTCGCCATCATGGGTGAGGATTCGCACCACATGCGCTTCAATCCCGCGCCTGACGAGGTAATCCGCGCAGGCGACCACCTCATAGCCATGGGCGAGCCCGGCGGCTTGCGGCGGCTGGAAGACTGGGCGACGGAGCGCGCATGAAGATCACCACCGCGGCCGAGATGCGCGAGATCGATCGCGCTACCACCGAGCGCTTCGGCGTCCACTCTCTTACCCTGATGGAAAACGCCGGCTCGGCCATCGCTCAATTCACCCTGGAGCACTTCCCCGACGCGAATCGCATTACCGTAATTTGCGGCAAAGGCAACAACGGCGGTGACGGCTTTGTGATCGCGCGTAAGCTGCACCGCGCAGGACGCGTTGTCGAAGTCCTGCTGCTCGCCTCACCGTCCGAGTTGCGTGGCGATGCCTTGTCCATGTTCGAACGCCTGCCGCTCCGGCCCATCGTTGTGCAAAATCAGCAGGAGCTTCACGCTGAGTCCCCGAGCAGCTTGGCGAACTGCGACCTCATCGTCGATGCCATACTCGGCACTGGCTTTCAGCCACCGGTCAAGGGCCTCTACGCTGAAGCCATCGCCGCGATCAATGGCAGCGGCAAGCTGGTGGTTGCAGTGGACATTCCGTCGGGAGCCGACTCAGACGCGATGTCGGAGCAGCCGGCCGAAGGCATGGTGTGCGCCGATGCGATTGTTACCTTCACTGCACCGCGTCCCGCGCACGTCTTCGGCAATCTCACCCGAGGCCCGATTGTCATCGCGCCCATCGGTTCGCCGCCCGAGGCCGTCGTCTCCAAGCTCAACCTCGAGGTCACCACGCTGCGCGACATCGCTGCGCTGTTTGCTCCGCGGCCTGCCGACAGCAACAAGGGAATGTATGGTCACGTGTTGATCGTGGGCGGCTCGCTCGGCAAATCTGGCGCCGCAGCTATGGCTGGAATGGCGGCGTTGCGCGCCGGTTGCGGGCTGAGCACCGTCGCCACACCCGGCAGCGTGCTGGACAGCGTCGCCGGTTTTGCCGCCGAGTTAATGACCGAGCCTTTGCCGGAAACCGATGCGGGTAGCATTGCACTGGGAGCGATCGAGAGCGGACGGTTCGAACAGCTCGTTAAGCTGGTCGATGTGGTGGCAATTGGCCCCGGCATCGGGCGCAATCAGGAAGCTCTGCAATTCGTGCACGAAGCGGTGCGCGAGACCAAAGTCCCGCTGGTAATCGATGCTGATGGTCTGAACGCATTTCAGGGGCACACCGATCTACTTGACGGCCGCGAGCGTCCACTCGTTCTCACGCCCCATCCCGGCGAAATGTCGCGGCTGGCGGGCATCTCCATCAAGGCTGTACAGGCCGACCGGCTAAACGTCGCGCGCACCTTCGCGCGTGAGCATCACCTGGTGCTGGTGCTGAAGGGAAACCGCAGCATCATCGCGCTGCCGGACGGGGCGGCGTGGGTGAATCCCACCGGCAATCCCGGAATGGCCACTGGCGGCACCGGCGATATTCTGACCGGCATGACGGCAGGAATCATTGGGCAGATGCCGAACGACGTCGCATGTGCGGCCATCGCCGCGGTTTACATGCACGGATTGGCTGGCGACATCGCCGCAGAAAAGATGGGCGAGCACTCTCTGGTGGCCACCGATCTGCTCAGCGCTCTGCCGGAGGCCTTCCGCCGGGCCTCAGTATGGGCGAAGGAAACTACCGTCCGCATTGGAGGAGCCAAGTGACAGCTAGCCGAATTGCTATTCCAACGCTGCTTTTCTTCGCGATCATCGTGGCTACTGCTATGGCGGCCCAGACTGCCACTCAGACTAATAACGAAACTCGGCCAGCCAAGAAGAATCCGCTGGCAGCTTACGCCGGGACGTGGACTGGGTCGTTCGAGGGAAAGCCCTGGTTGACGGTAAAGCTTACATTGCAAGCCGACCGGCTGTTTGGTTCAATACAGCGCCCTCACGATCTTCAATTCAACGATGCGGGCGAACTCAGGAGCGTCAGCGATGCTCAGATCACCGAGGTCGTGGAAGATGCGGCTGTCAACCCCGATGGGCTGCTGTTGACGGTGAAAAATGCAGACTCGCAAGAAGTCAACCGGTTCACCCTGCGCCTGACTGGCGAATCCACTGCCGAGCTGAAGATGAGCGCCATGTCCATGCCGCCGGGAATGCCGAAGGTGAAACCATGGAAGCTGACGAAGGCTGGGGCGAGTCCGGCAACGGCCTCGCAGCGTTAGAAAATTTGCGGTGATTGATCGCGTTCATCAAATGTTAATTTGTTAACCAAGTCTCTGCTTCGCCGCACGCTGCGGCGCTGTTACACTGCTAGCGATCGCGATGACACCTCTCATTTTGCGCTTACTGGGCGCAGTAGCTGGAGTAGGTAGCGCCATCTTGTGCTGGTTTCTGGGAAGTACGCTGGCCCCGATGCTGCGCCGCGGAACAGTGTTCTCGTCGGGTGGTTCGCAATACGCTTTGCTGGCATTCTTGTCTGTTCCGGCGCTCATCCTGGCGGTCGTCGCGCTGTTCTGGGTCCCGCCCCGGGTTTCCGGCGGTGGACCATTGCCTGAAGGAAGACGCTGGAGAGTGGTGCTGGTCACTATATTCGTGGCCGCCTTCGTTATTGGGTTGGCGCGCTGAGGAGGCTGCAGTGGAGCCGAATCAGCCCAGCAGCACTCCTGAAATCTACCGCCAGTAGGACTTGCGGTGAAGGAAGGACGGCGCTCATAGAGTCTCCCCGCGTCACTGAACCTGGACTTTGATTTGCAACTTACCCTCGCCTGTAATTTGCACTGCTTCTCCGCTCCCTAAGTAAGGCTGAAGCACGGCAGGATTGCTCCACTCCAGGTCCCAGCCGTTCACAATCGCGATAACCGTGTAGTTGCCGGGCACAACGTTCGGCAAAGTAAATGTGCCATCGCTGTCGCTCTGGTCTCGGCGAACCAGTGGCGAGTTGTTCGCAGGATCATGCGGAACGAGGACGACCATGGCGCCGGCGATAGGCTGCCCGTCGCGGAGTGCGACGCCGTCCACTTGTCCGAGGCCGCGGTTTGCCACGCCGACAATACGCACGCTGCTTGCGCTACCGATATTGAGGGTGCGGCCAGTGAGCTTGGCGCCAGTCACCGACAGCTTGCTGAAAAAGAATCTTTGCCCCCCGCCGAGCAACAGGTTGTATCGCCCGGGCCTCACCGTGTCAGCCTTGAAATCAAATTGGCCCTTGTCGGAGATGGGAGCGGCGAAGGTTTCGCCAGTCGCAGGATTGGAGAGCATGATGGATGAGCCCGTTGGCACGCTCGTCGTGCCCTCGAAAGACACGGAACCGCTGATGTTCACGAACCCGGGCGCTTCTCCCGCGTTCATATCGGCGTCGCCAACTAGATCGATTTCCTGGTACCAGCCCCGGCTAGCGGACTTGGCATCGTCGGCGCTCGAGGCTGGCATCTCGATGACATAATGACCGGGCGCCAGGCCCATGACCTGAAGTACACCCGGTTCAGTTCTGGAAACCGGCGAGTTCGCGACCGGCTCCATGAATCCCTCAAAGATGCGCTGCGACACGCGCGGGAAAGTCGTTCGGCCTGTGGCGAACAATGGGCCGCTACCGTTGCCGCCAGTGTGGATTCGCAGATGCAAGGCCGGAACCGCGTGCATGACAACATCGGCAGGGGCGCGCTCGCCGGCATGCAGCATGATAGGGCTGGCGCCCGCGGAATCAGGCGAGTCGGGATAGAAGGTGAGTGGATAAGTGACGTCGAGGGCCGCTGCATCCTGCGCCGCGCGAGCTTGGGCGTCGGAACTGGCCGCCCTTTGCGACACTGAGCGATCGTTTTGCGCGTACCAGGGTCGCGCCGAGACTGCCACGTAATACGTTCCAGCAGCAAGGTGGCCCGTACGGAAGTGTCCCTGGTCGTCTGTCTGCGCCTGGTTCATCAAGAAAATTCTCTGTTGCCCGTCTCCGATTCTCTTTTCGAACAGGCGCACCATAGCGTACTGAACTGGCTCGTTATTCTCGTCGTTGACCTGCCCCTCGATGGAAGCATCCGGCTCCATGCGGAAGATCAAGTGCTCGGAATCGAGGTCGGGCCCGACCGCGATGGCGGTGGCATATGCGTCGTGATGTTCAAAGCTTTGCAGCGCAAAGCCGCGGGCCTCGGCCATCAGCGAGTACTTGCCCCGGGCAAGGCCGGAGAAGACAAAGCGTCCGTCGGCGCCGGTGACGACCTCTTGGGATACCTCGCGGCTCGACCCTTGGGGCGTTGTGGGAGCGATCGCAACCGAAACTGCGGGCAATGGCTGTCCTGTGAGTGAGTGCACGATCACGCCTGCGATGCGATAGCTTTGCACGGCAGGCGTGGAGATGGCTGGCTGCGATTGCGCCGACAATCCGATCGCGAGGAATAGTACGCAAGCTGCGCGGCCAACCCTCACGGGCTACTCTCCCTCTCCGGTGTGGATCAGATTAAGTGCGACGTGCGTCTCCTGGCCAGGCGAAAGCGTCACGTGCGTGGCTTGCGAAGTGTAGGGCTGAAGCACCTCGGGGTTTGCGTATTCGAGATCGTCGATGCGATCGAAAGCGAAGACCAGGTAGTCGCCCGGCGCGAGTCCGTTCATCGTGAAGCCGCTCTGGGAACCGAATTGCGAGACTTTCGCGCCCCGCCTCGATGCAGGCTGCGGCACAGCGATTACCGTGATGGATGTCTCGTTGTTTGGGTAAAACTGGAGATTTCCCGACAAGGTTGCGCCGTCGTCGCGCAAGACGATCTCGACTGGGTATGTTTGGCCGGGTGCAACCGTCAGGTCTTCCGACAGCAGGTTGGTCGGTCCATATTGGGCCGACTGCACGTACCACGGGCCCCACGGCATCACCTCGGCGGTATATTTTCCAGGATCGACGTCTTGCAAGCCCATGACCTGGACTCCCGGAGTTTGTTGCACGAAATTCGAGCTCGGTTCCACCCCGGGGAGGGCCGCCGGAATCAGCCGCACGGATACAGGTGGTCTTTGTGGATTCCACCCGGGACGGTTGAGGTTGGAAGCATCCCGCGAATCCATGCGGACCGTGATTTGAATGAAAGGCGCCGGCATCAGTACAAGGCTAACGTTGTCAAGATTCGTGGCTACAGCAAGGGGTATCACTGCGCGGAGTGTCTGGCTTTCCACATGCGAGAATGCCTTTAATGTATAAGTGCCCGCGGGGATGGCCTGGATCTCAAACGTGCCGTCCATGTGCATTCCGATCGCAATCGAAATGGGGTCGCCTGCCTGATTCAGAACCTGCAAAATGACTCCGGGGCCGGGGACAGAATTGGCAACGGTGCCTGATATCTTGTAGACTGGCACGGAAGGCATCGAAAAGTCGGCTTGCGCCTGCTGGCCGGCGGCCAGTTGAATGGGCGTCGCGCTGCCGAGGTCGGGAGCGCCGGGATAGTACAGGCTGGGATAGCCAGTCTTGGGCTTCTCGTCGCGGGCAAGGAGACGTACCTCTCGCTGAACTCCCGGCCCGGCCGCAAGATAGTAGGGTCCGGGCGTCAAGCTGGGAAAGCGAAACCTGCCGTCTTCGTCGCTTTCAGCAGAGCCGATCATGTTCCACCGCACGCGTCCGTCGCGCACACTCCGCCCGATCAGGCGGAGCGACACATTCTCGATAGGCAGGCCGGCGGCGTCTAGGACTCGTCCATAGATTGCACCCAGCGGACTGAGCTTGAGCACAACCGGCCCATTGTCTGCACCAATGGCCACGGGCTTCATCCTGCCGTTCTGCGGGCTACTGTAGCCAGGCTTCTGCAAATCGATGTTCACTGAGCCGGGCGGCAAGCCATCGATTCGGAAGTGACCCTCTGTGTCGGTAAAGGCGGTTCGTTGCACGAAACCCGAAATTCGCACCAGGGCGCGAGCGATAGGCTCGCCCGTTATCGAGTTCACGACCGTCCCATTTAAAGTGAAGGTTTCGGAGCCGTTGTAGGATGGCGAGGATACGACTTGTGCTGGCGCTAATCCGGCGAAAAGAAGGCAGCACTCGCAAAGAAGTACAACGCGGACTTTGCGGGCAATATCCTGGAGCCGGTCGTAATTGGTCACAACGTCCACGAGACAGTCCAGTTTTGCACACACGACTCCATTTGCAGCCCAAGGTTACGCGGGTGGCGGAGTAGTGTCGTCCTCAATTGGAGCCCCGCCGGGGCGCTGCATCTCGTCGTAAATCTCCTTCATGACCTCGTCGCGGTACGCGTCGTTGTGCATGCGCTCTTTCATTTCCTGGAGCGCCACATTCAACACATGGAAGTGGTGCAGTTCCCGATAACGAGGGTCGGTGGTCGCTTCCTTCCACAAGCTATGCAGCAAGTCCACATCTTCCTGGCGCATGCGGGGAGTGTGCGGGCCCAGCAGGTATTCGTGCTTGTTGCCGCTCGGTTCGACTACTACAAGTTTCAATCGTGGGCGAGGTTCTGGCAAGTGTTCCCAGGCATCGCCGGTGAGTTTGCCCTGCTCATCGGCGGTAAGCTTGTTCGACAGGCCGCAGACGACGACCGACGAGTGCAGTCGCTGCGCCGTCGCTACGATGCTTTCGAAGACGTCGTTCGTGGGCACCACCACCAGCGAAACATGTCTGCCCTCTTTTTCCGCAACGGCGACCACGGAGGTAAACAGCTCCTGCTCGTACCTCTCGAATATCTCCGAGGTGTCCATCACCACGTTGCCGCTAAAGGAGTGTTCGCGGTGGTAGATGCGCGACGTCATTACCACCACATCGGTCTTGGTGGTGTCGGTCCTTGCCAACACCTGCCGCAAGTAGTACAGATTGCGGGGATCACGCACCGCGACCAGAATATTGTCCGGTCGCACTTCCATGGCTTCTGCGCTGAGTTCCGGGTTTTGTGAGACGTTGAACTGGTCGAGCCCCGACACTTCATGCGTTTGCCGTCTGGCCGTGAGGTGCTCGGAGATGGTGAAGATGGCGAAGAAGGCAACACTGAAGGCCACCCCGGCGATCGTCGCCAACGGCTTGGTGAAGAGATTCACGATGGCCGTCGCAAAGAGCACCAAGGAGATGAGGATGAGCCCCACCGGAATTTCAATACCCTTAATGTGAAAATTGCCCGGCACTTTCCATTCACGGTTCTCCGGTTCGGTGTAACGCAGCACGACAACGGCGAGCGCCTTGAAAGCGAAACTCCAGATGACGCCGAACGCATACAGGGATGCCAGCAGGTAAACGTTGCCGCCGCTGGCAACGATAGTGAATATCTGCAAACCGACGATCAGGTTGATGATGCGGTAACTGGTGCCGAACCTCTTCTGTGGCTTACGAAACCAAGGCGTGAGTACGCCATCTTCGCTGATGCGATTCAGCACACCGTTGGCGCCAACGATGGCCGTGTTCACCGCGCCCGACAGAATGAGGGCGCCAACGATCACGACAAATCCCTGGAAGATGAGCCGCAAGTTGTAAGGCCCGACCACGTGCATGGCCAGACCACCGATTAAATTCGCATAGTAATCGGGTCTCACCCTGTCGGGGATAATCATGACCGCGAAGAACGAAACCAGCCCGGTGAAGAGGAGGCTGTAAAGGAAGATTACAAGGCCGGTCTTCTCCAGGTTCTTCAACTTCGGATGTTCGATCTCGCGGTTAACCTGGGCCAGCGACTCTTCACCGCTCATGGCCAGCACGGAATGGCCGAAGCCCACCAGTAGCATGATCAATGAGATCCGCGCAGCCCAGGTGCCTAACAACCAGCCCAGCGATTCCTTGTCGTGATGCATGGTGGCCGGCGACGGCAGTGGTGGCAGAGGAGATGGGTGCTTCAACAAGGTCAACAGACACCAGGCGATGAGCACCACCACCATGACGGTGGTGATCTTCATGATCTGCAACGCTCTCTCGCTGGACTCGTGAATGCCCTGCGTGTTCTTCCACCAGAAGTAAATCGTCACCATCACCGCGAAGCCGGCGGCTAGTGAATTGTAGGGCACGTGGATGTTGTAGCCGAGGTGATGGAGGGTGTCATCCAGAAATCCGGCGACGTACTGCCCCGCGGACACGGCGCTGATCGGTCCAGTCAACACATAATCGAAGAGCAGTGCAGACACCGAGAGCTTCGCCAGCTTGCCACCCATGGCCTCTTTGACCACCCGATAGACGCCGCCGCGCACGAACATCGAACTGGACTCGATGTAGATGGAACGCACCGCGTAGCTGAACAGCATGACCGCAAGGACAAACCATGGGGCGCTTCTCCCGATGACCTTTTCGGCATCGCCACCCACGTAGTAGGCGGAGGAAGCGAGGTCGGAGAGCACGATGGCTGCGGCCCGCCAGAAGGAGATGAACGTCAGCATCACCGTCGTGGCGACGAAGACTTTGACTGCGGGCCGGTGCAGGTTCGGAGCTGTTGTGGACATTGTTGTTCCCGGAGGTCCGGGGCGGCGCTCAAGCCGCCGGCAGCGCGGCGAGAATACATCAGTGTACAGTCTCTACCCCTGACCTCGCTGCGGTTTCTTGCCGGATAGTCAGCAGCGGAAGGAACACAGGGCGAAGCACCACCGGGGAAAATGTTCCAGGAGTTCTTACAGCAGAGACGCCAGTATTCGTATGATAAGCCGGTTCGTTTGGTTACTGCTCTCGCCTCGTCAAGTACGTCCTGCTGAGCCGATCGTGCCAGCAAAGAGCGTCAACGTCCACTAAAGCCCAAAGCAGTCCCATGACCAGGGAAGCCGTCGAAAAATAGAGTCCTAGAACGCGGTTACGCCGGTGGCGCAGGGATGGTGGCGCTCCCTTGAAAGTTCTCAGGCGAATCCCCGCCATCTGCATTCCTGCGGTTTTTCCGCCGTAAACCAGGAAGACATAGTGATAGATCGCCCAGAATAAAACCGGCACCAGTGCTGCAGTCAGCCGCGCCGGCTTGGTGAAGACCAAGTTGGGCAACATCTTATAGGCAATGAGAGCGAAAATAGTTACGGCTACAGCCACCAGTGAGCAATCCATCAGAGCGGCATAGATGCGCGGTAAGATGCTGACAGGGCGATATGGCAGATCGATGCGCTCGGTAGGGCTCGGGAGCGTTTCCGTGCCTGGCCCGAACTGCAATCCGTCGAGGAACGGCGTGGTCGGAAACGCCTCCAACTCCTCGGGGACATCGAGAATGCGGGGCTGCTCTGGCTGAACCGGATCCGCCAGGCGGTGAAGGGCCTCTGAAGTTCCCATTTGCCGCGGGAAGGCGATAACCTTACGCTTTGGCGTGGGCCGCGGCTGGACGGCTGGCAGCGGCTCGGGCGCGGATCCCGAGAGGTGTGGGGGAGCGACGGGATCCGTTGTCTCGCTTGCGGCCATGACGGATTGTGGTGTGGACTGAGGTGGCTCTTCGGTCCAAACAGGAGCCGGAGCAGTTTCGGTCGTCGCGGCGGCTTCGGCGGTCCTTTTGTCTATGATTTCCGGTTCAGGCGATTGCGCCTGGACTTCAGCCGCCTCTGTAGTCGCAACCGGATCGAGCGCAGGGAACGGGAAGCGCATGGTAAACGCTCCCTCGATGCGACGTCCGCGGCGAGTGCGGAAGCGCGAGAGGCGCGCGTGGACTTCGTTGCGCCAAACATTCGTAGTTGGCTGGTCCGAATCGGGAACTGCTTCAGAACGTATGTGTTGCTGTTCAGTCATATCGTGGTGTGAATTTTCTTTCTAGTTACAAACCGGTGCAAGGTACTTCCGGGATGTGCCCCTTTTAACCGAAAATAAACGATGACGAGAAAAAGAGGCCGTGTACGCTCGTTTATGGACGTGTCGGTCTGCACCCCCGATCGCGTGTTTGGCGAAACCAATGGGCAGGCGGCGGGTTTAGAGAAAAGTCCAGAGCTGCGCGAAATCACTGAAGGTGTTTTGCCTGCCCCTATGCAACGTGCTAAGTTGCAAAGTTCTGCTCAACTGAACCTCACCGGCAAAGGAACGCTGCCCTTGCAATGATTTCCCGCACTCGATTAATTATCACGGCGCTGCTGGCGTGTCACCTGTATCTGCACCCTGGTCTGTTAACCAGCCAGTTGCGCCCGGCGGCAGCGCAGGAGAATTCAGACGATGCCACTGCCCCCTCCTTTTCGGCAGAGTGGGGGGACACGCTTGGAAATCCCGCTGAAAACAAACCACTTGTCCCACCGCCATCTGAGGCCCCAGCGGCACAAGGGCCACCAACAAAGCCGGAAATCAGCGTAACCACAGACACCGGTCAGCAAGACGATAAAACCGAGCAGATCATTCAGCAGGAACTGCAGACAAGCAACAACGATCAGGAACTGGGCCCGCCACGCCCCGCCATTAATGTCCCGCTGGGCCGAAATGAGGTGCTGATTCGGGCTGACGAGCAGGAGAAGAACCAGGACATCTACAAATGCCGCGGTCACGTCGAAATCCGCTTTCGCACCAATATCCTGCACGCTGATCAGGCAACGTACGACTCGACCACCGGGCAAGTTACTGCCGTTGGGCACGTGGTTTTCGACGGTGGCAAACACAATGAGCATTTGGTGGGCACGCGCGCCACTTATGATGTCAGCCGCGACACCGGGACGTTTTATGACGTAACAGGCTCGACTGGAGCGCGGGTGAAGAACCACATAATGTTTCTTACCTCCTCCACCCCATTTTTCTTCACTGGCCAGGTAGTGAACAAACTGGGTCCCGACCTTTACCGCGTCAACCACGGCTATATAACGTCGTGCCAGTTGCCTAATCCCAAGTGGAGGTTCGAATCGCAGACCGCGCTGATCGAAATGGGCGAGGAGGCAAAGATGCATCACGCCACCTTGCGAATCCACGGCATTCCGGTCTTCTACTTTCCTTTCGTGGAACACCCCGTCGATAACTTGGGACGGAAAAGTGGCTTCCTGCTCCCCTCCACCGGACAGTCCAATACCCGGGGCTTCATACTCGGAGACGCTTTCTACTGGGCCATCAATCGCAATTCCGATGCCGTAATCGGCGCTTCGCTGTACACCAAGCGCGGCTGGGCGCAACATGGGGTCTACCGGGCCGTGGGATACAAGTACGTGTTTCGCGCCGACTACTTCGGGGTAATTGACGAGAAGGGATACCCCTCGACGGGACAAAACCAGGGCGGCGAAGAACTGAAGGCGAACGGTTTCCTGGAATTGCCGGATGGCTTCCACAGTGCCCTTTCCGTGGACTACCTCAGCTCCTATATATTCCGCCTGGCTTTTGCTGAGAACTACGCGGAGGCGATCAATTCCGAGGTCCATTCGAATGGATATATCTACCGGGACTGGAACGGCTATTCACTGGGATACCTTGTCGCACGCTACCAGGACTATCAGAGCGAAGCTCCCGGTGACGTGATCGACATCGCACACCTGTCAACCTTCGAGTTCTCCTCACTGGAAAGGCCTTTCAATCGCTCGCGCCTGATGTATGCCTACGACTTCGCGCTCGAAGGCCTTTCCCGGCACGAGATCGGTTTCCAAACTGCACCCGTCGTCGGCCGCGTCGACGCTCATCCTGTTATTTCGATGCCGACATTTCTTCATGGCTGGACCTTCCGGCCCGAGGCCGGTTTTCGTGAAACTTATTACAGCCAGCGCCTACAGACCGAGCCCGGTTCGACCACTGTCGTGGCCGTAAGCAATCCCATCAATCGCAATGTTTTCACAGGTTCCATCGACATCCGGCCGCCGTCCTTGGCGAAGGTTTTCGATCGCAGACTTTTCGGTTACGTCTGGAAGCACACCGTCGAGCCTGAGGTTACCTATCGCTACCAGACTGGCATCAACGACTTCAGCCAGATCATTCGTTTCGACCAGCGCGACATTCTGGTGAACACCAATGAAGTCGAATACAGACTTGTCAATCGGCTCTATGCAAAAAAAACGAAATCCACGGGTGAATGTTTTCGCAATCCGAAATACGACTGGCTCACTCCCGCGGTCCAAGAACAGATAGAAGACAACACTCGTGCCGGCATCGTGCCAGCGATCGTGCCGCAGAAGAACACGTGCGACGACAAACAAGGGCCGGCTCGCGATGTGGTCACTTGGGAGATCGCCCAGAAATATTTCATGAATCCGACCTTTGGTGGTGCGCTGGTGCCCGGGCAGACGAATGTCTTCGATAGCACCGTGGATTTCACCGGCATCGCCTTCCTCACCGAGCCGCGAAAGTTCTCGCCCATCATCTCTCGCTTGCGGGTGCGAGATGCCAGCACTGACTTTGGGTGGGCGCTAGATTACGACCCGGTGTTGGACCAGTTGAATGCGAGCACAGTTTACGCGGGTTATTGGTGGCATCAGTGGTACCTGAACATTTCGCAAAGCTATCTCAACGTGCCGCCTCCCAATCCCAATATCTTCGATCAGTACCAAGCCAGGCTTGTCTACGGGAACCTCAGCAAGAAGGGA
>Ga0074045_10004395_pt1 | contig 12491 bp, 10 predicted proteins | sample BogForMeECP23OM2_FD_94442 | JGI IMG/M metagenome (GOLD analysis project Ga0074045, IMG submission 94442) | Bog forest soil microbial communities from Calvert Island, British Columbia, Canada - Bog Forest MetaG ECP23OM2 | ecosystem: Environmental > Terrestrial > Soil > Wetlands ...
CAAGAGCCGCGCGACCACGCTGGACCAATAGACTTCCAAATCGAAAGTGTCCAGTTTCCCGCTGTACTGGAACGAATACAGGATGAAGGAAACCAGGCAGAAAACATAGAAGTGCACCGCGCGGGGGGCGTTCCAGCGGCGGATGAAAATGAACAGTCCGATGAACAGATAGAGCAGGCCGACAACCCGCAGGTAATTCTCGACGGTAATCGGCTTATGGGCCGGAGTGGTGATTAGGCGGGTTTCAAACTCCTCGCCACTGCGCGAGAGCTTGTAGCGAAGTTGGGTCCAGAGGCCTGCCCGCAAGAGACGCCGAGCCACATGAGCCGCATTGGGAACGGCCACATCGTTGATGGTCAGGAGAAGATCACCGGGGCGAATGCCTGCACCCGCAGCGGGAGAGTCGGGAGCCACGCGCCACGCTTCGATGCCAGCCGCACTGTCCGACCAGGCAACGCCATCGTCGACCAAATCAAATTCAGAACGTTGCCGGAAATTGAGCCAGCCATAGGTCACCGCCGCCAGCGTCGCCAACGCCAAGACGACCGCACCCACCTTGACTCGTAGATTCTCCTTCATGGTTCAGGCCGACGAAGAGACTCCGTCACTCATATTCAGTGTGCAACTCGTCTTCCAATCTTTGGTAGACCGTCATCATATCAAGTACTTATGATTCAGACACTTCCAAAGTCATGGCGAGTTCCAGTCGAGCAGGTTCCATTTTCTGGTAGGGCGGATACAAGTTTCCAGAAGCTCATGTACAGCTAGAATTGCAGGCTCAAACCGCCTCGGAAACTCCGAAATGCGGGCACCAGAAGCAGCGAGCCTTCAGGTGTGCTCAGGGGCACATAGCCTTGCGCAAACAGGTTGTCACATTCCGCGGTCGCTTCCCAGCGGCCCAGCGCAGATCTCGGCAGCGGTTGGCGAATGCCGATGTACAGGTAGGGATTGATCTGGTAGATGCTCTCCCCGTAAGGGTCGACCCGGGACACACTCATGCCGCTGACCCACTTGTAGCCCGCGCTGAGACGCGTGCCCGACCGAGGAACGCTGGCCGTAACCTTGGCGGCGAGTGAGTGGCGCGGAAGCGTGCGGAGTGCATCACGCAGCGTACCCTCGCCATCACTCACGGGAACGAGCGCACCCGCGAATGCATAGGTGGTCGTGAATTCCACGTCGTCGGTGATCTTCTGCCGCAGGGCCAGGCGCGCGCCCCAATCCGAACTGGATCCTCCGTCGTAGGCAAACCCCTTCGAATAGAAGTCCTGAATAAACTCGGAAGACGGCAGGTCAGTGCCGCGGCCGTAGAGAGCTACATCGCGATTGTCATCGTGGAACGGCGCCACCTGAAAAACGCCGCGGCTTCCCACCTTGCGTTCGACGTCTACCTCTTCATGCTGGCCGTTCTCCAGAACGGGCCGCCCCTTGCGCCAGAGCAACGCGGGGAAAGTGTCGAGTTGATTGAGAGCGTTGGTCAAATTACCGGTAGTGGCCGAACCGGTGAGATCGGAAGCGGCGGTATCACTTGGGACGCCACTATTAGGTAGAGCGGCGTAGACCATATCCAAATACCACCTGGCAGCGACCCGGGATTCCAATTTCAAGCGTGGACGCACGCTCCACGCGGAAGACCCGGCGCCCACAAGCACATATTCGCCGCCAACGCGCAGCAGGAAGCGGTCGCCAAAGGTAAGCGATCCAGTTTGATCGAGACGCGCGCCGCGAAAGGTAGGACCCTCCGGCCCAATTTTTGCTTCGCGAAGAACGATAGTGCTTTGCGGCCCCGTAGTAGAAGAACCGGTAGGCAGCCAAATAGCGGCCAGGCCCCCAGCGGGAGACTCCTCGTCATAGCTGACCTGTCCCGCGAAGACAATGCGGCTGAAACGATCGATGGGCTGATCGTAGGCGAAGGAAGTGCCGGGTGCGGCGCCAACACTGGAAACGGAGCCGGGACGTCGCGCACCATTGGTGAGTTCCACGCGGCCTTGTGGACGACAAGCGTTAGTGTCCACCACGATCGTGGAAGCGGCGAAAGTGCCGTCCTCAGTCCACTGGAGTATTGGGCGCAATTCCGACGCCGAACGCAATACCCACTTCCAATCGTCGGGCTCCGCGGCACCGTTGGCGGGCGGCCGGCGGAGTTGCTCGACCGAGGCGAACATGGATTCCAACTGGACGCGCATCAGGGTGGTGAGATTCGAGGAGATGCGGATGTGCTTCTCAAGACTCGGCAGGAAGCCGGCCAGGGTCACGCGAACCGTGTAGAAACCGGGGGCGAGTTTGTCGCCCTTGAAAACACCTTGCGTATTTGTAAGGAACTGGCGCACAGCTAGGATGCCCGGCGCCTCCGAAAAAATCTCCACGGTGGCGCCAAGTTGTGGAATGCCAGCGGAGTCACGCACCACGCCGGACAAAGTCCCAGAGGAAGGCTTGGGGGAAGTTTGCGCGGTTGCAGGAAGAGCGCCCCAGCTCACACCCATAGCGGAAGCTAACAATACTCCGAAGCACAGGAGCGGGCCGTGCTTCACGTCGGTTTACCTCCCCGGTGTAACGTTCGCCGCAGTCTTGGGTTCCAAAGGATTCCGGATCGAAAAGTCTGCCGTCCTCGAAATGCTAGTCTGCGATAAGGTGTCGGTTGCGCTGACCTCGAGAGTATACTTACCCGGCGCCATCGTTGCCAGAGGGAGCAGGCGCTCGATGGTCACCTGTTCGCCGGTCTGCTTCATGTCCTCTGAGGTCTCCTTGAACTGCATGACCTGCTGATTGCCCATCTTGACCGTATAAACAAAGTTGGCGTTGGATTTATGGGTCTTTTCGTCGGATTTCAGATTGTACACCTGAAGATAGATTCCCAGCTTGTCGGCGGTAGTGAAATCGCCCTCCAGGCGCGGCCGCACTTTGTCAGAGCCCAGAACAAACTGGCCCATGCCAATCTGTTTGGCGGGGACATGCTCGATCTGGTCTGCGAGAATCAGAGTACTGGCATCCAGTTTTTCATCCTCGTAGCGGGGCACAGCGAGGCGTGCATTCACGACGCCAACGTTGCCGCTCTCCACGTCCTTGATGACCAGGTCCAGGCGGTACAGCCCGGGACGCAACGGCAGCGCCTTCTGGTAGAGGGAAGAAAGCTTCACGGACTGCTGGAAGAGCGAATCTGGAAAATCCTTGCTGACGGAGTCTTCAAAGGTCTGCACGGTGCGGCCCGTTAAGGTGCTTACACGCCCGAAAATGTTCATCGACGCGGAGTGCACACCGTCCTTGGCTTTGAACTGCAGTTGGTGGTTGGGAATCTGCACGGTGACGGGCACCAGGACCGTGTCGCTCGTCACTTTCATGAAATCGGTGCGATACGTGAAATGGATCTGATCGCGAACCATGCGCGAAGTGACCAGCGCTTCCAGGTCCTTGTACTTTACTTCCGGCGGCCGCTGCACCTTGGCGTAGAGTTCAAGCCTTGTGAACTCGTTCAGACTGGACGGCGTTCCGCCCATGGTCGTCAGCAGACGCGTACCATCGGAGCGCTCGAACCTGTCGGCTTTCGATGCCATGCCCATGGCTTCCAAGTCGCTGAGACCTGCGTTGGGGACATTGGTCAAAGCGTCCTTCTCAGACGGATCCATGGTCAGGTGGTATTCGCCGGTACTGGTGGTATCAACAAACTCCAAGATCACGTTTTCCTGAATCCCTTCCATATACCGGTAACGCCAAGTTTCCCACGGATACGTCGTCGTGGAGCCTCCGCCCATGTCCTGGGGGCGATCCCAGGTGCCACCGGTCGGATGCGATTCGATTTCATCGGGTGGGCCCCAAATGATGTAGATGCGCCCGCGATCCGTCTTCCATCCTGGAATGCCGGAAGCGTAATGCTCGTTGGCGTACGCTATGCGGCGATAGTGCTCTTCCTTGAAATCGTTGCCCGGCAGATCGGGGTTGCTGCTGCGGCGCAGCCAGAACTGCTCGATGAACTGCTCGCGCTCTTCATTCGTTTCCAGTTGGAGAAAGGCGGTGCGTTCTTCCGGCGCTATGATATAGATGACGTCTTCGTTCAGCCAGCTCTTGTAAGGACCCTCCAACTCCTTGAGGGTCTTTCTCATTTTCTGCTTTTGTTCTTTGGTCAGCTTTTGATTTTGATCTGGAATCGGAATCTGGGCATTGGCATCTGGAGCTTGCGGCTGCTGTGCAGAGACACCCGAAGCCAAGAACGCAAAGCTGATTACATATGTGGAAATGGTTCGAAGAGTCTTTGACATTGAGACACCCTTACAACCTCTGGATTCTAATCCTAAGAACAGAGCACGTCAATTCCCTAATCTCGTTCATTCGAAGAGACTTGTCCCCGATTATAGTTAGACGGCGAGAAGATGCCCGTAAGTTGCCTGTGATAGTGAGATCGCAGCGCGGATAACTCATGCCAAAGGGAGGCGAAGCCTGGTCAGATATGGACGCGCGGAGCAGACGTTCTACTGGACGCGGCGGTTTTGCACTTCGCAACCGATCAGCAAATCAAAGATGGCCAAAACATGGCGGCGGTACTCCACCATGCGGCCGAGCACATCGCGGAGGTGCGGCTCGCGCTCCACTTCCCTATGCCATCTGGCCAGCACCGCAGGGGGCACTTCGATATCTTGGCGCAGCCTCTCCGCGGAATGCCCACGCAGGAACAGCCCGTAGAAAAAGGCCGCCTCACGCTGCGGAAACTCCAGGTCCGTAGTGATTTCGGCGGGCATGATTGGGGCGAGTGTCGCCATATCGAAAAGCGCAGTTTACCTAAATCGCGTCCCGCGTCAAGTAGGACCTCAGTCCCAATGGCGCGAGCACGTCAATATACCCCTGGCCGGTGAATACAACGTAACGCTCCTTGACCGGCTCTAATCGGCATAGGATGCTTAACCCTATGGCACGGTTACCCAAGTCGCTGGCGGGCAGGACCTTCGGCAGGTTCTTGCGCTTCGGCATGCTTCGGGGACTCCGCTCGGTGGAAATCGACCCGGAAGACTTCCGTAAGTACTTGTCCCAGAAGCACGAGCTATGGGTGCCCCACTTTGGCCGGATGAAGGATGTGCCCCTGGATAAGCTGGACGCCATTGCCGAGCGGCTGATTCATGACGCGCAGCGCCTGGCTCTGGCCCAGGGAGCCGGATTTGGACTGGGTGGGATCATGACGCTGGTACCCGACGCCGGCTTGTTGACGGTCATCACCTTGCGATTGATTCAGCGTCTTTGCCTTCTCTATGGCTTTGAAGAAAGAGGGACCGATCAGCGCATTGAATTGTGGTTGGCTGCGGCGGCGGCGGCCGGAATTGACTTCAGCAAGGACCTTGCGGAAAAACAGATGGTGGAGAAGCTGGCACCCCGCCTGGCAGGCCGCTTGGCCGTGCGCATCGGCGAAGAGAGCGCGGAAAAGTGGGTAGGCCGTATGGTGCCTTTGGCGAGTTCCGCGATTGGCGGCGCTCTGAATTACGCTTTTGTGCGCTCCTGGGGCCGCCGCGTCCAGCGTCACCTGCGCGAAAAGCATCTGGCGGAACGCGCATCCTTCGCACACCGTCATTCTTCGGTCGATTCCCCGGAAACTGCTTAACACATTCCCAGCAGCGGCGGCCACTGGTAACAACGGAACGTCAGGAAATGCAGATCCCCGCGCCTGCATCACCTCTTCAGCTCCTTCGGAAACTGTCAACACCAAAACCCCCTATACAGCGAGACACGAGCAGACAGAGGGATCCCTCTCCCACCCAGGCAAGATCGAGATGACGGACGAGGAGAGCGGCCGAACGGAATATGCGGAACCGTTGGCGGATGCGGCACGCAACTGGAATTCCGTCCCAAGCCCACGTACAGTGGGGTTACACCGTCTCAGCCGGAGAGAGGGGTTCCATGCGACATCTTGGCAAGTTTCTTACGTGTGGCACGCTTTTTGTGACCGCCGCGGCCCTGTTGTTGGGTCCGCAATTTGCTTCGTCTCAGGCCCCGCAGATGCCTGGGATGCAGCACTTCTCCGCCTCCTCCGACGAACCTGTGCCCGCGTACCACGCGCAGCCTCCGCAGGGCGAGTTGCCGCCAACGATGGAGCCTTCTTTGTTCACCGACAAGCTCATCTTCAACGCCTATGTGGTGGCGGGGCGCGTGAAGAAAGTGCTCTATCAGCAGCCCTGCTATTGCCACTGCGACCGCAGCCAGGGGCACGGCAGCCTGCTTGACTGTTTTGTGAGCAGGCACGGCTCGAGCTGCGACATTTGCATGAAGGAAGCGTTCTATTCCTACGAACAGACGCGCCGGAGCAGGACACCAACACAAATCCGCGAAGGGATCATGCGCGGCGATTGGCAGAAGGTGGACATCGCGAAATATCAGAAGGATTATCTTCCTCCCGCAAGCCGGTAAGGAACTCTCTGCATTTTCTGGTGGCGCAAGATCATCTCGAGGGCCTGAATCACGGAGTCTACTGAAGATCAGCGCCCGTGGCGCAGGTAATCGTCCGATTTGTTGAGCCAATCCTCGCGCGGCGGCGTGAACACATCCAAATCCAGAGTATCTTCCAAGGCCCAGGCTTCGTGGGGCATGTTGCAGGGAATGCAAAGCACTTCGCCCGCTCGCACGACAATTTCTTTCCCGTCAATCGCGAATTTCAGCGCGCCTTCCAGGATGTAGGTGACTTGCTCGTTGTGGTGTTGGTGCTTTGGCACGTGCGCGCCCTTCTTCATGAACACGCGCGCGAGCATCAGTTTTTCGCCGTGGAGCATTTCCCGGTCGATCTTGTCGTTGAGCGATTCACGCTCCACCTGGTTCCACGGGATGTGCTTGAGTTCGGAGGATTGGCTCATGGGTTCAGTTCTCCATAAAGTCCGGCGGCGTTGTTGCGCGGGTCGTAGCGCGCCAAGGCAACGACCTGCACCGGACGGGCTCCAGTGTTAATGTGAAACGCGGGCTACGGCTTCTGGCATCGCCGCAGCATGATAGCAGATTGCCCGAGTTCCCTGGTTGTGTGGACCCGTGGCGCGCAGACGCGATAACGAACTGCCTTGAGACTGCTTCCCGCACCGCCCGGGAACCTAAGGGGGAGCGGCCACCGATGGAGAATACGCCGCCCGCAGTGGACATCCTGGACACAGAAAAGTCATATAACCCATTGTATGGTCAAACAGTGAGCCGATAGTTCTGGGAGTCCCAGCCGGTGGTCGAAGCGAGTGATTGAACAGGCAGTATTGGGTTCACTGCGTCAAGGAACATCGGGTAGTTGGAGATGTCTCGCCCTAAAGGACACCGGCCCATATTCTTTGTCGCAACCCGGCAACTTGCGCTATCGTCTAATAGACTGAGGGATGCTCCCCCATCGAGGTTTCCCATGAGACGCTTCATCTGTTCCATAGGCCTTCTGTTTTTGGCCGTATGCGTGGTGATGCCTTCGGTCACAATGGCGGATGCAGGTCACGCACGCATCGTGCGGCTGAGCCTGATTCAGGGCGACGTGCGATACGCTCGGAGCTTCCACGACGATCCTCTTGTTGAAGGCAATGCGACCTGGGAACAGGCTGTGCTAAATCTTCCACTCCGCGAAGGCTACGTCCTGGCCACCGGCAGCGGGCGCGCCGAGGTGGAATTCGAGAGTGGTGCGATGGCTTTCTTGAGCGGGAACACGGTGCTGGAGTTTTACGATCTGTCGTTACGTGACGGTGGACGGATCACGCGGCTGGTTCTTCGGCAGGGAAGCGCGGCCTTCTATGCCAATCCCACAATCGGCGACTACTTCAGCGTGACCGGCGGGGACTTCACAGCGGAGGCGGATGGCCGGACCACGTTCCGGATGGACAATTTTGACGACGGCAGCACAGTAAAAGTGGAGCGAGGCAGGGCTGCGGTGCTGCGCAACGATCAGTCTACGCCGCTGGAAAAGGGCCAGTCTCTTTCAGTGCGTGCAGGGAATACTGGCGATATGGTCGTCGGGCGCGCAGAGCAGAACGATGATTTTGACCACTGGGTTTCCGGGCGCATCGCGAGCGAGGTCGCGGCCTTGAATTCTTCCAGCCAGTATGTGAATTCGCCCAACTACACCGCGGGCTTTGCGGATTTGTACACCTTTGGTTCGTGGTTTTCCATGGGGGGCTATGGCAACTGCTGGCGGCCGTTTGGAGCCGGCTTGGGTTGGTCTCCATTCTCGTTCGGCGATTGGTATTTAGACCCAGTATCCGGCTGGACGTTCGTCGGGTCCGCACAATGGGGTTGGCTGCCCTATCACTATGGTGGCTGGCTCTCTTCGCCGAATTACGGCTGGTGCTGGAACCCTGCAGGTTTTGGTGGCTACGGATATCGGGTGAAATGGCACCCGGTGACTGCCGTGTGGGTACACTCTGGTTTGAAGAAGGGCATTGTGCCAATTTATCCGCTGGAAAAGAGCGGCAAGACACCAGTGAATTTAGGGAAAGGCGTGTACCCGGTACAACGAAGAGAGATCGGACAGCCGATAGCAATAACCAGCACGGAAAAATGGGCGGTGATGAAGGAGGCGCCGACGGAAATTCTCGCGGATGGGCGCGTCGCCAGCACAACGCCGCTGCGGGTGACGCGTACGATGTACGCGGCAAATACGACCGGCCGCGCGGCGACGCCGGTGTTCGGATCGTCGATCACCTATGATCCGAAGGAACACCGCTTCGTGAACGCGAAAAATCCGCCAAACACGGCAAACGGCGCGATAGCATCAAACGAGATCAAAACGCCGACTCTGGGAACCGGGAAAGACGTGCCACCTACTGCAAGGGTGATCCAGGCTACGAATGCGCCGTCAACTCCGGCTGTGCCGCGAGCTTCTCCCCCACCGCGCCCGGTCATGACGCCACCCCCAGCGCACACTTCGGGAGGGGGCGCGTCACGGTCGGGTTCCGGTTCTTCTGGTGGAGGGGCGTCGGGAGGCAGCCGCAGCTCGGGCGGTTCTTCTGGCTCCTCGTCATCCGCTTCATCGCACCCTTCGGGAGGCGGGGGGAGCGGGGGCGGGCATCCGCGCTAATCGTCTCGGAGCTTGTGCAACTTAGCGGCGTGTTTCAGCGCTCTCCGTTAAGACTTACATTTTCCTTCAGTAGACCGCGTAGTTTTTGGCGTGCGTATCAGGCAAACGTCATACCTGCGTAGCCAACCACGGCGTCGCGATCGCCCATGGCATCCCCGGAAGTAGCATAGCGCACGAGTTCCGCTTTATTTGCGCCGAGACGTTGCATAGCGGTGAGCATAGCGACGGCGGGTCCTAGTCCGCACATCGAGATCTCCTCACCCCGGCAGACCTGGTAGAGCCCTTCGGCATCGAACTGTAGCATCTGGTCGATGGCCATGCGGTCTTTGCGGCGGGTCGTTGCGTCGTCTTCGTAGTGATTCATGTCCGAGGAGGTCACCACGAGGATTTCATCCTTGTCCTCGCTGAGTACGCGAGCGATTCCTTCTCCTACGCTGACCAGTTGATCGAAGCGGATTGTGCCGAGCACCACGGGCACGAAGGAGAATCCGGGATCGAGTTCCTGCAGGAAGGGAAGTTGCACCTCCAGGGAGTGCTCCTGGCTGTGCGCGACCGCGTCTTCGCGCAAAGCCGGGCAGGCCGCGCGCAGACGCTGCGCGAGCGAAGCATCGATGGTGGCATCTCCCAGCGGTGTTCGCCAGGACCCTTCCGAGAGGATGGCCAGCGCTTCTCCGCGCGGGTAATGGCGCACGCCCAGAAGCAGAATCTTCTTTGGCAGAAAAACGCGGGAGAACACCGCGCCGGCAACAACTCCGGAATAGACGTACCCGGCATGAGGCACCAGGCACGCGCGCACATGGACCGGCTCAGCCGCAGACTTCTTGTCTGTGAATTGTCCGACCAAGGAGGAGAGTTCCCTGGAATGGGCAGGATAGAACTTCCCGGCAACGGCAGGAAGGCGTAGCATGGCTCGCTTCCTTTAGAGAGGCGGCGACGGCTTACCCTTGAACTTCAATGCCTTCAACGACTGCGGGTCGTAATACACGGTGATCTTGTCACCGTACTGGTAGCCGCCCTTATCAACAATTTGCTGCATTTTCGCGGAGGCTTTTTCGCCCAGCGAAAAAGTCTGGATTGCCAGGTCGTTGCCATTGGCCCGCACGGTAACCTGAGCAATATTTGCGTGCATCACAAAGCCCTGGAACTTTACGAGCCCTGTCGCTTTGGGCTTGGGCTTGATCGCGTTTACAACGATGGGCGCCGCCTCGTCCACAATGATCGGAGCGACCACAGGTACCTGCGCCGCAGCTTTCGAAACGCCGAACGTGCTGGTTACCAACAAAGCCAGCGCGCCGGCGCCCGCGAATTGCAGAACACGCTTCATTCGATATCGTCCGTCGCAATGCGAAGTGATTTCAGAAACCGTACATCTTGTGGAGTCATGGTGAGCCGCGCGGCGGGCCGCTTCTCGGGTTCCTGCTCCATGGAATCCTGGTCCACCTGTATGCGCAGGGACTCCAGGAATCGGCGATCCTGCGTGGTCATTGCCGCCCCGTCCACGTTGCTGCCATCGCGTTTTGCCAAGCCAATGGTGGCATCAAGTTTCAGGACGATGTCGTAGCCATGCGCACGCACGCCGGCGATTGCGCCGGTAATCCGCTCTGATTCCGAAACCGTGTCGTTGATGGCATGGCCCAGTTCGCGCAGCAGATTCTTGAGATGATCATCAAGTTGCAAGGGCGGCTCCCACAGTACTCCTGAGCCGATTCTAGGCCTACACCGGATTCGATACAAGATGCCCTTTTGGTCTTGTCTTCAATCCATTCACAGGCAGCAAACTGTACTTTGGGACGGTGTGCGGCCGGCTGTCCGCGGCAATCTGCGCTAAAATAGCACGTATGTCCAGGGCTGCGGAAAAGGTCATTCATCCTGGGGAAGCCCGCGGATTTCGCCGGTTATGGCGTGTTTTCAGGCAGTTGTTTCACGAGATGATCGGCGCGTCGTTTGTGGTGTTGGCGGTAGGTTGGCTGAATCTGGCATTTCGCGCATGGACCCGCGACGTCGCCCACTGGCTCATCGGGGTAGCGGTTGGCGTCGCCGCAGTGTTCATCGCCTTTGCCGTCAGTTCATTTCGCCGCGCGCGGCAGTTGTAGTGCACCGTGGATGCCCACCCGCAGCCGCTGATTCTTCGAGTGAAAAACTCGCTCCGGAAGCAGGTCTCTCTGATGTCTGACGGTAAAGCCAAATCTGACAAACCCGCGGAACGCAAACCGCGCTTCACCACTCTTTCGGGCTTGCCCCTGGAGCGTTTGTACACTTCGCCATCTGTCGAGAACTGGAATCCAGAGCAGGCACTCGGCCTCCCGGGTGAATTTCCGTACACACGCGGAATCTATCCCAGCATGTACCGCGGGCGATTTTGGACCATGCGGCAATACGCGGGATTCGGCAGCGCCGTCGAATCGAACAAGCGTTACCGCTATCTTCTGAGCAAAGGGCAGATGGGGCTTTCGGTGGCGTTCGATCTTCCTACGCAGATCGGAATGGATTCCGATCACCCCCTGGCACTCGGCGAGGTCGGCAAAGTCGGCGTGGCGATTGATTCGCTGGAGGATATGGAAACGCTCTTCGACCAGATCCCGCTGGAAAAAGTTTCCACCTCTATGACCATCAACGCGACGGCAGCCGTCTTGCTGTGCCTTTATGTTGCGGTGGCCAAGAAACAAGGCGCCAGCCTGGCGAATCTTTCCGGCACGATACAGAACGACATCCTGAAGGAATACATCGCGCGCGGCACCTACATTTATCCGGTGCGCCCGGCAATGCGCATCGTTACCGACATTTTTGCGTGGTGCCGCGGGATGCTTCCGAAGTGGAATACCATTTCCATTTCCGGCTACCACATTCGCGAAGCGGGCTCGACAGCGGTCCAAGAAGTGGCCTTCACGCTTGCCGACGGCATCGCGTATGTGCAGGCGGCGCTCGACGCGGGCTTGCAAATCGACGAATTTGCGCCGCAACTTTCGTTTTTCTTCAATGCTCACAGCGATTTACTGGAAGAAATTGCCAAGTACCGCGCGGCGCGCCGGCTGTGGGCAACGATCATGCACGATCGTTTCCAGGCCAAGGATCCACGCTCGCTGCTGCTGAGGTTTCACGCGCAGACGGCTGGGTCGTCTCTCACCGCGCAGCAGCCCGAAAACAACATCGTGCGCGTGGCCATCCAGGCGCTCGCGGCGGTCCTCGGCGGCTGCCAGTCGTTGCACACCAATTCGATGGACGAAGCGCTGGCCCTGCCCACGGAAGAATCGGCGCTGATCGCCTTGCGCACACAGCAGATCATCGCCCACGAGACCGGGGTCACCAACACGATCGACCCCGTGGCCGGCTCTTACGCCATCGAGGCGCTCACGGGGCAGATCGAAACACGGGCTCTGGAATACCTTGCCAAGATTGATGCCATTGGCGGGATGATCAAAGCCATCGAATCCGGCTTTGTGCAGACGGAAATTCAGCGTGCGGCGTATGACTATCAGCGTGGCGTTGAATC
>Ga0074045_10004396_pt1 | contig 12490 bp, 9 predicted proteins | sample BogForMeECP23OM2_FD_94442 | JGI IMG/M metagenome (GOLD analysis project Ga0074045, IMG submission 94442) | Bog forest soil microbial communities from Calvert Island, British Columbia, Canada - Bog Forest MetaG ECP23OM2 | ecosystem: Environmental > Terrestrial > Soil > Wetlands ...
AGGCATGACCGCGGAAAAAGCGACGCTGGGCTTCGGCTGGCGCGTCTATGGCCTCGGCGTGATGGCGCTGGGCCTGCTCGGCGTGGCGTGGGGAGATTTTGTTCTGGGGCAGCCGGTTCCCAAGGCCTTTCCCAACCGCATCGCGCTGGCCTACGCCGCCGGCGCGTTCATGCTCGTCTGTGGCGCAGCCGTCGAGTGGCGTCGGACCGTGGCCTGGGGCGCCGCGGCGCTCACCGCCTACTACGCGCTCTTCGTCGTCGTCCTGATGAATGGCCCGGTGGTGCTCGCCCATTATGCCGAGTTCGGCACCTACAGCGGCCTCGCCGAGGAGGTCGCGATTATGGCGGCTGGGCTCATCGTCTACGCCGCCAGCGCCAGGATCGACGCGGCTCTGGCCGCGCGCCTTATGCGCCTGGGCCAAATGCTTTTCGGGGTTTGTGCGCTGTTATTCGGCGCAGCGCATTTTTTCTACATGAACCTCACCGCTCCGCTGGTTCCCAAATGGCTGCCGCCCACGCAGGAGTTCTGGGCTTATGCGACCGGGGTTGGCCACATCGCGGCGGGCATTGCGATCGTGACGGGCGTGCGGGCCCGCCTCGCCGCGATCCTGCTGACCGTGATGTACGCATCCTTCACGCCGCTGGTGCACGTGCCGATGCTCCTTGCCGATCCCTCCAGCCATTTCAAGTGGACCGAAAATGCCATCAATCTCGCCCTGACCGGCGTCGCCTGGGTCGTGGCGGACTCGCTGCCGCGCCCGAGGCGCTGATGCGGCGCCTCGGGCGTTGCGCCTGTTCTACTTCCCTGCGGCCTTGCGCTTCGTAACGTCGATATCCAGGTATTTGTACGCGAACCCGAACTGCGACGGCCAGTAACCCTGTACCCAGGGATAGAGGAGGGTGTTGCCGATCGCGAATGTGTGCAACACCATCGGCATGTATACCTGCGATACGTCGGACATCTTGCGCGCCAGCGCGACGCGTGCGGCGCCAGACGGCGTGCGCAGAAACTGCACATACGCCGCGTCGTAGTCGGCGTTGGAAAACTGCGACGGATTCGTGTCCGTCGGCGACTGGCTCCACAGCGTCTGCAGGATCTGATAGCCGGAGGGTTCGAGCGAGCGGTAGCCGAGATTGAACATCTGCAGCTTGCCCGCACGGCTCATGTTGACGAGTTCGGTGAAAGTCTTCTGGTCGACTTGCATCCGAATTCCGATCGCATCCATGTTTTTCTTCCACAGCGTGTCTGCTTCGCGATACCAGGATTCCGGCAGGGTCCCGCGCACCAGCGTCAACGGCTTGCCCTCTGGCGTCCTGCGATAACCATCCGCGTCGCGCTTGAACCCGAAGTGATCCAGCAGCGCCTGAGCCCCCGCGGGGTCGTAGAGCGATTTGGCGGCGAGGGAAGCATCGTGGCCGTCGACTCCGGGCGGGAGCAGTTGATTTGCCGGCAGCGCCTGGCCGGCGAAGAGCACCTTGATCATTTGATCGACATCGAATCCCATGGCGATGGCCCTGCGCAAGGCGATCTGCGCCTTGGTGTACCCGCCGACGATCGGGTCCTTCATGTTGAAATAAGTGAACGTTATGTTCGGAGCGCCATAGCGTATGCGCACGACACCCTTGCTGAGCAGATCCGGCTTGAGCTTGTCGCCGTCGAGCACGCTGCGGACATCATTGCCCCCGAGGACAACGTAATCGAGGTCGCCCTGCTCGAAGGCCAGGATATTCGGCTGCGATTCCTCGATAATGCTGATCTCGATTCGACCGATCTGCGGCAGCGTCTTTCCGCGCATTGATTCGATGAGCGCACGATGTCGCGGATCGCTGCTTTGCGGAAAGACAATGCCTCGATAGCGCGGATTGGCTTCGAGCACGACGCGCGAGGCACGCTTCCATTCCTTCAGTTGATACGGGCCGGTACCGACCGGCTGGCTTCGAATATCGTCTCCCGCCGCGGCGACGACTTCACGCGCAACCGCCATCGCGGGCAAACCCGCGAGCCGTTCGAGGAGCGTGTAGTCGATGCTGGTCAGCCGGATCTGCAGCGTATAGCGGTCCATTGCGCGCAGGCCCGGAATCGGCGCATCGTAGTCGAATTTTGTGTTCGGCTTGCGCGCTGCATCGACCACCGGCCGGGCACCCTCGATCAAATCGGTGAGTGCCGGATCGCCGCCGACGAGCAGATTCGGATCGATCGAACGCTTGATCGAATAGACATAATCCTCGGCGACAAGCTCCCGCGGCTTGCCTTTGAATGCCGGCGCGTCGGCGAACAGGATCCCGCGCTTGAGCTTGATCGTCCATGTCCTTCCGCCATCGGTAATCACCGGCATGGATTCCGCCGTGTTAGGGATGACTTTGGTTGGTTCCGCCAGGTAATCGAATTGATAAAGCGCCTCGAAGATCGTGCTTGCAACCCGCGTCGAATAAAGATCCGTGCCTTGCTGCGGGTCGAGGCTGGCGATGTCGTAGGACGAAATGCGCAGCACTTTGGCCGGATCGGCCGCTGCAAGAGCGATCCGAGGAATACATAAGGCGGCGGTCGCAACGACAATGAGCTTGACTGTCTTCCACCTGGTCATTTCCTTCCTTCCTCCCAATGTTTCGGAACGCGGCAGTGGCGGGTACGCGACCCTCAGTTGCGTTGCGCCACGGCACAGAAGCGCGCTCCCGCCGCATTGTACGGGGGCGATACGACGGGGCAAGCGACGCACGGTCTTTGGGCCGGATACGCTTGAGCACGCGGTAGCGAAATGGATTTGCAGCGCACTCAAGAGGCGCTCCCCGACGTTCTGGGCTGCAGCAGATCCCACAGATTGCCGTAGAGGTCCTTGAAGACGGCGACGGTGCCATAGGTCTCTTCCCTTGGCTCACGAACGAACACGACGCCCCGGGCCTTATACGAATGGAAGTCGCGCCAGAAATCATCGGTATAAAGGAACAGGAACACGCGCCCCCCCGGTCTGGTTGCCGATTCGGGACAACTGGTCGTCGTTGACGGCGCGTGCCAGAAGAAGGCGTGCGGTATTCGAGCCGGGCGGTGCCACCACGACCCAGCGCTTGTCCTGTTCGTGGATTCGGGTGTCCTCGAGAATTCGGAACCCGAGCAGGTCGACATAGAAACCAAGCGCCTCGTCGTAGTCACGAACAACGATGGTGATCTGGCCGATGGATTGGGTCACAAGATGTTTGTTGCCGGCATGAGCTGTTTAACCCAACACGAGCGGTCCGTACTATCATCCATTATCCTAAGCCCCACAACCTCGACGAGCGCCGCGTCAGGAACACGCGCGAAGATGGGGCTCGAGCCGTGTCGATGCGCTACCCGCAAGGAGCAAGGAGAGGAAGGCAATGATGCGTCGAGCGAGAGAATGGATGATGGCTGTGGTTGCCTTGTGCCTCACGGCCACGAGCCTGCAGCCGTTGGCGGCGGAGGGCGTTCGCGGTGGAACGCTGCGCCTGCTTGCGGCGTCGGCGGCCGGGAGCCTCGACCCGAAGATCAACTACACGCTCCAGTACTGGTCGGTCTATCAGTACATCTACGATGGGCTCGTCACCTTCAAGCAGGCCGCCGGCGAGGAGGGCTTCACCATCGTGCCGGACCTGGCCGAGGCCATGCCCGTGCCGCGCGACGGCGGCAAGACGTATGTCTTCCAGCTGCGCAAGGGCATCCAGTTCGCCGACGGGCGCACGGTGACGGTAAAGGATGTCGTGAGCTCCTTCCAGCGCATTTTCAAGGTATCGAGCCCGACCGCCGGCTCGTTCTATAACGGCATCGTCGGCGCCGACCTCTGCCTGAAGACCCCCGCAACCTGCACGCTCGCCGGTGGCGTGGTTGGCGACGAGGCGGCCGGCACCATCACGTTTCACCTGGTCGCGCCGGATGCGGAATTCTTCGACAAGCTCGCCGTTCCGCACGGCGTGGTCCTGCCCGCCGATACGCCGGCGCGCGACATGGGCAGCACGCCCATCGTCGGCACCGGCGCCTACATGTTTGCCGCCTACGATCCCAACAAGCAGCTCAGGATCGTGCGCAATCCGCATTTCAAGGAATGGAGCAAGGACGCACAGCCCGACGGCTATCCGGATGAAATCCACTACGATTTCGGGTTGACCGGGCAGGCCCAGATCACCGCGATCGAGAACGGCCAGGCCGATTGGACGCTGGACGAGCCGCCGCCGGACCGCCTGGCCGAGATCGGCACCAAATACAAGGACCAGGTTCACATCAATACGCTGACTGCGATGTGGTACGTGCCGATGAACACCAACCTCCCGCCGTTCAACAGCCTGAAGGCGCGTCAGGCGGTGAACTTCGCCATTGACCGCAACGCCGCTGTGAAGCTCTTCGGCGGCAACGCGCTGGCCCAGCCGGCCTGCCAGGTCCTGCCGCCCGGCTTCCCCGGCTACGAGCCCTACTGCCCCTACACCAAGAGCCCGGGTTCCCGGTGGAGCGCGCCGGACCTCGCCCGGGCAAGGCAATTGGTGCAGGAATCGGGGACTGCGGGGCAGAAGGTGACGATCATCGTCGCGGACACGACCGCAGCGCAGGCGCTAGGCACGTACCTGCAAAGCGTGCTCAACTCCATCGGCTATGACGCCAGCGTCAAAACGATTTCCGGCAACATCCAGTTTACCTATATCCAGAACACCAACAACAAGGTGCAGATAAGCGTCAGCACGTGGTATCAGGATTATCCGGCAGCATCGGACTTCCTGCACGTGCTCTTCGGCTGCGATTCCTTTCATCCCGGCACCGATGCCTCGATCAACATCTCCGGCTTCTGTGACAAGGCGATCGACGCGAAGATGAAGCATGCGCTCGCCACCGCCGCGACGGATGCGTCTGCCGCCAATCGCGAGTGGGCGGCAATCGACAAGCTGGTGACCGATCAGGCGCCCGCCGCCGTGCTGTTCACGCCGAAGCACCTCGACTTCGTGTCGAACCGGGTGAAGCATTTCGTGTTCAATCCCCAGTACTACTGGCTGCATACCGCGTCGTGGATTCAGTAGGGTCCCGTCGCAAAGCAAAGCCGCGTCGCAACCCCGAGGGGACGCGTTGAGATGACCGAAAGTCCCCCGGCGCCGAGCGAACCGGGGCAGGCCTACTCGGGCCGCGTCGAGCCGCCGGCCATGGGCCCCTGGGCGCGGGCGTTGCGGCTGCTCGCGGCCGACCGGGCTGCCATGCTCTCGCTCGCGCTCCTGGCGATGATCACCGCGCTGTGCCTGGCAGCACCGTTGTACGCGACCTACGTCGCACATACCGATCCGTTCGTCTCCAACGTGGACGGCGAGATCACGCTTCGCGGGAAGCGTGTACCCGTGGTGCAGCCATCCACCGAGGGGCTCGGGCTCGGGTCGGCGCCCTTGGGTCCAACCTGGGAGATCGGCAATTTCCTTCTGGGTGCCGACGAGCAGGGCCGCGACATCGCGGCGCGGCTGCTCTATGGCGGGCGGAATTCGCTGCTCATCGCCGGTGCGTCGACCGTGCTCTGCCTGGTGCTTGCGGCACTGACCGGGCTCGTTGCCGGGTTCTTCGGCGGTTTCGTCGATACCGTCATTTCCCGGGTGCTCGACGTGCTCTGGGCCTTCCCGATCTACCTCCTGGCGATATCGCTATCGATCGTGCTCATCACCAAGGGCTTCGACATCGGTCCGATTTCCATCTCCGCCGGCAGCCTCGCGTTGCCGATTCTCATCATCGGCATCGTCTATGTCCCCTACGTGGCGCGACCCATTCGCGGCCAGGTGCTCTCGCTCAAGGAGAGCGAGTTCGTTCTCGCCGCCACCGCCCTTGGCGTGCCGGCGCAGCGCATCCTGTTGCGCGACATCCTGCCCCATGTCATGACCACGCTGATTGTGTTCGTGCCGCTGCTGATGGCGATCAACATGCTGACTGAATCGGCGCTCTCATTCCTGTCCATCGGCGTGCAGCCGCCGGATGCGAGCTGGGGAACGATCATCCAGGATGGGACGAACCTGATCTACACCCGTCCCATGGTCGCCATCGCGCCCGGCATCGCGATCGTGCTCACCGTGCTCTCCCTGAACCTGCTGGGCGATGGGGTTCGCGACGCGCTCGATCCGCGTTCCAAGCTGCGATTGCGCTGAAAGATGCTGAGTCTTCTCGTCCGGCGCACGGCCCAGATGCTCTTCGTCATGGCCGGTATCAGCATCCTGGTCTTTCTGATCTTCTTTGCCACGCCTGGATCCGACCCGGCCTCGCGCATCGCGGGACGCAATGCCTCGCCCGAGGTGCTCGCCGCCGTTCGCCACGACTTCGGCCTCGACCGCCCGCTTCCGGTCCAGTATGCGCTGATGATGCAACACCTCTTCATCACGCATGACCTGACCTCGTTCGTCAACCGCGGGCAGCGCGTGATACCGGAAGTGATCGAGGCGGCGCCGGTTACCCTGTCGCTGGTCCTGGGTGCCGCCGTCTTCTGGGTCATCGGAAGTATCGGCATCGGTGTGCTGGCGGCGGCGACCCGGGACAGCGTGGTCGATCGGCTGCTCATGGCCGCGGGTCTCATCGGCATTTCCATGCCGGTGTATTGGCTGGGAGAGATCGTAAACCTGGTGACGCAGAGCCGATTCCACGACACCTGGCTTTTTTCCTGGGTGCCACCGCTCGGCTACACGGCATTCACCGAGGATCCCTGGCTCTGGTTCAAGACCCTGCTCTTGCCCTGGATGACCCTGGCCATCCTCTATATCGGACTCTACGGCCGCGTGCTGCGCGCCAATCTGGTCGAGGCCATGCAGGAGGACTACATCCGCACCGCTCGCGCCAAGGGTCTCTCCGAAAGCCGCATCCTGCTGCACCATGCGCTGCGGACTTCTCTGATCGCTTTCGTGACCTTGTTCGGTCTCGACTTCGGTGCGCTGGTCGGGGGCGGTGCGCTGCTGACCGAGGTCGTATTCGGCCTGCAGGGTGTCGGCAAGCTCACCTATGACGCGCTGCGCAACCTCGACCTTCCCGTCATCATGGCGACGGTGATGTATGCCTCCTTCTTCGTCGTCTTCGCCAACGCCCTCGTGGACATCACCTACGCAACCCTCGATCCCCGTGTCCGCCTCGCCTAAGGCGCTTGAGCCCCGGTTGGAAGGCGCGCTGCTCGACGTGCGGGACCTCCGCGTTTCCTTTCGCACCGAGCGCGGGTTGCTTCGGGCCGTCGACACCATCTCCTTCCGCGTCGACACGCACGAGATTGTCGGCGTGGTGGGCGAATCGGGTTCGGGCAAGACCGTCTCGCTGATGAGCGTGATGGGCCTCATCACCGACCCGAATGCGGTGATCGAGGGCTCCATCCTCTACAAGGGCCGCGAGCTTGTGGGCCTTTCCCAGCGCCAGCTGCGCAGCGTGCGCGGTAGCGAGATTGCCATGATCTTCCAGGATCCGATGACGGCCCTGACCCCGGTCTACACGATCGGCTGGCAGATCGAGGAGCAAATCCGCGCCCATCTCGATCTCTCCCGCACCCAGGCTCGCCGGCGTGCCATCGAGCTACTGGGCGAGGTCGGGATTGCCGATCCGGCCAGCGCCGTCGATCGCTTTCCCCACGAGCTCTCCGGCGGCATGCGCCAGCGCGCCTTCATCGCCATGGCGCTTTCCTGCAAGCCGTCGCTGCTCATTGCCGACGAACCGACCACGGCGTTGGACGTGACGGTGCAGGCGCAGATTCTGGAGCTGTTGGGCAAGCTGCGCCGCGACTTTGGTTCATCGATCATCATCGTCACGCATGACCTTGGCGTCGTTGCCGAGATCGCGGATCGGGTCATGGTCATGTATGCGGGCCGCATCGTCGAACGCGTGTCCAAGCGCGACATCTTCACCCGGCCCTGGCATCCCTATACCTGGGGCCTGCATGATTCGATCCCGCCGCTGCAAGGGAAGAAGCCCCACCGCCTGCCCTCGATTCCCGGCAGCCCGCCCTCGCTCACGAGCCTGCCGCCGGGCTGCGCTTTCTCGCCACGCTGCCGCTACCGCTTCGACCGGTGCGCGGAGCGCCCGGCGCTGGAAGGCGAGGAGGGCCATGCGGCCGCGTGCCATCTGTCGCTCGAGGAACGCGCTCGCCTTTATGCCAGCCGGCGCCGGGAGGCGCCCTAGATGAGCAGCCCGTTCGCAACCGCCGCGGTCGCGACCGGCGCGGCGCCGCTCTTGCAGGCCATCGGGGTAAAGAAGCACTTCCACGTGGGCAAGAGCGTCATCCCGGGTCAGCACAAGATCGTGCACGCGGTGGACGGGGTTTCACTGCAGGTCTGGCCCGGGGAGACGCTCGGACTCGTCGGCGAATCCGGTTGCGGCAAGTCGACCCTCGGACGCTGCCTGATGCGTCTCTACGAGCTCACCGACGGGCAGATCATCTTGAACGGCACCGACATCTCCCGTCTCGGTCAGCGCCGTCTCAGGCCTTTGCGCCGGCAAATGCAGATGGTGTTCCAGGATCCTTATGCCTCGCTCAATCCGCGCCGGCGCGTGGGCGATTTGATTGCCGAACCGCTGCGGGTTCATGGCCGCCTTGGTCGCGCCGCGATCGATCGGCGGCTCAAGGACCTCGTGCGCCTGGTTGGCCTTCATGCCGATCATCTGCAACGCTTCCCGCATGAGTTCTCCGGCGGCCAGCGGCAGCGCATCGGCCTCGCCCGCGCGCTCGCGCTGGAGCCCAGGCTTATCGTCGCCGACGAGCCGGTTTCGGCACTCGATGTCTCGATCCAGGCCCAGATCGTCAACCTGCTGGCGGATCTGCAAGAGCGCCTGGCGCTTACGTACATCTTCATCGCCCATGATCTGAGCGTCGTGCGCCAGGTGTCGAGCCGCATCGCGGTCATGTATCTGGGCGCAATTGCCGAGTCCGGTGCGACCGATCTGGTCTTTGGCCGGCCCGCCCATCCCTATACCGAGGCGTTGATCTCCGCCGTGCCCGTGCCGGAGCTCGATCGGCCGGGCAGGCGTGAACGGATCGTGCTCACGGGCGACGTGCCCAGCGCGACCAACCCGCCGCCGGGCTGCCGTTTCCACCCGCGCTGCCGCTACGCGACCGATCGCTGCCGCAGCGAACGTCCCGTGCTGCGGGCGCTACCTGACGGACGCCAAGTCGCCTGCCATTACCCGCTCGCAGGCGACGCGATGCCCGCGGTCGCCTGATGTGAACTGCTCGCGGACCTGGACAAGCCGGCGAGCGCCGTTGGCGCGGCGGCAAATTACTGAAAGCGACGATCAGCCCCGGGCCAGCAAAAAACCGAAGCCGCGCGGGAGCGCCCCCCATCCGCTTCGGGCAGAACCCCTTCAAAGGACGTGGTATGCGCCGACGGCGGGTGCGGGTGTGGCGACTGCGGCATTGACGCGGCAGAACCCGAGGTGCACAGTATTTCGCTCGGCTTGAAGCGCGCCGGGCCAGTCGATGTCCGGGCGCGAGAGGGGAGGAGCATCATGACAAGCGGCCGCTTTGCGCTTGGCCTGCTCGGGGTGGTTGCACTGTGCGCCCACGCCGCCACACCGGCACCTGCGCCGCCGGCGGCAAAGGTCCCTGCCGCCGCGCTCGGCCACGTGTCCTTTCCCACCAGCTGCGACCCGAAGGTGCAGGCCGCCTTCGAGCGCGCCGTGGCGATGCTCCACTCCTTCTGGTTTTCTGCCGGCGAGGAGGCCTTCCGCCAGGTGCTCAAGGATGATCCGCAGTGCGCGATCGCCACCTGGGGGATTGCTTCGATCCTCATGTCCAATGCGCTCGCCGGCCAGGGCGCGTCGCCCGCCGGCGCCCTGGCCGCGCAGGCGGCGATCGACCAGGGTCGCATGATCGGTGCCAAGACCCAGCGCGAGCGCGACTACATCGAGGCGGTCGCCGCCTACTACCAGGACTTTGCCTCGCACAGCGAGCGGGAACGGCAGCTCGCGCGCGCCAAGGCCTACGAGGCGCTTGCGCAACGCTATCCCGGCGACGACGAGGCGCAGATCTTCTTCGCCCTCTATCTTGCCGGGACGCAGACCCAGGCCGACCAGACGTACGCCGCGTACCTGCGTGCGGCGTCGATCCTCGAGACCGAATGGAAGAAATACCCCGACCATCCGGGGGTGGCGCACTACTTGATCCACTGCTACGACGCGCCGCCCCTCGCCGCAAAGGGACTCACCGCTGCCCGCCTGTACGCGAGCATTGCCCCCGACGCGCCGCACGCGCTGCATATGCCCTCACATATCTTCACGCGTGTGGGCGCCTGGGAGGAGTCCGCCGCCACCAACGAGCGCTCGATGGCCGTGGCCATCGCCGGCAACGAACCCGACGAGGCCTACCATGCCGCCGACTACATGGTGTACGCCGAGCTCCAGTTGGCGCGCGACGCCGAGGCGAGGAGGGTGATCGACGCGGCGATGAAGGTGGGCGGCACGAGCCCGCGCTTCGTCGCCCCCTACGCGAAGGCGGCGATGCCCGCGCGCTACGTCTTCGAGCGCGGCGCCTGGAGCGAGGCGGCCGCACTGCAGCCGCTCGGCAGCAATTATCCTTTCGTCGAGGCGATCACCTACTTTGCCAAGAGCGTCGGTGAGGCGAGAAGCGGCGACCTCGCCGCCGCGCGCCGCGACGCCGAGAAGCTCGAGGCCCTGCATGCGTCGCTCGTGGCGGCCAAGAACACCTATTGGGCCACCGAAGTCGAGATTCAGACGCTCTCCGCCCGGGCGTGGATCGCGTCAGCCGAGGGCAAGAGTGAGGATGCGCTCGGGCTTATGCGCGCCGCCGCCGACCTCGAGGACAAGAACGAAAAGCACATCGTCACGCCCGGCCGTATCGTTCCCGCCCGCGAGCTCCTGGGCGAGTTGCTGCTCGTCCAAAAACAGCCCGATGCGGCGCTCGTCGAGTTCGAGGCGTCGCAGAAACGCGAGCCCAACCGCTTCCGCAATTACCTCGGGTCCGCGCAGGCCGCGGCCATGGCGGGCGATCACGCCAAGGCGGCGGCCTACTACCAGAAGCTCGTCGCGCTCGCCCACGATGCCGACACCGCGCGACCGGAGCTCGTGCGTGCGAAAGAGCTCGCGCAACAGTGAGCCGGGGTTGTCTGCGTTTTGCGTGGAGGTCGCGCTGAGACGCCTGCGATGAGCTGCGTCCATCGTCGAGGCCTCCGGTCGCAGCGGTCCACCGCGCAGTCAGCCATCGACGCTGATAACCGACGGCTCAATGTTGGTTCTGCGGCAGACCGTCAGCGATCTCATAGTAATCACCCTTCTCTGCCACGAAGATGTGCATCTCCAGGTGTGTGGACGTGGGCGTGTCGAATGCGCCCATCGCGATGCCCATCCAGTCTCGCGCCGGCGGATCAAAGAACAAAGAGGACCCGCACGTAGAACAGAACCCGCGCCGCACCTTCGCCGACGAGTGGTACCAGGTCAAGTTCTCCTTGCCCGTGATCGCGATGGCCGCCTTGGGCACGTCCGTTGAGGCGAAGTAGTGGCCCGAGTGTTTTCTGCACTGGACGCAGTGGCATGCGTCGGGGGGCTTTAGCCCTCCCGTCACGACAAAGGTAACTCGACCGCATAGGCATGAGCCATTGTTTGTACGCGCCATGGTTTGATTCCGCTACGCCGGGGATGAAATTGTAGACGAAGCCCCCGGATGTTCGGATGGCGGACGTAGCAAAGGACGGTCCATCCCGGCCTGGAGGTCGAGGCCCCCAACCCCCAAGACGGTCACTCACGCCGCAAATCGCGTACGCAGATTAGTATAATCCCGCGTCCGCGCATGGCATTGCCTTGCCGCCGTCGATAGCGCTGGCCGGCGAGGGTGCCTGGAAACACCGGGCGCGTGGCCGTCGCATCGGGTCGGCGGTACACGCCCGGGCGAAAAAAATCGTGGTTCGTCGCACTCAGGTAAGCGCTGCGAGAAATCCCGCCATTGGGTTTCGATGCGAAGACGCTTTTGCACAACATGGATGGAGAATGACAATGACAGACCCTATCGAGTCCGAAATCAACCCCGGACGGCGAAGCGTTTTGAAAGCCATTGGCTCGGGAGCCCTGACGGCATCCACAGGAATAAGTCTGTTCGGCAGCGACGCAGCTCCTGCAGCGAGCGCCGCGGCGAGGTCCGATACATCGAGGGACGCAGCCGGCCCGTACAACATACTTTTCATCCTGACCGATCAGGAACGCTACTTTCGCCCGGGCGAACTGCCGAAGGACTTTCGGCTGCCAGCGCATGAACGCCTGGCCAGGAATGGAGTCGTGTTCGAGAACCACCAGATAAATTCCTGTGTCTGCACACCGTCGCGCTCAGTGCTCTATACCGGTCGCCACATCCAGCACACGAAGATGTTCGACAACACGAATTTTCCGTGGATCAGCAGCATGGCCACGGACATCCCCACGGTCGGCCACATGCTGCGGGAAGCAGGCTATTACACGGCCTACAAGGGCAAGTGGCACCTCACCAAGGAGTTCGAGACGGTCAACTCGCTGGGCACGCCGGAGAAGATCTTCACCAAGGAGATGGACGCCTACG
>Ga0074045_10004397_pt1 | contig 12490 bp, 11 predicted proteins | sample BogForMeECP23OM2_FD_94442 | JGI IMG/M metagenome (GOLD analysis project Ga0074045, IMG submission 94442) | Bog forest soil microbial communities from Calvert Island, British Columbia, Canada - Bog Forest MetaG ECP23OM2 | ecosystem: Environmental > Terrestrial > Soil > Wetlands ...
ATCACTAACAATACATCGTCGACATAGTTTACTTGATAAACGCCAGAGTTTGATCGAATGAATTATCAACAGATGTTTGAATACAATCGGCTGGTTAGGCGCTCGTTCTTAGATGTTCTCGCTGAACTTCCTTGGTCAGAAGTTGTAACTGATCGGGAGGCGAGTTTCTACTCGTTACGAAACATATTCCTCCACACACTTGATGTTGAAGAGTTCCTGATACATCATCTACTGCAGGGCACGCTTCAGAATCGAATCATACATGCGTTTGAGGACTTCAACGATATAGAATCGTAGAATCGATCAGAACCGGAGCCATTGAGACTGACAGAAAGACGGAAATATTTCTTGAAACTTTAACACCTGAACGCCTGAACGAAGTTATCGAATTCCCCTTCGAGGATCGCCCTTCGCTTTCTCTCACTGTGGAAGACGTGTTGGTACAGAACCTCACAGAGCAGCTACATCATCGCGGCGAATTGATCGGACTATTCTGGCAGATGGATATCGAACCCCCAAACATGGAATGGTTGTGGTATGTAGACGAAGCCAACCATGGAAGAACCGAAAAAAGGTCGCCCAACAACTCATAGAATCTTGGCGATAACGTAACTTAGAACAAGACAACAATTGAGGCCAATCACTACGAAAGGTTCTCCACGACTCCTTCCAAGAGTTATCCACTTTACATCCTAAACAAAATAACGAGCCCTGCCAAAGCTACACATACAGCGAGAGCCAAGAACGCAGATGAGAATCCATACATATCTGCTATGCGCCCCACAATGAAGGGCCCGATAGCGCCGCCCGCATATCCGATTGCAATCACAATGCCATAGATACGGCCGAGTTCAGCTCCGGGAAACCGTTTTGGAATCGATGATAACAGGGCTGGGACCATGAACGCCTGAGCAGATGAAACTACCAAGAGAGAAATTATTGCATACGTTATGCTGGAAGAAAATGTGAAGAAAATTAAGAATACTAGATACGTACTGACGACGACTAACGCAGATCTTTTGGGTCCAATATGATCCGCCGATACGCCTGCAAGTAATGCTGAAAAGATCGCCAATAGGAATGAAAGAGAACCAACAAAACCAGCGGCGGTGTACGACAGATGCAAATTAACAACAAGGTAAGTCGGAACAAATGCCCAAAACGACCAGAAACTCAAAAATAGAAAAATTATTGGAATCAAGATGGCAATCATAAAGGGATCCCTCAACATTTCTACTAGGTCCGTGTCGTGATATGATGGAACCCCGCCAAATGGCGCAACCGCGATCATAAAGACCAAAATTATTCCCAAAAAACCCAGGAAGAGGAAGGCAAAGCGCCAACCGTACAGGACAGAGATTAAAGCTCCAAGAGTTAACGACGCTAGGACTCCAATATTGATAGAAGCCTCAACGACACCTATCACTCGTCCAATTCTCTGCTGGTCAAATGTAGTTGTCAAGAGCGCTAGCGCCGCGACGTAGAATAATCCCTCTGATAAGCCAAGGATGCTTTGGAAAACGAAAACCCCTCCGAAGTCCTTCGACATGAAAGTTCCAAATGCCCCCGTTATTTCCGCGAGCACAGCCGCTAAAAGAATTCGACGCGTACCATATCTTAAACTCAGAAACCCCGATGCACCATATCCTAAAGCAGCAAGCGTAACGCTCGCCATCGAAACAAGACCAAGTTGAGTATACGTTAGACTGAGGGCGCTCCTGAGTACAGGAGCAACAGCAGAAAACATCAACCGCGACATCCATATTACAGAAGCCATAGCCGCGCATAACAGAAGAATGCGCCAATTCTTCAGGGCCGTCATTGCTCCTTCGTATCTATCGCTTGAAGCGAAAGATCGACAGGTCTCAACTAAGATTTGTGTTTCTCAATTCTTCAACTAAGGCAACAGGTTAATTGACGGGATCTGATACTGTCCCGAATCATATATCTGATTTCTCACTGTTCGACAATGTTGAGAAATCATGCATCCGTTTGACGAAGGTCGGGATTTGCAATGAGAGTAATCATCGTTGGATTCGGCACGGTTGGGCAGTCATTTGCTCGAATAATACAATTGAAGAGCGAATGGCTCAAAGCCCGTTACGGAATCATACCGCAAATTGTCGCAATCGTTGACCGAGGTGGAGCATTGGTGAATCAAGACGGATTGATATTAGCGGACGCGCTCGCTTCTCGAGAAAAGTATGGTACCGTTGCAGTCCATGATGTTTGGGGGCTGAAGAACGTCACTGCACTCAACGTGATAAACGACGTTGAGGCAGATGTACTCCTGGAACTAACTCCAACACATCTACCGGATGGCGAACCGGGACTAACACACTTGGAATCCGCAATAAAGAAAGGCCTGAATGTAGTAACCACGAATAAGGGCCCGCTCGCGGTCGCTATGCCGTCATTAATTGAATTAGCACAATACCAGCAAGTTCAGATTCGATTTAGCGGAACAGTCGGTGGTGGAACACCGATTTTGAACTTCGCTAAAGACTGTTTGGATGGAGATCGCATCGAATCCGCCCAGGGTATACTTAACGGAACAACAAACTACATCCTCACACGGATTTTCGAGGCCGGGATTGCCATAGAGGACGCTGTCAAGGAAGCTCAACAGGCTGGATACGCCGAAGCTGATCCTACTCTCGATGTCAGTGGACTCGATACTGCATGTAAACTGGTCATCATTTCTAATTGGATCATGGGAAGACGGATAACGATCAAGGATGTTGAGGTAGAAGGCATATCGAAAATGAGCCAACGGGAGATACTTGACGCGAAGCAGGAAGGGAAAGCTGTCAAATTGGTTGGGCTGGTCGACAAGGCAAGTGCTTCCGTTCACCCACGAGCCGTAGCAATCAACGATCCATTATGTGTAAATGGGACACTCAATTCGATTGTTTTCAAAACAGAGTTGGCTGGGAAAGTAACGTTGATCGGGGCAGGAGCTGGTGGAAGAGAGACCGCTACCGCCGTACTGCGGGATCTAATAGACATAAAGAAGATGCTGCTTAGATGAGGCACCGATAGCTTTGCGTATCATAATGAAATTCGGCGGTGCTTCGATTGGTGACAGCAAAGGAGTATCGCACGCGATCACGATCATAAATGATTTCGCGAAAAAGGGCGATCAGATACTGGTCGTAGTGTCAGCACTACCAAACGTAACGGACGAGTTGGTGAACATATGTGAGAAAGCGATCGACGGCGATCTAAAATCGATAACCGATTTCATGGAAAGAGTTCGCGAATTACATGCTAAGATGGCCAAAGGTTGCATTCATGATACAAGATTGCTAAGCGAAGTAATAGACGAGCTAGATCAGACGTCAAGAGAACTAGAGGAAATTTTGCATAGCGTTGCGAAACTCATGGAACTGACACCGCGATCAAGAGACTTCATCTTATCCTTCGGAGAGAAAATGTCCGCTCCCTTGATTTGCGGAGCAGTCAAGGATTCGGGTTTGAAAGCCCGATGGTTCACGGGCTGCGAAGCAGGTGTCACTACTGACGAAAACTTTGGGGAAGCAAAACCGTTGATGGATCTCACAATCAGACGAGTGAAAGAGCAGTTGGAACCGTTGCTGATGGCAAGAACCATACCGATAGTTGCAGGATACAGCGCTTGTAGTCCACATGGAACAACAACTACGTTGGGCAGAGGAGGGTCAGACTATACGGCCACGTTGCTCGGGGCAGCTATCGACGCTGATGAAGTAGTGATTTGGAAGGAAGTGGGCGGACTTATGACTGCCGATCCGAAAATTGAACCGAACGCCAAAGTGCTAGAGAGGATTTCATACGCTGAGGCAAGTGAGATGGCATACTTTGGGGCGAAGGCGATTCATCCGAAAGCTCTAGAACCTGTAAGCGTGAAACAGATCCCTGTCAGGATCCGAAGTTCCAACGATCTCACAACTAGAGGCACTTTGATAGCTGGAGAAGGTGTCGTGAGAAGCGAAGGTGTCGTTAAGGCGGTTACTTGCATCGATAAGGTCGGCATGATAAGCGTGGCAGGAGCTGAAATGTCAGGACTGGCGGGTATTGCGGCTAGGGTATTCAACGTGCTAAGTGAGAGTGGCATCAATGTGTTGATGATCTCTCAAAGTTCCTCGGAAACCGGAATATCCTTTGTAACACCTAGGGATAAGCTGAGACGCGCAACCAACGTATTAGAATTAGCTACTCTTGGAGCCGAATACGTAAAGAACGTTACTGCCGAGGATGACGTGTGCGTTATAGCGGCAGTGGGCGCTGGAATGCGAGGAACGCCTGGGGTTGCAGCAAGAGTCTTCAAAGCAGTTGCTGAAAAGGGAGTGAATGTTCGCATGATCGCTCAAGGATCATCTGAACTTAACATATCCTTCGTAGTCCCAGAGAGAGAAGGACCAACTGCGGTCCGCGCGCTACACGAGGAATTTGAGTTAGCAAAATTTGCGCAAGCAAACAAATGAGTTCGAAACTGACGACGAAACGCGCTTTATGTAAGTGTTTGATTATCCGCCGGCTACGGCGGGAAGTATCAGTACCTCATCACCATCTTTCAAGGGGGTGTCCAATTCCTTGAGGTGTCGGACGTCAGTATTGTTGACAAAAACATTCACGAAACCCTGCAATTCTCCTTTGGGATCGAAAAGTTTCTTCCTGAAACCATCTCCGAATTCACCGGAAAGGTTGTCTAGAAGTTCACGGACGGTTGAGGCAGTTGCCTGAGTGTGCGTTTGGTTCTTGGCTGCTTCGACAACTAATCCGAAGAACTTCACGTTTACTTGGCCCATCTTAATTCATTTCCGCGATTACTTTACTCAATGCTTCTAGTGTCGGTTCCACAGTATGCCACTTTGCACCTGACGGGACTGATTCTATAGATTTTAATCCATTTCCTGTTACGCAGCAAACTACACTCTCGTCAGATTTTATATATCCCCCTTCGACAAGTTTCTTCAGTTGGGCGATCGTGACTGCCCCCGCCGGCTCTGCGAATATCCCTTCCTTGCAAGCAAGTAATTTTATTGCGTCTTGGATCTCTCGATCGGTGATGCTTCCAATTCTTCCGCCGGTGGTCTTTGCCACTTGTATTGCGTAGTGCCCATCGCCCGGATCGCCTATAGCGATACTCTTCGCGATTGTATCAGGTTTTGCGACAGGTTTTATCCGATCTGACCCGCTTTCGAAGGCGTTGGCTACAGGCGCGCATCCTGCTGCTTGGGCGCCATGGATCGATGTTTTCGACCCATCAGTCAGTCCGATTTGGTCGAATTCGTTGAATCCCTTCCAGATTGCCCTCATGAGTGCGCCACTCCCTACGGCAACGATCAAATGATCCGGCTTTCGCCATCCTAATTGTTCGCTGACCTCGAAGGCAAGAGTTTTTGAGCCTTCTACATAATATGGGCGCATCGTGATGTTTGCAATAGCCCATCCGTACGTTTCCGAGGCAAGATATGCTAACCGATTTGCGTCGTCATAAGTTCCCTTAACTTGTATTATGTGTGGATCGTAAACTTCGATTTGACCAATTTTTCCGGACTCAATTCCTAGAGGAATGAATATGTAACATGGCAGTCCCGCTTTCGCTGCGTGCGCAGCCACGGCTCCGGCCAAATTGCCGGTTGAAACTGCCCCAATGACATTAAGTCGAAATTCAATTGATTTCGAAACTGCGACACTGGCCGGTCTGTCCTTAAATGAATTTGTTGGATTTAATCCGTCATTCTTAACGTAGACTTCCTCTAACCCAAAATACTTTTCGAGATTCTTACACCTATGAAGTTGAGTGTAACCAGCATTCAAGCTTACGATGTTTTGTGGGTCCTGAACCGGCAAAAGTTCAGCATATCTCCACATCGTCGGAGGACGTGATTTAAACGAGTCGCGAGTTAGTTCGATCTTGTCAAAATCATATACCACGTCAAGCGGCGCAAAACATTTGGGACACGCAAGAATCTTTGTCGGCTTTGTTTCAGAATTACAACTCCGACAAATCAGAGTTTCAACGTATCCCATCGCTTCAACGTTCCCTCAATGGTGAGAACTGTGCAACTGCAACGGCGCTATTATTTTTGATTGAACGTGATATTCCGATTGGAATATATGACAAAAAAGCTATTCCCAATGGAATTTGCTAATATTGCACGTATTTTGAGAACGATTGATGAGGATCTGGGTAGACTCAATGTGCAATTCGTGCGTTACACAATCGGGTGAAATTTGTGAATGCGACTGTGTACTAGATCGCGTGGATGAAGAAAATGAATGCGACCGCTGTCTGCATAAAATCGATGTCCTGCACACCTCAAACATTCAGGGAAGAAAATTTTAGCTATCGAAGCCAATGCTTTCTTAAACTAGTACGAAACGTAACGACGAGAAGCAACTTGGAGGTACATCATTGCGAATTTGCGGACGACGTATTATATGATGAAGATTTCAATGTCTGGGTGAAGTTAGAGGATACATATGCTGTGCTAGGCATTACTAGTATACACTCGGCCCTCGCGGGAAAATTGACGGCAGTTAAATTCAAAGAGCTAGGTACTAAGATACCAAAAGGCCACGTCGTAGCAACGATAGAGAGTGTGAAATACTTCGGGGCGGTACGAACGCCATTAACCGGGACGCTTATCGAGGTCAACGATCAGCTCGAAGAGGAGCCATCGTTAGCAAACGACTACCCATACAATAAGGGCTGGTTCGTAAAAATAGAGTTCTCCTCTCTAGAAGACGAAGGCAAGAATCTGAACAACGCAAAAAATTCTGTAGATAAAATCGAATTACAAATTCGTGAACTCAGGGTTCGTTGCTTCAAAGCATTTCCGGATTACGAGATGTGGGAGATCGGTGTAGAGTGCGCCGCGGTGTTGAGCAAGTTGGGTGACGTAATGGAACGCTGCCAAGTGGGAGATGTAGTGCATGTAGTGTCAGACGATAAATTTGCGGATATCGAGATCGCTCGATGGGCAGATCAGACCGGGCAAGCGCTTCTAGAAGCACGTCAGGAAGATGAACTAATGCACTTCATCGTAAAGAAAGTGAAATGAGGGTAGTTCAACGCTACCCGTCGAAGACTTATGGTTTCTGTATTGGGTTACGGATTAGATTACCCCACTCGGTCCAAGATCCATCATAATTTCTAACATTCGGGTATCCGAGAAGATACTTCAATACGAACCATGTGAAGGATGATCTCTCTCCGATCCTGCAGTACGTTATGATCTCCTTGTCCGGCGTAACGCCCTTGCTCTGGTATAGTTTGCTGAGTTCTTCCGCGGATTTGAAAGTTCCATCTTCCTTTACTGCTTGAGCCCATGGTATGTTGACTGCCCCTGGAATGTGTCCACCACGTTGGGCATGTTCGTTCGGATACTCTGGAGGCGCTGTCACTTCTCCCGTAAATTCAGCGGGACTTCTGACGTCAACCAGTACCCTGCCGCTATTATTCAGAGAGCTTTTTACGTAGTCAACGTAGGTTCGTATATTTTCGTTCGGATTAGCCACTTTGAAGGTTGCTCGTGAGTAGGAAGGCACGTCCTTAGTGACTATCTTGTCTTCGGCTATCCATTTCTTGCGTCCACCATTCATCAGGACGACGTTTTCTACACCATAATATTTCAGGATCCAGTATGCGAAGGCTGCGAACCAGTTGTTAAAATCGCCATAGAGGACCAGTTTTGTGTTGCTGCTAACTCCAGCTCGTCCGAGGAGATCCTCCAGCTGTTCCTTGCTGACGATGTCTCGTCTGAGCTGGTCATTCATGTCTTTCCTCCAATCAAATAGTACCGCTCCAGGAATATGTCCTAAATTGTAGTTTGTAGCGGGATCATAGTCTACTTCCGCAATTCTGATCGAACCGTCCTTCAGATGCTCCGTAACCCACGATGTTTCGACGAGAACTTCGGGATGTTTGTATGACATGAGTTTTCACTAGCCACCCGCATATGACGTATGTCATATTTAACGGTGATCATACTCTTAAAAGTCGAATGGGGAAGATCTACGGATTCTGTGCATTCCCATCAAAGTTTAAATCGGATACGAAGGGCTTCGCAGTGGAACGGACAGGTTATTGACGGCAACTCATTCATTTCCTCGTAGGTTGCTTAACTCGAATCTGCTGCAAATCCAGAACCATGTTTCCAAGTAGGAGACTAAAGACATTTGGCTTCCAGAAATATTGATGAAGGTTTAACGTTCGACGATGTCCTTCTAGTCCCGAAAAAATCCGTTGTCCATTCGCGTAAAGAAGTGAACACATCCACAAACCTCTCACGTCATCTTCAGCTCAAGATACCCGTCATTAGTGCCCCGATGGATACTGTTACTGAACACGCCATGGCAATCACCATAGCACGAGAAGGAGGCTTGGGAGTAATACATCGCTTCATGACTATCAAGCAACAAGTTGAAGAAGTTTTGAAAGTGAAACGGTCAGAGAGCATTGTCATCGAGCAACCTTACCGAATGAATGGTGATCAGAAACTTAGGGACGCAAGACGTCTGATGACACAGTATGATGTCTCGGGGCTACTTGTTGTTGATCCGAACGAGAAACTCGAAGGTATTCTGACAGGGCGTGATATACTCTTCGAACGGAACCCGGAAAAAAAAATTAGCGAACTCATGACGCCAATCAAAGATATGGTCACCGCGTCACCTGGTTTGAATCTAAAAGAAGCTGAACGCATCCTACACCAGCATAAGTTAGAGAAGCTCCCGTTAATCGATAATGAAGGAAGACTTCGAGGACTCATAACCAGCAAAGATCTACTCAGCCTAGAAAAATATCCAAACGCATCGAAAGACTCGAAAGGACGATTAATGGTTGGTGCCGCAGTTGGAGTTAAAACGGATTATGTCGAACGCGCCAAAGCCCTCCATGAGGCCGGTGCTGACATGCTCGTGATTGATGTCGCTCACGCTCACTCCGACATCACTTTGGAAGCAACTCGTTCGATCCGGAAGAACATCAAAGACGCAGAACTGATGGTAGGAAACGTAGCAACAAAAGATGGGACGGACGATCTCATAGCTGCCGGAGCGGACGCGGTCAAGGTAGGGATCGGTTCTGGGTCGATATGCATCACACGAATTGTCACCGGCGCAGGAGTCCCGCAATTAACCGCAATAATTGACTGTGCTAAAACCGCAGATCAAGCTGGAGTTCCAATCATAGCCGACGGCGGAATCCGTAACTCAGGAGATATCACAAAAGCAGTCGTAGCAGGCGCCTCTACAGTAATGCTCGGCAGTCTCCTGGCCGGAACCGACGAGAGCCCGGGAATGACAGTTATGCGAGAAGGAAGAAAATACAAGCTCGTTCGCGGAATGGCATCGGTCGCCGCCTCCTACGATAGAACCTCAAAGGAACCCGAAACCGAGGAAGACGCAGCGGTCGAACTAATTGACTACGTACCAGAAGGAGTCGAAGCGTTTGTTCCATTCAAAGGCAACGCATCTGAACTGATCGACCAACTAGTCGGAGGATTCAAGTCTGGAATGAGTTACTGCGGAGCAACAGAAATTTCGCAAATGAGAGGTAAAGCGAATTTCATCAAAATGTCACCCGCTGGTCTCAGGGAAAGCTACCCGCACGACGTAGAAGTAATGTAGCAAGTCTCCTCAATGAAACATGAATCGTCCGTGTACACGATCGGGCATTCAACAAGAACCAGCGAGGAACTAATCAAAATTCTAGCTGCCTACAATATTCATACTCTAGTAGACGTTCGAAGATTCCCAAGATCTCTCATGAATCCACAATTCAACTCAGAAACCATCAAACAAGAACTCACAAAAAATGGGCTCCGGTACGAGTGGTTTGAAAACCTAGGCGGCAGAAGAGAAGGATTCGGAGACAAATCAATGAACAAATGCTGGAAGAAAAATTCATTCCGAAATTATGCGGACTACATGGAAACTGAGTCTTTCCATCACGCAGCACAAAAACTGCTCGAAATGATAAACACAAACAGCGTAGTCATTATGTGCGCAGAAGCAGTCCATTGGAGGTGTCATCGTTCAATGATCTCAGACTACCTAAAATCCGAAGGAGTACGAGTGACTCACATTTTAGATGTACAACATTCGACCGAACATAAGTTCAGCGAATGCGCGAAACTCGTAGCTGGACACCTAACATATCGTGAAACCTCAAATTTAGACGCTCTTTTGTCATCATAGCGCCCAACCTAGGTCTGAGCTAAGGATAAATTAGTCGCACGTTTACAACCGCAGCAAGGTACCGGGGGAGCTAGGGAAACCTGGCTGAGAGGACGGCTTCGTAGCTGTCGACCCGTTAACCTGATCCGGGTAATACCGGCGTAGGGAGAATGTTGAGATTTGCGAAATATACCGTTTAACTGTCCGAGTTTTTGTGAATATTTCGTACCCGAGTATACAGAGCAAGAATATCTGCTAAGCGTGGAGGCTGGACCTTGAAACTTAGCACAAAGATCCTGACCGAGTCAGTGGTGTTCATCGCATTGGCAGGCGTGCTGTACGAAATAACTTTCTACCAATTCCCCAACGGAGGACGAATAACCGCTGCGTCCATGGTGCCGATCCTCTTCATCGCACTTAGGCGAGGCCCTAAGGTAGGCATCGCAACTGGCATCGTTTTCGGGCTAGTCGCACTAGTCCTAGATGCATTTGCATTCGTGGTTAACCCTATTCAGGTCATGCTCGACTATCCACTTGCCTTCGGTGCTTTAGGTCTAGCAGGATTCTTCCGCAAGGACCCTCTGGTCGGTGTTATGGTAGGAATTGCGGGGAGGTTCGTCTGCCATTTCATTTCGGGGCTCGTATTTTTCGCAATGTATGCCCCGCAGGGTGAATCTCCAGCGCTCTATTCGGCGATTTATAACGCAAGCTACTTGATTCCAGAGCTAGTGATGAGCGCGATCCTGATCTATATTCTGCAAAAGCGAGGAATAATAGAGTTGTACAAGTGACGGAGCCCAAAGGACTGAGCGGATAGAGTTGGCGTCTCAAACTCTAGGAAAATTCAGTCGCTTCACTCTCCACCGACTTATCTACTCGCACTTGGGAAGGAAGAGAAAGAAGATTCTCGTCGGCCCGAACTTCGGAGTTGACAATTCTGTCCAAAGGCTTAGTGACGGAAAGGTTTTGATTGCGACCTGTGACCCGATATCGCTCATTCCTGAACTTGGCGCGCAGAACTCCGCTTGGCTATCTGTCCATTTGTTAGCCTCCGATTTGACTACCAGCGGAGTAATGCCGCAATATGGAATTTTCGACCTCAACCTGCCACCCCAAATGAGCAACTCTGAATTTCAGCAGTATTGGGCATCGTTTGATTCGGAATGCAAGAAGCTCGGAATCTCCATTGTAGGTGGCCATACCGGCAGATACCAAGGTTGCGACTACACCATAATCGGAGGCGGAGTATTGTATGCTGTTGGAGAGGCAGACAAGTATCTGACTTCATCAATGGCCAGAAACGGAGATCAAATAATTTTAACAAAGGGCGCGGCAGTGGAGACAACCGCAATCCTAACCAGGGTGTTCCCTAAGACAGTAAAGAGAGCGCTTGGTGCGTCTCTCTTTGAAAAAGCCTGGGAATCTCTATCACACGTATCTACCGTTAAGGATGCTCTAGCGGCAGTTTCAATTGGAATTCACGGGAAAGGTGTTACAGCAATGCATGATGCAACAGAAGGAGGAATCATTTCAGCGGTCACGGAGCTAGCTTACGCATCTAATCTTGGAGCGGAGCTAACTCTAACAAACATTCGCATATCCGAAGAGACTGAGAAAATATGCAAATTGTTCAGCATCGACCCATTGAGATCACTCAGTGAAGGCAGCCTCATACTGACGTGCAACCCGGAGCACACTCAAAGGTTGCTTAATCGATTGCGTCGCGCAGATGTAAATCCTCAAGTGATAGGGAGGCTCACATCTAAGACACATCAAATCCACGTACTTTCAAAAGATCGTAAACGACTTCCCGTACAATATCCTCGCTTCGATCCTTACTGGAGAGCATATTTGCATGCAACCCAAGCAGGATGGAATTGAGCCTCTGAATCTGAAGAATCAGTCTTCGATGCATCTGAATTTAGAGAATCCGACGTTTCCGATGCAATTTTTACACCAGAATTCGTTTCGTTCCGGTGAATACGCGGCATAGGCGTCTATCACGACGTCATTGCAATGCGCACATCGCAGGAGCAACATTCGTTTCATGTTATGAAACTTCAAACTGTTCCTATGTTCTTGCCACGTTGGATCTCCAAATTCGCATACCGTGTTGCATACTTCGCAGAAGAAGAAATTGCCTATTACGGCTAATTCTCTTGACTCGAACACAGCGGGATCAGTTGACATTCCGGATCTATCCAAAACAGAGCTGCTTCAAGCTTAACTTTAGGTAGTTATCCTTTTGGTTGAACTGTAACAGTAATTTATTGATGCTTCCAGGCCGTGATCTTTGTCGGAATGATCCGGATCACTGGTC
>Ga0074045_10004398_pt1 | contig 12488 bp, 7 predicted proteins | sample BogForMeECP23OM2_FD_94442 | JGI IMG/M metagenome (GOLD analysis project Ga0074045, IMG submission 94442) | Bog forest soil microbial communities from Calvert Island, British Columbia, Canada - Bog Forest MetaG ECP23OM2 | ecosystem: Environmental > Terrestrial > Soil > Wetlands ...
ATCAAACGGCGGTTCATAGGGCGTCTCCGGGAAAAGCCGCGCCGGGAGCGGCGCGCGGCCAAAAAACGCCGGCGAAAACGCGATGGTTCCCCGGGAAAGGGCCAGCCGCGCCGCGCCAGGCGGACGCGACTATGCGCCGCCCACACTCGGCCACGCGGTGGCGAAGAAACTCACCGCAGCCGAGCCGCTCTCGAAGCCGGTCACGGCAGCGCTCAAGGCCCAGCGGGCCGTTCGGCGGCTCGCTCAGTTGCGCCCGCGGTAGGGGGCGACGCCCTGGTCGGGGATCCAGATCGCCGCGGGCGGCTTGCCGCTCTGCCAGAAGACATCGATCGGGATGCCGCCGCGCGGATACCAGTAGCCGCCGATCCTCAACCAGCGCGGCTTGAGAGTGGCGACGAGGTCCTTGCCGATGCGGACGGTGCAGTCCTCGTGAAAGGCGCCGTGATTGCGGAAGCTCATGAGATAGAGTTTCAGCGACTTCGACTCGACAATCCACTTGTCAGGAACATAGTCAATCACGAGATGGGCGAAGTCCGGCTGGCCGGTCATCGGGCAGATCGAGGTGAACTCGGGCGTCACGAAGCGGACGACGAAGTCCGCATCGTCGTGCGGGTTCGGGGCGCGGTCGAGGGTCTTGGCGTCGGGCGCGTCCGGAACCTTCGACGCTCGCCCGAGATGGGCGAAAGCGGGTCTGGGCTTCTTGGTCATGGCTCGCGAGATATCCGGCGCGCCGGAGGGACGCAAGGCGACCGCGTTTGCATTTTGAACCTGACCTTCGCGCCCGAATGCGCGGCGCGCGCGTTCGACTCGTGGCGGGAGTCCGTCGCGGCCCATTCAAAGTCGCCAATCGACGTTGAATGGCCATTGGAGGTTGCGACGGAAGACCCGCAGATGCGGGGAAAGCTGCCGTTCCGCTCTCATCCCGGTCGCCAAGGCCCACGAAGCGTCCAAGCGCGATCGCGCCGGAAGGCCCGAGCAGGCTTGAAGACGTCAGCCGGACGCCGCGCATCCACTCAGACGGATTCCAGCTCATCGAGGGACCATCAGACGTCAAGTCCGTGACGGTGGCAGGCCGCTTCAAGGTAAGAGCCAGGCGGCGGCGAAACTCTGGCTTCCCGGCTCAAGACAGAGTGCCAAAGGTGGACGGTTCGCGTTTCATTCGTCAGCTGACATTCGACTGGTTCTGGCGGGCCGCATAATAATTTGGCCTGCCGGTGCCGGAGCGGGTAAAAGACGGAACGCTCCTTGGCTAGTTTCAAGACACGATACTTCTTCGCCAGATAGGTCAAAAGCATTGGTCCAAATGTGCCCCAGCGGTAATTTTCTGGGCGCAGGTCGCCTTCTATAAGCCGCCTCCAGTAGAAGACGACCGTTTTCCTCAGTCCGTAGAACGGCGGTTTCCAGTTGGCGTGGGATATGTCGCAGAGTTCACGAACCATGCCGGAATCCGGCGGTAGCCGCAGAACCGCGCCGTCTATCGATGTTTCGTGCTCCCAGCCGAAAACATAATCGTCATGGAAATCAATTGGCCTTATGAAAAAAAGGTCGAGATCGACCCAATAGCCCAATCCCTGCGCTTGCATGGCGTAGCGGAAAAAATCCGAGCCGAGCGCGGCCCAGCCACCGTCAAAGTATCTCGCGAGCGTTTCATATCGAACCACCTCGTTCGCGTCGCGGACTTCCACTCCGTTCGGAACGTTGCCGAGTTTTTCCGGAGTGTACGAATAAAGCGTGAATGGGTGGCCGACGGACAGCGCCGAGACCATGGTCAGGCGTTCAACATAACCGAGCTGTTCGCCAATCCATAGCGAATTCAATCTATCGAGCATTCCCTCCGCCAGTACGCTTTTTTCGGTGATCGGCTTCGCTTGCCACCAGCGTGGCTCCGCGAACACCGGACCTTATTGCTGGATTTTCATCACTCGCACGAACTTCGCCCGCCCATCAATTCCTCGCCTGTTTGACTGATACCGCCCCGCGACTGAGGCGACATTGATCTGGATCATTCCTGATGACCTGGCTTGCCTCCGGCGATGACCGCGGCGTTTTCTTCCGTGCTCGACGCGCTTCGTTTGCGCCCCCTCCGTCAGGTCCTGATGTTCGAGGCGCGACCTCACGGGATCGACGTCTCGACCGGTGGCGCGAAGGCGTCGCCCTTGCGGGCGTCGATTAACCCGCCGACCGGAGAACGGCCCCTCCTTGCGCGCAGCAGACGGCGGCGGCAGTCGACGTTCACCGGTCACTGCCGATCGCGGCGATTGGAGACAGTTTCCTCGATCGTCTCGAATGGCCGGAGTCGACGTGGCGTGGTGAGGCTGGGTTGTGCAATTCTGCGCGACACCATCTTTATTGCACGGCGCCTTATCTACACCTGCCCAAAAGGATCTACACCTGCCCAAAAGGCGTATTAACTTCGGTATTGCGTCACATGTCAATCTAGCGGATCGTGACAAAAGATCGATCGCGATCCGGAGAATTTAGAGGAGGGCCAGAGATGCTTCGCTGGCTAAAGGCCTTCGTCCGTCGCGAGTTGGTCGCCGACGTTCCGGCCGAGCTTAGCCTCTGTCTCGATTGTGGAAAGCTTGCATGCTCTGAGGGTGAGTTCAGAGACTGCGCGCGACGCAAAGAGCGTGCGGCCGAGCTTGCTCTCGATCGGTTAGCGCCGGAGGCTGCCAGAGAAGGCGAGACAAACAAAGGCGCTGATATCTGCCAAGCCGACGCCGCAGCGGCCAACGAACGTTTGGCGGAAATCGAGCGCCGTCCGTTGGGGTAGGGTGGGCCGCCCGCAAACATGAAGGTCCTTTCGCCTTGGTGACTGAGGCGAAGCTGCGGCGCCTCTCGCTCTCGCTGGGTCACAAAAGCATTCTCAAGAGGCTTCGCCTGCTACGCGAGGCGGCGGGTTGCCGAAGAGGCTACCCGCATCGCGGCGCCAGCGATCGGGATGATCTTTCAGCCCGGTCACGGGCCGCCTGAATGACTGCTCGCGTCGATCAGATCGGATGCCTCGCTCAGTCATAGTCCGACGAAGAACCGCTCCGGGTCGATCTGACCCGGTCGCCGAGCCACGAGGAGTGACCGATATTTGCACATTCCGACCGTCGGCAGTGTCACCCTCGAATGACCACGGTCCGCCCTTCTGAACCGTGCCCCGACGGGCGCCAACTGTCAGCATTGTTTCGCGGGGTCCTCTTCGCCGCGCCTTGGTAGGGGAGAAAAGCGAGCCCGCGTCGCCGACGTTTCCAGGCCGCGGGATCGACAGGGGAGGGGCCGCGCCCAGCGCGGCAATGGCGCCGAAAGCCCTATTTCAGGTGACCTGCGCCGAACTCGGCCGAGATGGACCCGCTCAGGCGCACGCAGACCCCGTTGGCGGCGAGCACGCCGGCCACGCCGCCGATGTTGCACTTCTTCGCCGTCGTCGCAGGCTCGGGCGCCGCCGCCTTCTTGGCCTGCGACGGCAGCTCCGCGGACTGCCCGGGATTTGCGAAGGCGGCGAGGAACAGGGCGGCGAAGGCGAGCGTTTGGGCTCGGCGCATGCGGACTCCCTTCGGACACATAAGCGGGTTATGAGGCGCCGGACCCCGGGTTGCAACGCGAACTTGCGACTCAGGTCGCGTTCCCGCAGGAATGCATCGACGGCGGAAGAGGGGAGCGGCCCATAGGCATGGACACGACGCCGGCTGTCGTAGAGCACCCGTCCGGGCGAGCTGGGCTGGTCATCGCCGGCGCAGCGCTGGTCGCGGCGGGTATCCTTCTGGCAACCGCCGAGCGGCAGGCGATCCTTGCGGCGATCGCCGGGGCGGGCGGACTTGCGCTCCTGAGGCGGGCCGTCGCCGAGCGCCCCTATTCCCAAGCGCTCGTCGTTGTGGACGCCGCCGCATTCGCCCTGTTTGCCACGTTGCGCAATGACGGACTGGGGTTCTGGCAACTGCCAGGGCCATGGCTGGACGTCCTCCGCTTCAACCTCCCCTCGGCCGTCATCGCGCTTATCGTCTACGTCGGCGCCTCGGCGATGGCCCTGATCGCCGGATTCCGCGGGCTTCGCGTCGTCGAGGCGCTAAGCCTCATCGCCGTCCCGTTCCTGTTCAACATTCTCATCGTGGTCGGCGCCGACTGGCACATGGCCGAGCTCGGCGCCGCTGTGACCTTTCACGCGGCCTTGCCGTTTCCGGCCGAGGTCGCGATCGGGCGCGCCCTGACGCTCTGGCTCCTGGGCGAGGCCATGCTGAGCCTGATCGTCGCGGTTAGCCTCAACCGGCCGCCCCGATCGTTGCGGGTCATGGCGCTCTTCGCCCTCGGCGGCGCCTATGCGGCGGTCACGCCGCTGTTCGCCAACGCCGCGCAGCTCGTGACCCAGCCGCTACTGGCGATCGTGTTTTCCGCGGCTTGCGCAGCGCTGGCGCAGGGGGGCCTATGGGCGGTCGTCTATCTGATGACGGGCGTCGCGCTCGACTGGCTCGCCGGAAGGCCGCCACGCTGGGACGCCGCCTGGGACCACTGGCGAACGGGCGTGGTGAAGGGCGCGATCTACGGCGGCCTGTTCATCGGCTTCATTTTGATCGCCGCCTTCGTCCTGCGGATTCCCGGCGCGTCGTGGTTCATAAGCGCCTTCGTTCTCGCCGTCGGCCCCGTGCTCGGCGCGGCGCTGTTTCCGCTCGCCAGGACCGTCGTTGGCAGCGCCGACGGAACAGCGCCGTTCTTCGGCCGGTTGCGGGCCGCTTACCGCGATCCGCGCGCGCCCGTGCGCGGGGTCGTCGCCGGATTGGGCCTCGCGCTCGCCTACGAGGTCAATCTCGCCGCTGCCGGCGGTGGAACGCGCTTTCTCGCGATGGCCGCGGTCGGGGCGCTCTGCTACGCCGGGGTGGACTTCGGCTTCGACGCCTACGCGGTGGCGTCCGGCGAACGGACCAAACTGCAAGGCTGGCGCCTTTATGCGCTCGGGGCGGGGCTCGGCGCCCTCGTCGCCGGCGCGCTCGGCTGGTATTTCGATTCCGCCCAGCTTCAGGTCGTGATCGCCAAGTTCTGGGCCTACGCCGACGTCAACTATCGCGTCAGCGGCCGGCGACTCGGAGACTTCACCACCTATCCGATCTTCAACAAGTATGGCGCGCTGAATCTCGGGGAGGTCGCAGGCGGCGTGAGGCTGTTCTGGGCGGAGTCCGTCGCGGGCGTCCTCAACTGGTCGCTCGCGGCGCCGCTGTTCTCGATCAACTATGTGCTGCTCGACGCGCTTCTTCAGCGCAGCCTCCGCCCGATCAAGGGCCTCGTCAGCCCGAAAGGCGTCGAGGGACTGGTCGAGCAGGGGGTGCGCGTGTTGCGCTGGGGCCTGTGGATGGCGCCGATCATCAACTCGTTCCTCCGCCAATCGCCCGATCCGAGCTGGTACAACCAGGACGGGGCGGTTCGCTCGGCGGTCGTCATCGGGGTCGATGGGAGTGAGACGCCCGAGACGTTCCGGCGGTTCAGTCTCATCCTGTTCCTGGGTCTTCTCGCCTACGACTGGCTGCGCATTTTGATCTGGTTCGACCACATGGGGCTGAGGGTGGCGAGTCTCGTCAACCTCTCGTTCCTCGGCGGCGACCGGGCGGATGAGGCGGCGGCGCGGTTCGTCGGGCACAACAGTCGCACCCGCGCGATCCCGGATGGAATCCGGCGGTTCGGCACTTGGGCGCCCCTGCTGATCCCGTTCTACATTCCGCGCGGGTCCGAATGGGACTTCGCCTGGACGGGCGCTGAGAAGCTTGCGCGCGACGGCAGCCCGATGCCCGAGCCGATCCGCACGCTCGGACTTGCCTATGCCGCGGTGATCGCGCTCTTCGCCGCCGGCTCCGTCGCCATCGTTGCACGCGAGCGCCGCAAGTCCGGACCGCCCGCCCCCTGGCTCGCCGGCGCGCCGCGCGAGCTTGCCCGCAATCCGCCATCCTATGTGTTCAACAACGGCGCGGTCGGGGTCGAGGTCTTTCGCGACGGCCGGGGGGCGGCCTTCGTCATGGGCGCCGAACGCGGCGGCGGCGGCATCGACCTGATCCGCCGTCCGCTCGAGCCGCTCCAGGCGCGCGGCCATTTCTTCTATGTGTCGGAGGATGGCGAGGCGCCGTGGTCGATCGGCTTCCAGCCCGCCCGCCGCGCCGGCGAATATCGGATCGAGGAGGCGGGCTTCCAACGCCTCGTGATCCATCATGCGCTGAACGGGATCGAGGCGCGGATGGAGATCGCGCCGGATGGCGGCCAAGCGGCCGTTCTGAGCTGGAAGATTCGGCTGACCGACCGGTCCGGCAAGTCCCGGCGCCTCCAGCTCACCAGCTTCTGCGAGGTCGCCGGGCACGAGACGGAGGCCTACGCGCGCGACCTCGACTTCGCGGGAATGCATGTCGAGACGATCTTCGTACGCGCGCTGAACGCGATTCTCGCCCGCAACCGGCTGTTGCGCTCGGCGCGTGCAGATCGCGGCGAGACGGCGTTCTTCGCCGTCAAACCCGGCGCGGGCGCGGAGCTCGTCGGCTACGAGGATTCGCGCACCCGCTTCCTCGGGGAGGGGTCGCTGGCCAACCCCACCGGCTGCGAGCCCTGGCGCTGGCGGAAGCTCGACGACGAGGGCAAGCTCTGGACCTTCGATCCAGCCGCGAGCTTCACCGTCTTGATGTCGCTCGACGCAAACGGCGCGGCCGAGGCCGAATTCATCATGGGCCGCTCCGACAACGCCGTCTGGGCGGCGGAACTGATCGCCCGCCGCGTCGACCTGGCGCCGATGCCGGAGCCAGACCTGCAAACGCTGATCTACGAAACGCGCGCCGTCGAACCGACGCACGCTCTGCCGAGCCGTTGGCCGTTCGCGCTCTCGGAGGACGGCAAGCGGCTAAGCCTGACGCACCGCACGCCGCGCCCGTGGGCCCACGTGATGGCGAACGAGCTCGGGATGTCGACCATGACGTCGAACGACGGCGAGGTATTTTCCGCCTTCGCCAACGCTCGCCAGAACGGCCTCACCGCGTTCCGCTTCGGCAGCGCGACTGTCGTTCAGCCCGGGCAGGTGCTCTACGTCCGCGACCTCGAGTGCGAGGAAACCGATTCGCCCGGTTTTTCCCCCTTTCAGCGCGAAGACGCGAAGCACCAGGTCACCTACGAGCCGGGCGTCGCGACCTTTTTCAAGGCGCGCGGCGGCCTGACGATGGAGACCGTGGTGTTCGTGCCGCCCGATCGCCCTTGCGACGTGCGCGTTCTGACCTTGCGCAACGTCGGCGACCGGCCCAAACGCCTGCGCATCGTCCCGTTCTTCGACCTGGCGCTCGAGGAAAGCCCGAACGAGAGCGTCGGCAAGATCCGCGACGAGATGGTCGGCGCGACGCTTCTTTTCCAGAACCGCAACAACGACTTCGAGCGCGGCTTAGCCTTCGCCGCGACGAGCCTCGCCGCTTCCGCGACCGAGACGGTGCGGACGCGCTTTTTCGGCGGCCCGGGGCGGGACATCCGTACGCCGGCGATGGTCGAGACGGGCGCCCCGGACAGTGGGGCAAGCGACGACGGGCGGAGAGTCGCCGCCTTTTCCGGCGAACTGTCGCTGCCGCCGGGCGGGGAGGCGAAAATCGTCGTCGTTTTCGGTCAGGCGAAAAGCCGCGCCGAAGCGCTGGCGGCGGCCCGGCGCGTTTCAATCCCGGAGGCGGACGCCGATCTCGCCGCGACCCGCGCGTCCTGGGCCGCGCGGCTCGGCAAGGTGGAAGTGCGCACCAACCGCCCGGACTTCGACCGGCTCGTCAACACCTGGCTGCCCTATCAGCTCTACGCCTCGCGGCTGTGGGGCCGGGTCGGGCCGAACCAGCGCGGCGGGGCGACCGGCTTCCGCGACCAGCTTCAGGACGTGCTGCCGCTCGCCCTCCTCGAGCCGCGGCTGACGCGAGCGCAGATCGTTCTTCACGCCAGTCAGCAGTTCCTCGAGGGGGATGTGCTGAAATGGTGGCATCGCGCGCCCAACGGCGGCACGGGCCTCGGACAGCGCACTAAGGCGAGCGATCCCCACCTCTGGCTGCCCTATGTGCTGGCCCGCTACGTGCGCGAGACGGGCGACGCGAGCGTCCTCGACGAAGTCACTTCTTTTCTCGAAGGCGAGGCCGTGCCGGACAACCAGGAGACCTGGATCGTCATCCCGCGCGCCTCGCGCGAGACCGCCACCGTCTACGAGCACGCGCGGCTCACCATCGCCTTCACGCTCGATCATCTGGCCGAAAACGGGCTGCCGCTGCTCAGGGCGGGCGACTGGAACGATGGCATCGACGCGCTCGGCCGCCAAGAGATTGGCGCCAGCGTCTGGATGGGCTTCTTCTTCGCCAACGTGCTCGACGGCTTCATTCCGCTTGCGCGCGCCAAGGGCGACGAGGCCTTCGCGGCGGTCTGCGCCGATGCGCTTGCGGCGCAGCGCGCGGCCCTCGACGTCGGCTGGCGGGGCGACCACTACGTGCTCGACTTCGCCGACGACGGCCAGGTTCTGGACCAGCCCAACGCGATGACGACCGGCTGGGCGGCCTATTCCGGCGCCTGCGACGATGGCCGCGCGCTTGCGGCGCTGGAGGGCGGCCTGAGAGGCATCGAGCGGGCCGACCGCGTGCTGCTGCTCGAGACGCCATTTTACGAACACTCGCGTCCTTATCCGGGCCGGATTGCGGATTATCCGCCCGGCGTGCGGGAGAACGGCGGACAATACAGCCACGGCGCGTCCTGGATCGTCGATGGTTTTGTCCGGCTCGCGGCCAACGCCCGCGCTCGGGGCGAGACCGATGCGGCCGCCCAGCTTTTCGCCCGCGCGTTCGAGATCTTCGAGAAAATCTCGCCGCTGAAGAAGACGGACCCGGAGCGCATCGCTGTCTATGGCCTCGTCCCGATCCAGCAGCCGGCCGACATCTACGACGGCTGGGGGCACGGCGGCCGGGGAGGGTGGTCGTGGTACACCGGGTCGGCCGCGCGCATGCTTTCGGCCGCCTACGCCATTCTGGGGATCGGGCAGGCCGATGGCGAGGTCGCACTCCGCGACGATCTTTTCGAGCGCAAAGGCGGCTTGCAGCTCGAGTCGCTGCGGATCGGCGACAGGACTTGGAGGCGCCAGAACGCTGCCGGTTGATTCTGCTCGCGCCGCGCGGATTTTTCGATGAATTGGCAGGGTGCGACGTTTGGCGCCCGCTACTTTTGTCGAATGATCGCCTCAAAAGACGGCGTGCTGCGTTGCGGCAGGGCGCAGTTTCTGTCATGAGGCGCCCACAACAAGCCGCGCGCAGGACCGCTCGCCAAATGTCAGGGGGCTATACGCCATGCTGTTAGGGATCATCATAGTCTGCGGACTGCTGTCCATCGTATACGGCGCGTATACGATCAGCAGCATCATGTCGGCGGACGCCGGCTCCCCGCGAATGCAGGAGATATCCGGCGCGGTCGCCGAAGGCGCGCAGGCCTATCTGCGCCGGCAATATACGACTATCGCCGGCGTTGGCGTCGTCGTCTTCATCGCGCTCGGCCTGCTGCTTTCATGGACCGTGGCCATCGGCTTCGCCATCGGCGCGCTCCTGTCGGGCGCGGCCGGCTTCATCGGCATGAACGTCTCGGTGCGCGCCAACGTCCGCACCGCGCAGGCGGCGACGAAGTCGCTTGCCGGCGGCCTCGACATCGCCTTCCGCTCCGGCGCGGTCACCGGCATGCTGGTCGCCGGTCTCGCGCTGCTCGGAGTCTCCGGCTACTTCGGTTTCCTGACGGGGGTGCTCGGCTACGGCGTGGCGGACCGCACGGTCATCGACGCGCTGGTCGCGCTCGGCTTCGGCGCCTCGCTGATCTCGATCTTCGCCCGTCTCGGCGGCGGCATCTTCACTAAGGGCGCCGACGTCGGCGCCGACCTCGTCGGCAAGGTCGAAGCCGGCATTCCCGAGGACGATCCGCGCAACCCGGCGACCATCGCCGACAACGTCGGCGACAACGTCGGCGACTGCGCCGGCATGGCCGCGGACCTGTTCGAGACCTATGCGGTGACGGTCGTCGCCACGATGGTCCTTGCCTCGATCTTCTTCGAAGGCACGAACGCGCTCTGGTCGAGCATGATGTATCCGCTGGCAATCTGCGCAGCCTGCATCGTGACGTCAATCATCGGCACGTTCTTCGTCAAGCTCGGCGCCAACAACCCGATTATGGGCGCGCTCTACAAGGGCCTCATCGCCACCGGCGTGCTGTCGATCCTCGGCCTTGCGCTCGCGACGACCTATGTGGTCGGCTGGGGCGAGATCGGCACGGTCGCCGGCAAGTCGGTCGTTGGGGCGAACCTGTTCGTCTGCGGCCTGATCGGCCTCGCCGTCACCGGCCTCATCGTGGTGATCACCGAGTACTACACCGGCACGGGCAAGCGCCCGGTTGTCTCGATCGCCCAGGCGTCCGTCACCGGCCACGGCACCAACGTGATCCAGGGTCTCGCCGTGTCGCTCGAATCGACGGCGCTTCCGGCGCTGGTGATCGTGGCGGGCATCGTGTCCACCTATCAGCTTGCGGGCCTGTTCGGCACGGCGATCGCGGTCACCACCATGCTTGGCCTTGCTGGCATGATCGTCGCACTCGACGCGTTCGGCCCGGTCACCGACAACGCAGGCGGCATCGCCGAGATGGCGGGCCTGCCGAAGGAAGTCCGCCAGTCGACCGACGCACTCGATGCGGTCGGCAACACGACCAAGGCGATCACCAAGGGCTATGCGATCGGCTCCGCGGGCCTGGGCGCGCTGGTTCTGTTTGCGGCCTACACCAACGACATCCGGCACTTCACCGAAATCGGCTCGCCGTATTTCAAGGACATCGGCGTTGTCGATTTCAACCTCTCCAACCCCTATGTCGTTGCGGGACTGATCTTCGGCGGGCTGATCCCCTACCTCTTCGCCGGAATCGCGATGACGGCGGTCGGCCGCGCGGCGGGATCGGTGGTCGTCGAGGTGCGCCGCCAGTTCAAGGAAATGCCGGGCATCATGCAGGGGACGCAGCGTCCGGACTACGGCCGCGCCGTCGACATGCTGACCAAGGCGGCGATCCGGGAAATGATCATTCCCTCGCTGCTGCCGGTGCTCGCGCCCTTCGTGGTCTATTTCGCCGCGCTTTGGATCTCGGGCTCGAAGGCCGCGGCCTTCGCCGCGCTCGGCGCTTCGCTGCTCGGCGTGATCGTCAACGGCCTGTTCGTCGCGATCTCGATGACCTCGGGCGGCGGCGCCTGGGACAACGCCAAGAAGAGCTTCGAGGACGGCTTCACCGACAAGGACGGCGTCAAGCACTTCAAGGGCTCGGACGCCCACAAGGCGTCCGTCACCGGCGACACCGTCGGCGACCCCTACAAGGACACCGCCGGTCCCGCCGTCAACCCGGCGATCAAGATCACCAACATCGTCGCCCTGCTCCTGCTCGCCATCCTGGCGCACTGAGGCTGAGGCAAACGCATGCGGAAGGGGCGGGGCCTTGGCTCCGCCCCTTCGCATTTTCATAGCGTCGTCATAACGGATCGGACCTGCCCGGCCGACAAGTTTGGCGCGCGTTCCGAATGTGTAAGCATGCAAGCATGCCCGCGTTTCAAACATACCCGCTAACGATCGAAGCGCACCCTGAGGACGACGGCTATCTTGCGTATTTTCCGACCTAGTCCGGTTGTCAGACTTGGGGCGATACCTACGAAGCGGCGGTTCGAAACGCAGAAGAGGCGCTGGCGGTCTATATCGACACCTTGATCGCCAACGGGGACCCGATCCCCGAAGCCAAAATGAGCGCCGGGCCCACGGCGGGATCATCGTGCGGACCGACGTGGCGGCTTGATGCGATGTCGGAGCGGCTTCCGAGCGTCAGCGCCAAGGACGTCGTTCGCGTTCTGCAACGCGCCGGATTTCAGTCTCAGCGACAAAAGGGTAGTCACGTGACTTTGCGCAATCCCGAGTCGATCCGCGAGCTTGTCCGTCGAAACTCCAAGTGAATCCTGGATAATTTACAGAAAAAGGAAGTTACCTACTATGGCGAGATTATGGCCTGAGGACTATTATGACGCGGTGACGCACTAAGCCTGGGCGCCCGACGAGTTGGATCATCTTAGCGACCTGGGGCGCGCGTCCAAGGGGCGGCCGAGTCCCTACGATACAGTCGAGCGCCTCCGCCGAATCGAAGTTCCGCTCAATCACATCCTCGCGTTTTTCTTCTCGATGGCGCCGGCATCCCTCATAGGAGAATTAGTCAAGCGCCACGTGGGAATCGAGCCGATGGGCGACGTCGCTTATCTTGGCAGGGAGTTTGAGCGGCAGGAGGTATTCGATTCTATAACTCAACCAGATTTCGCTTTCGACAACGATCATACGTTCCTGACCATCGAAACAAAGCTTAACTCCTATTCATCGATTGAACAGTTGCAAAAATACGCCTTTCTTCACGCGCTCATACGCGAGCGAAGGCCCGGTCGTAGACGTGGGATGTTATTCTTGACGCCTCAGACCAGCAATTGTTCGGGA
>Ga0074045_10004399_pt1 | contig 12488 bp, 9 predicted proteins | sample BogForMeECP23OM2_FD_94442 | JGI IMG/M metagenome (GOLD analysis project Ga0074045, IMG submission 94442) | Bog forest soil microbial communities from Calvert Island, British Columbia, Canada - Bog Forest MetaG ECP23OM2 | ecosystem: Environmental > Terrestrial > Soil > Wetlands ...
GCGGTTGGGAACGCACTTTGCTAAGGCTCTCGTGATCTGGAAACCCAAGTCTGGAAAACCAGTCTGGAACCGGCTCCACACGGAGCCGGCCGCGCCTACTTGCGGATGCCGAGCTTCGAAATAACGGTTTTGTACCGTTCCGAGTCGTACTTCTTCAGGTAGTCGAGCAGACTACGACGCCGGCTCACCATCATGAGAAGTCCGCGGCGCGAGCCGTGGTCTTTCTGGTGCGTCTTGAAGTGTTCCGTCAACTGACCAATGCGTTCGCTCAACAGCGCGATTTGAACTTCGGGACTTCCGGTATCGGTAGCGTGCGTACGATACGTGTCAACGACGGACTGTTTTTGCTCTCTGGCTAGCACTAACCTGTTGCACTCCTGTCTCTTCTCGTTTTCGTAACGTTTTTGATGGTAACACGCCACTGTCGAGGGTGGCAAACCGGCCTCAGTTCTCGGTTCTCAGAAAAACCCAGGAGCCATCCCCGTTTCACTGAGAACTGAGAACTCGAAGAACTCGAATCAAGGTTATAATATAGTCAAGACTCAAAATAAGCGACGGATGTAAAAATCCTCCGGTTATTGCAGAGACACAAGCTGGGCCAAGCCTACAGGCTCTGCATGTAGCCAGCCATTATAAAAACTAGAAATACGGGGAGTTTCATATGCCACGAGGCCGATCAACTTTTACCAAACGTCAGAAGGAACAAGCGCGCCAGCAGAAACAGCGGGACAAGAACGAGCGCAAGACCCAACGCAGGCAGGATCAACCGGAAGGCGTTGTGGTGGACGAAGCCGAAGAATTGCGTCAGATGCGCGAACACGCCGCCGAGCAAGCGGCACTGTTCGGCATCGGCAGCGACGACGATGAAATCGATCCTGTCGCACTACTCACACCGCAGGGCAAGCAAGCCGATCACTAATCGCCAAGCTAATGGAGCGACGGGCGCCTCGCCCGTCCAGTGGTTCGGCGGCCGGGCGGGGACACCTGGCGCTCCACCAAAAACTACACAAATACCTCACCCGGCAAAGCGGTCAGCGTCCGTGATGCCAGGGTGTTTTCAACAAACCGTTTCGGACGATCGCTAGCCGCCCCATTTACCTGCTTGCGTTCGATGCGCAGCTTCAAGGTGCGCTCGATATTGCGGAGATCCAGAACCTCCACGCCAGTGACCAGGGTTGAGGCTCGGCCTTGAGAACCAGCCCGTCCCGTTCGCCCGACGCGGTGAATGAAGTCCTCCGCCATCTTCGGCAGGTCGTAGTTGATCACATGCGCCACGTCATCGCAGTGCAGGCCACGCGATGCAATATCGGTCGCCACCAGTACCTGGTGTCGGCCTTCCTGGAATCCGCTCAACGCGGCGTTACGCTGCGACTGAGTGCGATCGCCGTGAATCATGGCGGCCGAGAAGCCATCGCGCTCAAGTTCCTTGGCCAGTCGTTGCGCGCCGCGCTTGGTGCGCGTGAAGATCAAGGTCTGTCCCTTTTCTTCATATAGCAACTGCCGGAGCACATCCAGTTTCTCGGAAGGCCGCACTTCATAAGCTTCAAGTGACACGCTCTCCGCCGGCTTCAGCACTGAGCCCAGCGCAACTCGCACCGGCTCGCGCGTATAGTCATTCACCAGCGAGGCTACCGATTGCTCCATGGTGGCGGAGAAACAGAGCGTCTGCCGCCGCTGCGGCAGAATTTGCAGAATGCGCCGGATGGCTGGAAGAAAACCCATATCCAGCATGCGGTCGGCTTCGTCGAGCACGAGTATTTTCACCTGACGCAGATCCGCGAACTTGCGCGTAATGAAATCCTGCAAGCGTCCTGGAGTCGCGATGACGAACTCGCAGCCCGATCGGAGGCTGTTAATCTGCGCCTTCTCGGCCACGCCGCCGATCACCAACGCCGCCTTCGGCATGTTCTTGCCGCGCAGTTGCTCGTACTGCTCGTGAACCTGCATGGCCAATTCGCGCGTAGGCAACAGGACCAGAGCTCTTACGCTCTTGGCGGATTCCGGTTTCAACGATTCGGCGCGCAGCATCTCGATAATCGGGATCAGAAACGCGAGTGTCTTGCCGGTGCCGGTTTGGGCCGTGCCAATCACGTCCTTGCCTTCAAGAGCAGGAGTAATGGCGCGTGCCTGGATGGGTGTGACGGTAATGAATTGAGCTGCCGCCAACTTCTGCTGCAAGGCAGCAGACAGGGGCAGTTCCGTAAAGGTTGTCATTCGATTGTTTTCTTTCTGGAGGGGCTTACTTTCAATTTCTCAGACACAGTCCGAGTTCGCATGCCGCTCGCAATGGAATTGGCGCTGGAACCAAACGGCGGGCAGGAAATGCGGAAGTGTATCGGATCCAACAGGACCCCCGCGTGACGAGCAAACCGTAGCAAAAGCGTTAACAACAGTATAGCAGAAGAAGCGGCGTCGCGGGGTTACGTCGGTCATGGCACAGAGGCACATGGCAAAGGAGCACCAGGTAACCGTGTGCCCCTCGGTGCCCCGTCCATGCTTTCGCTTGGACGGGGCACCAATAGGACGATCTATCTTGCGTCTTACTTCGTGACGGACGGCGTGCTGCCGGCGACTACCGCATCAATGAAGGTGAGGCCGTTAGGCGTGCCATATCCGGTTGCGTTGTCCCAGCCGTGCGTAACCGTGAGCGAACTATCCAGCCCGAACCCCCAGTCCAGAAGCTCGCCGTCCACCGGCAAGAATGTACTGGTGAAGTTCTTGTTGCCGTAGAGCAATCCGCTGAAGAGCTGGGTAGCCGAGTACGAGGTGGTGCCATTTGTGTCCGTAATCGTCCCCGACACGTTGTTCGCTGAGCTGTCGGTTTTGGGAAGCACGTCTTGAATGCCGCCGTAGGGCAGAGCAGCGACAGCGGGCGCCGCCTGACCGAGAGCAGCGCCAGCCGCCTGGTTAGCGATGGCCCAGATAGCAGTGAAGATGGGGCTGGACAAGCTAGTGCCGCCCCAGCAGCATTGCAACTCCTGGACCCCGCCCTCCGTCACCACAATCGTAACGCCGGTGTTTGGGTCAGCCAGCGCGGAGACATCGGGCGTTTGCCGCCCTTTGCCGCGGAGCGACGCCTGCCATGATGGCTTGGGCCAGAAGATGCTCTCGCCGCCTCCTCCGCCGCCGATGAAGCCTAACGGTTCCGGCGGGTCGAGAACCGTGCCGGGGAATGCCAGGAACGAAAGCGTATCGCCCCATGACGTGGTGATGGTCGATCCAGGATGGCTGAGGTCGTTCAGGATGGAAGTGCCCCCGACAGCGGTGGCATGAGGAGCGACCGAAGGCACACCGGGTGCGCCCAGCGGAGTGCCCAGCCCTTCGTCGCCACTGTCGCCAGTGGAAAAATTGGCGGAGACGCCTTGGGCGGTTGCGATTTCAAGCGCATCGTCCCATGACTCCTGTTCGAGGGCCCCGGAGACGATGTCGGTGTCTTCTTCGTAGCTATTGGAGATTGAGTTGCCGAGACCATTGTTGGCCACGTAATCAATCGAGTACTGAAAGTCTTCGCTGTCCTGTCCGTTGGTGGCAACGACCAGGATCTTAGCTCCAGGAGCGATGGTGTGCGCCGATTGTACGTCCATAGCGATCTCAACTTCCCAGCCGGTGAGTATCCCTGCGTTCGGATCGGAAGGTTTGCCCTCGGGGTAAATGATGCTGAAGTTGTTCTTGTTAAGCAGCGGCAGGCCCGTCAACTTGAAATAGGCATTGGAATCCTTCTCGATGGTGGGATAACCGTAGCCCTCGACCAGAACGATCGTCTGGCCCGTGCCGTCGAGCCCCTGTTCGTAAACTGCGTTGAGGCCGTAAGTCGTCTGTAACTGCTGCGGCTGATAGGCGCAGGGTATCCCGTTCTCTTCATATACAGTCCCGCTGTAGACGGCCTCCGGCAGAACGCCACCGTACTCCAACGTGACTGTCTGCGGCGCGAAGAGACACTGAGTGGTAATAAATCCGGTTGGGAAACTGGAAGCGCTGGCGATTTTGCTAAGCGGCAATGGAGCGAAGGGCTTCCCGGTGCGCATGTTAACAGCGCGCGCAATGAGCGGCCGCACCTGATGGCTCTCCAGACCGGCGACAGTGGAAACATAGTTCCCCGCCTCCCCGCTGAGCCGGGCATCCTTGACGTTGGCGCGGTAGACTCTGCCGTTGTATTGGAACTGGTGGATTTCAGTGTTGAAAGCGCGCTCAACATTGGCGATGGTGCCGCGGGCACGGACACTGAAGCCGATTGGGTCCGTGGAGAGAATCGTCAGTCCGTGGTTCTGGAGCTCCTGGCGGACTGCCTGCCGCTGCTCTTCCGTGGGCGCGTACTTCCTGAGATCGGCGCTGGTCATCCACTTGTGGAAACTCGGCGACCCATGATCGTAGAGTGCGTCGACGGCTCTGTCGAATGCGGCCTTGTCATTAAGCTTGAGGCGGACCGTGATATTGATCTCGGTCGATGGAGCGGGACGCCCCACGTCCTGGGAAATTCGAATGCCGGCGGGCACATTTCCCGCTCGCTGGGCGAAAGCTGATGCCGCTCCCATAGCGAAGAGCGCGATCAGCGAAATAACGGACATTTTTCTGAGCGACCTTTGGGTCATAATTTTCTCCTTTGCAATCTGAACACAAGTGGGACCACAAAACGGAATGCAGAGTCCGTGGAACGAGGACATACACTCTCGCGGAAGAAGCGTCTGGCAAGGCGGACGCGATTTCTCGCGTCAGCCAGTGGCAGCAATTTATATACGAACATCCACTCCGCTGTACAGAAAAAATCGGTGCTGCGAGACTTTTCCTGGAAAAGTGCAAATCTCTGCACCTTCTGCGAACCCTCCGTCGGCCCCTAAACCCAACTCAGGGCAGAGCAACCTTCCCCCGAAGCACCACCACCGACGCCGCCGGGAGATCGTAGACCGCGTCTTTTTTGCCCTCCTGCTTCGAACGCAAAATCGGCCCGTCGGGATCCGCCGTGCCGTTCGTATAGGCGACGATCGTGGGCTTCGCAGCTTCTTCGGCGTGTGCCATAAAGCGAGTCAGCGGCGGGTTCCACTTATATTGACCACTGCCAAAGATTGCAACCTCGACTGGACCGGCAAAACTCGCAGCCGGCTCAGCGTCTCCACGAAACGCAATGCGAACGCGGTGAGCGTTCTGCTGATCGCGATTGACCACGAGCAGCGACCATTCGCCATCGGGACGCTTCAAAGCGTAGGCAGTGACAAGCTCGCGGCCAGCGCCGTCGCCGATATCGGACTTGGCCGAATACACCCGATGCTCTCCGCCGCCGGGCTGGGCCCACTCCAGGTTAATGAGTTGCGCTACAAAAAACTGCGCCAGCGGCTGCTGAATTTTGTAGTTAGCGTCCACCGTGAACATGCCAAACGTTCCCGGAGAACTGTTGCAGCCGGGCTCCATCTGCAATGGCAGATAATGGAAGTAATAAACGGCCTTGGCGCCCGCGTCGAGCAACGATCCCACGTAATCGGCCAGCCAGAGGCCGGAGAAAATATCCTGATAAGTTTCGCTGGCCGCCGACGAGAGGTTCCCTTCGGTAACGAACATCGGCACGTCGGCGGGAACGCCATCTTCGTGCCACACCTGAATGATGTGGCGCATGAGTTCCGGCTCGTCGTAAAGAGAGCTCCAGGGAATGCGGCACGGATCGTAAGGATAGTGCTCAAAGGAAAAGAAGGCGAGATCCTGCATGCGTCCGTGTTGCTTCAGATAGTCGACGAAACGTCCAGTCCAGGAGACTCGGCCACTGGCATCGGGCCAGACCTCTATGTCCTTGTTTTCCCCGGTGAAGGAAGGCCCGCCGAGTTTGAGCTTCGGATCGAGGCGATGCAGCGCCGTCGCCCACTGCAGATAGAGCGCGGCGTAATCCTCTGGCAGCATGAATTGCCCGTCGGCCTCTTCGCCCATCTCGACGTAGGAAATGGGATAGTGGCGGTTCTCTATGTAAGCGATTTCGGCAACCGCGTTCTCGGGAGTGTCGTAGAGCAACGCGACCGGAATCATGGCGGGCAGTCCGCGAGTCACGCCGCTCGTGAAGAAGAGATCAAATCCCACCTGAGCCGAGCGAGTCGGCCCCAGATCGGAAGCCCGATGCCACGGATCAACGGAAGAGACATAAGTAGTGGTCTGCTCCTGATCGGGCGTGTGGCGCAGGGAGTCGTGGAATTCTCCATCGCCGGTAGTGGTTCCTAGGTAGAGTTCGCGGATGGAGTAGCCAACGCAATTGCGCGGATCGGAGGGACCGTCGTCATCACAGGTGTTGGAAGACTCGGTCATCAGGATGCGAACGAAACGGACATTGACAGTAACCGGAGCTGGGACCAGGCGAACGGTTTCGGTATGGCCCTTGCCGGCCGCGACCGTACCTTGCGAAAAAGTTTGCCACACACCGCGAGTAGGAAATCGGATGGGTTCGTCCCCCGTCCAATACTGGACAAGATAATGAGTCGCGTAGGGCTCGCCCCACGCGATGCGAATGCTATCGACGGGCTGCGTCTGCGCCAGATCGAGCACGACCCACTGCGGATGGAGCGCATCACTTTCACCTGTAAAATGCTGCGTGACATAGGGATTGCTCTTCCAGAAAGTATTCAGGTCGCCATCGGTCAGGCGCGAGAAGCCGCTGTTGTCGGTGCCGTCGTTGCGCGTGAAACCGCGGCGCGGAAGCGCGTATCCGTAAGAGTAGCGCAGGCTTTCCGTGGGAGTGGCGGAACCGGTGAAGTAGCCCTTACCTCCGGAATCGCTGTCGCCGCTTTTGTCGCTCCATGTTCCCTTCGGGTTCCAATGCCAGGCTTCGACCGCCAGTTCGGTATTCTGCCGGAAAGACACCGGCTGCCAGCCCGAGGACTGCGTTACCAGCAGCGAGTCCGGGAGCAGATCTTTGTCGATGGCCTCGACCGGAATGCGATCAACGCCCGCGCCCAGAGTTTCACTGGGGATGAAGTGGTTGGCGGAGTGCGAAACGTCAACGGTGATGGTTTGAGCAGCAGAGAAGAAAGTGAGGACCGTGACGACGGCAATAACGGTGGCCGAAATTTTCAAGCAACGCCTCCAGATGTCCCAAAAGATTGCTATTAAAACGATTCAATTATACGGACCATGGGGCTCGGAGACGAGCAATTTTCAGGATGCGATACGCCCCAGACGACTCAGCCAGATCGCTCGTCACTTCTTGAATAGATTCTCAAACGCTTGCCGCGCGTCGTTGGGGCGCTGACTGCCTTTGCTCGAGGTTTCTTTTTCGATCATCACGCGTATGGAATACAGCGAGCAGTCGTTGCGCTTGTCCTTGGGAGAGAGTCTGGCGGGAATCGGCTGATTGCATTCGAATCGGCTGGATGGATCAAAATGTTCGCATTGTTTGCAGGCGTGCAGGTCGAAGCCGCACTTCGGGCATTGCCCAACCGGATCCGAGAGATTCTGCAGCAGCGCGCCGCATTCCGCACAGCGCGAAACGCTCCGCGTGCCCGGCATGTTGATCGGCCTGGGCCCGAACGTATTCTCTTTCTTCGGGGCAGTTGGCTTCTGCTCGAACTCTTTCTTTGCTCCGCCCCCGGAATCCTGGTATCCGCGTTGACGATACTTGCGGTCAGACAAACAGTGCCTCCTGAAAACCGCCTCACAGTCGCGCTCATTGTCCGCCATTGGCGGGTTGGGCACAAGAGTTTCTTTGAACGGCCGAAGAACTTGTCTGGTGGAGCGCCGGGCGCCCCGCCCGGCCATCCCGGCTCGGCGGGCGAGACGCCGGTGAATTGTCTTTCACATATCAGGGTGCTACCATCCGATGTATAGAAAGTTTGAGGAGGCAGTCATGGCGGATCGTGAAGGCAACAGCTTCTTGTGGTTCCTGGCGGGTCTGGGTGTTGGAGCCGTAGTTGGTGTGTTGTACGCGCCGCGCTCCGGCGATGAAACGCGCGACGTAATTCGCTCCAAGGCGCAGGAAAGCACCGAGCGAGCCCGTCAGCAGGCTCGTCGTGCGCGCGAACAGGCGAGCGACTGGATGGATCGCGGACGCGACGTACTCAACCAGCAGAAAGAGCAATTCCGCTCCGCTTACGAGGCCGGGCGGCAGGCATATAACGAAACCACCGCGGCTGGAGTCGGGGAACCGCCCAAGAATATCTAGCGGCAGGAGAAACCATGGATGACAACCTCCTAAGAATCTTTATCGCGGTTACTACCTTTGCGGTCTTGATCCAGGCCGGAATTCTGGTGGGCCTTTATTTCTCGGTCCGCAAGAGTTCGGCGAAGATGGAAGCGCTCGCCACCGAGCTGACCAACAAAGTTCTGCCCACGGTGGAAACGATGCAGAATTTGCTGGTGGAATTGCGCCCTAGGATCGAGGTCATCAGCGTCAACGCCGCCGAGTCCAGCAACCTGGTGCGCAATCAGCTCGCCCGCATCGACGCTACCCTCACCGACGTTCTCGACCGCACCCGGCTGCAAGTCATCCGCGCCGATGAACTGCTGAATCGCACCATGGACAAGGTCGAAGAGACGAGCGAAGTCGTGCACAAAACCGTGATCTCTCCGCTGCGCCAGGTCAACGGTCTGATGTCCGCGATCAGCACCGGAGTCGAAGTCTTCCTCGGCCAGAAAAGGCGCCAGCCAAAAAACGGCGCCGGCGTCCCGCAAGACGAGATGTTCATCTAAGACGTATCGAGCTGGTTTTCTTCGATAGCCTTGATGGTTCTCTTCGATAGCTTTGAAAGGGCGTGGCTTCAGCCACGCCGTTCGAAGCGAATAAAGACTCGGGGCTTTAGCCCCTGAGGTCTACTGTTCGCCGCCGCCCTGCACCCGCTCACTTTTCACATCGGGCACATAAATCGAGTGGACGTTCTGTTCCGCCGCCAGCTTCTGGAAGCTCGTGATATCCGCATTCCGCACCTGCTCCCATCGCGCCAGCAATTCGTCGGTCTGCTTCTTCAGCTTGTCGAATTCCTGGTACTGGGCCGCGGTCGGAGCAGAATCGGCGAACCCTGCCACTCCCATGGAAAGAAACGCCAGCTTCGCGTCGATCCCCGGCGCGTAGGCGAGGGAATCCTCGCTGGCGCTGATCTGGAAATTGATCAACGGATCGCGAACTGCAATCAGCTTGGCGTCAAGTGCAGTCGCGCCATCGAACAGCACCTTGGTAGAATCGCCCGGCACCAGCCGCTTCTTCAGCCCGTCCAACTGCTCACGAACGTCCTGTATCTGGTTCACCGCGTAATAAACGCGATTCAACTGCTCGCGCACATCCATCTGCAGCTCGAACTGCTTCTCCAGATCGGCCTGCGAAGTGGTAACTCGCGGATCGATCTTCACTTCAAACGGAGCGACTGCGCCCTTGCCATTGCCGGTCGACCCGTCGGCAGCCAATGTCACGTTCAATCGCACCTGATAGTTGCCCGGCGGCGCCAGCGGCCCTTTCGCGCCATCATTGTATTCCCACAGAAAATAACCGGGGACGCGATTTGCCTCCTCGTAGCGCAGATCCCACACGAAACGATTCAGAGCTTCTTCCGGTTTGATCTGCTTCTCCGGTTTCTTGTCGTCGGGGTCGAGCGGTTCCTCGAGCCGCTCGGCTTTATTGCTGGAGTAGGTGCGTACTACATTGCCCGCAGCGTCCAGGATTTCAATCGTCACTTCGTGCTTCGGCGCTTGCTTCAGGTAGAAATAAATCACCGCGCCGTTGGGCGGATTCTTCCCGACAAATGAAAAATGTGTCGGAGCTTCTCCGGTGTGCACGCGATACGCCGTCGCGGGCTGGTAGAGATGCACGTCTTCGTTCGCGACTGAAGCGGCGAATTGGCGCAGCGGCGAGACATCGTCAAGAATCCAGAACGAGCGCCCGTGCGTCGCCAACACCAGATCGTCGTTCTTAATGACCAGGTCGTGGACTGGCGTGTTCGGCAGGTTGTTTTGCAGCGAGCGCCAGTGCGCCCCGTCGTCGAAAGAGACAAAAACGCCGCGCTCTGTTCCCGCATAGAGCAAACCTTTCTTCTTTGGGTCTTCGCGAACGGCGCGCACAAACACTCCATCCGGAATTCCAGTCGTGATCCGGCTCCAGGTCGCTCCGTAATCGGTCGTCTTGTAGATGTAGGGCGCGAGATCGTCATTCTGATGGCGGTCAACCGCGACGTATGCGGTGCCGGCATCATGGGGCGAAGCTTCAATCAAACTGATACGGCTCCACTCCGCAATATCCTTGGGCGTCACGTTGGTCCAAGTCTTGCCCTCATCGCGTGTCACCTGGACCAGGCCGTCGTCCGTGCCCACCCAGATCAGGCCTTTCGCCAGCGGCGAGGGAGCGATCGAAAACACGGTGTCGTAATACTCCGTGCCGGTATCGTCAATTGTCACCGGGCCGCCAGAGGGCTGCTGTTTTGATTTGTCATTGCGCGTCAGATCGCCGCTGATCGCTTCCCAGTGCATCCCGCCGTCGGAGGTTCTGAAAATGCGCTCGCCTCCGTAGTACATCGTGTTCGGGTCGTGCGGAGATGTCACGATCGGCGCCGTCCACTGAAAACGGTGGTCGAGCGAAGCCGCGCCCCGCGCATCGCTAAGCTCGGGCCACACCGCGATGCTCTGGACCTGGTTGGTGCGCCGGTCGAAGCGCGTGATGTTGCCCTGATAGTCTCCCGCATAAACGATGTTCGGATCGGCTGGATTGGGCGCAATATATCCGGCTTCCCCACCCCCGACCTCATACCAATTGTCGCGGCCAATGGCGCCGGCATCGCTGCGGCTGGCAATCGCCACGGTGGAATTATCCTGCTGCGAACCGTACACGGAGTAAGGAGTGCGCGTGTCGGCGATGACGTGATAGAACTGCGCCGTCGGCTGGTTGTCCTGGCGGGTCCACGACTTGCCACCATCGAGGCTGACCGTGACGCCACCGTCGTTCGAGGCGATCATGCGTTTCGTATTTTTCGGATCGATCCAAAGGCCGTGGTTATCGCCGTGCGGAACTTTCACCTTATTGAAGTTGCGCCCGCCGTCGGTCGACTTGAAGAACTCCACATCCGCCACGTAGACGGTATTCGCATCCCGCGGATCAGCGATCACGTGCATGTAGTACCACGCCCGCTGAAACAGCGAGTGGCTGCCATTTACGAGATCCCAAGTATCGCCGCCGTCGTCGGAGCGATAGAGCCCGCCGGCTTCCTTAGCTTCGATGATTGCGTACACCCGCTCCGAGTTCGCCGCCACCGCGAGCCCGATGCGCCCGTATGGCCCCTTCGGAAGGCCGTGCTCCTGCAGTTGCTTCCAGGTGGTGCCGCCATCGGTTGAGCGATAGACGCCGCTGCCTGGCCCGCCGCTTGAAAGCGTCCACGGAGTCCGTCGAGCCTCCCATAGCGAGGCAAATATAATGTTGGGATTCTGCGGATCGAACGCCACATCGATCGCTCCGGTATTTTCGTTCTTGTAGAGCACCTTGTCCCAGGTCTTGCCGCCGTCGGTGGTGCGGAACACGCCTCGTTCCATGTTCGGACCATACGGGTGGCCGAGCGCTGCCACAAAAACGATATCGGGATCACGTGGATTCACGATCACCCTGCCAATCGCACGCGAATCCTTCAGGCCAATGCTCTTCCAGGATTTCCCCGCGTCCACCGACTTCCAGACGCCGTCACCCTGTGAAATGTTTCCGCGAATGCAAGCTTCGCCGGTGCCCACATAAACGATGTTCGGATCGGACACCGCGACGGCGATACTGCCGATCGAAGGAGCTCCATCCTTGTCAAAAACCGGAGACCAGGTATTCGCGCCGTCGGTGGATTTCCAAACGCCGCCACCGGTCGCGCCGAAGTAATAGGTAGTGGGGTCGCCAGGAATCCCAGCTGCTGTAAGCGAGCGGCCGCCGCGAAAAGGGCCGATCGAACGGTACTTCATGCCCTTGAACAGCGGGTCACCTTCGTTCTTTTCGTCTTTGTCGTCTTTCGCCGACGTCGCACTCGCGGCAGACGCGTCTTTCTGCGCGGCATCCAACTTGCGATTCCGCTCCTTTTGCTGAGAAAAAATTAGTGTGACCGATAGCAGGACGAACAGCGCAAGCATGGCGACGCGCACATGCAGTGTCTTGATCGTGAACTGGATCATGAATCGAATGGCCCCGAGAAAAGAATTTGTCAGAATTTGTCTGTCATTAATGTTACTGCCTGAAGTGGGAACGCACAATCCTACAGCCTTCCGGGTTGAATTCCCCTGTGTACCTCTGTGCCCCCTATGGTGAAGATTTCCTACGACCCGCCACGCTGCCGCCAAAATGAAGTCGAACCTCGGAGCGGAACCCGCGAGCGTCCGGCGAACGTACCCGCATAGTCAACACGAAGAAGCACGAAAGGTTGGTTGATTTATGCGCTCCGCTCCTAGAATGTTTCAAACATTTCTCCGTTTTCTTGTTTGAAACAGAACGTGCTCATAATGCAACAACAGTTCACATCCAACGACGTAATCGCGCTGACCGGAATCACCGCCCGCCAGCTGCAATGGTGGGACGA
>Ga0074045_10004400_pt1 | contig 12487 bp, 14 predicted proteins | sample BogForMeECP23OM2_FD_94442 | JGI IMG/M metagenome (GOLD analysis project Ga0074045, IMG submission 94442) | Bog forest soil microbial communities from Calvert Island, British Columbia, Canada - Bog Forest MetaG ECP23OM2 | ecosystem: Environmental > Terrestrial > Soil > Wetlands ...
GAAAGGAAAATTTGCTCCAAGGTTTTCTTCTCGCCGGCTTCACCGGCAATGCCCGCGCGCAACTCTTCCAGTGATCCCTGCGCAACCAGCCGGCCCTTGTGAATGATGCCCACATGGCTGCATAGCCTCTCCACGATCTCCAAAACGTGGGAAGTCAGGAAGATGGTGACGCCGCGCTCGGTCATTCTGCCGAGTAACGCCTTCAATGCTCCCGCAGCCAGCGCGTCTACGCCTTCAAATGGCTCGTCCAAAAACAGAATGCGCGGCCCGTGGATGACCGCTGCCGCCAATGCCAACTTCTTCTGCATGCCGTGAGAATAGTCAGCGATCAGCGTTTTTTCGCGATCCGCCAACTGCATGAATTCAAGAAGTTCTTCCGTGCGCTTTTCCGTTGTTGCCCGATCCAGTCCGTACATACGTCCTACGAACCGCAAATATTCGACGCCCGTCAGACGCTCGAACAACCCCATGCCTTCCGGCACTACACCGATTTGCCGTTTGACTTCCACCGGATGTGACTGAAAATCAAGCCCCAGCAATTCCATTCGCCCGGAGGTCGGTGCCAGCAATCCGGTCAGCATTTTGATGGTCGTCGATTTACCCGCGCCATTTGGGCCCAGAAAACCGAAAAACTGGCCGGCCTGTACCCGCAAATCGACTGCATCCACCGCCGTCAACGCACCGAACTGACGCGTCAATTTCTCGGTTGCGATGGCAATGTCGCTCATGCTGTCCGACTCTCCGCCCACACCGGCGCCACTCTACCATGAGTTATTACGCAGGCCGTGGCGGCAAATTTCAAGGAATTTAGGCTCAGAGAAATCTTCAGTGCGACTTCGTGGATACCGGCGTAGTTCCGCCTTGAGCCACGGGGCGTTGCGGCAGCACTGCCAGCACGGCCGGAAGTTCCACACGAAAAACCGCGCCGCCGGTTTGGCCGTTATAGCAGAAGATCTTTCCGCCATGTTCCTGCACGATGCCATAACAAATGCTGAGACCCAAACCAGTGCCTTTTCCCACCGGTTTCGTGGTGTAGAACGGATCGAACACCCGATGAGGTTCGCGGAGCCCGGGGCCGGTATCGGAAAATAAGAGTACGACATTGCCGCGATCCCGCAGCGTTCGAATCGTCAATTTACCACCGCCGGATTCCGCCATGGCGTCCAACGCATTGCTGATAATGTTGAAAAACACCTGCATCAACTGGTTGTTGTCTCCCCGCACGCCGGGAAGCACGGACTCAAGCTGCAATTCGATTGAGGAGCCCCCGCTGTGCAAGTCCAGAGCGCGCAATTGCACTGCGTTTGTCACTACCGTATTGATGTCCAGGAGCGTGCGCTCCGCGGGGACTTGCCGGGCAAAACTCAAGAGATTCTGCACCAGGCTTTTCGTGCGCCGTGCCTGCTCACGGATTTTTACCGCGGTGTTTCGGGTGCGTTCCGGCAAGGCCTCATCGTCCGCCAGCAGGTCGGAGTATCCCAGAATCGCGGTGAGCGGATTATTAATCTCGTGCGCGGCACCCGCGGCCAATTGTCCCAGCGAAACCAATTTCTCCGATTGCACCATCTGGGCCTGTAAACGCTGCAGGTGCTCAATGGAGTTTTCCGATCGGGCCAATAGCCTTGCCCGATCCGAATCCGCAAGGTGTGTTCGAAGGAAGACCACCAAGGTCAACGGCAGCGCCGCGACTAGCGTCACGGTCAGTCGAAAATCCCTGACCGCCAGCGTGTCGTGCTCGACTCTGAGGGCGTAAAGGGCAAACAACGGCAGGCTCAGCACTGCCGCCATAGCAAATCGCGTCGCCCACACGTAATCTCGCGCCAACGCGTCGGTATCTCCCTCCATCGGAAGATCCAGTTCGCGGCGCTTCCGGAATGCGATCACACCCGCCATGCCATACCAGAAAAACGCCGTCATCATTGGCAGGTCATACCAGGGGTTGCCGGTATAGTACGAATTGCGGGCAATCGCCACATTCGTCGCCAGCGAATCCAGCATGTACAGCGCGGTCGGCGCAAAAAGATGGAAGTACACGGTGCGCCAGGCTCCCCGCGTGCGTAGCCAGCAAATCCCAAAACCCAGAGTGACCAGAAAGTGCTGCAGGTAGGTCAGCGTGTTGTAGTTGGTGTTGTAGGTGTTCAGGGTCGGCGTCGCATACATCCAGGGGAGTACCACATACACATAGAGAAAAGTCCACCAAGTCAACAGCAACCCGAAGTCCAGATACCCGAGTCCAAGATGCAGTTTGCCTCGCTGGCGATGAGGCCGCAGCGCTAAAGCGGCAATGAGTGGGATTCCGCGCAGATAAAAGATAATGTCGCCGACAAACAGTCCGGGCACATCCTGATGCAGATAGACTTCGTAATAGGTCCATTGAAACTGACCGACCATCCACATCGTGCAACTCAGTGCCAGCAACATCCAGAACAGGTTTCGCCGCCAGTGTGGGGTCCCGGCGTTAATCAGGAGACCCGCGTTCGCCAGCAGGGGCACGAAGCATTGCACCACGTCTCCAAATGACGAAAGCTTCGCTCCCGCTCCCAAATGATGGGAGACGCCCGCGTAGAAGGCGAGAAACGCCATCCAGGCTCCAAGGAGCCACGTAGTTTTGCTAAACCTGGGCATACCAAGACCTTTTGCAATTCTAGGCTGTCCGGACCCGTCACGGGGCTTCCTGCTCATGTGGCATGGCCAAAGCATTACCGCTGAGGCGGCCACTGAACAGGGGCGCCGGCATAAGTTCAAGTGAATTCTCACCTCTAACGCGGAACCCGCATCACACTGGGGAATGCCCAAGCACCTGCAATCTTCCCTTCGCGATGCACGCTTTCTGTATGGGTTTCCACTGCTAGTCTGCCTCTGCGGACTGTCCCTGGTGTTTCCGGCACGCAAATCTTCGGCGGACGAAATGAACACCAGTTATCTGGTTGGCAACTCACGCATCGATGTCCACGTGGATCCAGGCCCCCTGCAAGTGTCAAACCAGGACCTAATGCAATGGGTGCACTGGGCTTCGGACTCTGTAGCTGCCTATTTTGGTCGGTACCCGGTTCCGCGCGTCAGCCTTCGGATCATTCCCACATCGGGGAAAGGTGTCCGCGGCGGCAAGACCTTCGGCGAAACCGACGGAGGATCCATTCGCATTCACGTCGGAAGCGACACCTCAATGGCGGATCTCGCGGACGACTGGATGCTTACGCACGAAATGGTGCATCTAGGTTTTCCTTCTGTGGCGGATAAGCATCACTGGATCGAGGAAGGCTTGGCAACCTACGTCGAGCCGATCGGACGCGTGCGTGCCGGGCACCTTGACCCCCATGAAATGTGGTACGAACTCGTGCGTGATCTTCATCAAGGCTTGCCGGAACCCGACGACAAGGGTCTGGACAACACCCACACCTGGGCGCGTACTTATTGGGGTGGAGCGCTTTTCTGTTTTCTCGCAGACGTTGAAATCCATAAGCAGACGAATAATCGTAAAGGTCTCGAAGACGCTGTGCGCGGCATTCTCAACGCGGGCGGAGACATTCGCCGCGATTGGGAGTTAACCGAAGCGTTACGGATCGGCGATCAAGCGACGGGCGTGTCGGTTCTGCTTCCGCTCTACAACAAGATGAAAGATCAGCCTTATGAAGTGGACCTTCCCGCGATGTGGAAGGATCTGGGCGTTGAGCGCACCGGCGACACGGTCCGGTTCGTTGATTCCGCGCCTCTTGCAAGGGTGCGCGATGCCATAACCTCGGGCGCACCTCAAGCAACCCAGGTCACCCCGCATGGCGCCGGCACACCTTAGACTTGTGGTGCCCAACCTTTCTCGTAATCGCGGCCCCACAGTTTCATCGCTTCCGCGTCGCCCTGGATCTGGCCGTCCTTGGTGTCGAGATGCAACTCACGGTTGAATTTCCAAGCGATGTTGGAGAGCTGCAGCGTCGTGACCGCGACGTTGCCGACGGTGATCGGAGCATTAAGCTTCTCGCCTTTGCGGATTCCCGCGATGAAGTTCGCAAAATGCGCATCGGTCATGGAATCGCGGCCGACAGTGTCAGCCGAGGAGGTAGCGCTGCCAACCTTGAACTCGCTGGTCTTTTTGCCATCCAGGTCATATATCTCGTAGCCATCGCGGTCGATCAGCACCGTCCCGGTTGTTCCCATGATCGCCGACCCGCGATCACGCCCGTAAAACTTCATCCCCTGGCAACACTTACCCTCCCACGAAATCATCTTGTCTTCGTATTCGAAGCTGGTCACCAGGGTGTCGTAAAACTGCCAGTCGTCTTTGAAGTGGTACCTTCCGCCCGAGGCCGTGACCCGCTTCGGGTAGTCGACACCTAACGCCCAGCGGCACACGTCCACCTCGTGAGTGCCATTATTCAGCGTTTCCCCAGTTCCGTAGAGTTTGAACCAGTGCCAGTTGTAGGGATGCAAATTGTCTTTATACGGGCGCCGCGGCGCTGGACCCTGCCACAAATCCCAATCGAGGTAGGCAGGAACGGGCACTTCTTTGCCAATACCGATGGACTTCCGCACATTGCTGTACCAAGCCTTCGCGTAGTAGGGTCTGCCGATCAACCCTCCGTGAATCTTATCAATGATCTCAATTGTGTAGGACGAAGAGCGCTGCTGCGTGCCCATCTGCACCAGCTTTCCACACTTCTGCTGCGCTTGAATGAGCATCGCTCCTTCAGCGGGATTATGACTGCACGGCTTTTCCACATAGACGTGCTTGCCCGCCTGTAGCCCGGCGATGGCCATCGGTGCGTGCCAGTGGTCGGTAGTGGCAATCGTAATCGCGTCCACGTCATTGAGTTGGAGAATCCGCCGGAAATCCTTCTCCGAAACAGGCGCCTCTCCCATCTCCTGTGTCGTAGCGTCCGCGAACTTCTTCAGAATATTGCTGTCGACGTCGCAAACATGCGAGATGCGCGCCGCTGCCTGGTTCTGCTTGAGCGACGCGAGATGCGCATAGCCGCGGCCGTTCAAACCGATCACCGCAAAATTCAGGCGATCGTTGGAACCGAGAATCCGGCCATAGCTTTTTGCCGTTGTTCCTACCGTGAGCGCGGCCGCACCTACGGCAAGTCCGTCGAGAAACTCACGTCGTGTAACCATTATTTGCCTCGCAACCATCGGTGATTATGGCTTCGCCACAGGCTAATAGCATAGCTCGCGAGCAACCCGGGATTCCAAACTTTGCGTGTCTGACGGGCTATCAGGCTTAGATGGTATGGGGACTTAGTTTTGAAGCGGTTTGATCCACCAAGACAGCGACTGCGGTGCCTTTTGTAAATGCGATGTGTCCGAGACCGAGCCAGGTTCCTTCGTCTCCGAACCCTATCGACTACCGCGCTCAGTTCTCCGGCTGCGATTCCGTGACGATCTCGCCGACTTCCTTTTCCGCTTCTTCTTTGGCGCGCTTCTCCAGCTTCTTTTGGGCGCGGCGCTCTTCCTTCATGCGTTGCTTTTCCAGCCGCTTCATTTCCTTTTGGCGTTTTTGAAATGTGATGCTCATATGGCCTCCTTAGCTATAGCCACTTGCTTCTGCGCAAGTTTCGCCCGAACGAAACTGCTCAATAAGAACTTTCGACAAAGACCCGGAACTTGCTTGATCTTGAAGGATGCCGCAATTTCCGCAGGGCTTTGGCCTCGATTTGCCGGATACGTTCGCGAGTAACCGAAAACGTCTGGCCCACTTCCTCCAGAGTATGTTCGCTGCCATCATCGATCCCGAAGCGCATGCGAATGATTTTTTCTTCTCGTGGTGTGAGCGTCTTCAGCATGCCCGCCATCTGTTCCTTCATGTCCAGGTGGATAGCGGCGTCCGAAGGAGAGACCACGCCCTTGTCTTCGACGAAGTCCGCGAGATGCGATTCTTCATCCTCACCAATCGGCGTCTCAATGGAGATCGTGTGCTGGGCGATCTTTCTGGCTTTGCGCACCAGGTCCACCGGGATATCGATGCGCTTGGCCACTTCTTCCGCGGTCGGCTCGCGGCCCAGTTCCTGCACCAGTTGACGGCTGGTGCGCATCTGCTTGTTTATGGTTTCCACCATGTGTACCGGCACGCGGATGGTACGTGCCTGGTCGGCGATGGCGCGCGTGATCGCTTGCCGAATCCACCATGTTGCATACGTGGAAAACTTATAACCGCGCCTCCACTCGAACTTGTCGGTGCTGCGCATCAACCCGATATTACCTTCCTGGATGAGGTCGAGAAAATGCAGCCCGCGGTTCGTATATTTCTTGGCGATGGACACGACCAAGCGAAGGTTCGCCTCCGTCAAATCCCGCTTCGCTTGCTCCACCAGTGCTTCTCCCCGTGAAATACGTGCCAGGGCGCGTTTCAAGGAGACCTGGTCGGCTTCCAATAATTCCCAGATCTCATTCCATTCCGCGCGCCTTGCACGTAAGTCTTTCCGCGCCGCGGCGGCCACTTCTTCTCCGGCAGAGTCGGACCGGCGTTTCAGATGAGCGATCTCCGATTCCAGCGTGCGAATTCTTTTTGCTGCTGCCCGCAGCATTTCGATTAAACGTTTTTTCTCGCCCTCACGGAAATCAATGGAGCGAGCAAGACGCGAAATTTCTACCCGGACCCGCGCAAGCCGGATTGCTGTCCGCAGATACTTGCGGCGATTCGCCCGTTGCGTTTGCCTCACCCGCATGGATTGTGTCAGTTCCACGGCGCGAAGCTTTTGGATCCTGTCAATGATTCGCAGCGTGTGGCGAGCCTTCTCCTCGGTTTTTTCTTCCGTAAGCGCATCTTCACTGAAATGGAGGAACGATTTGATCGGCCTCGTGCCACAGCGAAGCTCGGCACCCACGGCGATTAGTTCCTTCAGCACCAGCGAGGAGCGTGAGATGGTCTTCAAAACTAGCAGGTGACCGCGTTCCATCTTCTTGGCAAGAACTACTTCGGTTTCCCGCGTCAGCAGCGGCACGGAACCCATTTCGCGCAAATAGGTTCGCACGGGGTCACTGGCCGGTTCGAAAGGTTGTATCGCGTGGTCGAGTGCAGCATCGTCAGCGGAGGGCGACTCTTCTTGATCAAAGCCGCTCCGCGGAGTCACACCAGCTCCCGCGCGCGCAGTCGCCGCTTCCGCAGCATTCTCGTAAATCTCAATCCCATCGCGCTCGAGGCTAGAGAGCAACTCGTCGGTCTCCTCCGCGGAGTCTTCCGCGACCGAGAGGATCTTGTTCATCTCGTCCAGCAGTAGATAGCCACGCTGCTTTGCCGTTTGGAGAAGTTCGCCGACCTGCGTCTGTTTTTCCTGTTTCAGCAAAGAGGTCTCCCCATAAGCCACTGCCGAGCTTGGCTAGGCCTTCCTTAGGTCCGGGCGCCGTCGCAAAAGTTGCACGGGCCACAACGGTTGGCGGGAAGACGATGAAAAATGAGAGCCGTAGCTTCGAATGCGCTCAACTGCTCAAGAGCTAAGTTTTCGTTCGATTGCTATTCGTTCGGTTGACTAGATTTGACCACTCCAGAATCAACCACACCTAGTATACACCCGCTACTTGATGGCCGGCCGAAAGGGTTCGGAATGCGCAATCTTTCAACACATTCCGCTTGGACGCGAAATATGGTCAGGCCGAGGTTTTCACGCCCGGCCCGATCCAAATACAGCTAGTTTTCCATCTGCACTTGCAATAATTCGCCGGGCAGGCGAACCAGCGTGGGAGTAGAGGTTTGGCGCACGCGCTCGCTTTTCACGGGGTCGTGTGCCTTTTTCTCGGACATTTGCCCATTGGCCGACACGCGTTCTATCCGGATGCCCAGCACGCGCTCCAGTTGGAACAGCTCCGTCCGTTGTTCTCTTACGAAGAAAGTCGAAGCGAGCCCCTGCTCTCCGGCTCGTCCCGTGCGGCCAACGCGATGAATGAAGTTTTCTGCCACGTCTGGCAGGTCATAGTTGATGACGTGGGCAATGTCCTGCACGTGGATACCCCGCGCGGCCAAGTCCGTAGCGACCAGAACACGATATTGCCCTCGTTGAAATCCTGTGAGCGCCGCAGTTCGCTGTGATTGCGAACGGTCTCCGTGGATCATCGCCGCATTGATTCCCTGACGGTTCAAGCTTTTGGCAATTCGTTCGGTGCCACGCTTGGTCCGGGAGAAGATCAGGCAACGGCCGCTCTCTTTGTCGAGCAACTTGTAGAGCATGTCGGCTTTTCCGTCGTCCGGTACTTCAAACGCCTGAAGACGCACGTTTTCTGAGGGCTTCAGCGTGGATCCGAAGGCGATACGAATCGGATTTCGTGTGTAGTCCCTGACCAATTGGGCGACCCCCGCCTCCATTGTTGCTGAAAAACACAGGGTTTGCCTTTCTTTCGGTAGCACGGAAACAATTCGGCGAATGGCGGGCAGAAATCCCATGTCGAGCATGCGATCGGCTTCATCGAGCACGAGCGTCTGAACGCCGCTCAGAGATATGAGCCGGCGATCGAGATAATCTTCCAATCGGCCGGGAGTTGCCACCACCAGCCGGGCTCCCTTTCGAATAGCGTCTAGCTGTCGCCCTTCCGGTAAGCCACCTACTACCAAGGCTGCCGGCCGCGCTTGTTTACCTTGCAGCGCGTTGTACTGTGCGACTACCTGCATCGCCAGTTCCCGGGTCGGCACCAGCGCGAGTGCGCCGATACCAGCCGTCTTTTGTTGCGACAACCTTTCGATCACCGGTATGAGGAACGCCAGCGTCTTGCCGGTTCCTGTCTGCGCCGTGGCAATTACGTCTTTGCCTTCCAACGCGTGCGGGATCGCCCCGGCTTGCACCGGGGTTGGCGTCGAAAACCGCGCCGCTTGTAGTCTTTCCTTCATGGAAGGAGATATTGCGAGTTCTGAAAAACTTTGCATTTTGCTTTCTTGCTGGCGGGATTGTTGCTACGCACACATTCGGGCGAGCAAGGCAATCCGGATTGCCAGTCTTCTTTTGAATTACGCTGAAAACGTACGGAGGAAACGGAGGCGGGTATACTCAGATCAGGTCTTTAAACCAGAGGGACCGCACAACACAACCGAAAGCATTAAGCGCACTTTCAGCATAGCATGGTATTCCGAATCCTGCTGATTAAAACGAAATGCTATTTCCCATTCTTCTCCCGCTGAATCGGAGCGTTCCTTGTCCATCGGCGAATCGCCTTCTTCCTGGAGTCGATTTGCTTGTGCTTTGCAGTATTGGTGGCATCCCGGCGTTTGTGGATCTGTGTGCCCGACCCATCACGAAAATGGAGGGGGTCACGGAGATTTTGTAGCTCCCGGTAATAATAGAGAGCCGTCGGCCGATGCTCTTGGAATTTCAGGCTTCGCAAAAACTCAATTTCTTCTTCGCCGGCATCCCCGCTCAAATCGGTCACACGAAGGAATTCATCGAAGCCTGGCTCTACTGCATCAGTGGCCCCCGTACCCACTTCCACGAACTTAAAAGTGGTCACGTGCGTGGAGGACAGCCGCCGGTTCAAGGCAATTTCCATTTCGAATGTTTTCAGATCGATGTTCCAGGATTCAATGATCGGGTCCAAGAATGCCCGGCAATGCTCAACGGATATGTTAAAGACGTCGATATCCAGAAACTCCAGAATGACCGTCCGCATCTCCTCATAGGATTGGAAGCGAAGCTTGGCCACTCTCCGAACCCATTTTTCGTTCTGCAGCTCGTTTCTAGCAACCTTCTTGGTCACATCCAGAAGCTTTTGAGTCAGCAAACGTTCAAGTTCTCCAAAAGCCTGCCTCTCAAAAATCTCGCGGACTTGCTTCCTCGCTTCTGTCTGGCATTTCTGGATGACCAGTTCGCGAACCTCGCGGTGCAGCGGTGTCGGTGGTTCGGCCAGTTTCTTTTTCAATTCTTCCCGGCGTTCCTCTTCCACCATTGCCGAAAGCTGTCCCTTCGGCAGTTTCAGAAAGGCATCCATCCGTTCGTAGATATCGGTGCGGTCCGCGGCGGGAGGAGCCTTCTTGCGGGTCAGCAATTGGGAGATATAAGATTCTGTGACCTGAGCGGCGACCGCCAGATCGCGCTGCTCCCGGCCCAACTCTTGCAACCTTTGCAGAATAACTTGGCAAACATCCACGTCCGCCTCCATGCACACTTAACTCATAAAGTAAAATACATCCTACAAAAGAACCAGTAACTTGACAACTATGGTAAAGCATGGCATTCTTGGCTTGCGATCAAGGCTGCCTTCAGGTCTTCCCAGACCATGCTGCCTTACCCTGAATAACTCCCTTGGTCACCGCTAAGGAGAGTTCCATGTTCGCTCGCAAAGTTTCTATGCGCCTGGTATCAGGCGGAGCCGGTCCCTTCACCCAGAAGATGGAAAACCAGATCATTCCTCTGCTGCGCAAGCAGAAAGGCTTCCTCGACGAGATGACCCTCATTTCGCAGAGCGGTAAAGAGGTCTATGCTTACAGCTTCTGGGAAAATAGCGCGGATGCCGATAAGTACGAGCAAACTCTATTTCCAGAAGTGACCAAGCTCCTCACTGGTGTAATTGACGGCGCACTCCGCGTCCATACCTACACCGTTGCTAACTCAACATTTCACAAGCTGGCCGCCGTCGCTTCCTGAAGCTGGTCCAGTTGCTCCTGTCCTTTCAGGGCACGCCGCCGGGACTTGCCTTATTTACTTCCCGTTCCCTCTCGGCAAAGGAAAATGTATGTATCTTCTTCTTTGGATTCCGGTGGGATTGATTGTCGGCTGGCTGGCCGGCAAGAGTCTCGAAGGCAATGGCTACGGTCGATCCGTGGACTTAATCATGGGCGCCGGTGGTGCAGCCGTCGGCGGTCTTGTAATGCGCGGGGCTGGTTTCTCGGGTTATGGCGGAGCCTTTTTTGCAACTTTTGTGGCCGTGTGCTGTGCCGCGGTGCTCACCATTCTCGTTGCCTTGGCGAACGGCAGGACCATTTACTCGAAGGCACTCTAGTGCGTTATTACGCTGAGCCAAACAACTGAGCTACGCAAATCCCATGTCCAACTCTAATGAATCCTCGATCCTCCTCGTCAGAGATGGTGCCTTGTTACCACCGGACCTTCCGACGGATAGCGAATCGTTTGTGCCGGGTTGGCGCGCGGTCAAGAACTTCGATAGCTACGCACTTACTCGCAAGATCAGAGAAACCAATTGGAGCTTTCTACAGCTCCGTGGCGGCAAGGAAACCCGACTGATGGGCCGCACACGACAAGACATCCTGCGCAAGGGCGTGGCGCGGATACTGACAGAGTTGAGAGGCCGGAAATTTAATTCCCTGGAAATCACCGTGCTCGTTTCGAAGTGTTTTCTAGGGGTGACCTTTCTCAGCATTTCGGTAAGTCTCCGGCACTTCCAGCACACCGGCAGCGCTGCGGCTTGATGGGGAACAGGGACCAAATTAGAACAAAGGAAAGCATATGACAAAACTCTACGTAGGAAATCTCGCGTTCGGTATGACGGATGAAAGCCTGCTTCAGCTTTTTAGCGGAAAGGGATACAAGGTCTCCTCTGCCCGCATCATTACCGATCGCGAAACCGGGCGTTCACGGGGCTTCGGCTTCGTCGAACTGGGGGCGGAAGATGACGCGAGTAAGGCGATCGGGGAATTCAATGGCATGGATATCGAAGGCCGGGCCCTTCAGGTCAACGAAGCGCGTCCCCAGGAATTTCGCGGCGGTGGCGGAGAGCGTTCTGGTGGCCGGGGAGGCTATTCCGGCGGCAGGTCTGGGGGCGGCGGCGGACGCAATAGATACTAGCTGCGTTCAAGTTGCTGCGGAGTGCGGATAGCTCGGTCCAAACAGGTATAGATATGTTTATTTGGAGGATTTCTTGGCGATTCTTTCTTCAGGGCAATATATCAAACACTTTCAGTATGGTTGCGGAACCATCATCAAATACAACCAGGATCGCACGACCATTGATTTTGACACTCACGGAATCAAGCTGTTTGTCACCAGTTTAATGGTCGTCGAACCGGCTGAAGGTGTCGCTCCCAAGCGTCGTCGCACCAAGCGCGTCAAAGTGGCAACGCCGCCACCGGTTCTCGCCTCTCGCGTGTTCGTCCCTGGTGCCAAATGAGCGATGGAATCCTCGTTCAGTACGTGGGTTTCAAAGCCAATACCCTCGTGCGTGAATACCGGTTTCAGGTGCGGCAAGCCGGAGAGGATCGCGAGTTTACGCTGAACATTGCCAATGCGGCGTTCATCGCGCATCTTGCTAGTTATCAGGATGCGCCCGCGATCTGCGCGCAGAGGCTGCACGCCGAACTGGCGGAGCACGCCAACCATCCGCTGGAAACAGACTACGTGATCACCACTGCTGAGTTAGACGCCTACAAAACATCACGCGCAGAAAAACCTCGTCGTCCCTGGCAGTCCAGCCAGTCGAAGTAAGCTTCTATCCACAAAACGCGTGCTCGAACCACTCGAAAATCCATTCGGCCCAAAAGTGTTACCCATGTCTTAGGTACGGAGTGTTACCCATGTGTCCGGGCCGGACCCTTTGATAAATGGCGGAGGAGGAGGGATTC
>Ga0074045_10004401_pt1 | contig 12485 bp, 10 predicted proteins | sample BogForMeECP23OM2_FD_94442 | JGI IMG/M metagenome (GOLD analysis project Ga0074045, IMG submission 94442) | Bog forest soil microbial communities from Calvert Island, British Columbia, Canada - Bog Forest MetaG ECP23OM2 | ecosystem: Environmental > Terrestrial > Soil > Wetlands ...
CTGCACAATGGCGAGGTTCTGATCACCGGCGGAGAAGACGAAACCGGGAACCTCGTCAATACCGCGGATATGTACAATCCGGCCAGCGGCAAATTCGAGTGCTCAGGGCTTGGAGGAGCCGATCCGACTACCGGCTACTGCCTAAGCACGCTGACCGATGCCCGCTTCCACGACACCGCAACGCTGCTACAGGATGGCCGCGTGCTGATCGCGGGCGGCTTCGATGGTTCGATCGTCAACACGGCGGAGCTTTTCGACCCCGTCGCGGGGACCTTCGGCTGCTCGGGCCTTGGCGGGTCGGACGCGACTACGGGTTTCTGCAACAACACGATGACCGACAGCCGCGAAAACCACACCGCCACCCTGATCGTAACCGGGCCTAATGCGGGCGACGTGCTCATCGCCGGCGGCCTCGACGCTGCGGGCGCCGTGCAGCAAACCGCCGAGCTCTACAGTCCGACCGCCGGCAATTTTACCGCAACCGGCGCCATGACCCATGCCCGCTATCTGCATACCGCGACCCAGCTTAATCCCACTCATGCCAAAGGTCGCCACGCCGGGCAGATTCTCATCACCGGCGGCGAAGACGCAACCGGAACCGTGCTGGCGACCGCCGAGGTGTACGATCCTGTGGCCGCAACCTTCACCCAGGTTGGCGCCGTGACCACCGCTCGCGCGCTGCATACGGCTGTGCTGATTACCTCGGGACCCAAGCAGGGCCAAGTCCTGATCGCCGGCGGGATCGACAACGGGGGCAAGGTACTCAGCACCGCTGAGCTGTTCAATCCCAAAACCGGCCAGTTTACCGCGACCGGGAGCATGCAAGTGAGGCGCTCGTCGCAGGACGGTACGGCGCTGCCGTAGGCTGACGACTCACCGATGGCCGATTGCTCACAATGCCAGACCCCGTTCCCGGCGGGCGCAAAGTTCTGCGCTGCGTGCGGCAATCGCGTCGATGCGGCTGGCGCGGACGAATCCTTGCGGCCGGGCGAAGACCGGCCTCGTCGCGGCGGGCTCTCAGTTTCATCGATTGTCGCAGTCAGTGGTGCGTTTTTGCTTGGCGGAGTCCTGACCTGGATGTTTATGGCTTCCGGGAAACACGACCGGTCGCAAGTTGCCATGCAGCCAACTATCCAGCAGGGGCATGCACCGACTGTGAACGCCGAAGCATCTGGTATGCCGCCCGGACATTCGGCGACCTCTTTACCGGCAGGGCATCCGATGGCTCGTGGTCCGGCCGGCACCACCATCGCGCTCGTCGCCAAGGCGGAGAAACAGGCTCAGGCGCGTCCCAAGGACATCGCAGTTTGGAACCGCCTCGGCGACGTGGCTTTCCGCTCCGCGGCGTTCGACCCGGCCAACGATGACAAAGCGCGTGAAGCGTTCGCGCACGTGCTCGAACTCGACCCCGACAATCTCGACGCCCTGCGCGGGCTCGGAAACGTAAGTTTCGATCAGCGACGATTCGACAATGCGATCGCGGCCTACCAGCATTACCTCGGCCGTAAACCGAAAGACGTGCAGGTACTCACCGATCTCGGCACGATGTATATGGCCCAGCACAACTCGCACGCGGCGATCGCCCGCTACGCTGCGGCGCTCGCGCTCGAGCCGCGGTTCTTTCCCGCGCAGTTTAACCTTGCAGTGGCGTACCTGATGCTCAATGACAACCCGCATGCGCGTGAGGCACTGTCGCGTGCGCGCACGCTTGCACCTGGAGAGGCTGCTCGCACCAGGATCGATCTGCTGTTGGCGCGGATGGGTTCAACCGGAAATTCCAGTTTGAACCCTGATTCGGACTAGCACCGGCGCCACGCGGTTTGCAAAGACGAAGCTCGCCCTCGGTTTTGAGTCCAAAGGGCTTTCCACGCCGCCGGGAATACCGGTTTCGCACCTGGCGGGCACGCAACGATTGCCCCCAATGGCCGTGGCGACGCCAGCGCAGTATTAAGCCGTTGGCAGGGGCCGCGCCCGCCAACGGCGGGCGGCCTTAACGTTGGATGCAGGGGTCACCCCTGGCCGTTGGCACGGCTGGCCAGTATTAAGAAAGGAAAACACGGCGCGCCCGCGGCAGGGGCCGCGCCCGCCAACGGCGGGCGGCCTTAACACTGGGTGCAGGGGTCACCCCTGCCTAGTCGTTGTAGTCGAGGCGACGGGACAGTTCGCGGCCGGCGGCGAGCAACCCCTCGATTGGCGCCACCTTGAGCGCGGACAATCGGATTTTTAGCAGCGATACTCTAAGGATAGAGCAGGCCCGGGGTCGTGAGGCGGGGCGGGAAGTGTCCGAGGAAAAAGGGGCCATAGACTGCGATTACCAGGATGACCGAAGCGAGAACCCAGTAGCTAAACCGATCAAGCCGCGGCTGCCATCCGATGGTGGATGGCGCCTGGACCGTCGCGGTGAACGGAAGGTCGCGCTGCGAGGTCCTTTTGCCGGCAACTATCGTCATCACCAGGATGAAGAAAAACAGCATCGCACTCACGAACATCAGAGAGCCGCCCACCCCCGTCATGATTCCCGGAATCTTCCACGCCGCCAGGCCGTAGGTGGCGTGCACCATGTCGGTGCGCCGCGGCATTCCCTCGATGCCACCGGCCATCAGGGCGTGCGAGAAAATCATCACTCCGAAGAAATACGAAAATCCCTGGAACAATGCGAGGCGCGATGACCATAGCTCGCGCCGCTCGAAATACGGTATCAGCCAGTAGGCGATTCCCATGTAGGAGAGAGCTACCGCGCAACCGATGGTCATATGAAAATGCCCCGGTATAAACGCGGTGTTGTGAATCTCCATGTTCATGGTGTAGCTCGCGTTCATCAGGCCGGAGATGCCGCCGAGCAGGAATGCGATCATCGCCAGCACCTGCGCCGCCACTGAGGGATCGCTCCATGGAATCCTGAAGAACCATCCGACGAGTCCGCTCCCGCCGCGACGGCGTCCCGCGATCTCCAACGCATACATCACAGCGAACGCGGTCATCAGGCTGGGGAAGAATATCGCGAAGGTCAGGACCGCGACGGTGAAGTTCAGTCCCTGCGATACTCCCGGGTCTACGAACTGATGATGAAAGCCGACAGGTATCAGCAGGATAAAAAGTATGAAGGCCACCCGCGTCAGGCTGTCGCTGAACAGCACGCCGCCGGCCTGTTTGGGGATCAGTCCGTACCATGAAACGTAAATCGGCAGCAGCCAGAAGTACACGATCGGATGCCCGGTGAACCAGAACAGCGTGCGATCAAGCATCGGATCGACGCCCGGAAGCAAACCCAGCGACCATGGCAGCAGGAACACCACGACTTCTACGGCCAGGCCGACCGATGCGATATCCCACATCACATAGGTCGCGATCGACATGAAGGCGAGCAGCGGCACTCGCTCGCCCGGATGATCCTTGCGCCATCCGCGCAGCGCCATTAGCTGAGCCGCCGAGGTGATCCACGTGCTCACCACCACCAACGCGAGGCCCAGGTAGAACGTCCAGTTGGCTTCCAGCGGCGGATAGAAGGTGTACAGCACCGAGGCCTTGCCACTGAGCATCGCATACGCCGCCAGCAGCGAGCCTATGACGAGCGTCCACAAGGCAGCATGCAGCAGCACATCATTGAGCTTGCGCCCGAGCCCTCGCGCGGTGGTCAGCGCGATAAAGCCGTTGGCGAACGCGGTAGTGAGCACCAGCGCGTTCAGCACACCATGAATCGTCAGCCCCTGGTAGTAGGATTTTACGACCGGATAGTACTGGACGACGTCCACCCGCGCATAGTTGAGCGCCTGGTCGAGCCCCATGATCACGCCGATCGCAAGCACCGCGAAGCCGAAATAGATGTTCCATTTGATAGCGTTCAACTGACCCTGCGGCAGTGCGAAGCCGGATGGCTCCGAGACGACAGGCGTACTCACTTAACCACCACCTTTCCGGACATCGTGTGATGCAGCTGGCCACAGTATTCCTGGCAAATCAGCAAATATTCGCCGGGTTTGGCAAAGCGGTAACTGAATTCGGAAACTTGCCCGGGAATGAGCATCATGTTGACTCGCGTGCCGACGATGAAAAATCCGTGGATTACGTCAACCGACGTTGCGACGAAGCTCACCTCGGCGCCGACCGGGACGTCGATCTCATCGGGAGTGAAGGACCAGGTATGCGCGATCACCACCGCCTGATATTTCCCCGGCGCGATTTCCTGCACCCCTACGTGATCGAAAGGCGGCGTTTTGCGCAGCACCTTGCGAAGCTTCTCGCCCGCCCCGCAATAGATCATCCCGCCGTGCGAGGGAAGATGGATGTCCATCGCGACGCTACCATAGCCAAGCGCACAAAGAAAAATCACGAGCACTGCGGCGGACGCCGCAAGGAAGGTCTTCTCGTACCGTTCCATTTATCGGTCCAGCAACATCCAGAACATCACGGCCCATCCGGCGGCGAGCACCAGCATGTACATTCCTAGTACGAAGATCGTACCTGTTGGCGGAGGAAGGTTTTCTTCGGAGAATTCGTCGCGCGATGGTTCGACTGCCATGCGGGCCCTCTCCTTTGACTCCTCAAAACCTGAGCCGCGCGAACGCGGACCCAATGGGTCGCTCCACCGATCGCGCGTCGCTCATGAGTTCGCGGTGTCATCCGTATCATGGACTGGCGTGAAATCAAATTCCAACTCGCCCGACAGGCCAAATAGCCTCGCTCTGCGGGGTTATAGCCGGTTTTGGTCCGCGATGCTTCCAGCGGCGCCGGGATGACCGGTTTCGCACCTGGCGGGCACGCAACGATTGCCCCCAATGGCCGTGGCGACGGCAGCGCAGTATTAGGCCGTTGGCAGGGGCCGCGCCCGCCAACGGCGGGCGGCCTTAACGTTGGGTGCAGGGGTCACCCCTGCCTACTCGTTGTAGCCGAGGCGACGCGACAGTTCGCGGCCGGCCTCGAGCAGGCTCGGCGCGATTTCGGCGGCGATTCGCTCCGCGCCGATCCGATAGGTGGGGCCTGCCACCGCGATCGATCCGACCACTGAGCGCGTGTAGTCGCGAATCGGCACCGCGACCGACGACACTTCTTCGATGAACTCGCCCGAATCCACCGCGTACCCTTCGCGCGCGACCGCTTCCAGCTGCGCGAACAGAGCGGCGCGATCGACGATTGTCCGATCGGTGAAGCGGCGCAGCGTCTCGGGCAACGCCGACTTGAGCTGCTCCTCGGCGTCGAAGGCAAGATGCGCCTTGCCGGCCGCCGTACAATGAAGTGGCAGGGTAATTCCGACGGGCGGCGTGATACGCACGGCGCGATCTTCGGCCTCGGCCGCTTCGAGCGGGACGACCCCGTCGCGCCGGACGATCGCGACGTAAGCGCTCTCACGGCATTTGCGGGCGACATCGGCGAGGATGGGGCGCGCTTGCCTCACCAGGCCCATATGATGGATGTAACGGCGTCCGAGATGCAGGCACTTGATGCCGAGGCGATAATTCTCGGTGGCTTTGTTTTGTTCGATGTAGCCGCGCGCTTCGAGCGTCGCGAGGATTCGAAAGACGTTGTTCTTGTGCAGCTTGAGCCGCTTGGAAAGTTCAGTAACGCCGAGTTCATCGACGTCACCGAAGAACTGTTCGAGCACATCGAGCGCATGGGCGACGGATTGGATGAGGTAGTTGGTTTTGTCGCGTCTGACCATCGGGGTTCCGCTACCGCGCTGACGGTTCTCAATCCTGGTGAAGCGCGGTTTGTAAAAGTGTTTTACTTTAGATGACGTGCTCGAACCATGTCAACGATGCACCTTAAATTCTCCTATAGTTGCGCTAAGTAGCTGAACTTTAACGATAAAAGTAATCTATTAAGCGGGCCTCAAAACAGGATTTCACCATGCCCGGACAACTTCCCGCCGATTTCTTCAGGCGTATCGACGCCGACGATGATGAGGTATTTTACTCGGCGCCGCGGCGCGTCGTTCATCTCGACGACGGTGCAATCGCGAAGGCCGGCGGGATCGTCATCCACAATCTCAATCGCGCGCCGCGATCTCACTCGCACGCCGCGATCCTGGACCTGATGAGCCGCTTTATGGAGAGCGGCGCGTTTGAGAATATAGATTTCACCGACCGGAGCGCGCCGGCCGCGCCACCGTGGAAAAATGTTTGGGCGGTGGCCGGGTACAAGGCATCCAGACAACAGACGCGACGGCGTGCGGGAGAAACTGCATGATGCTTAAGGGGCGCGCGACCGCCGAGGCTACGGCCGCATACGCGAGCCGGTTCCCGGAGCTGCCGGGAAATTTCCGGCCGGTACTCGGGCTGTCGGTTTCATCGATCGGAATCGGCACATACCTGGGCGATCCCGAAGACGAGACCGATCGGGCCTACGAAGAGGCGATCAAGGCGAGTCTTCGCGGCGGGATCAACCTGATAGATACGGCGGTGAATTACCGTTTCCAGCGTAGCGAACGGAATATCGGCAAAGCGATTGGCGATCTGGCGGGGAAGGGCGAAATCGCGCGCGAGCAGGTGGTCGTCGCGACCAAGGGCGGTTACATCACGTTCGACGGGGGCGTGCCGGCCAATCCGCGCGTGTGGTTCGAAGAACATTACGTGAAGACGGGAATCGTCGCGCCCACCGATTTGGTTGACGGCTCGCATTGCATGACGCCGAAGTACATCGGCACGATGCTGGAGTTGTCGCGCAAGAATCTCAATCTCGAGACGATCGACATCTATTACATCCACAATCCCGAGACGCAGCTCGAAGCCGTCGAGCGCAGAGAGTTCCTGGCGCGAATGGCGACGATTTTCGAGTTCCTGGAAGGCGCGGTGGCGGACGGAAAGATCGGCGTGTACGGGACCGCGACGTGGAACGGCTACCGGGCGGTGCAAACGGAGCGCGGATGGCTCTCGCTCGACGAGTTGATGCGAATTGCGCGCGAGGTTGGCGGCGACGCGCATCATTTTCGCGCAATCCAGCTGCCGTACAACCTCGCGATGCCGGAGGCCGTCACGCGATCGAACCAAATCGTGCAGGGGGGCAAGGCGACCACGCTGGCTGCCGCGAAGGCGCTCGGAGTCGCGGTTGCGGCGAGCGCGACGCTGCTGCAAGGGCAGTTATCGCGCGGGCTGCCGCCAATCGTGGCGAATGCGTTCGGCGGTTTCGCCACCGATGCGCAGCGATCGATTCAGTTCACCCGCTCGACGCCGGGTGTGGACGTGGCGCTGGTCGGAATGAAGTCAGTCGATCACGTTCGCGACACGCTCCAGACGGCACGCAAGCCGCCGGCGACGCTCGAGGAGTTGATGCGCCTGTTCCAGCATGGCGAGGCGCCGTAGGGCCGGGGTACCGGGTTGCGCAGGTGGGGCGCGACTGAAAGAATGCATCGGTTGCCGCCCGTCCGTAGTGGCGGCCTCCACCCTGCCGATGCGCCGCGTCGAGACATACTTCATCGTTATAGCGATCGCGTTTTACGCCTGGTTCCTGACGCATTACGGGCCGGGGCAGGTGATCGGCTACGTGCGGATGGCAGGATGGGGCCTGGCGTTGACAATTTCGCTGGAGGCGCTGGCGCGAATCGCAAACACGCTCGGCTGGCGGGTCACCATTGAGGACTATCCACCGAAGCTCAGCTTCGTCGAGTTGTTTGCGGCGCGAATTGGCGGTGAGGCGATCGACTATGTGACGCCGTCGGCGCAGCTCGGGGGGCAGTTCGTGATGGCGGTGGACGTGCGCGAGAAACTGCGCATGCCGGTGGGGCTGGCGACGGTGATCGTCGCATCGCTGGCCGAAGCGGTCGGGCAGATCGTGTTTATCTCGATCGCGCTGGTGATATCGCTGCGCCTGATCCCGGTAGCCGCCAACCTCTACTGGTCGATAGTGGGCGGGTTTGCGCTGGCGCTGGCGCTGGCGGGGGGCTTCTTTTTCGTGCAGATGAAGCGGCCGTTCTCGCATCTGTGGCGTGCCGCGACCAAGTTCGATTTCGCGCGAATCAACACCGACGAAATCCGCGAGTCCGCCGACGAGGCCGACGCGGTGCTGCTCGGCCTTTACGCGCGCCATCGCAGCCGGATCGCCGCGTCGTGCCTGTGCTATGCCGCTGCGTGGAGTTTCGGGCCGCTCGAAATTTATATCCTGCTGCGGCTGCTGCATCAGCCGGCGTCGTTACAGACAGCGCTGCTGGTCGAAGCGGTTGGGCTGCTGATCGAACGCGCGACCTTTCTGATTCCAGCCAAGCTGGTAAGCCAGGAGGGCGGCAAGGCGCTGATTCTGGGGATGCTCGGTTACCCGCCGGGAATAGGCTTCGTGGTGGGGTTTCTGCGCCGAATCAAAGAAATGGTATGGGTGTTGTTCGGGCTGCTGAGCCTGATGATACATCGGATGGTCGTGCAGCAGCGCGGTGATATGACGGGCGCCGCAGCGGCGGGGCGCGACTCTGTGATGAAAATGCAACGAGCACAAGGAGAGCAATCGCTATGAGAAAATTAACCGCCCTGGTTGCGGGGATGACGCTCGCAATGACCGCGCTTCCCGCGGCCGCCGGAGTCGTCATCACGCAGAAGCAGCACGTGACCAATGGGGCCAACACTCGCGACGCCCAACAAACCATTTCGGTGCAGGGCAACAAGCAGAAGACGGAGACCGAGACTCACACGATCATCACTGACCTCGACAAAGGGGTGATGTACGTGATCGATCCGAAGGCGAAGAGCTACTTCGAGATCGCGTTTCCGCCCACGGGGCAGATGGGGGCGATGATGGCGGCGAGCCAGAGCGCCGCGAAGAACTTCAAGAAGGCCGGCACCACGCGCACGATCGCGGGCTACAAGTGCACTGACTACAACGGCGGCGGGCACTTGATGCAGGGCGACTACACGGTCAAGGAATGCTTCTCGACCGCCGCGCCTGGCGCCGAGGAGTTTTCGGCGTTCGAGAAAAATATGGGGGACAAGCTCAAGAGCGCGGCCGCCAGTCCGGCCAGCGGCGGCGAGATTCCACGCGGAGTGCCACTGGCGACGGACTCGACGATGAAGATGGGGCACGTCGCGATGCAGGGGATGGCGCCGGAGCAGGCGGCCAAGATTAACGAGATGATGGCGAAACGCCCGCCGGTTGTGATGAGCCAGATGGTCGAGAAGATCGAATCAAAGAGGCTGACGGCCGCCGATTTCGAGGTTCCTGCAGGCTTCACCAAGAAAGAACTGCCGGCCGGGCCGGGCATGGGCGCATTGAAGATGGCGCCGGGCGCAATGAAGATGGCGCCCGCCGCGGGCGCACCGGCTGCGGGCGCGCCGCCGCCGGCGCATTGAGTCGCCCCAGCGAACTTGCGCGCGCATTCATTCGACGATCGCGAGTGAGTTGAACAAAAAAAGAGCGGGGTCCGTCGGGGCCCCGCTCGTCGTTTCGATCTAACGCGAAAAACTACATCGTTGTTGACGCGGATGCATGCGCCCGCTTCCGAGGCCATTGCTCGCGCAGGCGCTATTCACTTTGGGTTTGCGCCGGTGGATTCGGCGACCAGTTCCGCGAGATCGCGCACTCGCATGGTCTCTTCGAGCGAGCGCGACTTCACCGCGTCTTCCAGCATCGTCATGCAGAATGGGCATCCCACCGCGATGCACTCGGGCTCGGCCTCGTTCAATTGATCGAAGCGCTTCTCATTGATCCGCGTGCCCTCGTGTTCCTCCTTCCAGAAGCATCCACCCCCCGCGCCGCAGCAGAAGGTGCGATTTTTGGACTGTTCGACCTCGGCCACCTCGGTGCCGGGGATCGCGCCGAGCGCGTTTCGTGCGCTGTCCCATTTGCGATTGTGGCGCGCCATGTAGCACGGGTCGTGATAGGCGATGCGCTGGTTGATCTCGGCGCGGGGCTTCAAACGTCCGGCCTGGATTAATTCGTCGATAAACTCGGCTTCATGCACGACCGTATAGTTGCCGCCGAAGTCTGGATACTCATTCTTCAGGTTGTGATAGCAATGCGGGCATTGAGTGACTATTCGCCGCGGCTTGTAGCGATTGAGCGTCTCGACGTTCTGCGCGGCGACGGTAGCGTACAGGTATTCGTTGCCCAGGCGCCGGGCCGGGTCGCCGGTGCAGATCTCCTCGCGCCCGAGGATCGCAAACTTGACGCCGGCCTGTTTCATCAACGCCGCGAACGACTTGCTTACGCGCTGGATGCGCTCGTCGTACGAGCCGGCGCATCCCACCCAATACAGCACGTCGATCTCCGACGGATCGGCGAGCCCGGCGATCTCGGGAATGTCAAGTCCATCCGCCCATTCGGCGCGCTTTTCCCGGGCAAGGCCCCACGGATTTCCCTGGTTCTCGATTCCCTTGAAGGCGCCCGTCAGTTCGGTCGGGAACCTCGACTCCATCAGTACGTCGTAGCGCCGCATGTCCACGATTCTTTGGATGTGCTCGATGCCGACCGGGCATCCCTCTTCGCACCATCCGCACGACGTGCACGCCCACACCGCTTCTTCGGTCGCGACCTGCGTGATCATGTCGGGGCCGTCCCATGCTGGCGTTTCGGCGCCGCCGCCCTGCTTGCCATTTGCCTTCGCCGCGAGGATAAAGGGCGCCTTGTCGAGCAGATGCTCGCGCTGTTCGATCACCAGAAACTTGGGATTGAGCGTTTTGCCGGTGTTAACGGTGGGGCAGTTGATCGTGCAGCGGCCGCACTCGAGGCACGCTCCCATGTCGAGGATTTGCTTCCACGTGTACTGCTCGACCTGCGAGACGCCGAACGTCTCGGCGTTTTCGAAATCCTTGATTGGCGCGAGTCGTCCGCGCGGACCGAGGTTACGGAAGAACAGATTCAGCGGGCCAAAGATCAAATGACGCAGCTTGGTGAACGGAAAACAGAACAGCAGCGCGTATACGAACAGCACGTGCACCAGCCACAGCCATCGATGGTAGGTAGCGCCGGCGCCGAGCGCGCCCTCGATACGGCCCACCACCCGTCCCACGTATGCCCATTCGGTGAACGCGGGATGCGCGGCGTTGATCCGCGCGCCCTCGAGCATCAGGCCCGTTACGGCGGCCAGCACCATCATCGACATCGGGAACCAGTAGCCGAGCCGGTTCTCGAGATTGTCCCGGACTTTCTCCGCAGGCGGCTCATTGAGCACGCTGGGTTTGCGAATAGCGCGCCGCGCACCTTCCATCAGCACGCCAACGATCAGCAGAATGAAGAAGGTGTCCATCGCAACTTTGAAGTAGAGATAGAAATCGCCGTTGAAGAAGTAGAAATCGAGGCCGAACAGATCGAATAGATCGCGCACGTCGCTGTTGATCACGACGATCGTCGTGCCGATGAATAGTCCGACGAATGCGACGTAGAATGCGTAATGCATCCATCCCCACGTCTCGCGAATCACGTTGCCCTGGCCCAGCGAATCGCGCAGTGCCAGCAGCAGGCGCTCGATTGGATGATCGAGACGATCGTCGGACACGCCGAGACTCACCAGCCGGTACCACCTGACGCCGGCGTAAATGAACCCGGCGATCAGCAGCCCGAGCAGGCCGTACATCAGCACGATGAACGGGACGGGAATGTTCCACAGGATTTGGCGGGTAACTTGCTCGTTCATTTGCGCTCCATGCGAAAGCCGGCGGCAACGGCGCCTGTAACAGACTCTTAAATCAGACCATCATGGAGGATTTCAATCCGCCGCGATCGCTCAGGCGGCGCCGATTCGTCTTAACATTGGGTGCAGGCGTCACCCCTGCCGCGCGACAACGGAGCGCGGCGTTAATACCGGGTGCAGGGGTCACCCCTGCCGCCCGCCAACGGCGGGCGGCCTTAACACTGGGTGCAGGGCTCAGCCGTGCCCATCGCGTAGTCGCGAAAAGATGCGCTGCGCAGATTTTCGCGTCTTCTCGATGCGGGTGCAGGGGCCGCAGCCCCTGCCGCCCACCGCGCAGGTGATTCTTCCTTCATGCCGCGCGCGACAACGAAACGCGGCCTTAATACCGGGTGCAGGGCTCAGCCCTGCTCACCCCTGCCGCTACTCGCGCTCCTGGAAGCCCTCGAGGGTGCGCGATCTGCCGGTCTGGCGCAGTTTGCGCAACGCCTTGGCCTCGATCTGCCGGATACGCTCGCGGGTGACGGCGAATTGTTTGCCGACTTCCTCGAGCGTGTAGTCGGTCTTCTGGCCGATGCCGAAGCGCATGCGCAGGATTTGCTCCTCGCGCGGCGTGAGCGTGGCGAGCACCTTGCGCGTCTGCTCGCCGAGGTTGCCCTGAATTGCGGCCTCGACCGGCGATGGCGCGAGTTCGTCCTCGACAAAATCGCCGAGCGAACTTTCTTCTTCGTCGCCGATTGGCGTTTCGAGCGAGATTGGCTCCTTGACGATCTTGAGCACCTTCTGCACCTTGTCCAGCGGCATCTCCATCTGCTCCGCGATTTCTTCGGGCCCGGGTTCGCGGCCGAGCCGTTGCACGAGTAAGCGCGTGACCCGGAGCAGCTTGTTGATCGTCTCGACCATGTGGACCGGGATGCGAATGGTGCGGCCCTGGTCGGCGATC
>Ga0074045_10004402_pt1 | contig 12484 bp, 11 predicted proteins | sample BogForMeECP23OM2_FD_94442 | JGI IMG/M metagenome (GOLD analysis project Ga0074045, IMG submission 94442) | Bog forest soil microbial communities from Calvert Island, British Columbia, Canada - Bog Forest MetaG ECP23OM2 | ecosystem: Environmental > Terrestrial > Soil > Wetlands ...
CGCTGAGAATGTAGCCGGAACGTAGTCCGCGTGCTGGCACCCACTCAGGACTTTTCCCCGAGCTGTAAACGCACTTTCACCTGCGAGACGCTTATCACATCGAGGTGTGTCCCGCGCCCTTTCGTAGCCTCCTCCCGTCCTATAATTAAAGCATCGTGAGGGCAGGGATATGTGTCTCTCGCAGGAGGAATCGACGAGTATTTCCGCTGTAACTATCTCTAGAATGACTTGGATAGCCATAAGTTATTTATATTTCAATGAGTTGCGAACAATTTCCGTCTAACCAACTGATTCTACACAACACGTGAAAAGTTTTTGTAGTTGTGTTCTGTTTGACTATAACACCAACTCAGTCCTACCTAGAGACCTCGCAGCGCCTGGTCGAGATCGGCGATCAAGTCCTCGACATCTTCGATGCCGACCGAGATTCGCACCATGCCGTCAGTCAAGCCAATTTCTTTGCGGCCCTTGGCGCCGATGGCTGCGTGGGTCATGGTTGCTGGATGGGAGATGAGCGTCTCGACTCCTCCCAGGGACTCTCCCATAGTGCAGACGCGAACGCTCTTGAGCAGTTTCTTGGCGTTGGCGAGAGAACCGGTTTCCCACGTGATCAGCGCGCCAAAGCCGGACATCTGCCGAGACGCCAACTCATGCTGAGGATGGCTCTTAAGTCCGGGATAGAAAACCCGCTTCACGTTGCGGTGTGTACTGAGGTAGTCAGCGATTACGCGCCCACTCTCATCGTGCTGTTTCATACGGACGGCCAGCGTTTTGACGCCACGCAACACCAGCCAACACTCAAACGGCGATAGGATCGCACCGACGGTTTTCTGCACGAAGGCCAGTTTATCGGCTTGTTCTTGCGTGATGCAGACCAGAACGCCGCCGATCCCGTCGCTGTGACCGTTTAGAAACTTCGTGGTTGAGTGCAGCACCATGTCAGCTCCCAGCTTGATGGGCTGCTGAAAATACGGCGACATGAAGGTGTTGTCGACTACCACCTGGCAACCGCGTTTGTGCGCAATCTCGCTGACTGCAGCGATGTCGGTCAGCCCCATCAGCGGATTGGTGGGCGTTTCAAGGTACACAAAGCGCGTGCTCTTGCGGATGGCCCTCGTTATGTTGCGCGGATCGCTGGTATCGACGTAGGTGAATCCCAGCCCGAAGTTCGCCAGTACCTGGTTGAACAGGCGGGGCACGCCGCCGTACAAGTTGTTCGAGGCAACGATGTGCTCGCCTGATTTCATTAAGCTCGCCAGGGCCGACACCGCAGCCATTCCGCTGGAGAAAACACGCGCCGCAACGCCGCCTTCCAGAGAGGCCAGGTTCTGTTCCAGACGCGTGCGGGTTGGGTTGCCGGCGCGCGAGTAGTCATATCCCTTGGTCTTGCCCAGCTCTTCCTGGGCATAGGTCGAGGTCGCGAAAATCGGTGGCGCAACTGCTCCGGTGGATGGATCGGGCTCGTTACCGACGTGGATCGAGCGCGTGGCGAAGCCTGCTTGCTTTTTGCTCATGAAGTCTTCTTGGCCTTGTTCTGAAAAGGCTGGCGCATTTGCGGGTATACGAGCTAGCCCTTGAAATGGAATATGTCTTTGGAGAGATATCTCTCCGCCGAATCAGGAATGATGGTCGCAACGCGCTTGCCTGGCCCCAGCCGCTTGGCGATCTCGATCGACACGAACACGTTGGCCCCGGCGCTGGAACCCGCCAGCACGCCTTCCTGAGCGGCAAGCTTCTTCACCATGTCAAACCCGTCGTGATCGCTGACTGCAATGATTTCGTCTGCGAGGGTGCCATCGAACGTCTTGGGAATAAAGCTGGCGCCAATGCCTTCGATCTCGTGGGGCCCTTTCGGACCGCCGCCCAGCACAGACCCTTGCGTCTCAACTGCGATCGCCAGGACCTGCGGGTTCCGTTCTTTGAAATAGCGGGCCACGCCGGAAAATGTTCCCCCGGTGCCCGAGCCAATCACGACGGCGTCCACCCGCCCCTGCAGCTGATCGTAGAACTCGCGGCCGGTGGTCTCGTAGTGGAAATCGGGATTCGCCTGGTTTTCGAACTGACCAGCTACCCACGAGTTTGGAGTCTGGGCTGCGCGCGCCTTCATCAAGTCAATGGCGCCCATCATTCCTTCAGAATCAGGGGTGCGGATGACCTCGGCACCAAGAGCTTCCATAAGCATGACCTTCTCGATGGAAAAGCCCTCGGGGACCGCCAGCACAACCTTGTAGCCGCGATTGCAGCCGATAAGCGCGAGCCCCACACCGGTGTTTCCCGCGGTGGCCTCAAAAATCGTCGCACCTGGCCTCAGCAGGCCTTCCTTTTCGGCACGCCGAATCATTCCCAGAGCCGCCCGGTCCTTGATGCTGCCGCCGGGGTTCAAATATTCAAGCTTGGCGTAAACGTCAGCGTAGTTCGCGGGAACAATTTTGCGGAGGTGGAGCACGGGGGTATCACCGACTAACTCGGTGATCTCCTCGGCCACCCGTAGAGAGGCCATTTCAGCAGTCTTCATGGGCACCTGGGCGTCGACTGACAAGGGTACGTGATGGCGATTGCCTCGGTCAACGCTGGCGCAGCGTGCACTGTTCCCGCCATGCTCGCACCCGATTCGGTCACTTAGCCACCGGTTTGTCCGCCGGCGGATCAGCGGCCGCGCGGCCCTGCCCGGCATAGTAGCCGCTGCGGGTGCGCACTTGCAGCTTTTTGTAGCCCTTCGCGTTGGCATCAACTTTTACAATGCGGAAACCGCCCTCGCTCTGTGGCTTCGTCGGCTTGTATCCGATGGTGTACTGGTTACGGATGTCGTGCGCGATCTGCTGGGTGATGGATTCGACTTCGCCCAGGCCCTGCGGGAAGAACGCGATTCCGCCGGTTTCCTCCGCCATCTGGCGCAGAGCGCGGCGCGCCCGCTTGGAGTGTTCCTCGCTCAGCAATCCGATGGTGTAGACCGTCGGACCATTCTCTTCTTGCAGGCGCCGGATTGCCTGCTCGAGCGACTCGCGGCTGGCGTTGTCTTCGCCGTCGGTCACTACCAACAGGACTTTCTTTTCCAGCAATCCCGACTTTTTCAGGTGGTCCGACGACGCGACAACAGCATCGTAAAGGGCTGTGCCACCGCGCGCTTCAATTCGCTCGAGTGCATCCTTGAGTTTGGGAACCGACGCGGTGTAGTCCTGGTCGAGAAAGAAGTCTTCATTGAAGTTGACGACGAATACTTTGTCCTGCGGATTGCTGGACTTCACAAAGTTGATGGCGGCTGCATTCACCGCCGGGCGCTTGTCGCGCATCGAGCCGGAGTTGTCGATCACGATCCCCATTGCGACTGGAATGTCTTCCCGCCGGAAGGAGATCAATTTCTGCGGCTGGCCATCTTCAAAGACCGTAAAATCACCCCGGTCTAGGTTGGTGACGAGATGGTTCTTGTCGTCAACGACCGTTGCATGCAACGTGACTTCGTCAACCTCTTTGCGAATGACAAAAACGTCGCCACTCTTTTCCACCGGGACCTGGCCCTGGTCCGCCGATGGAGTCGAGGCTGGAGGTTTGGATTGAGCGGGGGCGGTCGAGTTCTGTGCTACGGTCAGGCTTCCAAGCAATAATAGCGTTGCAACTAAAAAGAAACGGCTCTTACTCCGTGGGTGCATAGTATCCCGTTTTAGCGTAAACATGCAGGGGCGGCAAGCCCTTCGGCGGATTCAACTTCACTTTGATCTTTCGCCATTTGCCATCCTTCGATGGATTGCTTGGCCGGTAGCCGAGCACATACTGATTGCGCAGTTCAATGCCGATCTTGGTGGCCACGTCAGCCAGTTCGTTGGTGTTGCCAATGGTGAAGGTGCGTCCGCCCGTCACGTCCGAGATTTCAGACAGCAGTTGCGGGCCTTCACGCTCCTCCGCCGTCTTGAAGTCACGGTCGTAAAGACCTATGGCATATATCTGCACGTCGGCCTCCTTCACCATCGATTTGATCTCGGCCTCGGTGTACCGGCTGTGGTTGTCGCCGCCATCCGAGATGATCAGCAATGCTTTCTTCTGGTGCTTGGCCTTGTGCATGCGGTTCATGCCAAGGTATATGGCATCGAGTAGCGCGGTCCGCCCCTTCGGGTTGGCATAGACCAGCTTGCTTTGGATATCTTCGATGGAAGTTGTGAAATCCGCCAGCACTTCCGGCTTCTCGGAGAACGTTACCAGAAAGAACTCGTCTTCGGGATTCGCGGTCTTGAAGAATTCCACAACCGCATCGCGCGACTTGTCGATCTTGTTGGCCATCGAACCGCTGATATCGAAAATTACACCCAAAGAAATTGGGGCATCTTCGCTCGAAAAGTGTTTTATCTCCTGTGGTTGGCCACTGTCAGTCAAGAGAAAATTGTCTTTCTCTAGCCCGGTTACCAGGCGGTTCATCGGATCCGTAACGGTCACCGGAACAAGCACCAAGTCAACGTCTTTGCGGATAGGCTTGGTGTGGGTCTTGAGCGACGGGTCCACTGAGACTCCCGCGGCGGCGGCCTCGGCTGCAACCGCGGGCGGCATGACGGTCGGGTCGGGCTTGGCGTCTTTCTTCTGTTCGCGCGGGACTACGTGAACGTCTGACTGATCGTTCTGGGCGAAGACGGGGGCGCCCATGCAAGTGGCCAGAAACAGCACCGCAACCCACATCACGAGATTGCTACGCAGGCACAACGAGGTATGGACGGGGTGGCAGGTAAAACGTCCCGCCCGATCAGGGTTAAACCGGGGCCGAATCGTCGAATTCGCTGACCCGACTCCCTTACTGCCGCCGCGGGCCATAGGAACCTCTACGCAATTGGGCTGAATCGTATCACAGGCCATAACCGAAGATGTCATCGCTGCCGGCGTTTCACGGGCTCGCATTCGGCTCGCTCGCTCCTCTGGATGTCGTGCAACCGCTCCGGTTTCGTTTTCTCAAACTGCTACAATCGACGTTACTCCCGATTGCGAACCACCATTCCAATTACGAGTTAGAAACCTAATTAGATGGCAAAAATATATCCTTTTAGAGCCCTGCGGTACGACCCCGCCAAGGTGTCGCCTGCCGCGGTCGTTACCCAGCCATACGACAAAATTTCCCCGGCCATGCAGGACCGTTATTACGCAGCCAGTCCCTACAACCTGGTGCGGATCATCCTGGGCAAACCTGAACCCGGAGACGACGAGACGAGCAACGTTTACTCTCGTGCCGCTGTCAGCTTACAACACTGGCGCGAGGCGCAGGTTCTGGTTCGCGACCTCGAACCCAGCATTTATCTCTATACGCAAACGTTCCGGGTGCCGGGTGATCGCACGGAAACCCAACTCGAGCGTCGCGGATTCATCGCCGCCGGCCAACTTGAGGAATACGACAAGAAAATCGTCTTCCGCCACGAGCAAACCCTCAGTAAGCCGAAAGCTGATCGCCTTAACCTTTTGCGGGCAACGCAGTCGCATTTCGGGCAGATTTTCATGCTCTATAGCGACCCGGCGGACGCGGTTGACTCCGCGTTGCGGCAAGACAGCGTTCCCGATGTCGAGGTGACCGACGAGTACGAAGTCATCCATCGCTTATGGAAGGTCTCGGACCCTGCGATCATCGCGAAAGTTCAAGCGGCCATGGACGACAGAAAGCTCATCATTGCCGACGGGCATCATCGTTACGAGACGGCGTTGAACTATCGCAACGATATGCGGCAGCGGGGCGGCAACAACGGCACCGCTCCCTACGAGCGCCTGATGATGACCTTCGTCAACATGGACTCGTCCGGCTTGGTCGTGCTGCCCACGCACCGCGTCGTGTTCGGACTCGAGGCCTTCGACGGTGCCGCCATGAACACAAAGCTCGGCAAGTACTTCGACGTGAAAAGTCTGGGTCCGGTAACCGACGTGAAGGCTGTGATGGAACGCCTGCGGGACGCAGGAAAAATGCGGTCTGCGTTATTAGCCGTGACTGCGACGGGAGCGTTTCTGCTGCATTCGCACTCGACGCAAGACTCGACTGCCCTCGCCGGCCAGTCGCAACGCCAGCGCGGACTTGACGTGGTTCAACTCCACAAGCTGGTGTTGGAAGAGACACTCGGCATGTCGGAAGAAGATATCCGCGATCAGAAGCACTTGAAGTACGTTCGAGAAGCCAAGGACGCAGTTGAGGAAGTCCGGAACGGCGCAAACGTAGCCTTCCTGATGAACCCCGTGCGCATGGAGCAGGTGCGCGACATCGCATTCGGTGGCGAAGTGCTGCCACAGAAATCCACCGATTTCTTCCCCAAGTTACTCAGCGGCCTCACCATTTATTCGTTGGAGGACGACGCCCACGGCACGGCGACGGGAGGGCACTAGGTTGCAGTGGCCGCGACCGAGGGCGGTTCCCATCGCGGCGGCCGTGCTTGCGATTGCGGTGCTCGTCGGAGCTGGCCGAATCCTGCGTGACTCCACGGTAGAAGCCCAGGCGCCGCCTCCCCCGCAGCTCTCGGTGTATTCGCCGCAGACCTTCTATACCGTCCCGCTTCTTACTATCAATGGGCAGCCCTATGTTGGTCTGGTCGAACTGCTCGAGCCTCTGGGCACACTCGATGCCAAGCCAGACGGCAAGAAGTACAAGCTCAAATTCGCTCCGCCCGGCGCCCGCGAGATGGAACTTCAATTCCAGGACGGCAAAGACAATGGCAAAGTCCAAGGCGACAAACTTAAATTGTCGTCGAACTTCGCGGTTCAGAATGGACGAGGCTTCATTCCTCTGTCGTCGGTGAGTGAATTGCTGTCTCGCTCACTCGCGACGCAGATTCGACTGAGTCCGGCCGCTCGACGCCTGTTCGTCGGAAACGTCGGCGAAAAGCTCACGTTGGACCTGCGCAAGGGCACTCCGTCAAAATTGTTCGTGAGTTTCGATTCACCGGTCAATCCCACGATCGCGACCGAGCCGGGACACATCCGCTTCACCTTTCGGCGCGAACCGGTGATCGCAACGTCAGAACACGAAAATTACACCGATCCCTTGATTACTGGGGCAAGCTTATCGGAGCACGACGGCATCGCTGAACTGGATGTCACGGGCACCTCACCATTGATGGCCAACTTTGCTGATGGCGGCAAGACCATTGTGGTCACCGGTGCGCCTCCTCCGCCGCCGCAGACTGTAGTTATGCAAACGCCGCTACCCCAGCCCAATGTGCCACAGCAAACTGCTCTTCCGCCCAAGGCCCCAGCCGGACCCCGGTTCCTCGTGCTCATCGATCCAGCTCATGGGGGCACAGAGATCGGCTCTGCAATCAGTCCCACATTACCCGAGAAGGACGTCGTGCTCACGTTGGCCCGCAAGTTGCAGCATGAGTTACAAGCCCGCGGAGTCGCTGCCGGCTTGCTGCGCAATTCCGACATCACGATTACGCTCGACCAGCGCGCGATTTCGGCCAACGCCGCCCGCCCGGCGATTTATGTCGCGCTCCACGCCGCTAACAGCGGTAGAGGTGTACACGTTTTCACTCCTCTAGTGGATCCCGCGAACCTCAGTTCCCGCGACTTTCTGCCGTGGGAAACGGCGCAAGCCGCCTATCTTGATCTGAGCACCGCTGTGGCGGGGTCGGTGGCGGCCGAGATGGAGTCGCGCAAACTGCCCAACACCGCGCTAGCCGCTCCGCTTCGGCCCATGAACAACATCGCGGCGCCCGCCATCGCTGTCGAGATCGCGTCGCCCAGCGAGACCGTCGAGGACATCGGAAGTACCGCTTATCTGGACCAGGTTGCCCAAGCGATTGCTGCTGGTATTGCGGCGATGCGTGGCAAAGTTCCCGAGGTGCGCCCGTGACCCGGCCGATTGTGCTGATGTTCGTCGTACTTTTGCTGGCCGCTGCGGGGCTCGGGTTCTACGCCTACCATCTCAAGGCCAAAGTTGCCGCCGAGGAACAGCGTCTGGCCCAGCAGTCACAAGTCGTCGTGCCCCCGGCGAGCGGGCCGACCACCTTGGTCACGCTCTACGTTGCATCCGATCAGGAAGGCGGGCTGCGGCGTTCATCGGTCAACGTTGCGCTTCCCCAGGAACGCAGCGAGCGCGCTCGAGCGATTTTGCGGGCGCTGCTCGGCGCGTATTTGCAGGCCGATTCGCAGCATCCCATTGGCGCCGGCTCCGATGTACGCGACATTTTTCTGATGGGAAGCGACACCGCCGTGGTCGATACCAATGCCGCTTTTGCAGACGCCCATCCTTCGGGCGTGCTGGCCGAAGAACTCACCATTGCGTCGATGGTCACCACCCTGAACGCCAACGATCCGCAGATAACCCAGGTGAAAATCCTGGTCGATGGCAAGGAACGCGATACGCTGGCCGGGCATGCTGACTTGCGTCGCTTCTATAAGTCCACCGGCATTGGGCAGATTTTGAAGGACACGCCGTGACCCTTCCTCGCATCGGAGTGTTCGACTCGGGCGTCGGCGGCCTCACCGTGTTGAAGGCCATGGCCGAGCAGATGCCTGCGCACTACCTGTATTTCGGAGACACCGCGCGGCTGCCCTACGGGACCAAGTCGGCCGACACCGTCGCCCGCTATGCCATCGGCGCTGCCCGATTTCTGGAAGCTCAGAACATCGACCTGTTGGTCATCGCTTGCAATACCGCGACTGCGCTTGCCCTGCCGCAGATCACGCAAGCGGCGCGAGTTCCAGTTATCGGAGTGGTCGAACCTGGCGCCGCCATGGCCGACGAAATCAGCCAGAGCCGCTCGGCCATCGTTATCGCCACGGAGGCAACGGTCAGCAGCCACGCGTACCGCGATGCGCTCCAGCGACGCGGACTACAGGCTTTCGAGAAGGCCTGCCCGTTGTTTGTACCGTTAGTCGAGGAGGGGTGGATCGACCATGCGGTCACTGAGCAGGTTGCGCGCATCTACCTCGGAGAGGCCCTCGCAGCCTCGTCGAACACCGCCGATGTCATGGTGCTAGCTTGCACGCATTACCCATTGATCGCTCCCCTATTGCGCCGCATCACGCCCGCGCACTTGAAAATCGTAGATTCTGCCGAATCGACGGCCCGGGTAGTGCGAAAGCGGCTGCTCGAGGATCGAGCTCGAATCGAACGGCCAGCATCGGACCCCAGCACCGCGCCATCGGACCATCGCACGTTTCGCTTCTTTGTGACCGACTCGGTCGACAAGTTTAAGCGTCTGGCCACTCGCTTCCTGGGACGCCAGGTGGACCACGTCGAACACGTAGACCTCGGTGGCTGAGCGCGAACGGTACAATCGCTGCTTATGGTTTATCGCTCCGACAATCGCACACCTGACCAGATGCGCCCGCTCAACATTGTTCCCGGCTACATCTCAACAGCAGAGGGCTCGTGCCTGATCGAACTCGGCAACACTCGGGTCATTTGCACCGCTACCATTGAAGACACTGTGCCGCAGTTTCTGCGCAACAGCGGCAAAGGTTGGGTGACGGCCGAGTACGGTATGCTGCCGCGGGCCACGCTGACCCGCTCCCCGCGCGAGGTGACCAAGGGCCGCGCTAGTGGACGCACCCACGAGATCCAGCGGCTGATTGGCCGCTCCCTGCGTGCCGTGACCGACATGGACAAGTTTGGCGAGCGCACCATCTTCATCGATTGCGATGTCATTCAGGCCGACGGCGGCACGCGTACCGCTTCGATTACTGGCGCGTTCGTCGCCATGGGACTGGCCATGACCGCCATGGTCGAAACCGGCGTGCTCAGGGCCGCTCCGATACGCGACTACGTAGCCGCTACCAGCGTCGGCATCGTGGACGGTGAGGTCATGCTCGATCTCTGCTACGAGGAAGACTCTCGCGCCGACGTGGATATGAATCTGGTGATCACCGGCAGCAAGCAGATCGTCGAAGTGCAGGCAACGGCGGAGCACCGGCCGTTCGACGAGGCGCAATTGGCGCAGATGATGTCGCTGGCACGGAAAGGAATCGACTCGCTGGTGGCTCGCCAACAGGCCGTGCTGACGGGGCTGCCGCTGCGACCGTAAGAATTATGCAACAGTCGGGTCTTTCTCGCCGTCGATCCCGGAATTCATTTAGAATTGAGGGTCCTGTATATCCAAAACGCGGGACCAGCCATATTTTGTAAGGCCGGCATCACATTTCATAGGAACCTGGCGCATTGCGCCTGAGGAGGATTCGCCATGAAACTCACTCCTGGAAAACTTCAGGGAATGAAAAACGTTTCGAACGAGCACGGCGTGATCGCTGCTGCCGCGATGGACCAACGTGGCTCACTCAAGAAAGCCCTTGGAACCCGGGCCACCGACGAAGGCTTGATCGAGTTCAAGAATTACGTCACCGAAGTCCTGACCCAGCATGCCAGCGCTATATTGCTCGATCCCGAGTGGGGACTGGGCCCGTCGAAGCTGCGTGCCAAGGGCTCAGGCCTACTGCTCGCCTACGAGAAGACGGGTTACGATAAGAACCTTCCTGGTCGCCTGCCCGATCTGCTGGACCTTTGGTCCGTCCGTCGCCTCAAAGAAGCCGGCGCGGATTGCATCAAGATCCTGCTGTACTACTCGACGTTTGACGACGCGAAGATCAACGATCACAAGCAGGCCTGGACCGAGCGAATCGGCGACGAGTGCCGCGCCAGCGACATTCCGTTCTTCCTCGAATTGATTGGCTACAAGGAAGGCCTCGAAGACAAAGGCCCCGAGTACGCCAAGTTGAAGCCCCAGGTGGTTGCCGATTCGATGGCCGAATTCTCCAAGGACCGTTATGGCGTCGACGTGCTGAAGGTCGAAGTTCCCGTCAACCTGCAGTATGTGGAAGGAGCGAAGTCATTCAAGGGCCCCAAGGTCTACACCAAGTCAGAGGCGCTGCAGTATTTCCGCAATGCGGCCGAAGCTACCGACAAGCCGTTCATCTACCTTTCGGCTGGCGTCAGCAACCCTGAGTTCATCGAAGACTTGGAGTTCGCCAAGGAGGCTGGCGTGAAATTCAACGGCGTGCTCTGCGGCCGCGCGACTTGGAAAGATGGCATTCCGATCTTCGCCGAAAAGGGCGGGAAAGCATTCGAAGCTTGGCTGAAGGATGAAGGCGTGAAGAACATCGAGAATGTGAACCACGCCCTGAAGGCCGCGACTCCGTGGTATAGCATTTACGAAGTTGCGGAGCCTGTACTGGCTGCGAAGTAAGAAGCACTAGGAACAAGAAACGTCGAGAGCGCGGGGACCCTGTCCCCGCGCTCTTGCTTTGTGCCTGCTGAGGCCCGTTACCTTCTGCAATTCGTGCAGTACCCCCCGATCTCGAAGCGAGCAATCACGATGTGAAACTGGCAATCGCGCTCCACCTGGCCCTTCACGCGGTCGAATAGGTCGCTCTCGAATTCCTGCACCTTGCCGCAACGCAGGCAGGTCATGTGCATATGGTCCCGCTGCGGACGCCGCTCATAAAAATGGCCCTCGCCCTTTACGTGCAATAGATCCAACTCATCCACGAGGCCATGACGCTTCAGTAGCGACAAAGTGCGGTACACAGTAACGCGGTTAATGTCGGGATCGACCTTCGCGGCTTTGCGCAGGATCTGGGCAGCGTCAAGGTGCTGTTTGGCGGTCTCGATGATCTCGAGGATGATGCGGCGCTGGCGCGTCATTCGGATCCCACGGCTTAGAAGTGCGTTCTGCAAGGAGCCTGGCGCGGCTGATTCGGGAAACGGCATGGTTAAGGTCCTCCAACTTCTTGTTGCAGCTAGTTGCAACAATGTTGCAACACTATCAACTGCGCCCACTTGACCTATAGCAATTTATGAATTCAAATGGAAACATATTAGTTGCAACGCTGTTGCAACTAGAATTATAACACTGAAGTAATTCCCTACCAAGTTTTTCTTGAGGAAGTACATGACCAGGAGTTTTATTTTTGGAATGCTCGCTTCGCTTTGCCTGTTGCGACCCATCGTCCCGTCCGCCGTCGCAGGGGAACGCCCTTATTTCATAACCTATGACCAGACGATGGAAGAGCCGGGAAACCTTGAAATCGAATTGACCGGTCTGACTGCGTCGCCTAAGGATGGCAGCCAGTTTCTATCGGGCGTAACGGAGTTTGAATACGGCGCGAAAGGCTGGTGGACCACCGAATTCTATCTTGACGGTCAGACCACAGCCAACCAAAGCACGATCTTCACAGGGTATCGCTGGGAGAACCGTTTTCGATTGCTCATGCACGAGCACTTCGTCAATCCCGTCTTTTATGTCGAGTATGAGGACACCAGTGGGGCTGATAAGAGCCTGATTGAGGTAGTCGGCTTCGACTCGCAATATGACGGATTGGTCCCAAACAGTGTGGCTAGCCGTGAGCGGCAGCACGAGATCGAGACCAAGCTGATTCTCTCCAGCAACCTGAACGGATGGAATATTGCCGAGAACTTCATAGCCGAGAAGAACCTGAACGGCGGTCCCTGGGAGTTCGGTTATGCTGCCGCGGTAAGCCGCCCATTGTCGCTACTGGCGTCTCCCGACGAATGCGTGTTTTGCCGCGAAAACTTTCA
>Ga0074045_10004403_pt1 | contig 12484 bp, 14 predicted proteins | sample BogForMeECP23OM2_FD_94442 | JGI IMG/M metagenome (GOLD analysis project Ga0074045, IMG submission 94442) | Bog forest soil microbial communities from Calvert Island, British Columbia, Canada - Bog Forest MetaG ECP23OM2 | ecosystem: Environmental > Terrestrial > Soil > Wetlands ...
GCCGCTTGGCAGGACCATCGCAACAAACATCACGCCAAAGCGGATTGGCAATTCACGACAGACGACGCACGCGTTAAGCTCAAAAGACTATACCCCCATTTTGAATGACTCGGGCGACTAGCGTCCGCGTCACCGCCGCATCGCCGCCCTGGTCGGGATGGTGGTGCAGCATCGCCTTGCGGAGGTTCCCTGTTAGTTCGGCACGCACAGCAGGCCGAGGATATGCCAGCCGGGGTCGCACCCGCCGTTTGCATTGGGAATTTTGCTAGTTTGACGCTGCGGGCCGAGTTGTATCCCGGTTATTTCGTGGAGAAGCTGACCTGCGATGTTCTTCCAATAGCGCATGCGCACTACCTGCCAATAGGGCCGATACCAATAGGACGTAAGCAGGGCGTGAGGGCGGACTAACCGCAACGTGCAATCCAGCAGCCCCGTCACGCTGTTGTCCGCGATAACCGTGAAGTCGGTTACCGGGCCGCCAGCGTCCTGGACGGCTCCGCCGCCCATGCCGGTCGGTACCGATATACTCGGCATTCTTCCCTGGGCGAGGTCGTTGTTAAGGTCGTTCATCATTTGCAGGTCGTTCTGCTGAACGTAGTAGGGCGTGCTCTGCGCGATGGCCAGTGTCGCGAGCGATACGCCGAGAACGAGCGCCGTGACCGTGGTCAGAAGTCTACGCATTGGGGTTGTCCTTGCGGTTGGCAGTCCTCTCGCTGCTCGGGTCGACTCGGGCGACAGTGCTAGAATACGCAGCTTTGCCGTTAACACACTCACCGGAGTTTTGCGATTATGGCCTGCATCCTCAGATCAACCGACATCGTGTGCGGACAGCCGGTAGACCGGCACTTCATCATGCCCGGTGAAGATAACGAGATCATCGCCGCCGATGCACTCCGCAACTCCGTAGGCGGTGAAGTGATCGTTGTCGGCCGCTCCGCGAACGGCGCGACGGACTACTTCCCCGCGAGAGCACCGCGAGCCTAAAGACCCAGAGGCGAGAGGCGCGCGAGCGTCGGCCGCTACCTGAGTTCGAGCGCGACCTCATCCGCGCGCGCGCAAGCTGCGTTCACGTCATATTGCGGAAACACCTGCCAAGCCGCGAGTGGTTGCGCACTAAGGCTTGCGCTGACAAGCCCAGGCCGAGCGCGGCCGCGCATCTGTTCAGGGTGCTGATGACGCGCCATCCTCGGCCGCTTCGTCGTCAAGCAGCCCGATCATGTTCAGCAAGCTCACGACCACACCATCCAGCGCGTCCTGATCGTAAGCCGTGCCGGTGACTGTGTCCTGCGTCGCGGCTTCGGGAATGACATACCCGTTGTTCCCGATCGCCAAGAGGACGTTGTTGGCCCCAATGATGAAGTCCAACAACTCTGCGCGCCCATCTGCCGGCATGGCGAGCAGCGCCGAAGAGAGTGTTGGCGGGAAGAACTTAAGAGCGTCCCCCCGGGTCGGGTATCCGGTGTCGTCGCTCATGGTCAGTTCCTTTCATTGGGCAGGCGCGCCGGGCGTCGGTGTTGGTCACTGGCCGCCCCGCTTGATGGTCGAGATGGTGTGGTCAAGCCGGGCGAGCCGGTCGACGCAGGAAGGCACGTCCACGACGGACTGGACACAATTCTCCATCCATCTTTGCGCCTCCGGCATGCATCTGTTGGACGGGCCATTAGTCCACATGCAGATGACGAGCGGGACGGTAGCGAAGTTCGGCGCGCGCCCTTCAATCAGGGTGAACGCGCCTATGCAAAGCAGCATGGTGCAGGTGATACCAATAAGCAGCTTCATCGCGATGCCTCCGCAAGACCGGCGCGCACGACAAGGCAAGGCTTGTTTGGCTCCGCTCCTGCTTTAGCGGTAACCATAGGAGAGTCCGCTATGGCGGGGAAGGCAACACCGAGAGGATGATCCGTCAGTGGGCAAATTAAAGACAGCAGCCGAGAAGGAAGCTTGGATGGAAGGATGGCGAGCGGCTGGCCATCAAGAGCCGCATTACAAGCGCCCGAACTATCAGACGAGCGAGGAGCGCGACGCGTTCCAGAACGGATGGGATGAGCGAGCTGAGCGTATCGCGATGGGCTACCGTGACGACGACATCCCTGCCGCTCCAAGTTCGACATGAGACACTACCAGCACCAAGCGGGCATCTGCTGCGTCAAGGATGTTCTCGCCGGCGATCACCGAAAGAACGCTGCCATCATCGCGGCGCAGCGTGACTAAAGCCGCGTCGCCTGACCATGCCGGGTGTCGGCCGATCGTGATTCGATGCTGTCGGCCAGCGATGCGGTCAGTCAGCACGAACGCGCGGACACCCGCCGCCGTGACGCGAACGCCGAAGCCCTTGACAGCGTCGTCCCACTCGAAGACGAGGCCCTGCTTCGGCGGCTTCAGGTTCCGCACTAATGCGTCGGTCAAATGCTTACTCATGTTCGTACCTTCCTGGCTGCGTATGAGCACTGTGTCAGCGCCCGAAGCCGCATTTGGCCGCACGGCTCTGCGCTGCTCTGCATCAGGATGCACTGCTTATGCGCAGCTTTTCAATGACTTATCGGAGTTATCAACAGAATCAGCAAGGAAATCATAAGGCCTACGGAATTAACTCACATTCAACCAGGCCGTGCGGCCGCGCCCGGTATGCATTGGATACGGCTACAGACCGACTTGCATCTTTTCGATCAGCTCCGATCCGGACTGATCGGCTTCAGGAGACGATGAATGCTGACGCGGGAAGACGTCATAACTGGCTTCAGGCTGTTCCTGGACCGCGACCCGGACAGCGAGCGGACGATCGAGATCCACCGCAGGCATCCGTCGATCGCTGACTTCGGCCGCGCGCTGCGGGAGTCCGACGAGTTCAGGACCCGCGCCGCACGCGAGCGCGTCGCCACCGGCGAGCGTCAGCGCTGGATCAGCTGCGAGCTGCCGTCGGGGCTGTCGCTGCGGGTCAACCTGTTCGACGACGGCGTCTCCGCCGGAATCTTGCGCGGCGCCTGGGAGCCCGCGGAGACGAACTTCATCCTGTCCGTCGTGCAGCCGGGCGACAGCGTCATCGACATCGGCGCGCATCTAGGGTGGTTCACCGTCAACCTGGCGCAGGCGCTCGGACCCGAGGGCCATGTGTTCGCCTTCGAGCCGCGGTCCGACATCTTCGCACAGCTCGAACGCTCGGTGCGCGACAACGGCTTCGCCGAGCGTTGCACGCTGCACAAGGCCGCACTCGGCGCGGAGGCCGGCGAACGCAGCGTCGGCTGGTTCCCGGCGGAGAAGAACGACGGGCACACGTTCTTCGTGCCCGGCGATGCGGCATCATCGGCCGACATGAAGAGCGAGAGCGTCCGTGTCGTGCGCCTCGACGATGTCGGGATCGAACGGCGCATCCGGCTGATCAAGCTCGACGTCGAAGGCGCGGAGGTCGACGTCCTGCGTGGCGGGGCGGGCCTGATCGGGCGCGACCGTCCGATCATCGTCTCCGAGGCGTTCCCGAAATGGCTGCGCCGGTCCGGCGGGACCGACATCCACACGTTCCTGCACGCGCTCGACGCGTTCGGCTACCGCGCGCACTACCTGACCGACGACGGCATCGGCGGCGAGATCCACTGGCCGGTCACCGACCTGGAGTCGGAATACGCGCTCTATTCGATCGTGTTCCTCGCGGACGCGGACCGCGCGGCGCTGCTCGACGGCAAGCGGGACGCGCGGGTGCGCGACCTCGAGACGCGACTCGCCGACGCGGTGCGTGCGAACGAAACTCTGCGGCACGCGGCGGAGCAGGCAGCCCAGCGCGCCGGCGCGCTCGCCGCGGACGTGCAGCGGCTGACGGGCGCGCTTGCGGCCGCGACGGCGCAGACCACGGATGTGGAGCGGCTCACGCGGGACCTCGCCGACGCCCAGGCACAGGCGCGCGCGGCGGAGCAGCGGGCGCGGGCGGCAGAGTGGAAGGAGCTCGAGGCCGCACGCCGGTCGTTGCGCGCGGGCGGACTCGATCCGGAGCGTCGCGCGAACCCGCTGTCAGAGGAGCTGGCGGCGGCGCAGACACTGGCGAAACAGCTCAGCACCGACATCGATGCGATGCGGCGCTCCACCAGCTGGCGGGTCACGAAGCCGCTGCGAGCGGCGCGGCTTGTGTTCGGCGGGTCGCGGGAGGCGTGATCGCGCCGGCGTCAGCGGCCCCCCGTCAGCGGCCTTCGAAGCGCGGCGGGCGCTTATCGGCGAAGGCGCGGCGGCCCTCGCGATAGTCCTGGCTGTCGAAGCAGGCGGCGACGGCGCGGGCCATCGCATCCCGGTCACGCGCCGCACCGGGCAGCAGCTGGCCGGTGATCAGCTTGGCGGCCGCGACCGATCGCGGCGCGTTCTGCGCGATCGTGCGCGCGACGCCGTGGACCGTCGTCTCCAGCTCCTTGACCGGCACCACCTGGTTGACCAGGCCGATCCGCACCGCCTCCGCCGCGTCGATCCGGCGCGCGGTGTAGAGCATCATCCGCGCATGCGCGGGGCCGACGAGCGACATCAGCGTCTGCGTCATCCCCGGCCCGTAGGCGATGCCGAGCTTCGCGGCCGGGATGCCGAACATCGCGTCCGCGCCCGCGATGCGCAGGTCGGCCTGCATCGCGATCCCCAGGCCGCCGCCGAGGCACCAGCCGCGAATGCAGGCGATCACCGGCTTGGGAAACGCGGCGAGCTTTTCGCGTCCGCCGGTGGTCAGCCGGTCGTACTCGCGCTGCGCGTCGGCGTCGGCGCGCTTGGCGTCGAACTCGCTGATGTCGGCGCCGGAGACGAACGCCTTCCAGCCGGCGCCGGTCAGCACCACCACGCGCACGTCGTGGTGTGCGGCGAAGCTGTCCAGGATGGCGCCGAGCCCGTCCCACATCGCGACCGACATGGCGTTGTGCTTGTCGGGCTGGTTGAAGGTGATGGTGCCGATGCCGTCGGCGACCTGCGCCAGCATCTTGCCGTCTGCATACGATCCGTCCATCGCGCGCCTCTCCGGGTGGCGCGTGATCATCGTGCGGTCGACGGCGATGCTCAAGGACGGCAGCCTGCGTAGATGGATCCGGTGGACCTGGCGCTGGTGATCGCGCTCGACGGCTCGGCGAGCGTGACGTTCGACGAGTTCGGCCTGATGGCGGGCGGGCTGGGCGCGGCGCTACGCGACGCGACGGTGGTGTCCGGCCTGATCGGCGGGCCGCGCCGCGCCAGCCTGGGATGCCTGCTGCTGTGGTCGGGGTCCGGGGCGCAGGAGGTGATGATCGCCTGGACGCGCCTGGCCAGGCCCGAGGACGTGGCCGGCTTTGCCGACGAGGTGGAGAACGTGCCGCGCGCGGTGAAGGCCGGCGCCACCGCGATCGGCGAGGCGTTGATCGCCTGCCTGCGTCTGCTGGGCGCCGCCCCCGCCGCCGCTTCACGGCAGATCGTCGACGTCGCCGGCGACGGGCGGTCCAACGACGGGCCGCCGCCGCAGCCTGCGCGGGACCGCATGGTGGCGGCGGGGATCACGATCAACGGCCTGTGCGTGCTGCACGAGGAGCCGGACCTGCTGGAGAGCTACACGCGCGAGGTGATCGGCGGCCCCGGCGCCTTCGCGCTGACCTGCGCGGATTACGCTGGCTTCGCCGAGGGCATGCGCCGCAAGCTGCTACGCGAGGTCAGCAACGCGCCGGTATCCTGAGCGGGCGATGAACCTTCTTGGCTCGGGCGCGTCATGAACCCCGGCGGGGAGAATGGTCATGTCGGGAGCAGCGTTCATCGACGAGCCGGTCCAGGCGATAGCCGAGGAAGTCTCCGCGCTCGCCGCAGCGGCGACCGAGGACACCCCTGCGCCGGTCGCCGTGGCCGATAACGACATGCCGCTGCCGCGCGACCCGCAGACGATCTTCCTCGGCGGCCTGTTCTTCCTGGCGCTGTTCGGCGCCTTGCACGTTGCCGCCGACATCGCGCTGCCGGTCGTGCTGGCGGTGGTGCTGAAGCTGCTGCTGCAGCCGCTGGTGCGGGTGACGGAGCGGCTGCGGGTGCCCCGCGCGCTGGGCGCACTGCTGGCGCTGGTGCTGGTGATCGGCTGTTTCGCCGGACTGATGTCGGCGCTGGCGGGGCCGGCGGTGTCCTGGGCCGGGAAGCTGCCGGACGCGCTGCCCAAGCTGCTGCAGCAGCTCGCGGTGCTGAAGGCGCCGCTTGCCGGGATCGAGCACATGCTGCACGGCGCCGAGACGGCGGTGCTCGGTCCGGCCGGCCCGTCGGCGCCGTCGGCCGCACCGGCGTCGTCGGCACCGAACATCATGGGCGCCGTGTTCTCCGGCACCACCGCGATCGCGGCGACGCTGTTCACGACGTTGCTGGTGCTGTTCTACCTGCTGGTATCCGGTGAAACCTTCCTGCGCCGCCTGGTTGAAATCCTGCCGCGCTTCGGCGTCAAGCGACAAGCGGTGGAGATGGCGCAGAGTATCGAGGAGCACATCTCGGCCTATCTGCTGGCCGTGACGGCGATCAATGCCGTTGTCGGCATCCTGACCGGGCTGGTGATGTGGGCGTGCGGGGTGGGCGACCCGCTGCTGTGGGGCGTGCTGGCCTATCTGCTGAACTACATCCCTATTCTCGGGCCGATCACAGCGTTGACGATCTTCGCAGCGGCCAGCGTGATCTCGCTGGGGGTGACCTGGGCCGGCGCTCTGCCGGTGGGCCTGTATTTCGGCATCCACGTCATCGAGGGCGAGGTGACCACGCCGATGCTGCTGGCGCGGCGGTTCACGATCAACCCGGTGGCCGTGATTCTGTCGCTGGTGCTCTGGTACTGGATGTGGGGCGTGCCGGGCGCAGTGCTCGCGGTGCCGATGCTGGCGATCACCAAGATCGTCTGCGACGAGATCACGCCGCTGAAGGCGTTCGGGCATTTCCTCGAAGGATGAGCGACGGGAGGCTGCAGGGCGGGGTCAGCGCCCGCGCTGCTCCTGAGCGTTCATATACGCCCGCAGAATGGCGTTGATCCTGGTCTGATAGCCGCGCTCCCGGCGGAACCAAGCCAGAAGGTCGGCGTCCAGCCGCATCGTGACCACCTCCTTCGGCTTCGGCAGCACGACGCGCGCATGCGTCCAGAAGCTCTCGTCCGTAGGCCGAATGTCAGGGTCGCTGAGGATGCCCGCGTGGACCTCTTCGTCGGTCATCTTCTGCAGGCGCTTCCAGTCGGTCTTCGGCTTAGTCTTCGACGTGCGCCCAGAAGTATCGTCGTTCATGCGGTTCGGCCCTCCACGCCGAAATCAGGTGCCGATCGCCGTTATCTCGATCGGTGTAGATGACGGTGATCTCCACACCGTTCACGAGGCCGACGGCGTACACCCGGCTCTCGCCGTAGTCGAAGCCATCATCTTCGCGCTCGACCGTTGGCCCGTCGAAGATGCGCTTCGCATCTTCGAAAGCGATTCCATGCCGTCGGGCATTGATCGCGTTCTTCCTGGGATCCCACGTAAATCGCGTCACTATATTTACGATATGTATTTACGTTCGTCAAGCAGAGGCCGGCGGCTCAAGCTCGCAAGTTATCCGGTATCCTCAGCCCCAGCCGCACCGGCACGTCCCACACCTCGCGCACCTGCCGGACCGGGCGGAAGCCGGCGCGGATGTAGCCGGGCAGCGCGCGCGGGTGGTCGGCGGTGCAGGTGTTCACCGTCACCCAGCGCGGACCGGCGGCCCAACAGGCGTCGATCGCGGCGCGCAGGAACGCCGCCCCCGTGCCCCGTCCGAGCGCATGCGGCATCAGGCCGAAGTAGCTCAGGTTCATGTCCGGCCGGGCTCGGCCATCCAGCTCGAAGAAGCCGGCGGGCTGGCCGTCCTCGTACAGCACGTGGATCGAGACGTGCTTGTCGGCCAGCAGCGCGGCCAGATCACCGTCCGGCATCGTGCGCCGCAGCCACCAGACGTAATCCGCACCCACCGTGTCGTACAGGAAGCGGTAGAGCGCGACGGTCGGCCGGCGGACGCGAACCAGCTGGGTGGTCGGCGGCAGCGGCAGCGGTGGCATGCTCGGCGGCAGTTCCATGCGCAGGAACGTCACCGTCACCGCCACACGGACCACCGGCTCCATCGCAAACTCTCTGCGCCGCCTACAACAGCTGCGCCATCAGCACGCGCAGCCTCAATCGTCCAGGAAGCTGCGCAGCTTGCGGCTGCGGCTCGGGTGCTTGAGCTTGCGCAGCGCCTTCGCCTCGATCTGCCGGATGCGCTCGCGGGTGACGTTGAACTGCTGGCCGACCTCTTCCAACGTGTGATCGGTGTTCATGCCGATGCCGAAACGCATCCGCAGCACGCGTTCCTCGCGCGGCGTCAGCGAGGACAGCACCCGGGTCGTCGCTTCGCGCAGATTGGCCTGGATCGCGGCGTCCAGCGGAATGACGGCCGTCTTGTCCTCGATGAAGTCGCCGAGATGGCTGTCCTCCTCGTCGCCGATCGGCGTCTCCAGGCTGATCGGCTCCTTGGCGATCTTCAGCACCTTGCGCACCTTCTCGAGCGGCATGCCGAGCTTCTCGGCCAGCTCCTCGGGCGCCGGCTCGCGGCCGATCTCGTGCAGCATCTGGCGCGAGGTGCGCACCAGCTTGTTGATCGTCTCGATCATGTGCACCGGGATGCGGATCGTGCGCGCCTGGTCGGCGATCGAGCGCGTGATCGCCTGCCGGATCCACCACGTCGCATAGGTGCTGAACTTGTAGCCGCGGCGGTACTCGAACTTGTCCACCGCCTTCATCAGGCCGATGTTGCCCTCCTGGATCAGATCCAGGAACTGCAGCCCGCGATTGGTGTACTTCTTGGCGATCGAGATCACCAGGCGCAGGTTCGCCTCGATCATCTCCTTCTTCGCCCGCGCGCTGTCGCGCTCGCCGCGGCTGACGGTGGCGTAGACGCGGCGGAACTCGCTGATCGGCAGCCCGGCCTCGTTGGCGATGGCGGCGATCTGCTCGCGCACCGCGGCGACGTCGGCCTCGTGCCTGGTGGTGAACGTCTTCCAGCCCTTGCCCGCCAGCTTGCCGACGCGCTCGAACCAGGCCGGGTCGAGCTCGCTGCCGCGGTACTGCTTGAGGAAGTCCTCGCGGTTGACCTTGCAGGCCTCGGCCATGCGCAGCAGCTGGCCCTCGAGCGTGGTCAGGCGCTGGTTGAGCTGCTTGAGCTGGGTGACCAGCTCCTCGATGCGGTTGTTGTGCAGCCGCACCCGCTCGACGGTCTTGACCAGCTCGTCGCGCGCCTTCTCGTAGGTCTTCTCCGACCGCGCGTTGACCTCGTCGCCCGCCGTCATCGTCTCCAGCCGGCGGGACTGCATCTTCTGCAGCTTCTTGTACTGGGCCTCGATCTCCTCGAAGGTGGCCAGCACCTCGGGCTTCAGCTTCTCCTCGAGTGCCGAGAGCGACAGGCCCGCGCCCTCGCCCTCCTCGTCGTCCTCGACGTCGGGCGCCTCGAACGCGGCGGCCACGCCGTCGCCGGTGGCCTCGGCCGTCACGGCGGCGGCGTCGGCCCCCGCCCCCGGCGCGCCGCCGCCCTGGGTCGCCTCGAGGTCGACGATGTCGCGCAGCAGCATCCGGCCGGCCTTGAGCTGGTCGTGCCAGGAGACGATGGCGCGGAAGGTGAGCGGGCTTTCGCACAGCCCGCCGATCATCATGTCGCGGCCGGCCTCGATGCGCTTGGCGATGGCGATCTCGCCCTCGCGCGAGAGCAGCTCGACGCTGCCCATCTCGCGCAGGTACATGCGCACCGGGTCGTCGGTGCGGCCGACGCTCTCCTCGTCGATGTTGCCGGTCTGCTCCTCCTCCGCCGCCTCGCCCTGCGGCTCGGGCTTCGCGGCGGCGGGCTGCTCGGCGTCCTCGTCCTGCTCGCTCTCGACGACCTGGATGCCCATCTCGTTGAGGTTGGACATCACGTCCTCGATCTGCTCGGAGCTGTTCTGCTCCGAGGGCAGGACCGCGTTGAGCTCGTCGAAGGTGACGTAGCCCCGCTCCTTGCCCTTCGCGACCAGCCGCTTCACGGCAGCCGACTGCACGTCGAGCAGGGTGGTGTCGACGTCCGGCTCGGCGGTGGCGGTCTCGGCGGCGGCGGGCTTGGTTGCCATAGGGGTCTCCGGAAAAATTCAGCCTCTATATAAGGGCGCGGCCTTAAGCCTCGGCTTCGCCCGGCTCGCGCATCAGCTTCTTTTGCGCCCGGACCAGGGCGACGAGCCGGCGCTGGTTGGTCTCGTCGGGTTCCTCGGCCATCCGCCGCTGGGCCTCGGCGATCTCCGCGTCCAACCGGCGCGGGTCGAGCAGCCCGAAGAAGTGCCACCAGCCGTCCTCGGCATCGGCCGGCATGGCGTCCGGGGCCGCGCAGCGCGGCAGCGGAAGCGGGGTATCCGACAGGGCCAGGTGGACTGCTCCCGTCAGTCCGAGACCCGCGAGGTGGTCAAGCAGCGAAGGCGAGTCAAGCACTTGCTGCGCATGGATGGTGTCGATCAGCGCGTGGCGCAGCTGATCGAGCGCCGCCGGCATCGCGATATCGCGGTAGGCGTGGTCGACGTCGTGCAGCAGGTCGGGGTGGCGCAGCAGGATGGCGGTGAGCACGCGGACGCGCTCGGCAGCGGCGTCGCCCGCCGAGGCGGTGGGCCGGGTGACCCGGACGGGCGGTGGCGCGAAGGTGCGGCGGCGACTGGCGAAGAAGCGGTCCAGCAGGACACGGCGGTATTCGGACGCCAGCGCGCGGTCAGGGATCTGACGGGCCGCGTCCTTCAGCCGCTGGTGGAAGGCGGCTTGGGCTTCCGGCGTTTTTCCAACAGCCTCCGAGAGGAAGCCGTAAAGCGCGTCGGCTAGCGACTGAGGCGCCTCGAGCCGTTCCTTAAACTTTCCCGGCCCTTCGCTGCGAACGAGACTGTCAGGGTCCTGCTTCTCGGGTAGCGCCACAAACTTCAGCGTGCGGTCCGGCGCGAGATGGGGCAGCGCCACCATGGCAGCGCGATGGGCGGCTCGGCGGCCGGCGTCGTCGCCGTCGAAGCACAGCACCGGCGCGGGCGACAGGCGCCACAGCGCGTCGAGCTGTTCCTCGGTCAGCGCGGTGCCGAGCGGGGCAACGGCGCCGGCCAGTCCGGCCTGATGCAGGGCGATGACGTCCATATAGCCTTCGACGGCGACCAGGGTGGCGCCGACGCGCACCCCGGCGGTCGCGAGGTCGAGGCCGTAGAGGGTGCGGCGCTTGGAAAACAGTGGCGTCTCGGGGCCGTTGACGTATTTCGGCTGCCCGTCGCCCAGCGTGCGGCCGCCGAAACTGACGATCCGGCCGCGCCGGTCGCGGATCGGGAACATCACCCGGTTGAAGAACAGGTCGGCGGCCGGGCGGTCGTCCTCGGCGAGACGCATCAGGCCCGCCTCGGCCAGCAGCGGCGCCTCGATCCCGTCTCGCGCAAGTTCGGCGGCGAGCGCGCCCCGCCCCTCGCCCGACCAGCCGAGGCCGAAGCGGCGGATCGTCTCCTCGGACAGCCCGCGGCCGCGCAGGTAGTCGAGCGCGGCGCGGCCCTCGGGCAGGAACAGACGGCGCTGGTAGGAGCGCGACGCCGCCTCGAGCACGTCGGCCAACGTGGCGCGGTGCCGGTCGGCCTCGGCGGCCTCGGGCGAGGGTTTCGGCACCTCCAGCCCGGCCTCGGCCGCGAGCATCGCCACCGCGTCGGGGAACGTCGCCCCCTCGGACTCCATCACGAAGGTGACCGCGTCGCCGTGCTTGCCGCAGCCGAAGCAATGGTAGTGGTCGTCGTAGACGTAGAAGGACGGGGTCTTCTCGTTGTGGAACGGGCAGCAGCCCTTCCACTGCCGGCCCGACCGGGCGAGCTTGACCCGCCGCCCGATCAGGGCGGGCAGCGGCGTGCGGGCGCGCAGCTCGTCGAGGAAGCCGGCCGGCAGCGGCATCCCTCAGCCGCCGAGCCGGGCTTTCACCAGCGGACCGGCCACCGCCATGTCGAGCGTGGCCGCATGTTTCGCCTTCAGCGCCGCCATGACGCGGCCCATGTCCTTGACCGAGGTCGCGCCGGTCTCGGCGATGGCCTCGGCAACGGCGGCTTCGGCGGCGGCGGCGTCCATCGCCTGCGGCAGGAAGCCTTCGATCACCGCGATCTCGGCTTCCTCCTTGTCGACGAGGTCCTGGCGCTTGCCCTGGCGGTAGAGCTCGACCGATTCGCGGCGCGACTTGATCATGCCGCGCAGCATCTGCCGGACCTCGTCGTCGGAGACCTGGGCGACGCCCTTCGGTCGGGACGCGATGTCGGTGTCCTTCAGCCGGGCGAGGATCATGCGGATCGTCGAGGTGCGCGGCGCGTCGCCGGCCCGCATCGACGACTTCAGGGCCTCGGTGAACTGGGTGCGCAGGTCCATCAGGATATCTTTATGCCTAGCAGCCTGTCGGAGTTAAGCACAAACCACGAACAAATCGGAGATTTCTTTCGATACTTCGCGGTTCTGCACAACAAGAGAATCCGCCGGTGGCCGTTGGCGACATATTCATCCGCAAA
>Ga0074045_10004404_pt1 | contig 12482 bp, 11 predicted proteins | sample BogForMeECP23OM2_FD_94442 | JGI IMG/M metagenome (GOLD analysis project Ga0074045, IMG submission 94442) | Bog forest soil microbial communities from Calvert Island, British Columbia, Canada - Bog Forest MetaG ECP23OM2 | ecosystem: Environmental > Terrestrial > Soil > Wetlands ...
AAAGTCCTCCTTGAACGCGGCCACCAGGTGGCTGCGCGGGTGGATCCGGCGCAGGCCGGGGCGGACGGAACACACCTGACGGAAGAGATGGCGCGGCGAAGCGACATGGCAATCGAGTTCTCGCACGCGGACGCCGTGCTGGAAAACGCCCGAGCCTACGCACGGTTCGGGCTCAGCGCAGTCGCCGGGACAACGGGCTGGTATGCGAAGCTGGAAGACCTGCGCGGCATCGTCGGCGCATCGAAGATCGGCTACCTGTACGGCAGCAACTTCTCCATCGGCGCGCACCTGTTCTACGCGCTGGTGGCGGCCGCGGTCGAGCTTGCAAACCCCTGCCCCGAATACGACATCATGGGCTGGGAGGTCCACCACAAGCGCAAGAAGGACTCGCCGTCGGGCACCGCGCTGAACATCGCCCGGATCATCACGGGGCAGAGCGAGCGGAAGAAAAAGGTTGTGACTGACAAGCTCGACCGCGCTCCGGCCGCGGATGAGCTTCACTTCGCGTCTGTCCGCGGCGGGGAGGTCCCCGGCACGCATACGGTGCTCCTGGATTCCCTGTTCGACACGATCGAGCTCACCCACCGGGCGCGGACCAGGGGCGGGCTTGCCCTCGGCGCGGTGCGCGCGGCGGAATGGCTGGCGGGGAAGCAGGGCGTTTTCGAGGTGAATGATTTCATCCAGAGCCTGCTGCAGAGGAGACCCTCATGAAGCTCGACGGGTTGTACACGGCTCTCGTCACGCCGATGAGCGCCGACGGAAAAGTGGACGAGAAGGCCCTGCGCCGGCTCGTGGATTTCCAGGTGGAGGGAGGCGTTCACGGCCTGGTACCGGTAGGCACCACGGGAGAAAGCCCGACCCTGGACGGAGAGGAATGCAAGCGGGTCATCCAGGTCGTTGTGGAACAGGCGCGGGGACGGGTTCCCGTCATTGCAGGGGCGGGATCCAACTCCACCTCCGAGGCCGTCGAGTATGCGCGGGACGCGCAGTCGGTCGGTGCAGCGGCAACGCTGCAGGTTGCCCCGTACTACAACAAGCCGACCAACGCCGGCTTCCTTGCGCATTTCCGCGCCATCGCGGACGCGGTGGATCTGCCGCTGGTGGTGTACAACATCGCCAGCCGCACCGGAAAGAATATCGACAACCCCACGATGCTGGAGCTGGCCGCTCACAGGAACATCACGGCGGTGAAGGAAGCGAGCGGGGACATCGGACAGGTGATGGAGCTGATCGCCCGCAAACCCGCGGGATTCACCGTGCTGTCAGGGGACGACAACCTCGTGTTCCCCATCATGGCCCTGGGCGGCCGGGGAGTAATTTCGGTCGTGAGCAACCTCGTGCCGGACCGCATGGCGGCATTCGTCAATGCGGCGCTGAAAGGTGACTGGGACGGCGCGCGGAAAATGCACTACGAGCTTCTCCCCCTCTTCAAGGCCATGTTCATCGAAACCAATCCGATCCCGATCAAGGCGGCAATGGCAATGAAGGGAATGATGGCGGAATCCTACAGGCTTCCGATGTGTCCGCTTGCCCCGAAGAACAGGGAAGCTCTGCAGGCAACGCTCAAGGAGCTGAAAGTCCTGTAAGGACGCGCGCAAGCCTGAGGAACGTCTCGGGAGAAAGCTGCTCAGCCCTGCTGCCCGGATCGATCCCTTCCTCGGCCAGGGCTGTTTTCACCGCCTCCACCGGGACGTGCGGTTCCAGCATGCCGGAGGCCAGGTTGTTGCGGATGGTCTTCCTCCTCGAGGAAAACAGGCCTCGACAGAGCGCGGAGAGAACGAACAGGGTGCGGGCGTCCGGCGCATTGCTCTTCGGCCTCATCTCGACAATCGAAGAAACCACTTCGGGCACCGGGTAGAAGCTGCCGGGCTGCAGGTCACCCCGGTCGGTCACGTCGAAGCAGGACTGGCACAGAACCGAAAAAGACGAATAGCTCTTGGTTCCCGGACCCGATGCCATGCGCTGGGCGAGCTCGCGCTGCACGGTCACCACGCTGACCTGCGGCCGCAGACCTCCCTCGATGAGGTCCGCGATCATGAGGGATGCGGCGCGGTACGGCAGGTTTCCAAGAAGCCGGTCAGGGGGGCCATACTCGGAGACAGCGCCCTTCCAGGTCTCGAGGAAATCTCCCGGCACCAGCGTGAAGGACGGCGCGCCGCTGAATGTCTCCCGCAGGAATCGGCATAAGCCATGGTCCACTTCGAACGCCAGAACGCGTGCGGCGCGTTCCGTCAGCAGGCCGGTCATGGAGCCGAGTCCCGGGCCGATTTCCCAGACCGTCTGGTTCGCCTGGATTTCCAGCAGCGCCACGAGGCGCTCCCGCGCCCCCCTGTTGACGAGAAAGTTCTGACCCCAGCGCTTTTTCAGCGCGAGCCCTCGCTCCTCCAGCACCGCGCGGATCTCCGACGGGGAATCAGGATTCACGCGGGGAATACCGGCGCGGCCGGTGTGGGCTGCGCGGACCTCCGCCTTGCAGGCAGGAATCCGCTGAGAAACGCCATTACTGCCACGGATACTCCCACGACCCACGGTACGAGCGCGGGCGCGACCGTGATGCCCGGCAGGCGCGCCATCAGCTCGGCGCTCCATTCGATAGTGTTGTAGAAAACCGAAAAGAGATGCGCGCACATGTCGTGCAGCATCTGCCAGGGAACAAGATACAAAGGCAGCCAGGCAAGCCCCGCCCAGAGGAACCCTGTCGTCAAAGGCACAAGGATGAGGCTTGCCACCAGGCCGGACGGGTAATAGCTGCCGAATGCGACCGCCACGAGAGGCAGAGTGGCGATCTGCGCGCCGAGCGACATGGCAAGCGGCGCCAGGATGAATCGAGGGATCCTGCCTTCAAGGGGCCGGCGCACGAGGGGGCCCAACGCCAGGATACCGGCCAGCGCGAGAAATGAAAGCTGGAAGGAAAGGGAAAAAGCCTGGAAAGGATCGACGCACACGATGGCAATCCCGGAAATGGAGAGAAGGTTGAGCGGCTCTGCGTCCCGGTCAAGCAGGAGCGAAACTCCACCGACCAGGATCATCACCGTTGCGCGCAGGAGGGAAGGAAAGAAACCCGCGAGAAACTGGTAGAACAGAATCACAAGCGCGGCCAGGAGGAATTTCAGGCCGGGCCTCCGTATGAAGCCCAGCGCACCGGCGATGATGCCGTAGATCACCGTCACATGGAGTCCGGAAAGCGCCAGGATGTGCAGGCTTCCCGTGCGTTGAAATCCCTCATAAAGACGCTGCGGCACGTCCTCCCTGCTTCCTATGAGCAGCGCTTGCAGAAGAGCGGAAGCCGGATAGCCGGTTCTTTCGAGGGCTCGATTCAACCCCGTTCGCAGATGAGCCCTGATTTCCCAGATCTTCGAAGAAAATCCGGACTCTCGAACATCCATTCTCGCCGCGTGCGCCGCAAAAGCCTCGGGACCTGTCCCGACGAACGGGGAAAGCCGGGTGTGAAACGAGAGCTGCTGGCCAAGGGAATACCTGTAGTCGCCGGCAAGAAAGACGAGCACATTTCCGCGCGCGCCGCCCCGAAGCCCCCTCCGGACGGATGACGCCTGTCGGACTGCAACGCGCAGCACGGTCTCACCCTTTTGGGAAAGACTGCTGTCCTGCGAGAGGAACCCGCTGAAATCAGAAACCTCGCCGGGCGGCACGGGGAAAAATGAGGAATGGCCCAGGCTCGACATCCGAACGAGGGAAACCGTCGCGGTGAGCAATCCCGCGGCGATAAAGAACGCGAAGATCCCGGCGCGCCTGAATGGAGAGACCTCGATCCGCACAAGGACGGTCCCCGCGGCCCCTGCGACAATACAGGCGGCAAGCAGGATCTCCCATCGCGATGAGAGCACGGGCCGCAAATAACAACCGGCCAGGAGAACGGAGAAGAAGACAAGCGCAGGGGTAAGATGCCTGCGAATCATGCACCAGGGGACCGGCGACGCGCCGCCGGCTCTACCACTTCAGCTTGTCCAGCGCCGCGCGGGCCGCTTTTTTCACTGCAGCGGTGTAGTTCAGATACTGCGTGTACATCAGGTCGTCGAACGCAACCTTGTCTCCGAGCGCCCCGAGGTTCTGGAGAATGGCGAGGACAACCAGGTCGTCATACGCCTTGCCCTTTTCCGTGTAGGAGTTGACGATCACGAGGTATTGAGTGAGCCGGACGGCGGCCTCGTGCGAGGCCATGGCGCCAAGGTCTCCAATTGCGTTCAGAAGATGGTTGCGGTCCGAAAGGCCCTTGTCGAACTCACCGATGGTCGTATCCAGGTGCTCGATCAGCAGGGCCGTGGCCGCTGACACCTTCTTGGCGCCGAGGCTGTCGGCGGCCTGGAACCGGATGTCCCGCAGGAGCGCTTTCCCCGACGAGTCAGACGCGCTCAGGTGCAGCCCGACATCGAGCGCATAGGTCGCCACCTGGCCCTTCTCGTCGTCCGTGAGCTTGTCCGTGTCCAGCGCCATCTGGAGGGCGAGTTTCTTTTCCGGTATGGGCCGGTCTTTGATCACTTCGAGAAGCATTTCTTTGAAATCACCCTTGATAGCGAGAAGCGAGTCTTTTGCAATTGCCGCAACCTGGTCGGAGTATCCCAGGTTCATGGTGCCGAACAGGGTCGAAAAAGAGGTGGCGTCCCCGATCTTGCCGAGCGCCTGGAGGCACGCCACCAGGACCGCGGCATCCGGCATCTTGCCGGAGGAGAATGAGGCATTCTGCCCGTCAACGTAATGATTCAGGTTGAGGACGGTCTGCGGGTCTCCCGGTCCCAGGGCTCCGAGCGCAGTTGCGGCCTTAGCCAGGGTCTGGGAATCGGATGTTGTCTGAAAGAGCTTCCAGATGGCGTCACGTCCCTGCGTGAAACCCACAACGCCCATCTGCTCCGCACCGATGGACGCAAGCTGATTGAACCGCGCATCCGTGGCAACGAGGCTGGAGTTGTCGATCACGAACTCCACGGCCTGCAGGAAAAGCGGGCCCATGGCGCTGGCCGTCTTCGAGGCCGCTGCATCCTGGAGGATCTGGATCTTCACATCCAGACTGCCAATGGCGAAATTGCGGCGGAATGTATCAAGCATCTTTTGCGCATCCTGCGCCTGCGCGGCGGCGACCGCCACGAGAAGCGCGATGCAAATGCACAGAGCACGTTTCATGCCTCTCCCTCCTGGGGGCTTCATACGATCAAATACTATAGTGATCGACCTCAAAGTACAACCTGCAGCATGAACGCCGGTGCGCCTGTCTCAGGAGACGCCTGACACCGGTTTGGCAGCGGGCGGAGAGGTCTTGATCACGATTCCTTCTGCTCCGCGATTCTTTGCCTGTGCGTCCGGTTTCCGCACCGGGCCGGGTGTTTCCCGCTCGCCGAATAGATTGTAGACGTACATGAGGATCCGATTGCGCGCCGTGGGGCTCAGCGGATTGGCCTGCACGTGCAGGAGGGACCTGTTTTTCTTCTGGTCGAAATTGATCCCCTTCACCACCCCGGTCATGACCACCTGGTTCTCCCCGATGCTGAACTGGACCTTGATGGGCAGGCCTACTTTTGCCTTGCCGCCGATGAGCACGGCGAGCCCCCCCTCCGAAATGTCCGAGAGCCTGCAGCGCAGCCCGCGCGCCCCTTCAGGGGTTTCGCTGGCCCCGTCTATGGATTTCAGCGGAAAAAGCTCCGCGGGGATGTCGGCCTCCACGCGCACGGAGGTTCGCTTCTGGGCTCGAATGAGGTTGTCGGAGTGCAGGATGTGAATGATGGGGTGCTCCTGGTCCCTGAAGTCACCCAGCACCTTGGTCTGAAAAAAATACCCCGCGTCTTCCTTTCTCCAGAAGTACACGCCGATCTTCTGGCTTTTCCACGAGAAACCCTCCGGCAGCTTCGGGCCAATCGGGTATGATACGGCCAGGTAGCGATTGAGGATTTCGATCACGGTGGACCCGAAAGGCCCGACGCCCGGCAGCGTAATGCGCAGGCTCTGGTGGGGCTGGATCTTGCGGGTGCTCTTGATGCCGAGCTTGTACTTCGGTTGATCGAACTCGACCTTCTTGCGCAGCTCGAAGAGCTTTGACAGCAGGAGGTTGTATTCCGGATCCTGCTCCCGGGACCGGGACCGGTACCTGATGATGGTCCCTTTGAGAGACCTGTCCAGCTGTTTGACGGACCAGAAGAGCGCCGTCGGGTTGTCGAGCTTCGCTTCCACCGCCACGCGGCGCAACAGGTTGATTTCACGGAACACAAAACCCGACTCGCGGCCTTTCAGGTAGAATTGGAGCCACGGAAACTTCCCCCCGCCCGCCCGGCGCAGAAGAATAATGGCGACCACTGACAAAAAGGCTATGGCGAGGAGGACGACGACGAATAACATATCGCTTCTGTAATTATCGTGAAAAAGGACCTATATTTCCATACAATTTACAGGAAATGGTGTCGATGAAACCTTCCCGCATTCTTCTGGAGATGTCCCTCTTTTTCCTGGCATTCTTTTTGCCGGGCTACCTTGCCCAGACCCACCCGCCGTCCGCCGGTCCCGCGTCCACTCTGGCAATGCTCCAGGTCATCGCGACAGGTCTGCCTCAATTCATGCTCATGGCATACGTGGCGGGCCTTTCCACCGGAAAGCCCGCCCGCAACTGGGGACTTGTTGCGCTCGAGCGGAGGGACGCGGTTCGGATCCTGGTTCTCCTGCTCGGCTGTTTTGCCGTTGTGGCGCCATTTGTTGCCCTTGCTCTGGCGCTGCCTCCCCGGTTCAGCAAGTCCCTTACCCTGGGGTATCGCTGGGGGCTGCTGAGCGTGGCCCAGGCCCCGATCGCTCTCTTGTTCGGCCTTACCGCAGGCTACCGGGAGGAGTTCTTTTTCCGCTCGTACCTCCTGGGCCGGCTCGGGCAGCTCGATATTCCCGTGCCCATTGCGGCTGTTGCATCGACAGCCCTTTTCAGCCTCGGCCACATCTACGAGGGGCCGCTGGGCGTGGCCATTGCCGCGGCACTGGGGGCGCTCTTTGCCGCGGTGTATATCCGCCGGCCCAATCTGCACGTCATTGCGATAGCCCATGGATTGTACAATGCGATCGTGCTTTGGCTGAGCCTGCTGATTCCCACGTCGTTGCCCGCGGCGGTGGGAAGCCTTATCTTCCGTCCATGATGCGAAAACCCGCGCTGTTTTTTTTGACGGCCGCTGCCGTTCTTTTTCTCCTCTCCTGCATCCCGAAGAAAGCCCCCGCGGAGACGAGCCAGAACGGCGCGGACAGTACGTCAGTCCCCGGAACCGGCAGCACCCCGGCGGCGGAAAAGGTATCCGGAAGTGCCGCGCCGGGGAGCGTGAATGAGATGCTCCTCAAGGCGGGGTTTGCAGTGCCGAAAGCGGAAGTGGACGCGTCGGATTTCACGCTTCAATCCCTGGACGGGAAGAGCGTGAGTCTTGCATCCTACAAGGGCTCACTTGTTTTCCTGAGCTTCTGGGCAACGTGGTGTGGACCCTGCAAGCAGGAGCTTCCCTCCGTGCAGGCACTCTATGAAAAACTCAAGAGCAAAGGTTTTCTCATCGTCGCCGTGGATGTGATGGAAGAAGACAAGACCGTCAATGACTTTGTAAAGGCCAACCGCATGACTTTCCCAGTGCTTCTGGATGCAGACGGCAGGGTGGGCGGGGAATACGACGCGCGGAGCATCCCCACGAACTACATCCTCGATCGCAAGGGGAAGATCCTGGCCCGGATAGTCGGGTACGACGGCACTCCGTGGGACAGCCCGGAGCGCGTCGCGCTCTTCGAGAAGCTGCTGGGGATGTAAGCTTTCCGGGCATAGCCAGCCTTTACACTCACGCCTCTCCGATGTATCACTTTACCCTACTCTCGACGACCTGGAGGCATCTTTGGACATCTTTGAAAAATGCTTCACTTGGGAGGAAGCTGAGGCGGCCCGGGAAAAGGGAATGTACCCGTACTTCATCCCGATCCAGGAAAGCCGGGGCACCCGTGTTGTCATGGAAGGCAAAGAGCTCATCATGGCGGGCTCCAACAATTACCTTGGGCTCTCCTGGGACCCCCGGGTGATAGAGGCCGCCATTGCGGCCACGAGGAAGTGGGGCACGAGCTGCTCCGGCTCCCGGTTTCTCAATGGCACGCTCGCCCTGCACGAGGAGCTGGAGGCCCGGCTGGCGCACTTCGTGGGCAGGGAGCGGGCCCTGTGCTTCTCAACCGGTTATCAGACCAACCTCGGCGCAATCTCCGCCCTTGTCGGAAAGGATGAGCACATCTACTCCGACAAGCTCAACCACGCCTCGATCATGGACGGCATCTTCCTCTCTGCCGGGATGCGCGGCAAGGTCAGGGTGCACCGGTTCCTGCACAACAACATGGAAAGCCTGGAGAAGTTCCTCTCAGAGGAGTCCCGCGACGCACCCAAGCTGGTGGTCACGGACGGTGTCTTCAGCATGGAAGGGGACATCGTAAAGCTTCCCCGGATGAAGGAGCTGTGCCTGAAATACGGCGCGCGGCTGTACCTGGACGAAGCGCACGCCATGGGCGTTTTGGGAAAGAGCGGCAGGGGCACGGAAGAGCATTTCGGAGTCACCAATCATGCGGACGTCATCATGTGCACTTTCTCCAAGTCTTTCGGATCCCTCGGGGGTTTTGTCGCGGGTGACGACGACGTAATCGACTACATCCGCCACATGGCCCGGCCCCTCATATTCAGCGCAAGCATGCCTCCTGCCACCATCGCCTCGGTGGGCGCCTGCCTCGAGATAATCGAGAAGGAGCCCGAGCGCGTGCACAGGCTGCAGGCTATCGGCAGGAAGATGGTCGCGGGTTTCAAATCCCTGGGCTTTGACGTGGGCAGCGCGGAGACGCCCATTGTCCCTCTCCGCATCGGGGACATGGAAAAAACGCTTCTCTTCTGGCGGGCTCTTTTCGACGGCGGAGTCTTCACCAACCCGGTGCTGAGCCCGGCAGTGCCGCCGGATAGCACGCTGATCCGCACGTCCTACATGGCAATCCACACGGACGCGGAGCTCGACCGGATCCTTGAGGTTGCGGGGGCCGCGGGCAGGAAGCTGGGCATAATCTGAGGGCAGCGCGCCCGCGCCCTTAGCCATGGATGCGTAGCGCGCCGAAGGCGCGCGGAGGGCGGCAGGCGGCTGCGATGGCGAGGCCCTTCCGCGGTATTCCGCGGAGTTGGATGGGCTGCAGGCCGGCTCTAGAAGAAATCCCTGAGGCGCTCCAGCAGACTCTTCCTGCGGGCTTCTTCCTCGTGAAAAACGCCGAGGCTAAGGAATTTCTGATGTCGCTGCGCGAGCAGCGATTCCACGCTTCTGCGGGAGAGCACGGCGAGCGACGCAAGGATATCCGCTTTCAGGGCTGCCGCGGCGCCGGCCTTGTCCTTGTGGGCGCCTGTCGGCGGCTCCAACACGATCCTGTCAACCACTCGGAAGCGCAGAAGGTCACGGGGAGTGAGCTTCAACAGGGCGGCGGCCTGGCGAGCCTTGCCGGAGTCCCTCAGCAATATCGACGCGCAGCCCTCCGGAGTAATGACAGAGTAATACGCGTTCTCCATCATGAGGACGATGTCCGCCACGCCAATGCCGATTGCGCCGCCGGAGCCTCCCTCCCCAAGAATCGTGGCGATGATCGGAACCGGCAGAACTGAGAACTCCTTCATATTGACCGCAATAGCCTGGCTGATGCCGCGATCCTCGCCGGATACACCCGGATACGCGCCCGGGGTGTCGATGAACGTGAGAATGGGCCGGCCGAACTTTGCAGCCTGCCGCGCGAGCCGGAGCGCCTTGCGGTAACCTTCCGGGTGGGCCATGCCGAAGTTGCGCTTCAGGTTGTCCTTCATGTTCTGGCCCTTTTGCGTTCCAAAGAACGTGACGGGCAGGCCATTGAGCAGGGCGATGCCGCCTACCATCGCGGGATCGTCCCCGTAGTTCCTGTCACCATGGAGCTCCAGGAAATCATCGAAGATCAATTCCGCATACTGCAGGGTCGTCGGTCTCTCCGGGTGCCGCGCCAGCTCGACACGCCGCCAGGCTTCGTTTTCCGGTGCGGGAGGGACTAGCGGGAGCTGGAGCTTGAGCTCCAGCGCGGCGAGTTCCCGGCTGACGTCGACGTTGGACTGTTCCGCCAGTCCCTTCAACTCGAGGAGCTTGTCCCGAAGCGAATCTCCGCTCATGTCCTGCCCCCTTGCGGAATGGCGTGGGTCTTCAGCAGGAACCCGAGAGTTTTCTTGAGCTCCGTGCGCGGCACCATCAGGTCAATCATGCCTTTCTCGAAGTGGTACTGAGCGAGCGGGAAGTTCTCCGGTACCTTCTCTCGAATGGTCCCGGCCACCACGCGGGCCCCCGCGAACCGCATCAGGGCGCCCGGTTCGGCAAGGGTCACATCCCCAAGCATGGCGAACGAGGCGAGCACCCCCGCGGTCGTGGGATCGGTAAGGATCACGAAATAGGGGCACCGGCTTTTCTCCAGTGCCTGCGTGGCCACTGCCGTCTTTGCCATCTGCATGAGAGACAGGATGCCTTCCTGCATGCGCGCGCCGCCCGAAGAGGTGAAGATGATGACTGGCAGTCTTTTCTCCGCGCCGACCAGCATTGCGCGCATGATCTTTTCCCCGACAACCGATCCCATGCTCCCGCCGATGAATCGGAAGTCCATGACGGCCAGAACCACTTCCTGGCCGTCGACCTTACAGAGCCCTGAAACCACCGCCTCTTTGACACCGGTCTTCTGAGCCGCGGCGGCAAGTTTCTGCTCGTAGTCGGGAAACTCCAGCGGGTTGGCAGTCTCGATGTCCGCGGACAGCTCCTGGAATACCCCTTCATCGGCGGTGAAGCGGATCCTCTCCCACGCGGTGAGTCGGAAGTGATGCTGGCAGTGGGGGCAGGTGTAGAGTGCTGCCTCCAGCTCATGCGCCGCGAGGGGTCGATGGCATGAGGGGCAGGAGTTCTTCTGGTCGATGAACGAGCGTTCATCGCGCTTCTTCTGGACCGGGTGTTCGATGAGATCCCGGATCCAGCCCTGGATCCCTTTGGAATTGCTCACAGCCCGCCCTCCTTGAGGATCTCCCCGAGAAAGCCCGTCCCGTACTCCCCTTTGCGGAATACAGGATGAGAGATTATTTTCTTCTGTGATTCGATGTTGGTGGCAATTCCTTCAATGACCATCTCTGAGAGCGCTCGCTCCATCCGCCGCAGCCCCTCGGGCCGGGTGCGGCCCATCACGATCAGCTTTGCCACAAGGTGATCATACCACGGCGGCACCTGGTAGCCCGGGTAGAGGAAGGTGTCCATCCGGACCCCGAACCCTCCCGGGCAGATGAGCTGCGTGACCCGTCCCGCCGAGCGCGCGTTGATCCGGCATTCCACTGCATATGCGCCCAGGCGGACGTCCTTCTGCTGGATCTCCAGCGATTCGTCGCTTGCCGCAAGCATCTGCTGGCGGATGATATCCACGCCGGTGACCATCTCCGAGACGGGATGCTCGACCTGTACACGCGCATTCACTTCCATGAAGAAGTACTCGCCATCCTTGACCAGAAACTCGACGGTGCCTGCGCCGGTATAACCCATGCCGCCGAGAAGGCGCACGGCGTCATTTCCCATGCGCTCCCGCAGGGCCGCGCTCACGGCCGGCGAGGGGCTCTCCTCGACGAGCTTTTGATGGTTCTGCTGCACGGTGCAGTCCCGCTCCCCCAGGTGCACGACATTGCCGGAGCGGTCCGCAACAATCTGGATCTCCACGTGCCGCGGGTTTTCCAGGTAGCGTTCCAGATAGACGGTGCCGTCCGAGAATGCTTTTTCCGCTTCATGCGAGGCGACGGCAAGAATGTCCGCCAGCTCATTGCCGCTCCGCACAATGCGCATCCCCTTCCCGCCGCCACCGGCAGCCGCCTTCACGATCATGGGGTAGCCGATCTCCTCTCCTGCAGAAAGTGCCTCCTCAGTGCCGCTCACCGACCCGGCGCTTCCGGGGATGACGGGGATGCCCAGGTCCTGCGCGGAGCGCTTTGCGCGAATCTTGTCCCCCAGGAGCTCGATCACTTCCGGGTCAGGACCGACGAAGATGAGGCCCGCTTCGCGCACGTCTCGGGCAAAAGAGGCATTTTCCGCCAGGAAGCCGACGCCCGGGTGCAGCGCGTCACAGCCGCTGAGCACGCCGGCCGTGACGAGATTCCGTACGTTGAGGTAGCTGTCTTTGGCGGGGGCCGGACCCACGCAGACATGACCGTCAGCGAGCCTCGCCGGCAGCGAGTCCCTGTCCGCCTGTGAATACGCGACAACTGTCCGTATGCCCATCTCCCGGCAGGTACGGATGATCCGAACGGCAATTTCACCGCGATTGGCGATGAGCAGGCTCTGGATCATACCCTGCGCACCTCGAAGAGGGGCGCGCCGAATTCGACCATCTTTCCGTTTTCCGCGAGGATCGCGACGATCTCCAGGTCGAACTCGGACTGAAACTCGTTCATCAGCTTCATTGCCTCCAGGATGCACAGGGGCTTTCCC